>WNGL01011323.1_pt1 | contig 10226 bp, 9 predicted proteins | sample 5400591 | NCBI WGS metagenome assembly WNGL01 (sample SAMN13153377, study PRJNA577476) | soil metagenome | isolation source: 80 cm soil or saprolite under Garry oak tree replicate 1 | place: USA:California | collected 2016-06-15 | reverse complement strand
GAGAAAACGGTGCGGCCCTGATTCATGAGCCATTGTCCGCTCTCCTCGCATTCAAATCGCGGCAAGCCGGAAATGACTTCAACTTATTGCGTGGCAATTACTTGTAGCCTGCAGCTTCTCAGTTAACCGGACAGCAGTGGTGGCAAATCAATATCAATTTGCGTTTACGGTTACATCTCCACCTGCGGGCTTCTTACCGGCGTTCACCCAAGTGACAAGTCCTGTGAATGCGTTGAACACTTCCGGCGCCGCGAACTCGCAGTGGCCGAAGCGGTTTACGGACTGCTGAACCAGCAGCCCGTCGCGGTGCTGCTGTGCGGCCAACAGGTGATAGACCTGCTCGTGCCAGAAGGGTACCAGCGGGTCACGAGTTGTATGCAGAGTTACCGTAGGTATGCGCACCCGCCCAGTCGGTTGGTAATAGCGGAACAGGTATTCGAATCCTTCTACCGTTCCTGTCACCCGTTCGACGCCAGCGTTTAGAGCTCTATCGTTGAGAGAGCCGCTGTACCAGATGAACCGGTTATCGTAGGGGCTCGCCAAATGCGTCCGGATCAGCAGATCATTGACGAAGCGCACATCGAAGCCGAGAACCTCAAGCAATCCCGAAAGGATTTCAGTCGGCGTCGCTGCTTCCAGTCCAAGTGTTGTGGCAAGTTGCACCGTGGGCGGAATCGGATTGAGCGCAGTCGGAGTGAATCCGTTGACTAATGCCAGTGCGACATTGAAGCCCACATTCCCGGGCTTGAACGGATCGTAATCCTGCAGCGGAGTGTGGAGCATGGTGCCCGGAATGACATTGGGGAAGAAGTAGTCGAAGAGCACTCGAGCATTGCCAACATACTCAATTTCGAGTGGGCTGCCTCCGATCAGGCCGCACATTGGGAGCACGCCATCGTATTTCTGGGGAAAGCGTTCGGCGAGGTCGAGTACGACTGCTCCGCCCAGGGAAACACCAACGAGCAACGTCTTGGTTGGCTTTCCTGACACGCTGATAAATCTGTTGAGCAACTGGTCTGTATCAAGCGCGCCTTCTTTGATTGCAAAGCCATTTGCCGCGAAGCTGGACGCTCCCACCGCGAATCCTTCCGCGAGCAGGGCGGCGCGAAGCTCAAGGAAGCCGGTATCGTTTGGCAGTGCAAGCGGCTCTTGCGGGTCCACGATTCCATGGGCATACAGTACGAGTTGGTGATTCCAATTCGCAGGCTTGATGATCTGATACAGCGAGCCATCCCCGGCTGTACCGCTGAATACCTGCTGCGCGCTTGAACCGGCAACGGCAAGGAAGAGCAGGCAGATCAGAAGAATGGGAACACGTATTCCTGCGCGATAATTCATTCGAGCCTCCATGGGCGCTGTCGAGGCTCTGCAAGTGTGGTAGGCAGCTCTCTGGAGGCAGAGTCGACGGATTGCACCGAGAAGATAGAAGTGAGACTCTGCGGAAAGGATGGCTGAAAAGTTCTAATTGTTATTTCAATAGAGGAATTCGGAATTATGAGCGCGCCCTCGGAAGAGCGCGCTCACATTCAGTTGTAGTCTCTGTTACTGCGCAGCCTGAGCAGGCTTTTCGAACAGCTTCGGGTCGACCGAGGCATTGACTTCCATCGAGCTCAGGGTCATCTTTGCTACTGGTTGTCCGCCGTTGACCATCTCGTACTTCGTCGGATACTGCAATCCGTCGAAGTACTTCCATTCCGAATATTTCATCGTCAACGTAGTGGGGCCGGTCTGCCCGACTTCGGAGAACTCTTCCTGAAGAAGTTTTCCATCCGGACCGATCCACCACTGAGACTTGGCTCCGTCAGCATTCACCTCGACGACAATTGCCTCAGCGTCGCCGACCCTTTCTTTGCCGCTCGCACTGAAGGTGTATTTGGAATCACCGGCATGTTGAAGCACGTTCAGGAAATCGCGTTTTAAGGACGCGGCCTCAGAACTCCGCTCGCTGGGTGGCAGATCGCGCACCTGCGCACCCATCGCCATGAACGCGGCGGATGGGGTTACAACACGCTTCATCTCTCCCTGTGGCAAGGTCATTTTCTGCGCCTGCTTGTCAGGATAGACAATGCTCTGATCCAGTTTGACCTCCATGCCTTGTTGAATAAGCGAGATGTTCTGATGCAGCGTCTTCACTGCGTTGACCTTGTTGGCTCCGCCCATCGCTTCTACGAACTTCGCAACTGCGGCCTTGCCTTCAGCAGTGTTGCCGGTACCTTTGTTTGTGCTGACTTTAATCTCTGGCGTGGGAATGGTGATGTCGATGGGAGTAACGGTGCCAAGAGTGGCGAGTTGCTTGGTAAACTCGCTGGCATTCCCTACGACAAGAACCTTGAGTTCTTCCTTGTGTACGTACTTGTTGGCGACGCGCAGGACATCGGCCGCCGTGACCTTCTCTACGCCGTTCCGATACTGTTCGAGGAAGTCCCTCGGGTATCCATAGAACTCATACGTCTCCTGCTCGCGCAGGACCTTCGCCGGAGTATCGAAGTTGAAAATAAACGAGTTCAAGATGGCATCCTTCGCACGCTTCAACTCCAGCTCGGTCGGTGCCTCCTTCTTCAGCAAATCGACCTGCTCCCAAAGGCCCTTGATCGCCTCGGTAGTGGTTTCGGTCTTCGTTCCGATCTCCAGCACAGTCAGCCCCTGATGGTCCCACCCACTGCCGACTCCTCCGCCAACTGAGTACGCCAGCCCTGCCTTGGTGCGCAGATTGCTGAAGAGACGCGAGGAGAATCCTCCGCCAAAGATTTCGTTCATCACTTGCAGAGCGTAGTAGTCCGGGTTCTTTCGAACGATGCCGAGCCCGATCATGCGAATTTCGCTCTGGTTGACATCGGTCTTATCGACGACGTAAATCCCCGGCTTCTCGGGATCGATCGTTACTTTTGCTTCCGGTACTTTTTCGCCTTTTGGCCAATCACCGAAGGCTTTGCGCAGCGTAGCTTCCATCTCCTTCGAATCGAAGTCGCCGACCACGCCAAAGATGATGTTGTTTGGAGTTGTGTGCTGCTTATGCCACTGCAACAGGTCTTCGTGAGTTACGGCCGCAACGGTGGCATATTCAGGAACAAGCGCGTACGCACTCTTCTTGCCGTAGCCGAGGATGTCCTGCTGCATCGAAGCGATGTCCTCGGACTCGTCGTTACGACGGGAAATGCTGCTGTTCATCTGCTTCTTTGCAAGCGCTAGTTTGTCTTCGCGGAATGCTGGGTTGCGCATCAGATCCACGAAGATTCCCAGTACGTCGTTGAAGTCAGCTTTGAGACAGTTGAAGCTGATGCTGGTGTTTTCCTCGCTGCCGCTGGTCTCAACCTTGGCGGCGCGCGCTTCCAGGTAGTCGTCCAGTTGGTCGCCAGAGAGTTTTGTGGTGCCACCGGTTCTCCACGTGGCGCCGTACAACTCCACCAGCCCGGTTTTGTTGGCAGGTTCGGAAGCGGCTCCGCCGCGAATCATGGCTGATCCAGAGATCAATGGCAGTTCATGATTCTCCGTGAGGAAAACGACCATTCCGTTTGGGAGAACTAATCGCTTCGGCTCCTGCGGCTTGAATGGCGGAAGCGTTGGAATGGTGATCTGCTTCCAGTTTGTTGCCACGCCAGCGCTTGTCGCCGGAGCCGGCTTCGGCGAGGTCTCCTGCTTGGTGGCATCGTTCTTGGTTGCTTCCTGCGCATACATGGAACCCAGCAGCAGCGCGGTGCTGATGACCGCGATCAGGGATTTCGTCTTCATTGCTGTGCTCCCTTCGCCGTGCTCTGATTGGTTTCGAGAATTCCAACGGTGCGGTTGGTTTCAACGAAGACCTCATTAGCTACGCGCTTCACGTCCTCATTGGTAACTGCGTCAATCTTGTCGATTCTGCGGAACAACTCCCGCCAATCGCCATACTTCAACTGGTTCTCGGCAAGATTGATGGCAAGTCCCTGATTGTTCGCGAGACTGCGCAGCAATGCAGCTTTGGAACGGGTCTTCACCATCTTCAATTCGTCTGGGGTTACGCCGTCGCTCTTCAACCTTTCAACGACTTCGTGGATCGCGTTCGCCATCTCGGTTGCGGTGTGGTCCTGCGAAGGCACTGCATAGAACGCGTAGAGATTGCGGTATTTGTCTCCGGGGAATCCGCTGAATCCCGCAGCGGCTACGGCAATCTTCTTGTCGCGAACCAGGGTGCGATAGAGTCGCGATGTGCGCCCCTCGCTCATTACGCTGCTGATTACCGAATACACCGGATCATCTTTATCGCGGAAGTTCGGTCTCTGGTATCCCTCAACATAGAAGGGCTGCGAAGGATCGTGCAACAGGACGGTGCGTTCCGAATTTTGTTTCGTTTGTGCTGTGATGTACTCTTCGGGTTTCGGGCCGGAAGGGATGCGCCCGAAGTATCTTTCAATGACAGCAAATGTCTTGTCGGCGTCGAGGTCTCCGACAACGGCTACGGCCATGTTGCTCGGCACGTAGTAGGTCTTGAAGAAGTTTGCTGCGTCAGTGGCAGAGAAGTGGCGCAGATCGCTCATGTAGCCAATCCCAGGACGATGATAGGGGCTTCCATCATAGGCGGCCGAGAGGAACTGCTCGACCAGCCTTCCTGTTGGGGATGAGTCGGTGCGCATCCTGCGCTCTTCCATCACAACGTCGCGCTCCTTATAGAACTCGCGCATTACGGGATGCAGGAAGCGCTCGGACTCAAGGTAAGCCCAGAGTTCCAATCGATTTGCTGGAAGGGAATAGAAGTATTGCGTGCTGTCCAGGCCAGTCGAAGCGTTGAGGCCAACTCCACCGTTGCGCTCGATGATTTCGCCGAACTCATTTTTGACGACGTACTGATCTGCGTTCTGACGAGCCTTCTCCCACGCAGCTTTTAGCTCCGCTACTTTCTTCTCGTCCTGATTCACGACTCGATTGTTCTCGCGGTCGTAGTCGGCGTAAGCCTGTTCGACCTTCACCAAAGCCGCTGCTTCCGCGGCAATATCGGTAGTTCCGATATTGTTCGTGCCCTTGAAGGCCATGTGTTCCATCATGTGCGCCAGCCCGGTCTTTCCGGTGGGGTCCTGCGCATCGCCCGCGTCCACTACGGTAAAGAATGAGAAGACGGGGGCTTGTGGGCGCTGCAAGAGTAGAACGGTAAGTCCATTGGGAAGAGTTCTGACTTGGACTCGCTTTTCAAACGATGCAAGATCCTGCGCGAGCCCTGTCTGCAGGGCGCAGAACAGGACGAGCAGAGGAAGGTAGGCTCTCAGCCGTATCATCGTGCCTCCGCGGAAGCCTGGTAGCTTCCGAAGTCACGAGTTTACAGCCGCATAACAGATGCTGTCGAACGCGGGTTAGGGGTCGCGGTTTTGCTACACGTCGTTGCTACACGTCGAAGAGGCGATACGGCGTGGTGATTCCAGTCGACTGCAAAATCGGAAGCGCGACGTTATGAACCGGAATTCCGGCTGTGGTCTTTCCATCAGCAGAGCCATGGTGTGCATGTCCGTGAAATACCACGTTCGCACCGTGCCGGTCCACCACCTCCGCCAATCGCGAGTTTCCGAGGTATGGATAAATCTCAACCGGTTCGCCTTTGACGGTGTCGCCAACAGGAGCATAGTGGAGTACCACCACGCGGCGCTCAGTGCGTAGCTGCGACATCGCGCGTTCGAGTTTGAGAGCTTCATTGATGGAGAACTGCACGAAGGCCTTCACCTCGGGCTCGCCAAAGGCTGTGAGCATGCCGCGCCCGAAACCGCCGGGGAAACCCTTGGTTCCGGCGAAGCCCACGCCATCACGCTCGTAGCCGCTTCCATCCAGGATTTTGATACCTTCGGCAGCCATCAGTTTCATCAGATCTTCGTGCTGTCCGCTCTCGTAGTCGTGATTGCCGAGAACCGCGACGATTGGAATGCGCAGCCTCACCAGCATAGTGAGCAGGGAATCCATCTCTGAAACGCGTCCGTAATTGGTGAGGTCTCCGGCGATCACCAGCACGTCGGCATCGTCGCGCACGCGTAACATCTGTTCGCGGATTCTGTCGTAAGTTTGCGGACTGTAGTGGAGGTCCGCGACTGCTGCAATCCTCATCCATCTCCCTCGTTGAGTGCTTTGCCCATCTACTATTGCTACCGTTCGCCACGCATGAAATCGTTGAGGTTTGCCATGCCCCACTCTTTCACATCGATGGCAAACATTTTGTCATCGATCAAGCTTCCCCTGAATGCGGCTTGCGGGTTGGGATGGTCGAGTTCATTGCGCAAGAGCATTAATAAGTCGTTCCACAAGGCTCGCGGCACGAAGTGCGAATGCGCGGGATAGACGTACTGGTACAGCACGAGAGTCCAGAGCAGCACCATCCAGTGCTCGCCGATCAACTGGAGGACTCGCCCCCAGTCCAGGTTTCCGGCGGTACCGTGGATGACGTGCGCGATGTCTGCTCCGTCAAAACGTTCACGACGAGTGACAAACAACTTGGAGGCGATCAGCTCTTCGGCGGCCAGAACCTTGACGTCTAATCCAAGCACGTCGGCGCTGGTGGCGCGCTCGATCCAATCGTGCTGAACGGTAACCACGGCATTGCTCATGCCGGTGATGAGATCGACGAAGTAGTCGCCGCGCCGGGCTTTGCAGAGCCACACGGGATCGCATATCTCGGTTTTAAGTCCTTCGGACAAGAGCGCATCGAGAGCTCGGGGAATGTCTTCCTGCGCCAGGAACAGGTCGAGGTCCTTTGTATCGCGCCAGATGCCGGTGTGTTCGTGAAGGGCAAATGCGCCGCTTACGGCGAAAGGAATTTTGCGCGCTTGGAAAAGCGTGAGTACCTCAATGAACATTTCGCGCTGCTCCGGAGCAAACTCTGGAGGTGTGGAACTGCTCACCGGTAGTGCCCTTTCGCCCTCAGCCATGAGCCATTGGATGTAAAGAGGGGCGGCAGTGTTGCGGATATCGAGAGAAGGAAATGCAGGATAGATTAACTTATTAGCTAATCGTTTTCGAGGAGGTTTTTACAACTGAGTACATGGTTGTGCGGGTACCGGAAGGGTTAACGGTTGGGTCACCTGTTTTAGCAGGGCTGTTGATGAGGACGATACTTGACAGGGAAGGCTTCCAAAAGAGGGGGGTGATTTAGTACAGCGCGGGCTCGCCTGGGGGACGGGTTTTCCAGCGGCGGTGTACCCATAACCATTGGTCGGGATTGGCGCGTACGGCTTTCTCGATGGCCGCTGTGTAGCTTTGGGTGTTAGTCACGGCGTCGGCGTCGTCGTCTCCGGTGCAGACGGTGGGAATTGCCGGTTCGAAGCGGATCCGGTATTTGCTGATGGACTCATCCCAGATGGTAAAGGCGGGAAGTACGGCGGCACCAGTGCGCATGGCGACACGGGCGATTCCTCCAGCGGTGCAGGCGGGGTGGCCGAAGTAGTTCACGAAGAGTCCCTGGGGCGGAGTCATGTTGGTGTCCATGAGGGCACCGACAGTTTCGCCATGCTTCATGGCCGCGAGTAGACCGCGTGCGTATTTGTCTTTGTCGTAAGTCTTGTTGCCGTGCAAGGTGCGAAGGTGGCGAACCCAGCGGTCGAGCAAGGGATTGTCGAGATCGCGCACAACGATGTTGAGGTGGTGGCCGTGCATGGAGTGGACGAACGAGCCGATCTCCCAACCGCCGAGGTGGGCGGTCATGAAGAGCACGCCCTTGCCACGGTCGCGCGCGGCGAGGAAGTTTTCAAGCCCGTCGTAGATGGCGATGCGGTCGACTGTTTCGAGCTTGTAGTCGGGGAACTTGGGAACCTCGGAGAGGAGACGTCCGAGAGAGAGATACACGCCCTTGAGAATTCGTTCGCGTTCGGGGAGTGGCTTTTCAGGGAAGGCCAATTCCAGATTGCGCATGCCTACGCGACGGAGGCGGGGGTGAGCCCAATAGACCAGCATGGCAATTGCACGCGCAAGGGCGCGCGCCACCGGACGCGGCGACCATCGCAGCGTCTGTGCGATGAACCACACAGGAAGGTACTCCAACCAAAAGCGCATGAGTAGAAGCTGAACCTATCAAATTGGGAGTTGCAAGGTCAACCGATTGGACGTGAGTGGGAGGGGAAGGATTACATGGAATAGCAGATAGGCAAAAACTTGCTCCTGCTCAACACGTGACGTCAACCCGTAACCTCAATCCGTGGCGTTAATCCTTGACCTCAAGCCATGGCCTCGACTCGCGGACTCGACGCGTTACAATGATGGGTACAGTACTCGAAGAAACTTGGGGATTTCACAAACTATGAGCACCAGCGAACAAGGCGTTAGCGTCCAAAGCTTGGAGTTGCCTGCGGTTCCTCTAACCCTGGAAGGGTCTGCGGTATTACACCAGATGTTTCGTTTCCGCTGGAGCCAGTGGCGCGCCAAGTCTTCCGAGGATCGTGCGCGCATTACGGCCGAGGCGCAGAAGGCGCTGGCCGAGATGGAGACCGCAGGGTCGGCAATGTTCTCGCTGTTCGGACATAAGGGCGACGTGCTGTTCGTTCATTTCCGCAATGACTTTGAGGCGCTGAACCAGGCGCAGCTCGCGCTCAATCAATTGGAATTGCTTGAGTATCTGGAACCGGCGAGCTCGTATGTTTCGGTGATAGAACTTGGGCTTTACGAGTCAACCGTGAAGCTCTACAAGGGGCTGGTTGCGCAGGGCGTGGAACCGCACTCGCCGGAATGGAACGAAGTTCTGGAAGAGGCGATGAATCGCCAGCGCGAGGCCATGCACGTACGGCTGTTTCCGCAAATTCCCGAGAGCCGCTATCTCTGCTTCTACCCGATGGACCGGAAGCGCGGAGAGGTGAAGAACTGGTACACGCTTCCGATCGAGGAAAGGCAGCGCCAGATGGATTTGCATGGGAAGATCGGCAGGCGCTATGCGGGGAAGGTTCAGCAGTTCATCAGCGGGTCGATTGGCTTTGATGACTGGGAGTGGGGCGTAGATCTGTTTGCCGATGAGCCTGTGATCTTCAAGAAGCTGATCTATGAAATGCGATTCGATGAAGTGAGCGGAGTGTTCTCGAACTTCGGCGCGTTCTTTGTGGGCATTCGCTGCTCTGCGGCTGAACTGCCGACATTGTTGGAGGGCAAAACTCCGAAGGCGATGCCGAGAACCAGGCCGGTTTCAACGGGCAGACCGACGCGGCCGGGGCAATAATGCGGCGGCGGTGTCCTTTTGGGAATTGACCTCACGCAGGGGACACTTTAGGCTGAACCTATGGCCGTAAAGACGATACAGCTCGGGCAGGTTTGGAAAGAGGAGGCCAGCGGAGAGAGCTTCCTGGTCACCAAGGTTTATAACGAGGTATTTTCGCAATACGCAATGTTGCGCCCGGCCAATGCTTCGGCGCCTTCGGCAGAAACTCGCCGCATCAAAGTATCAAAGACCGCGCAGGGTCTGCTCCTGCCGGGGTACGTGTTTACGCAAGACTCCAACCAAGAGTTCTGAGGATTCATGATCGAACATATTCTGCTGGTGCTGGCTGGATTCATCAAGGCCGTGATCTCTTCGCTCGGCTATCCGGGCATCGCGGTGTTGATGGGCATTGAGTCAGCATGCATTCCTTTGCCTTCGGAAGTCATTATGCCGTTTGCCGGATACCTGGTGTATACGAGGCAGTTCAGCTCGCTGGCAATGGTGGCGACCCTGGGAGCTATCGGCTGCAACCTGGGCTCCGTGCTGGCCTATGAGGTTGGCGCTTACGGCGGACGGCCTCTGATTGAACGCTTTGGCAAATACATTTTGATGAACCGGCACGATCTGGATGTGAGCGAGAAGTTCTTTCAGAAGTACGGAAGCATTACGGTTTTTGTTGGACGCCTGCTGCCAGTGGTTCGGACCTTCATCGCTCTGCCCGCGGGAATTGCGCGGATGCCTCGGGGGAAATTTCATCTCTACACTTTTGCCGGATCGTGGCCGTGGTGCTACGCGCTGGCATGGGTGGGGGCGAACCTGGGAGAGCGCTGGGATAGCGATCCACGTTTGAAGCAGTGGTTCCATCGGATGGATGCAGTGATTGTGTTGGTGCTGCTGACGGGGATTGTTTACTTCGTGCAGAGCCACTGGAGAAATCGGGTGAAGCCGGAGAGCGTGGCGGATTAGAACGGTTTCGAGGAAGGTATATCCCGCGAGAGCGAGGAAAAGAAGAATCGATGGCGGGCTGAAAAGCTTGAGGCTGCACGGGAGACTTGGGCATTGCTGGGGTCCTTCGCTTGCGCTCAGGATGACCCTGTCAGAT
>WNGL01011320.1_pt1 | contig 10226 bp, 10 predicted proteins | sample 5400591 | NCBI WGS metagenome assembly WNGL01 (sample SAMN13153377, study PRJNA577476) | soil metagenome | isolation source: 80 cm soil or saprolite under Garry oak tree replicate 1 | place: USA:California | collected 2016-06-15 | reverse complement strand
ATGAATTGAAAACCGTCACCTGTTCGCTGCCACGCTGACTCCATCGTCCGTTCTCGACACAAAACGCGGCGATCGGAATCCTGCCGGAGCGCGGCGGCAGAATTAGATCGACCGCCATCATGCGATCCTGCTGTCCGCCTTTTACGATGTCGCCCGATTGCACGTAGACCTCTTGGCTCGATATGTTCTCGATCGAGAGTTTGTTTACTGAGCGCGTCTCACGCACGATCACTTTCTTCTGCACCAGGGCTTCCTGCAGAGTTATGAACGTCTCTCCCTTGATCTTGTCTTTGCCATGAATCAGAAATACGGTGAGGTTGCCCTGCGTGAACGGCCCTTCGAGGCGATAATCGTCCTTACCTTGTGACGCCTGTCCGGCATGACTCCCCCAGGCGACGATGCCAAGCGGCGCTCCCACTAACAATACCAACGTTGCCACAAATCCAATTAGATTCGTCTTCATCACTTTTTCTCCTTCCAGTCAGTCAGAACCGCCTGCGGTAGCGGGTGGTTGATCGCCATTTGTTCGACGCTGTTGATGACTGAGATCAACCGCCCGCTACCGCAGGCGGTTCTGACCAGTTAGCCTGAACCTTGCTGTGCGCCTGTGGCGCACGACAGTCATCTTGTGCGACGAAGCTACCCTGGGGAGAACCTTCACACAGCGCGAAATCGAAAACGTCGAAGCTCCGCGAAAGAGCATGCGGAAACTTTGTTTGGTTAGAACGTGGCTGGGGAGCCTTCTTGCGCCGTTGGATTAGAAAGGTCGATGATTTAGTTGTCCTTGTTGGTAAAGCAAACCCGCGATGCTTGCGAAAATGAGTTGGCGCCAACTCTCAAAAGGTTGTTGACCTGTTCTTGTCACTCGTGGCATTATGCGCGCTAAGGCGTCCGAGGATTTTGAAATGTTCTTGATTCGCCCTGCCCCTATTTCTCCTCAAGAAAACAAATCCAACCCGACCCAGGATTATTAAGTCCTGGAATCAAAGCTCGCGCGGTGCGGCGCGAGGGAAGGGCTGGCCTCCATGAAAAAGCAGTTTTTTCTTGAGCGCGAATGCTCGCATCGCGACTCTGGCAGCGACGGTGAGGTCTATAACGGGATGTTTTTTGTTCAGGCCTTGCAACGGTTGCAGAGCAATGAGGCTTTGAAGTTAGCGGCCAAAATAGGTCCATTTTATTGGGTTGATGCTCCACGCGTGATGGTGTGGCTTTGCCGCGAATGCGCAGTCGAGTTGCAAATCAGGGATTCTCCCCGCGCGGTGTTGCAAAGCGCGCGACGATGAGCGTCAGAATCCCGACCGTAAGGGAGGGCTCTCGCAAAGAATGCCCTTCCTTAAGGTCGGGCTTCTGATACAGTGCCTCCCATGCAACGCGAGCGCATCGACAAGCTGCTGGTCGATCACGGGCTGGCGCCATCGCGCACGAAGGCGCAGGCTTTGGTGATGGCCGGCGTGGTCCTGGTTGATGAACAACTGGTACACAAACCCTCCGAGGCCTTTGCGATCCAGGCGAACATTCGGCTGAAGGGCGCAGGCGATCCGGCCTCTCGTTACGCCGGTCGCGGCGGAGTGAAACTAGAGGCGGCATTGCGCGACTTCCAAATCGAGGTCGCCGGATCGATCTGTCTCGATGTTGGCGCATCGACCGGTGGATTCACTGACTGCCTGCTGCAGCACGGCGCCCGCAAAGTTGTAGCCGTTGATGTTGGCCACAATCAACTCGACTGGCGTTTGCGCAACGACCCGCGAGTTGAAGTCCGCGAAGGCGTTAACGCGCGCTATTTGAAGCCTGAAGATTTCGATCAAAAGTTCGATCTCGTCACGATCGATGTAGCATTTATCTCGGCGACAAAAATCCTTCCTGCCATTGGGCCTCTCTTGACCGAACGAGGGCGCCTCATCACACTTATCAAACCGCAGTTTGAAGTTGGTAAAGGCGAAGTTGGTAAGGGTGGAATAGTCAAAGACGTGGCGCAGCATCAGCGGGCAATCGCAGAGGTCAACAGCGCTGCGGAAGGTGTCGGATTGCAAGTCAGCGGCTTGATTGAATCACCCATTCGCGGCGCGGACGGGAATGTTGAATTCCTCGCGCTGTATGAACGTTGACACTCAAATCCGCGCACAGATATCATCCGCGCGTTCACAGTACTTAATTCGAGCCAATGGTCCAACCGTCGATCAAACGCATAGGCGTCGTCGTTAAACCGCATCAGCCTGACGCGCTTCAGACCCTCTGCCGTCTGACTGAATGGTTGAGCCAACACGACATCAAATTGGTCGGCGGGCCGGAGATTGAGCGTGAACGCATCGAACACGAAACCGGATGTATCGTCGAATCTATTAAGGAAGATGCGCTGGCCAAGGCCGTCGATCTGATGCTCGTGCTGGGAGGAGACGGCACAATGATCGCGACCGCGCGGATGATTGGCGATATCGAAGTGCCGGTCATGGGCGTCAACTACGGCGGCCTGGGTTATCTCGCTGAGTTTCCTCTCGAAGAACTCTTTTCGGCCCTGGAAGCGATTCTCGCCGGCGATTACAAAATCCAGGAAAGGCTAATGTTGGCGGTTGAGCTGCGACGTGGCGAAGAACTGATCACGAAGAATCGCGTGCTCAACGACGTGGTCGTGAACAAGTCAGCGCTCGCGCGCATTATCGAAATCGAAGCCTACCTGAACAATCAGTTCCTAAACAGGTTTCGGGCCGATGGCTTGATTGTCTCGACGCCCACCGGCTCAACTGCATACAATCTTTCGGCCGGCGGACCTATTATTTTTCCGTCGATGAACGCGATTGTAATCACGCCGATTTGTCCCTTCACGCTGTCGAACCGGCCCATCGTGGTGCCTGACGACTCAGTGATCGAAGTGCGCCTAATGACGGAGAACGAAGAGGTGGCCCTAACCCTCGATGGCCAGGTTGGCTTTCCGCTGCAAGCCGGCGATCGCGCCATGATTCGCAAGAGCAACGCGACCTTCAATCTGGTCCAGCCGGCGAATCGAAATTATTTTGATGTGCTGCGCGATAAATTGAAGTGGGGCAGGTAGGCCACAAAAAGGCACAAAAGGCGCAGAAGGGATTCGCGTGGGAGTCGTCGGCAATGATCACTTTCGATTTTCGCTTCAAATTCATTTTGTGCTTTTTGTGCCTTTTCGTGGCTGAATAGTTCGCATGGCTAAACGATCCAAAACCAAAATTGAGAGGCGTCCCTGGTATCGGCCGTCGCTGACGACGCAAATTCTGATTGGTCTCGTGCTGGGCGGACTACTTGGTTATGTAAGTCCCAAGTGGGGCAACAACGTCTATTTTCTCCGCGACATTTTCCTCAACCTGATCAAGTCGATTATCGCGCCGTTGATTTTTTCGACGCTGGTGGTCGGCATTGCCGGCGGCGGCGATTTGAAGAAAGTCGGGCGCATGGGTTTGAAGGCGCTGCTCTATTTTGAGATCGTGACGACCATCGCGCTGTTCATTGGTCTAGGCGTCGTGAATTTCACGAAACCAGGCGCGGGAGTTGTGCTTGCCGGCGGTGGCGATATCCATCAGCTAACCACGATCCAGCCACAGGGTTTTCGAGATCTATTAGTTCACATTTTTCCGGCGAGTGTGATTGATTCGATGGTGCGCGGCGACGTGCTGCAGATCGTCGCGTTCTCCGTCTTGTTCGCGATGGCGGTGTCAGCGATGGGCGCGCGGGCGGCGCCGATCCTGCGCGGCTGCGATGCGCTGTCGCAGGTTATGTTCAAGTTCACCAATTACGTGATGATGTTTGCTCCCGTTGGCGTCGGCGCCGCGATGGCGCACACGATCGCGACGAATGGACTTTCTGTCTTGGTAAATCTAGGAAAGCTGATCGGCTCGCTCTATCTTGCGCTTTTCCTGCTGGTCTTCTTTGTAATGGGCGCGGTCATGATCATTGCGCGCGTTCCGATCATGCAATTTCTGAAAGCTGTGCGCGAACCCTTCACGATTGCGTTCGCCACGACCAGCAGTGAATCTGCTTTGCCGAAAGCAATGGAGAACATGGAAAGGCTCGGCGTGCCGCGACGCGTTGTCGGTTTCGTAATGCCAACGGGCTACAGCTTTAATCTCGACGGGACCACGCTCTATCTGGCAATGGCCTCAGTGTTTGTCGCCCAGGCCGCAGAGCCAACAATCGGTCACATGAGCTTTGGCCGGCAGATCGTCATGATGCTCACGTTGATGATCACTTCCAAAGGAGTCGCCGGTGTGCCGCGGGCAGCGCTGGTGATTCTGTTGGCGACTCTGAACAGTTTTATGCCTGGCGGGCTTGGCCCAATCGGAGTCGCGGTGATTTTTGGCATAGACGAATTGATGGACATGGGCCGCACGTCCGTGAACGTTTTGGGAAACTGTTTGGCTACCGTGGTCGTCGCGCGCTGGGAAGGTGAGTTCGATGATAAGAAGGCGCGCGTGTTTGGAACCTCGGAAGAGGCGAAGCGCGAACTGGCCGCGGGAGAGATCGCGCTCGCCGAAGCGGCGGAAGAAGGCTGATCGATTCGAGGAATGGCGACGGCAAAATAAGTTGAAGCTAAGAATTGAAACTTGAAGAGGCTGTCTCTTTGCTTCTCGTCGAACCGCAACGCGGTTACGACCTCCAGCCCAGAGTTGCTGCTTCGGCTACCCTGGGCACAAGTTTCGTGGATTCCCCAACCGCAAAGCGGTTGCGCCCTCTTTTGATTTGTTCTAACGGTTCGACGCAACCGCCTTGCGGTTGGATAATTGTTTTACCTTCACGATCCCAAGGTAGCCGAAGCGGCCAACCTTGGGCTGGAGGGCGCAACCGCGTCGCGGTTAAAGTTCTGTAAACGAAATGCTTTTTCCAATCGCTGATGAAAACATAGGTCGCCGGACTACGCCGGTCGTCAATTATCTGCTCATTCTCGTCAATGTGCTGGTCTTCGTGTTTCTCCAGGGCTTCGGCACGAACGAAAAATTCACTTACGCTTTTTCGACCGTGCCCGCGGAGATCATTACGGGTAAAGACATCGCGACTCGCGATCGGATTGTGGTGCAGCCGGTCACGGGGCAGCGTTTCGAAATGCCGGGACTCCAACCGACGCCGATTCCCGTCTATCTCACGCTGATCACCTCCATGTTCATGCATGGATGCATCGCGCACATCTTTGGCAACATGCTCTTTCTTTTCATTTTCGGCGATAACATCGAAGATCGCGTGGGCCACTTTCGTTATTTGATATTTTACCTGGTCTGCGGCGTGCTCGCTGGTCTGTCGCACGTCTTCGCTACGGTAGCGCTTGCGGGCGGTGACCAGGCCAGCCTGCTGGTGCCGAGCCTGGGCGCGTCGGGCGCGATCTCGGGCGTGCTCGGCGCTTACATTCTGCTGTTTCCAACCAATCGAGTAGTGGTGCTCCTGGGGTGGTTCGCAATGCCAATGCCCGCCTTCATCGCCATCGGCTTGTGGTTTGTGTTTCAGTTGATCAGCGGGCTCGGCGTGCTGGGCAGTGGTTCGCAACAGGGCGGCGTCGCCTACGCGGCACACATCGGAGGATTTATCGCCGGGCTGATTCTGATTAATATCTTCCAAATCGGGCGGCCACGGACGAGTTATTGATCTTTAAGAGCCCGGCCGTGGAGGAATATTTCAGGATTGGCTACAATACGAACGGTGACGATAACTCTATCAAAAGAATTAGAATCGGTCGTGAATGAGCGGCTGAAGACCGGTGCTTACAAGAATACGGAAGAGCTGGTAAGCGCAGGGCTGCGTTTGCTTGAAGCGCGCGGGAAAGGCATTGATGCTTTGCGCGCCGAAATCATGCTAGGTGTGGACGACATTGAACAGGGTCACTTCACAACTTGCTTCACTGATCCCGAACTGAGTGAACTTGCGCAAAACATAGTCGGCGATGTCGAGAAAGATAACAGCTTGCCTGCCTCCCGATAATGCGCGACATCAGAATAATTCTTTCTATCACTTGTTTCTGGCTTTTGGTTTCCGCCCCACCAGCCGGCAATGCACAAGTTGTTCAGCAGCGCCCAAACTTCACGGGCAAATGGGTCTTTGACCGATCACGCAGCACTTGGCAACCGGATCGGAAGCTGTCAAAAAACCTTGAGATAAAGCACGATGAGCCAAAGATGGCGGTAATCTATCGAGTCGACCGAGACATGCAAAAAAGAGAAGTGCGATTTGTGCTTTTCACAGACGGACGCGGCGAGACAAATAAGGACGAGTATGGAAAATACAAATCCACTACGCACTGGAACGGAATGCAACTCGAGAGGCTCTATTCACGAGTGGTTACGGTCAATAGGCAAGGACCGGGTCTCGGTGAGTTTATGTTTGTTGACTTACAGGTTGTGGAGCTGTGGGAACTTTCAGACGACGGAAAAACCCTGACTGTGAAGGGAAGAGAAAAACAAAACGTCCAAGAGCTAATGAGACAACCGCCAATTGATGTAATTGAATTTCAATGGGTATACAGCCGTTCATCGTAGTCTTCGCGTATCAGCGAAATTTATTGAGCATCGGCGATGGCGACAAAACAAACTGTGTTACAACCGGAGAACCAGGCGGGTCTCGATTTTCGCTCGACGCCGCGCGAAGAGATGAACCTTTATCCGCTCGACACTTTCCCTTATGAGTTTCCCGGCAGCGAGATCAAAATTAATTTTGAGATGCCGGAGTTTACTTGCATCTGTCCCTTTTCGGACTTTCCTGATTTTGCGACGATTCGCATCGAGTATGTGCCGAACCAGCGTTGCATCGAATTGAAGAGTTTGAAGCTTTATATCAACTCGTTTCGCGAAGTGAAGATTTTTCATGAACACGCGATTAATGTCATTCTCGAAGACTTTGTGAAAGCCTGCGATCCTCTGAGCGTCGATATTGAAGGCGACTTCAACGTGCGCGGGAATATCAAAACGACGGTGCGGGCGAACCATAGAAAGTCAGTACCACCTGCGTCTGCGGGTGACTAGGCCCGGCGAAGTGAGATCAAACAGTGTCCGTAGTAATCACAGTCACAGTAGTCATTCTCGCAGTCGTGATATTTCTGTTCGTAGCGCGACGTGTCCTGCGTATCGCGCTGAAGCTGGCGATCGTTGGTGTCTTGCTATTGCTTCTGCTCGCAGGCGCAGTGTTCGGCTGGTGGCAAGGATGGTTTAGCTCAGGCTCGCCGACCGAACGCCCGCCATCAACTCAGCGTCCAAACTCTAATCGTCGCTCTTCTCCGCGATAAAAATGAACACACCCACTAAGCAGGCGGTACTGACTCAATCTGTATCATGAGCATTCAAGTCGAACGATGGAGTGAACAGACGCGGCCGGATGAGCAAGAGTTGAAGGCGCGCTTGCAAGGTGAAGGCTACAGCGTCTTCCAATGGACTGATCCCGCGGGAACAAAATACGGCCCGCATGCACACGCCGAAGATCAATCGCACTGGATTCTAAGCGGGGAACTGGAACTGCGCGTCGGCCACGAAATCTATATCTTGCGCGCCGGCGATCGAGATTTTCTTCCAGCGAATACCACGCATTCAGCATTCGTGCCGGGCGACAAGTCAGTCGTTTACCTCATCGGAGCAAAATACTGAGGAACAGACGAGTTGCAAAAAGGCACAAAAAGCGCAAAAGGATTATTGCCAAGTAGTTCTTGATGCGGGCCGAGACTATTCGCTTCTCTTCTCTTGTGCTCTTTGTGCCTGTTTGTGGCTAAAATCATCGTAGCAGATGAACACGAAGTACCGACTCGTCACCAACGCCGAAGAGCTGCAACGCGCTGTTGACGAACTTTCCAACAAACATGCCATCGGTCTCGATACTGAGACGACCGACCTTGATCCTTACACGGCGCGTCTCCGTCTGATTCAACTAGCCGCGCCGGACGGCGTCTACATCGTTGACCTTCACCGTTTTAATGATGATATGAAACGAAGCGAAGCGCTCGCGTCGCTACGCCAAATGCTCGCTGCGCCTCGTCCGATCAAGATCGCCCACAACGCGAAGTTCGATGCGAAGTTTATTAAGCACAACCTCGGCGTCGATATTGGCGGGTTGTTCGACACGCTCCTCGCCAGTCAGTTGGTTTCCGCCGGCGACATCGAACAGCGTCACGGCCTGGAAGCAATTGCGGGACGTTATCTAAACGAAGCAGTCGACAAGAGCGAACGTTTGAGCAACTGGGAATTCGAGCTGTCCGAAGCGCAGTTGCAGTACGCGGCGCGTGATGCCGCGGTGTTAATTCCACTCCGCGATAAGCTGATTGAAAGAATCAAGTCGCTCGATCTCGTGCGGTGCGCGCAGCTTGAATTCGAATGCGTGATGCCGGTGGTAGATCTCGAACTGGCGGGTTTTTATATGAACAAAGAGCGATGGCTGGAACAGCTTGCGATCGTCGAAGAGAAACGCGCCGAACTCGCTAATGAATTGCAGGAGATGCTCGGTGAAGGCGCGGCGCAGGCTTCTTTGTTTGGGCCACCACGCGCGAACATCAATCTTGATTCTCAGCAGCAAGTTACTGAGGCGCTGAATCGGCTCGGGATTCCGTTGCCCGATTCCACGCGCAATTGGAAGTTGCAACCCCTGGCCACGCAATATCCGGTCGTGGCCAAGCTACTCGAATACCGGACAATGCAGAAGGCGCTGACCAGTTATGGCGAGAATATGGTGCAGTTCATTAATCCTACGACTGGCCGCTTGCACGCCGACTTTCGCCAGATTGGCGCGCCGACCGGACGCTTCGCGTGCACGAACCCCAACATCCAACAAGTGCCCCACGCAGTCGAGTATCGTCGCTGTTTCATGGGCCATCCTGAAAAGCGACGACTGGTGATTGCCGACTACTCGCAAATCGAATTGCGTATTCTCGCCGAGTTCTCTGGCGATCAGGCTTTCATTGATGCGTTCAATTCCGGCGCGGATTTGCATCGCGTCACTGCAGCTCAGGTGTTCAATGTCTCGCAGGATCAGGTGACCAAAGAGCAGCGCGATTTTGCGAAGCGACTGAATTTCGGTGTGGTTTATGGCATCGGCGCGCAACGCTTTTCGATGATGACCGGATTGAGCGTGACTGAAGCGGAAAATGTCTTGCGTCGCTACTTCTCAACCTATCGTGGTCTCGATGCATACCTGCGCGAATCGGCGAACCGGGCTGTGAGCGAGAAACAGGCGCGGACGGCTTCCGGTCGTTTAGTGCGTTTCAATTTCGACGCTTCGGATCGTCAGCAGATTTCGATGACTCAGCGCAACGGTAAGAACGCGCCGATCCAGGGCACCAGCGCCGATATCCTCAAACGGGCGTTACGACTATTGAAAGATGATTTGCGCGATACGTCAGCAAAAATCGTAAACATCGTTCACGATGAGATTGTGGTCGAGGTTGATGAAAGCGAAGCCGAGTCGATTGCGGAAAAAGTTGAACGGGCGATGTGCGTTGCCGGCGAAGAATATTTGCAGACCGTGCCGGTGAAGGTTGAATCTCAAATTGCCTGCGAATGGACAAAGTAACATAGACTTTAGTCTGTGACGCAGTGGAGAGTGCATAGGCAATCAATCACAGACCTGTTGTGGACGCTGCCGCTTGATTGTGGGCTGAGAGCCTGGTCATTATAATTGCCAACCACAGGGAAAACCGATGGCTACTGAAATACTCGAGTCACACCAAATCATCGATCAGTTCATCGAGCAGCACCCGGTCGACAGCAAACTCGTGCTCCACGACGTTAGCTGGGACGAATACGAAGCCCTAATGGATCAGCTCGTGGACCCGGCAGGTCTCCATATAGCTTACGACGATGGAACTCTTCAAATCATGACTACCTCAGCCGAACACGAAAAGTATGGCAGGTTTTTCGAAGCCTTAATGACGGTGATTAGACTTAGGAAGCGCATCAACATTATTTCCGTCGGTTCAGCGACGATGAGAAAACGTAAGAAACGTAAAGGAAATGAGCCGGATTCAAGCTTCTATGTCCAAAGTGCGGCGCTGATCGGCAATCGTGTAGACATCGATTTTGAGATTGATCCACCGCCCGACATCGTGGTTGAGATTGATCTTCATCGAGACTCGATCTCCAAGTTCTCAATCTACGCGGCGCTTGGCGTCGGCGAAGTTTGGCGATATGACGGCGAGGTGTTGAAAATCGATTTGCTGGAGGGCGCAGATTACATTCCGGCAAACCAGAGCCGGGCTCTGCCGATTCTTACCAGCGAGATCCTCACTGACTTTCTGCGGCGCATGC
>WNGL01011319.1_pt2 | contig 10226 bp, 8 predicted proteins | sample 5400591 | NCBI WGS metagenome assembly WNGL01 (sample SAMN13153377, study PRJNA577476) | soil metagenome | isolation source: 80 cm soil or saprolite under Garry oak tree replicate 1 | place: USA:California | collected 2016-06-15 | reverse complement strand
CTCGGAGCGGCTCGTCGAGGAGGGGGTCGCGAAGCCGGGCGACCGCGTGGTGCTCGTCCACGGCTCGCCGCTCGGCGTGCCCGGCCACACGAACTCGATCCGGCTGCACGAGATCGGGACGCCCGGCGAGCGGGGTCCGGGGCAGCGGTACCGCGTGCCGATCTGACCCGGTGGTCGACCTCGGCTGCGGTTCGGACGGCTATGTGTCGATGACCCGCGCCGATCTTCCGGCCGAGCGGGGCGAAAGCCTCGAGTCATCGCAGCGCCTCCAGGACTTCCGCGTCGGTTGCGCCGAGACGACGGGCCGCCGCCTCATGCATCTGCGCGCGCACGGGGTCGCCGGCTCGCCGCGCCGCATCGCACGCCATGAGGTGTACGTCCTTCGTCTGCATACGTCCCAGGGCGCGCTCGAACGACGATAGAGCCTCCCGCGGCTCGCCTCGCTCGAGTTCCAAAATTCCAGCATTGACGTTCGCCTCGGGGTAGCTCGGGTCCGCCGCGAGGGCACGGCGGAACGCTGCCTGGGCGTCGTCGATCCGGCCCGACCTCGCGTAGAGGACGCCGAGCTGGGTCTGCGCGGCGACGAGGACGGGCTGCAGCTTCACGGCCGCCTCGAGGTGGGCGATGGCATCGCTCGCGCGACCCTGCGCAGACGCGATCTCTCCGCGCACGACCAGCGCCCCCGGGTCGTAGGACACCGGCGCGACGGTCCGCTCCGCCCGGTCGAGATCCCCTCGCGCCATGAGGAGCCTCGAGAGCGCGACGCGCGCGTCGGCCTCCTGCGGGGCGAGCTCGACGGCGCGGGAGAGCCACCGCTCGGCGGACGCGGGGTCGCGCTCGGAGGCGCACTTCCCGACGAGGATGTACGAGTAGTAGAAGTCGAATCGCTCCTGCGGGGGCCAGAACGCCGCGGCGCCGGCCAAGACGGCGACGGGCGCCGCCCTCAGCAGGGCCACGGTGCTGCGAGTCCGGACGAGCTCCACGAGGAACAGCAAGCCGTCGGCCGCGAACACCAGCACGAACGGGAGCGCCGGGACTCGAAAGCGCGCGTTGAAGTAGAACACGAGGACGGTCGCGAGCGTCGCGAACGGGACCGCGAGGAGCAACGCGGAGCGCCGTGTCGTCCGGAGCACGCCGAGCGCGGCAAATGGCAGTGCGAGGCCGAACGAGACGAACAGAAATCGCAGCAACGGCACCTGCTCCCGTACGAACGCGAGATCGTAGTTGTCGGGCAGCTCGTAATCGCACAGGAAGGCCCTCAGCCTCGCGAAGGAGTTCCTGGCGAAGCGCTCCGGGTCCTGCGCGATCGAGCGTAAGCCTTCCGCGAACCAGTAGGAGGACGCCTGGGCGGGCGTCAGCGCGCGGCCCGCGCGACGATTCGCTTCGCTCCATGCGGCCAGGAACTCACCGTCCGCCGAGTTGTCACCGAACGAGAGCCAATCGATGTGATAGCTCGCCCCGGGGTGGTGGCCGACATAGAAGACATATCCGCCCTGCGCGCCGAGGCGATCGTCGTGTGCGGCGAACGGCACAATCACCAGGGCCGCCCCCGTGGAAAGCACCGCGACGCACGTGACCGCAGCCTTCAGCGGACGTACGCATGCCGCAAGCCAGATCGCGACGAACCCGCTGACGAGAACGAGATTCGGGCGCGTGAGCGCGCACGCGCCGAGGAGTGCGCCGCCTACGAAATACGAGAACGGCCTCGCGCGATCCCGGGCGAGCACGAAGAGAGCGGCCGCGGCGGCGAAGGTCGCCAGGAATTCGCTTTCGAAACCGAGCTCCGACAGGAGGAGTGGCGCGGACAGCGAACAGGCATAAGCCGCGATGAGCCCCGCGCGTCGGGAGAGCAGCCGCTCGCCGAGCGCGCCCACGAGCGCAACCGTGGAGGTTCCGATGAGCGCTTGAACGACGCGAGGCGCGAGCGTGCCGATTCCGAATACCCGGAACACGAGGGCCAGGAAGTTCGGGTAGAGGAGCCCCCCCGAGAAGAGGCTGTGCCCCTCGCCCCACGCGCCCTGCGAAATGCGAGCGGCGGCCTCGAAGTGGCCCTCGGGATCGAGGCCAAGACACGCGCCGAGGATGCTCCTCTCGTACGCGAACACTGCGACGGCGCGGATCGCAAGGCCGAACGCGACAGGCGCCACGAGCCAGCGCCACGCGGCCGCTCCGCTCGGACTCGGAGAAGCTACGTCCATGGTGGTAGACCGACTTCGCTCACGGCCTCGCCGGCTGGATCAGCTCGGGCGCCCTGCGAGGCTCCTGCGCCGCGTCCGCGCTCCCCGCACCGCCCCCGCCCGCCCCGCTCACCTTCCGGCGCGACGAGGACGCCGGCGCGCCCGCTCCGGCCACCGGCACCGGCGCGAACGCGGTGCCCGCGCTCTCGCCGCCGGGCTTCGCGGCGCGCGACGCGGCCAGCTGGGCCGTCCGCTCGCGGAGCTCCGCCTCGAGCGCGCTCCGCCGCTCCTCCGCCTCGCGGCGCGCCGCCTCGCCCTCGGCGACCGCGCTCGCGAGCCGCGCCCGGAGCTCGGCGACCTCGCCGGCGGTGCGCCCCGCGTCGCGCACCGCGGACGCCTCGCGCGCGGTCGCCTGCGCGAGCACGTCCTTTCCCGCCGCGAGCGCCGCCTCGAGCGCGGCGACGCGATCGAGCGCCCTCCGCTCCGACTCCTGCCGCGCCTTCGCGTCCTGCTCCGCGCCCTCCGCCTGGGCGCGCGCCGCGCCGAGCGCCTGGTCCATCTTGGGCAGGAGCTTCAGCCGCGCCTCCGTCCGCGCGAGCTCCTGCTGCTTCGCGCCGGCCTCGCCCTCTAGCCGCGCGGTCTCGCGCTCGAGCTCGCGCCGGGCCCGCTCGAGCTCGTCGATCTGGACCCGCAGGCGCGCCTCGCGCCGCGAGAGCTCGAAGACCTGCCCGGTGAAGACGTGGTAGCCGCCCATGCCGAGCGGCAGCAGGATCGCGAGCACGACTCCCACGGCGGCCGCCTCGCGCGCGTGGCGGCGGCCGAAGAGGAGGAACCGCCGCGCGACGCTCCGCCGGTCGTGCCAGGTCGGGTCGTTCTCGCGGTAGCGGCGGAGCTCGTCCGCGAACGCCCACGCGGTGGACGGCCGGTCCGCCGGATCCGGCGAGAGGGCGCGGAGCACGATCTCGCGCAGGCGCTGCGGCACCGTCGGGGGGAGCGGCGCGAGCGGCGCGTCCTCGCCCCGCTCGCGCCCGGGATGCGGCGGCGCGCCGGCGAGGAGGAAGTACAGGGTGCCGCCGAGGCCGTAGACGTCGGACGACTCGGAGGGCTGAAGCCGGTCGCGCCACTGCTCGGGCGCCATGTACGCGATGGTGCCGACCGGGGTCGATCCGGGCGCGGCGACCTGGGCGAGCGAGGTCGCGAGGCCGAAGTCGGCGAGCATCACCCGGCGGGTCTCGGGCGTGACGAGGACGTTCTCGGGCTTGAGGTCCCCGTGCACCACGCCGGTCCGGTGGGCCGCGTGGACCGCGCCCGCGAGGTCCTCGACGAGCCGGGCCGCCTGCGCCGGGGAGACCCCGGGCCCCTCGTCGTGCAGCGAGCGGCCGATCCGGATCGAGCCCGGGCTTGCCTCGTCGGGATCGGCGCAGACCGCCATCTCCACGTAGAACGGCCCGTTCTCGATCCGCCCGGCGTCGAACACCGGGACGACGTGCGCGCTCGGGATGCGGCGCGCCCGCCCCGCCTCGCGGCGCACCTGCTCGACGAACGTGCTCATGCCCGGGCCGGGGCGCAGGAGCTTCACCGCGACGTAACCGTCGAGCGGCCGGCGCCGCGCGAGGTAGACCCGGCCGTGGGCGCCCGCCCCGAGCTCGCGCTCGAGCGTGAACGGCCCGAGCTCCACCGGGAACGGGCCGGAGGGGAGCGGCGCCTCGGGCCGGTCGAGCCCGGCGAGGAGGGCGAGCGCGAGCGCCTCGAGCTCCGCGTCGCCCCGGCACAGCTCGCGGACGATCCGCGCCCGCTCGGAGCGCTCGTGGCGGAGCGCCACCTCGACGATGACGTCGGCGCCGACGGAGATCACGGCGCGGCCTCCCCGCCCCGCGCGGCGCGGGCCGCCATCCACGCGGCGAACATCCGGAGGTCCTGCTCGATCCGCGAGGGGTCCACCCCGAGCGCTGCGGCGATCACGCCACGCGGCTCGCCGGCGAGGAAGTGGCGCCGGGCCGCCTCGGCGACGGCGGCGCCGCGCGCGAGGCGCGGGTCCTTCGCCGCCTCCTCCACCGCGCTCGCGACCGGCGCGAGCTCGGGGGCGATCGCGAGCCGCGACCAGGCGACGAAGAAGGCGAGCCGCTGCTGGACCATCGCCTTCGACTCGCCGAGCAGCTCGGCGGTCTCGGCCTGGGTGAAGCCCGCGACGAGGTGGTACTCCGCCGCGCGGGCGATCTGCCGGCGCTTCGAGACCCGCCCGTCGGCGCGGAGCTTCTCCACGAGCTCGAGCACGAGCAGCCCCCCCTCGCCGGAGGGGACCACCGGCTCGCCCGCGAGGAGCGTGAGCGTCGGCAGGATCGCCGCGGCGTCCCGTCGGGCGCGCCGGCGGGTCGAGCGCGCGTGCGAGATCCACAGGCGCCGGAGGAGGAACAGGCAGTAGGCGATGAAGTGCCGGCGGTCGCGGAAGGTGGTCCGGCGCCGGAGGATCCGCTCGAGGGCGGTGTGGAGCCCGGCCGTCCCGGCGAGCGTCGGCGGCGCGCCGCGGCTCATCGCCCGCGCGCGCGCACGCAGCTCCTCGTAGACGTCCGGGGTGAGCCACTCGAGCCCGCCGCCGTCGTCCGTCCGCTCGGCCTCTGGCATCTCCCCCCGAGTGTACCCCCGCACCCGCCCCCGAGCGCACCGCCCCTGAGGTCCGTGTAGGTGCCGAACCGCCCGGAATCCCGCGGGTCCTCCGCCTGTGCCGGCGGGATCGGGGTGCCGGGAGTGGCCGGATCGCCGGTCGGTGGCGCTTCCCATCGAAGGGCGCACCCTATCCGAATCGGAGGTCACACCATGTCCCGACTCCTTCTCCTCGCGGCCGCAGCCGTCCTCGCCTCCGCCTGCGCGGCGAACCCGAAGACCGCAAGCGGCGGCGACACCGTCATCGACGGAGCGAGCGCGAAGGCGGCCGACTCCGCCCCGGCGCCCGAACTTGCTGCGACGCCCGCGCTGCCCGCCCCGGGCACCTGCAAGGCCGACGGCGACTGCAAGGACGGCGAGAGCTGCACCGCCGGCAAGTGCGTGGCCGCCTCCGCCGAGCGGTGCGACCTCGTCCGGGTCCGGTTCGCCTTCGACTCCGCCCAGCTCGACGACGGCGCGATGAAGGGGCTCCGCGAGGACGCGAAGTGCCTCTCGCGCGCGAAGCCGCCGGCGCTCCTCGTCGAGGGCCACTGCGACGAGCGCGGCACGAGCGCCTACAACATCGCGCTCGGCGCCCGCCGGGCCGACACGGTCCGCAAGTACCTCGCCGACCTCGGCGTGAAGACCAAGTTCGACACCGTCTCCTTCGGCAAGGAGCTCCCGGTCGCGCAGGGCTCGACCGAGTCCGCCTGGGCGCAGAACCGCCGTGCCGAGCTCCGGATGTCGGGCGACAAGCGCTCCGACGGGCAGCTCGTCGCCGGCAAGTAACATCATGGGCGCGCGTTGGCCCCCTCTCCCCGGCTCAGTCCAGCTCGGGAGAGGGGGTCTTCGTCCCGCGCCGGGGACCTCGCCGCGCTAGGCTCGATCCCGTGAGCCACGCGTACCCCGGCCTGCCGCCCGCCCCGCCCCCCGCGAAGCCGATCGTCGCGACCGCGGTGGTCCTCCACCGTGAGGGACCGGAGGGGCGCGAGGTGCTGCTCGTCCGGCGGGGCGTCGAGCGCCGGTTCGCCGGTGGCTTCCACGCGTTCCCCGGCGGGAAGCTCGACCGCGAGGACGCCGCCGTGCCGGTCGCGGGCGCCTCCGGCGAGGAGGCGGCCCTCGTCGCGTGCGCGGTCCGCGAGCTCTTCGAGGAGACGGGCGTCCTACTCGCGCGAGGCGCGGCGCAGGTTTCCGCGCAGGACCGCGACGCCGATCGCCGGGCCCTGCTCGACGGCGCCCTCCCGTTCGGCGAGCTCGCGCAGCGCCGCAACCTCGCGCTCGACGCCGGGCTCCTCGTCGCGACGTCGCGCTGGATCACGCCGGAGCACGTCCCGCTCCGGTTCGACGCGCGCCTCTTCGTCGCCGCGCTCCCCCCGGGCGAGCGCGCCGAGGTGTGGCCGGGCGAGCTCTCCGGCGGCGCGTTCGTCCCGGTGCGCCGCGCGCTCGCGCGCTGGGAGAAGGGCGAGCTCCTCTTCTTCCCGCCGCAGCTGCACGCGATCCGCGCGCTCGCCGTGGAGGGGCCGCCCTCCGTCGAGGCGCTGCGCGCGCCGGGCGAGCGCGACCGCCGCATCGAGTTCCAGGCCGGGTTCCTCCTCTGCGCGCTCCGGACCCCCACCCTCCCGCCCGCGACGCACACCAACGCCTGGATCGTCCCGGTGGAGGGCGGCGTGGCGGTGGTCGATCCCGGCGCGCCCGTCGAGGCCGACCGGGCGCCGCTCTTCGCGCTCCTCGACGCGCTCGCGGCGGAGGGGCGCCCGCTGCGCGAGGTCTGGATCACGCACGCCCACGCCGACCACGTGGGCGCCGCGGCCGCGGTCGCGTCTCGCCACGGCGTGCCGGTGCGCGCGCACGCCCTCGCGCGCGGGCGCGTTCCGGGCGCGCAGGTCGTGCCGTTCCGCGAGGGGGACCTCGCCGGCGGCCGGTTCCTGGTCCTCGAGACCCCGGGCCACGCGCGCGAGCACCTCGCCTTCCTCGACGAGCCGACCGGCGCGCTCCTCTGCGGCGACCTCGTCTCGACCCTCTCGACCATCGTCATCGACCCGCCCGAGGGGGACATGGCCGAGTACGAGCGGCAGCTCGCGCGCGTGCGGTCGCTCGCGCCGCGCACCGTCTTCCCGGCGCACGGCCCACCGGCGCCGGACGCACCCGCGCACCTCGCCGGCTACCTCGCGCACCGGCGCGAGCGGGAGGCGCTCGTCGTCGCGGCGCTCGCCGCGGGCGGGACGCTCGAGGAGATCACTGCCCGCGCCTACGCCGAGGTGCCCGCGCCGATGCACCCGGTCGCGGCGCGGAGCTGCCTCGCCGTGCTCCAGAAGCTCGTCCTGCTCGGCCGCGCCGAGGCACGCGACGGGCGGTTCGTGCCGGCCTGATCGCGCCTGGTCGGTCCCGACTCGCGCTGGTGTGTCCGGCCGTCCACGGTTTTCCGACAGGGTGGCTCGGGAAAGACACGAATGCTCGTTTCGGGGGCGCCCCAAACACGCGGATTCCCGCGAATCATCCCGGGCACATCGGTTGCAAATTCAGAGAGGATGGCCGTCCGCTGGTTCGACACGCATCGCGCGGCGCTCGTCATCGGCGCCGCGTTCCTCGTGGGCGCGGGTTCCGCCGAGGTCGCGCTCCGCACCCGCGGGGCGATCGAACAGGTCCGGCAGGAGCGCGAGAGCGGCAGCGCGGGACAGCTCGTCCAGCTCCAGCTCACGTCGGCGACGGGCGAGGTGATCGCCCGGCCGCGCCTCATCGCCCCAACCGGGATGCCCGCCGAGCTCGTCCTGCACGATCCGGCGCGCCCGGGAGAGGTCCGGCTCGCCTTCCGGGTTCAGGCGTCGCGCGAGCCCTCGGGCGAGGTCGCGCTGCGCTACGCGCTCTGGATCCCCGAGCGCGCGGTGTCGGCGCGGGGCGAGGTCTCGCTCACGCCGGGCGTCGAGCACGAGCTCCCGCTCGCGGACGGCGCGCTCGTCGTGTCGTTCCTGGCCGTGCCGGTCCCGTCGGCGGCGTTCGACGCGTACCTCGAGGCCGAGGGCGCGCGGCGCGTGGCGGGCCGTACGAGCTAGTCCTACCGCTCGCGCTCGGCCGCTCGCGCCTCGCGCTCGAGGCGCTCCGCCTGGGCGAGCGCGCGGGCGCGGCGCGCGGCGAGGTCGGCACGCTGCGCGTGCAGCTCCCGGAGCCTCGCGTCGGCGCCGGACGGCGCCCCGCCCACCGCGGCGCGCTGGACCGCGTCGCCCGGGTCGGGGCGGCGCTGGTCCTGGAGCCTCACGTCGATCGCGGCGATCTCCGCCGAGAGCCGGTCGGCCTCGTCGCGGGCGGCGTCGGCGCGCTCGCGCAGCTCCTCCGCGGCGGGCGCCGCCGCGTCGAGGGGAGCCGCCGCACGCGCGGGCTCGAGCTCGAGCGCGAGCTCCGCCGCCCGGCGCAGGAGCCGATCGAGCTCCGCGCCCTCCTCGCCCCGGGCCTTCAGCTCCTCGATCCGCTCCGCGCAGGCGTCGAGCTCGGCTCGCGCCGACGGCGACCTGGCGTGGGCGGGCTCGCCCGCGGCGAGGAGGAGGAGGAGGAGGGACCGCGAGAGCACGGACCCTCCGGCCGAGCAACGACCGTGCCCTTCTCCGACGCGGCGGGGTACGGGCACTTACCGCACCGCAGCGCGAGCGAACGTCGGGTTTCGGACGACGGAAACCTCGGAAAACCGAGGCGCCCAGGCGTGCGCCCGCCGGGCTCATGCGTCGTCGGGCTTCTCGCCGGGCTTCAGGATCCCGTACTTCTCGAGCTTGTAGTAGAGCGCGGAGGGCTTGATGCCGAGCAGGCGGGCGGTCTCCGCCTTCACGCCCTTCGCTCTCTCGTAGGCGGCGAGGATGAGCTGCCGCTCGAGCTCCTCGAGCACCTCGGTGAGGCTGCGGTCGCCCGTCGGCACGGGGAGCGTGGGGGCGGGCGGCGCCCGGCGCAGCGTCTCGGGGAGGTCCTCCTCCCCGATGAGCTCGCCCTCGGCGAAGACGAGCGCCTGCTCGACCACGTTCTCGAGCTCCCGCACGTTCCCGGGCCACCGGTGGCGGCGCACGAGCTCGAGCGCACCCGGCGTGAACCCGGTCACCGCGCGACCGAGCCGCTGCGCGGAGCGCGCGAGGAAGTGGCGCGCGAGCTCCTCGACGTCGCCGGGCCGCTCCCGGAGCGCCGGGAGCCGCACCGAGACCACGTCGAGCCGGTAGTAGAGGTCCTCGCGGAAGGTGCCCTGCTTCACCATCGCGGCGAGGTCGCGGTTCGTCGCGGAGACGAGCCGCACGTCCACCTCTACGGTCTCCTCGCCGCCGACCCGCTCGAACTTCTGCTCCTGGAGGACGCGGAGGAGCTTCACCTGCACCGACGGCGGCAGCTCGCCCACCTCGTCGAGGAAGAGGGTCCCCTCGTGCGCGAGCTCGAACCGGCCGAGCTTGCGGCGCACCGCGCCGGTGAACGCGCCCTTCTCGTGGCCGAACAGCTCCGACTCGAGGAGCCCCTCCGGGATCGCCGCGCAGGAGACCGACACGAACGGCTTCTCGCGGCGGAGCGAGCGCTCGTGGACCGCGCGCGCCACGAGCTCCTTCCCGGTGCCGGACTCGCCCAGGACGAGGACCGTCGCGTCGGTGGGCGCGACCTTGCGGAGCTGCTCGAGCAACCGCCGCATCGGCTCGGAGCTGCCGATGAGCCCGTGGGGATCGTGCTCGCGCCCGAGGTCCTCGGCGAGCGCCTCGGCCCGCGCGCGCGCCGTGCGAGCGCCGCGCCGCTCGCGCGCGATCTCGATCGCCTTCTCGACCCGCGCGCGGAGGAGCTCCGGCGAAAACGGCTTCTCGATGAAGTCGATCGCGCCCTCGCGCATCGCGTCCACTGCCGCGGCGATGGTCCCGTGCGCGGAGACGACGAGCACGGTCGCCTCCGGATCCGCCTCCCGCAGCCGCCGCACCACCTCGATGCCGTCCACCGGCATCATCCGCAGGTCGGTCACGACGACGTCGGCAGGGCGCTTGCGATACGCGGCGAGCGCCTCGGCCCCACCCCGCACCCCGAGCACCTCGTGCCCCAGCCGGGTGAGCGAGAGGACCATCCCCTCCCTCACGGCGTCGTGGTCGTCGGCGACGAGGATCCGGGCCATTGGATGGGAGCTTAACCGAACCCCGGGCTCGACGTGGACTCGGGGTGATGCTTCACTCGGACCAGCGTGCTCGAGCACCTGCCCAGCCTGTCCGCGGTCCCCACCCTCGTCGCGGCGGTCGCGACGCTCGCGCTCTCGGCCATCGCGAGCGGCCACGCCGTGCTGCACAAGCGCGACGTGCGGGCGGCGCTCGGGTGGGTCGCGCTCATCTGGGTGGCGCCGGTCGTCGGCGCGGCCGCCTACGCGGTCCTCGGCGTGAACCGGATCCGGCGCCGGGCCCAGGCGCTCGGGCTGCC
>WNGL01011316.1_pt1 | contig 10226 bp, 11 predicted proteins | sample 5400591 | NCBI WGS metagenome assembly WNGL01 (sample SAMN13153377, study PRJNA577476) | soil metagenome | isolation source: 80 cm soil or saprolite under Garry oak tree replicate 1 | place: USA:California | collected 2016-06-15 | reverse complement strand
ACCAGGTGGTTGAGCATTTTGGATTGCACTACGGGCAGGTCATTTACATCGCGAAAGCGCTGGAAGGTCAAGATTTGGGATTCTACAGCGAGTTGAGCAAGACGGGCCGGATTCCCGATCGGGCCGCGCCTTCGCATCCCTAATCCAGGGTCTGGACTTTTGTGCCTTCAGGAATTTTGACTTGAAACTGGTCGTCTACGAAGATCGGATTTTTCACGACCTTCTCCACTGTCATGAGAATCTGAATGCCCTCAAGCGGGCGCTTGATGAGCACCTTGGTGGGATATTTGTTTCCGTCAAAATCTCGATAGCTGGAGTAGCTCACCACGCTTTCCAGATTGCCTTGGCTGTCGTAGAGATCCTGGTTATAGGGCAGCAGGTCGTCGCGATGGAAGGTGACCACGCGCACTTGCGTATCCCTGTGGCCATCCGAGGATGGAGGATGCCGGGTGATGCTCAGCACGTATTCCGGTTCCATGACGAGATGCTTTTTGCTGGCGTCCTCAATCGTCTCGGTGTCGGCAATCACGGAATAGAAGTTGTCGGGATCGAGGCCGCGCACAATCATGGCGTCGAAGAAGAATCCAGGCCTGAGGTTTTCGAACTGATTGGCCGACTTCTTTTTGACTGAGGTGGAACCCTTGATGGCCTTGCTCTGAGGCGGAATCAAGAGGGTGAAGGTTTTGCCGTCGCTGGCCATGTCGAATATACGCATACTGAAATATTGACCGACGACCCGCAGTTCATTGGGTTTGCGCATCACGATGAAGCCACGGATTGTGGGATAGTCCTTCGCAAGGCCCTCTTTGGACTTAAGCAAGGTAGCCTCAATCCGGACCGTGGCGGTAAGGCCATTGAATTCCTGCCACCGCTGGTTGGTCTGCGCCACCAGATCCTCTGCGGAGACGGTCTGGGTAACCAACGGTGGCTTGGGCACAGGCAGCTTGCGCGTCGTCGGGAATAACGAGCAACCCGCGAGCATGAGTGGCACGGCCAGCGCCGCGATGCTACAGGGGATCTTCACCGTCCGCCTGCTTTCTTCATGGCGTGACGGTATCCGGAGACGTTGCGGGTGTGCTCTTCGAGGGTCGTGGCGAAAATCGAGCGGCCCTGCGGGTTAGCTCCAGCCGCTACGAAGTACAGGTAATGAGTTTGGGCCGGAGTCATTGCGGCGCGCAGGGACTGCAGGCCCGGATTGGCTATCGGACCTGGGGGCAGACCACCATGTAGATAGGTGTTGTACGGAGTATCGCGCTTAAGGTCGCTCACGTGAATCGCACCACGCCAGTACTTTTGAAGCTCAAGGCCATAGATGACCGAGGGGTCGGTCATGAGCGGCATCCGTTTCGCGAGCCGGTTTTCAAAGACGCTGGCGACCAGCGGCCTTTCGGCTTCCAGGGCGGTTTCCCGCTCAACCAGCGAAGCTACTGTGACGACGTCGTGCACATTCTCCTTCAAGCCCAATTCCGCTGCCACTGTTCTGAATCGCTTGACCATTGCGGTGGCAATCTGCGCCGCCGTGGCCTTGCGCGGAAACCGATACGTATCAGGAAACAGGTAACCTTCAAGGTCGCTGGCCTTGGGATCCAAATCCGCCACAAGGGTGATCAGCCGCGCTTGCTCATCCAAAAAACCCTGCCGGGTTCCGATGCCTGCCTGCTCAAGCCGGGTTGCTACCTCGAAGATGTCTGCACCTTCTGGAACGGTGACCGCGACGGTGTAAACGTCGCCGCGGGCGATGCGGTCGTACACTTCGCTCAACGGGGCCGGATGATCAAACCTGTATTCCCCGGCCTTGAGCTTTCCCCGCTTGATCCAGCGCAACAAGTCAAAGGCAAATTGGGTGCGCACAACGCCGGCCGATTCCAGTTGTTGCGCGATCCGAGTCGATGAAGAGCCTGGAGCCACCTCGACAAATGTTTCGGTCGAGGGCCCAAAGGGAGTAAAAACAAGCCAAGCGGCTGCACCGGCCACGATAAGTGATACGAAAAACAGGGTCAGCAAGGTTCCTGCTATGCCGTGGCCCTTGCTCCTCCTGGTCCTTCGATTGCGGCCTGCTGGCATTTCCGGCTGAATACCCTTCCGTCAGATAAGACGCGGTTTATCCCTCCGCGGATTCTCTACCTTCTACGATTGTACCGGGAAGGCAGAGTTTCGAAGCGGCCACGGAGGGCTGCGTCCCTGATTCGCCAACTGGAGGAGTCTGTTCGGGGATTTTGGGGCCCAAAACATGCGTCCTGGCAAAACATCGGCAGGACAGAGAACCGTGTGAATGCGACGGGCCTTAAGCTGGTGGGCATTAAGCTGATAGGCAGGAGCTCCGCGCTGGAATCGACACCAACACCTCGCTACCTGGGCCTCGATGTGGGCAATAGACGCATTGGGGTGGCGGTGTCGGATGAGCTGGGGCTAACGGCGCAGCCGGTCCTGACGCTGCAGCGGCGGCGGAGTCAGCGAGAGGATTTGCGTTCTCTGGCGCGGCTTTGCCGGCGATTTGGAGTGGCAGGGATTGTGGTGGGAAATCCGCTAACACTCACCGGCGAAGTGAGCGCTCAGGCCGCGAAGATTCAATCGTTTGCCGCTGCGCTTGGCGAGCTGACAGGGCTGCCGATTCATCTCTGGGACGAGAGGCTAACCACCCACGAGGCTCACGAGATCCTCTATGAGGCCGGGCACGCGCGGCAGACCCATCGCCGGGTGGTGGACCAGGTGGCGGCCACGCTGATCCTGCGATCGTTCATGGAAAAGACAGGGACATAGGGACATGAGACTAAGGCAGGCCTACGCCGAAGGGCGCGCCGGGAATTCTTTCGACTGGCGCTCCGCGTATAATGAAGAGTCTAGACATTGATCTCTCGCGCGTGAGCACCCTTGCTCGCCGCCACGGAACGCGGATGCCCGATCACATCAAGAAGCAGCTCCTCAAAGAGATTCAGATCCTTGAGCATGAGCTTTCCCACGAACTGCCGGCTGAAATCAAGAAGGCAGTGGCCATGGGAGACCTGTCGGAAAACGCCGAGTATCACATGGCGAAGCAGCGGCAGGAGTTTGTGAACGCGCGTCTGGGCCAGTTGAAGAGGCGCATGGCGGAGTTGTCGCTCGTGAACCTGGCAAACATTCCGAGAGATAAGGCGGGCTTTGGCTCGACGGTTGTAGTGTTCGACTCCACCAAGGAAGAAGAGATTGTTTATCGCCTCGTAACCAGCGAAGAGTCGGATGTGGCAAAGGGGCTTATCTCAACGACGTCTCCGATTGGGCGCGGGCTTGTGGGCAAACGGGTGGGCGATGTAGCCACCATTGTGACGCCGAATGGCAAGCGCGAGCTGGAGATCTTAAAATTGACTACGGTACACGACGAAGCGGATGAGGCAGACGAGGCCACCGATAATGTCGCGCAGCAGTAAAAAAGAAGAGCAGTAAATAGGAAGAACGGAATGACCTGGACCAGTGCTTTCGGCCGCGCCTGCGGCTGGCTTCTTGACCGCATCGTGCATGGTCTGGCGCTTACTAAAATCTCACCCAATGCGCTGACATTCCTTGGGCTGGTGATCAACATCGTGGCCGCGTTCTTCTTTGGGCACGCGAACACGACCAATCCCGACCGCATGTTTTTTTATGCGGGCATGGTGATCTTTGGCGCCGGCATCTTTGACATGGTCGATGGGCGCGTGGCTCGGCGCAACAACCAGGTGACGGTGTTCGGATCGTTCTTCGATTCGGTGATCGATCGCTATTCCGATGTGGTGCTGTTCTTCGGTCTTCTGGTATATTACGGGCGCATCAACCGGTTCCGGTACGTGGTGCTGGTGGCGTTTGTGATGGTCACTTCGCTGATGGTGAGCTACACGCGCGCGCGCGCCGAGGCGCTGATCGGTCAGTGCAAGGTGGGGTTCATGGAGCGGCCGGAGCGGATTGTGCTGATCCTGATCGGCGCACTGTTCAACCACTTTGGAGCGATGGCGCCGGTGCTTTGGGTGCTCGCGGTGCTTTCGACGATCACGGTTGTGCATCGCATTACCTACACTTACTCGAATACGAAACATCTGCAGCCGCTGGGATAGAGGCGCGCTCGGAAATTTTCCTCCATTGTCAGATCGTCGATCCCTCACGCTGAAACTCAAGACCTCTCGGCCTTGCGGCCGTGAACTGTAGAATTCTCGGTGGCTATAGCTGCACGAGGAGACCGATGTTCAAGAGCCTGTCGCTGAACATTCTTTGTTTCATTCTCATCTGTACTTCCTGCACGGCGTTGAGCCCGGCACAAACGAAGGAACCGCATACTGGTTCGACCACGCAGCATGGCCAATTCCGAGTGGATATCTCTGGCGTCATCGGCCGTTCCGACATCGTTCTGGGCAAAGCGAACCTTGAGTCCGGCGAAGCCATGCCGCTGGGAAATGGCAGGCTCGGGGTTGCCGTGTGGTCGGCAGATGGGCTCACCGCGCAACTGAATCGAAACGACACTCTGCCGGATCGCCTGGCCTCAGGGCAAGTTGTGATTCCGGGGCTTGTCGCGCTGACACGCGCAAACGACTACTCGGGGCGGTTGAATCTCTACCGCGGCGAGTTTCGAGAGCAGGGTGGAGGCATGTCGGCAACGGCATTTGTCGAGCCGAATCGCGATGCGCTGGTCATCGAGGTGTCCGGCGCGGACCCCAACCAACTGCAGACCGCCATTCTGAAACTCTGGGCGCCTCGCACGTCTCACGCATCGGTCGACGGTGGTGCTGGGTTTCTCGCTCAATCATGGGTCGATAACAAGAATCCGGGAGCGTCTGGCCGCGCCTTCGGATCACTCGCCGCAGTGACTGCAGAAGGCCTCGGCGTCTCCGCTGCAGTCACCGACCCTCTCACGGTCACGATTTCATTCAAGCCGTTTGAGGATGGACATTTCCGCGTGATTGTTGCTTCTCCACACTATGACGGCACGGGAAATGTGCAGGAGCTAGCCACGAAAGCATTCACGCGTGAGCCGAATGCAGCGCACTTAACATGGTGGGCGAATTTCTGGAAGCGCGCTGCGCTCATCAAGATCACCTCGAAAGATAGCGCCGGCGAGTACATGGAGAATCTCCGCAATCTCTATCTCTTTGTTGCCGCCATTGAAAAGGGTGTCGAGTATCCGGGCTCACAGGCGGGCATCGCTGACATGATCTCCGCGGCGCAGGACGAGCACCGCTGGGACTCATCGGCATTCTGGCACTGGAACCTGCGCATGCAGGTCGCGGCCAACATCGGTGCGGGGATGCCGGAACTGAACAACACCTATTTCAATCTGTATCGCGAAAACCTTGCGAGCATTAAGAATTGGACCAAGCAGAATATGAAGGGCCTTCCGGGCATTTGCGTGCCTGAGACGATGCGTTTCAACGGGCCGGGGATCGAGTACGAGTCCACCTGGAAACCAATCGTGATCGGCAGAAATTGCGACGCCAACTTCAAGCCCTATTACAACGCGCGAACGATCACGACAGGCGCTGAAGTATCGCTGTGGGTCTGGCAGCAGTATCTGTCCACAGGCGATCGCAAATTTCTCGCGGAGAATTATCCGCTGATGACCGGGTCGGCGCGCTTTCTGCTCGCATATCAGAGGATGGGTCAGGACGGGCTGCTGCACACCAACCCTTCGAATGCACACGAGACGCAATGGGATGTCACCGATCCAACGACAGACGTTTCGGCAATCCGTGCTCTCTACCCCGCGACAATCGAGGCCGCCAATCTGCTGGGCAAGGATGCTGATCTGGTTCGGCAATTGCGGGAGGCGCTGCCCAAGATTCCGCCGCTGCCGCGAACACAGCAGGCAGGTCCGCGCACTTTGTTGACGGCTGATGCCGATGGTGGCGGAGCAGATGTGATCGCCGAGTCTCACATGCCAGCCGCGGAAGATCACAACATCGAGAACATCGGGCTTGAACCGGTGTGGCCATTCGCCATCATCTCGGACACGTCTCCCCTGTTCCCGCTTGCACAGCGCACTTATGCGCATCGTCCAAATATCTCTGCAGTCGACTGGAGTTGCGATCCCATCCAGGCTGCGCGCCTGGGCCTTGGCAGCGAAGTTGGCTCGACACTGATTGCAACCACGCAGAGGTTTCAAGGCTTTGTAAACGGAATGGCAAAGTTTGAGGCCTCATCGAAGGAATTCTATGTGGAGCAGACGGGCGTGGTTACGGATGCGTTGCAGGAAGCGCTCGTCCAGGACTATGACGGCATTATCCGCATCGCGCCCGCAATTCCGCCGGGATGGGACTTCGATGGCTCCGTCTATGTTCGCGGCAATTCCAAGGTCGACGTGCAGACGAGGAAGGGCGCGGTAACTGCCGTTCTGATCGAAGCTGGAGCTAGCCAATCGATCAAGATTCGCAATCCGTGGCCGGGCAATCCTGTCGATGTAATCGAAGCAAAGACGGACAAGACAGTGGTAACGAGCAAGGTTGGGCCGGTGATCGAATTTGCTGGAGCGGCAGGAGAAACCTATATTGTCGAAATCCATGGCGTGTCGAGCGCCTTGCCGCACGCTCCACCGATTAGCGGAATGCCGGCCACGGTCGCGAAGAAACTGGGATCGGTTCAGATCGGGCTCTTCGCAAACAGCCGATGACGTTCCGGCGTTAGGCCATCGAAATCATGGCTGAGTGCTTCTGGTCACATGCGACGTGATGCCTTTCAAAACGAACTCGCGGACAAGATTTGCTACGGCGTCTGCGCCGATGTCGGCCAGGCCGTTGAAAAGGACTAGCGAGGCTCCGCGGTCGGATTCGGGGTAATAGAGGTTGGACATGGCTGCGGCGGTGAAGCCGCCGAGGATGTGAGAGTAGTTGGGCATGCGACGGCCGGAGTCGCCCCTGGTAACAAAGGCGGAGGAGACGGCGTAGAAGGCGCGAGAGGATGTGCTGCCGGTTCCCTTGTAGAAGTAGCGCGGGTCCTGATGAAAGATAGACGGATAGATGGCTTTGGTGAAGAGGTTGCCGGTCACATGATTTGCCAAGGCGGCGCCGTAACGCTTTCCGTATCCTTCGATGCCGCTGCCGTAAGCGGGGAAGACGTTGCGGTTTTGCTCGGCGCCCGCGATGCCTGCGACGGTGAGGAAGGAAACGGGATCGATGAGGGAGCGGGCGCTGAGCTGGAACTTCTGCTTGGCCTGCATCGGCGGCGCGTTCCAGTCGTAGGAACTATAGAAGTTTGGAATCACTCCGCCGATGCGTTGCTGCTCTGCGATATGCACCTGCTGTTCTGCCAGTTCTTCCTTGTTTCCATTCACGGTTACACTCGAGGCCGCGCGGGTGATAGTGAGGGTGGCAGGCGGCGCAATGAGAACTTCGCCTGCATGCAATGAAATTTGAGACGAAGTGAAGGTGCTCATGCCCGAGCCCGTCACGGTGAGCTTGTAAGTCCCGGGCGGTAAGCTTTGGAACGCGAACTGCCCGTCACTGCCTGACACGGTCGTGTGTGTATCAGAGTGCGATGAGCCAAGCAGCGTGACCTGCGCACCCTGCAACACATCTCCGCTGATGTCGACAACTGTGCCGGAGATGTTTCCGGTTCCGGCCTGTGGGTGAACAGTTGCTCCTCCCTCACTTGAGGGCTCTGAGGGCTGCGGGGCATCGGGGACAACGATAGCCGCAGTAGTCGAGCTTGAGCTGAGGCTCTCCTGCGCACTCGCTGTTGCACCCGCCAAATTGAACGACATGAAGAAAACTGAAGTTACAAACAGGAAAGGCTTTAATCCTCTAGAAATATCAATCAATCAACCAACCTCGTTCCGTATCCATATTCCGAACCTCGTCTATTAGACGAGACGCAAAGGTAGCCGTAACCGTAGTCAGGGATGAAGTCTTCGTCATCTTCAGCAAGAAGGCTAGATCGATGATTGTCTTTGATTTCCAGGGAGATGCGGGATTTCTGATGGATCAGAAATGATCTTCCCAAAGCGGCGCGGCTTGATGTTGGGTGATGAGACCAGCCTTTGATCCGGAAAGTGCTAATCCTCAGCAGGCAACCATGGCTACGGAGCAGCCGGGCCTGGTCGGCTTCCACTGGACGAGGAAGTGGGTCACGGAGCTGGCCTCCATGCGGCGCATGGATTCGAACTCGCCACCTTTTTGGCTGTAGAGTAGCTTGCCCTGTTCGCTGAGGACGGCGAGTGCAGGGACGCCCCGATTCAGCGGCACCTGGTAGCGTTCGGCGATGTCGGTGTTTTCATCCATGTGGCCTATGTTGATGTGGACGAGGACGAAATTGGCTTCGAGAATCTGGCGGTTTTCGGAGTTGTGGAAGTAGATGTCGAGGACCTGGCAGTCGCCGCACCAGTCGCCTCCAAAATCGAGCAGCACGCGCTTGTGGGTGGCTTCGGCGGTCTTGATGGCGGCGGCAATATCGGCCTTGGCTTGCGAGGGGTCGGGATAGAGATGGCGCTCGGCGGAGCGGGCCGAAGAGGTGGCGACCAGCAATGCGACGGCGAGAAGGAAGAGCGTATTAGACCTCAGCTTGATAGACCTCATGGGGGATCCTCCGATGCCTGACTCAAGTTTGCCACAAAGTGTAGATGCTTGAGAGTTCGGGAAGGCTACCGAGCGGCGCAGGATTTAGTCTCTATATAGAGATGAGCAAGCTGCGCGAAAGACTCGAGTCGCATCCATTCCCCGATCTGGGGGCGATGATGGAAGGCTACGCTCACGGGGCAGTCGAGGTGGCCAACAGCGACTACCGGCAGAAGCTGGACTTCTCAGCCGAATCGATCCATGAGTTGGACGAAATCCTGGTGCTGGTCGCCGAGGATCCGAATATCGACCTGGATTACGAGTCACGGCTGTGGGGCAGCTACCTGGGCGAAGTGCTGCGGCGGCGCTACGCGGGCGGCTGGGAGATGACGCAATATCCGGGCGGTGCGGTGGCGGTGCCGGCGGTCGAGGTGCGAGGGTCGAGGCTGTTCCCGCTGATGAAGGTGCATCGACGGCTGACCATCGGAGACGAAGAAGACCTGCGCAGCTTTTATACGATGGTCACGGAGCGGCTGGGGAATCCGGCGCAGGTAAACTGACGTACTTACGTGAGTGGCATTGGTCACTGTGACGAGTCAGGTTGTGCGACAATATTGTGTGATAGCGCACCGGTAGCAGGGGTGCGCGGAGGATAAAAATGGGCGATCTATTGCAGCCATGGCACTTGATTGTGCTGGCCATTGTGGCGTTTCTGCTGTTTGGCGCCAAGCGGCTGCCGGAGTTGGGTAAGGGATTGGGCGAAGGCCTCAAGGGTTTTAGAGAAGGAATTAAAGGGGTTACGGACCCCGCACCTCCTGCGCCGCCGACGCAACAAGCTTCGAGCGTACCCCCACCCCCGCCGCCGACCACCGAGCAGAAGTAACGCTGGCTCAGATAGTTACGGCGAGCCGAAGGGACAGATTTGCCGGTGGCAATGGGCAGTTGAAAAGAGATCGAATGAGAGGCCTGCGCCGGGTGGCGCGGGCTTTTCGTGTTTTTGGAGAAAGGCAAAATGTTCCACGTGGAACATTTTCTTTTTCTTCGTCTTACTTAGGAATGGTTTAGCTGGCGCGGATTTGCAGAAGATTATGGGGTGATCTGCTACGCGTTGTAGTTCGCTACGACGCGAGCTACTTTTCCATTTGCTGAAAGCTCCATGAACTCCGCGGTGCGTGTTCCTTTTTGATTTGTGTAGTAGAGGACCACGCTGTTCAGGCCCCAGAGCACGTCTTCGAGTTTGAAGTGCAATTGGGGGTAGGCATCTAGGCCGCGCTGAAAGTAGGCTTGCAAATTTGTCTTTCCGACAATCTTGCCATCGGGTGAGCCCAGGAGCTGGGCGACGACGGGCGAAGTCAACTCGATTGAGTCTTCGTAGTGAGAGATGATCGCCTCCAGATCATGACTGTTCCAAGCAGCCACCCAGTGGTTGGCCAGATTCCAAGCCTCGTCTCTTGTCATTGATGATTCTCCGGTGAACGGTTCATGCCCATTGTATTGGGGCGCTCAGACCTGATTTGATCGCGTCTCACTGAGGCGTAAGCCGTCTGCGGATTTTGCGGGCTGACGATAGTGCTTTCTCACCCATGACGCTCAATTACCACGCCGACCACGCATTATAAAAGGGCGCCCCTTTCCTGTAAGCTGCGGTTGCTGTGCTGAGCAGACAACCAAAGCCAACAGGGAGGAACACCCAGATGAATAGTGTGCGATATGTCGGTCTCGATGTCCACCGGGACACGATTT
>WNGL01019381.1_pt1 | contig 10227 bp, 11 predicted proteins | sample 5400591 | NCBI WGS metagenome assembly WNGL01 (sample SAMN13153377, study PRJNA577476) | soil metagenome | isolation source: 80 cm soil or saprolite under Garry oak tree replicate 1 | place: USA:California | collected 2016-06-15 | reverse complement strand
GAGACGAGAGTGATAAGCGCCATCGCTACCATGTAGGCCGCGATGGGCCACGGCTTACCGCCCGACCAGCTGAGCAGCGCCGTGGCGATGAGCGGTGAGAGCCCGCCCGCGAACACCGACGCCAACTGGTAGCCGAGCGAGGCCCCACTGTAGCGCACGCGCGTGCCGAACAACTCGGAGAAGAAACTCGCCTGAGGGCCGTACATTGCCCCATGGCCGGGGTTGAGCCCCAGCACGACGGCCAGCCACACCAGGCCCGTCTGCCGTGTATCAAGCAGCCAGAAGAAGGGGAAGGCGAACAGCGCCGAGAACGCTGCACCTCCCAGATACACGGGTCGTCGGCCGATGCGGTCGGAGAGCGCTGCGAAAGCGGGGATCGTGAACAGTTCGACGGCAGTGGCCAGCAGGACGCCGGTCAAGATCGTGCTCCTTGGCAACCCCAGCTGCTCAGTGACATAGACGAGCACGAAGACGGTGTAGATATAGAAAAACCCGTTTTCTGCCATACGGGCGCCCATCGCTAGCAGGATATTCCTGGGATGCGCGCGCACCGCGTCGAGCAGGGGCAGCTGCGCCTCCTTGCCGGTCTCCTTGAGGCGGCTGAACGCGGGCGTCTCCTGGATGCGCAGCCGAATGAACAATCCCACCCCAACCAGGATGAGACTCAGCAAAAACGGCACCCGCCAGCCCCAGGCCAGCACCTGCGCCTCCGGTAACGTCGAGACTAGCGAGAAAACTCCTGTTGAGAGCAGCAGCCCAGCCGGGACGCCGACCTGGGGCCAGCTGCCATAAAAGCCCCGCTTGCCCGCGGGCGCGTGCTCTACCGCCATGAGCACAGCGCCCCCCCATTCGCCACCAACGCCGAAGCCCTGCGCCATGCGCAGGGCGACAAGTAGGATGGGCGCCCAGACACCAATGACAGCGTAGGTCGGCAACAGACCGACGCAAAACGTCGCCACTCCCATGAGCAGCAGCGTTAGGCTGAGCATGGACTTGCGGCCGATCTTGTCGCCGTAGTGGCCGAAGACGATACCACCCAGAGGCCGCGCAACGAAGCCGACGGCGTAGGTGCCAAACGCCGCCAAGGTCCCACCCAGCGGGTCAAAGGTCGGGAAGAACAGACGATTGAAAATCAACGCCGCCGCGGTACCGTACAGGAAGAAATCATACCACTCGATTGTCGTGCCGATGAAGCTGGCCACGGCTACCTGCATGATCGAGGTGCTCTGTCCTCTTTCCTTTCTGTCATCTCTCTGCACGCTGTGCCCCCTCCTTTCTTCCCCCTGAGTATAGGGAACTTGCCTGTTAATCCGATCAGAGGTAGAGAGACAGTGCAATGCGCGAAGCAATCATCGCCACTGGCCTGGAGTTCCCCGAAGGCCCGGTCTGCGACCGTGACGGCACCCTCTATATCGTCGAGATCCGTGGCGGCTGGGTGCGGAAGATCGCCCGCGATGGCACCGTCTCAGTGTTTGCCCGGCCCGGCGGCGGGCCTAACGGCGCGGCCCGTGGTCCGGACGGCGCGCTGTATGTCACCAACAACGGCGGCTTTGCCTGGCACGACGGACTGCCGATCGGCCCGGCGCCGGACTATGAAACCGGCCGCATCGAACGCGTGGATGAGACCGGCAAGGTGCAACGCCTCTACACTGCCTGTGATAAGGTGGGACTGAGCGCGCCCAACGACCTAGTCTTCGACACTGAGGGCAATTTCTATTTCACCGACCCGGTCCACCGTGACCCCCAGAAGCGCGAGCCCCTCAATGTCCCGACCCAACGCCGGGGCAGTGTTTACTACGCCACTGCGGACGGCACCCACATCCGCCGGGTTGCGACCAATCTGCAACACCCCAACGGCATCGGTCTCACTCCGGACGGCAAGACCTTGCTGGTGGCCGAGACCTTTGCCGCCTCGCTCTGTGCCTTCCCGATTCGCGCGCCGGGTGAACTGGGAGAGCGGCGGCCGTTTGCTACCCTCCCCCCAGGTTATTACCCTGATGGCTTTTGTCTGGACGAGGGGGGCTATGTGCTGGTGTGTGGCGTCCTGGGTGGGGGTATCGTCGTGTTTGATCCCCACGGAACCCAGACCGACCTGATTCCCTGCGTCGATCGGCTGGTGACGAACGTCGCCTTTGGTGGGCCAGGCTGGTCGACGCTCTATGTCACCGAGTCTGGCCTGGGACGAGTCGTGGCGCGGGAGTGGCCACGCCGCGGGTTGGTGTTGTTTCCGGATCGGGGATAGGGGTGGGCAAAGAAGCGGCCGGTGCAGGGCGCGGCGTGGCCACCCGTCTTTCCCCTCATTGCGTCACCTGCAGGAACTCCACCGGCACTCCGTCCGGGTCCTCGGTGTAGAAACTGCGCATAGTGGGCGCGATCTGCACCAGGCCAGAGGTGATCTTTACATCTCCTCGCTGCTGCGCCTCTCTGTACTTGGCCTCAATGTCAGACACGTAGAAGGACATATGCGGGCTGCCGACGTTGTTGTGGTGCAGGTCCAAAGTGGTGCCACCGGCGGCCGCGTACTCGATGAGTTGGAGCATGAACGGTCCAGCGGTCAGGTGCGCGACTTTCAACTGCGCGCCCGGGTTGTTGGTGAGGGTGTCGAACGCTTTACTCTTGACTTCGAGGCGCTCTCCTTCCTTCATCCCGACCACGTCGCGGTAGAAGGCCAGCGAGCGTTCCAGGTTCTTCACGGTCAGCCCGACGTGAAACAGTTCTGCCATAGCGCCCTCCTTTGTACCGCTGCTATACCACGGCGGAGGCGTAAGACCCAAGGGGTTGCGCTCCCAGAAGAAAACTCCCCTTGTTTTTGGTTGCATGAGCGCATACAGGATGGTATAAACTGCCCGATTGTCACAGACGGAGCCAGAAGGTCGTATCCTTATTCACCTGTGTTGGCCTTGCTTCCTAGGCGGAGAAGACACTAACGTTCGCTAGCAGACGGCCCGGTATGGGCGGACTGCCAAGAGGAGGGAACCTTGCGAGCAATCACGTACGAAGCCCCCAAGTCGCTTGCCCAGGCCCTGAGCCTGCTTGCTGCCGCCGGTGAGAAGGGACGGGTCTTAGCTGGAGGGACGGACCTGCTCATTCAGATGCGTGCAGGCGTCAGGCAACCAGATCTTGTCATCGATGCCAAGGCCATCCCCGAGCTGCAGATCCTCTCGTTCAACCCGCGGGAAGGTCTCCGCATCGGCGCGGCTGTTCCTTGCTACCGGATCATCGAAGACCCAACGGTGCGGCAGCACTACCCTGGTCTTGTTGAAGCCGCCGGGCTGATCGGCTCCGTGCAAATTCAGAGTCGCTCTTCCCTGGGTGGCAACCTGTGTAACGGCTCACCGGCCGCGGATACGATCCCAGCGTTGATCGCGCTGGGTGCCATGTGTCATGTCGCGGGCTCAAAGGGAACCCGCACGGTGGCAGTCGAGGACTTTGTGGTATCACCGGGGCGCACGGTGCTGCAGCCAGATGAACTCCTTATCGAATTCCGCATCCCTGCGCCCAAGCCGCATTCTGCCGACTGTTACCTCCGCTTCATTCCCCGCAACGAGATGGACATCGCGGTGGTGGGCGTAGGAGCCTCGGTAACCCTGAACGGTCAGACCTGCACGGCCGCCCGCATTGGACTGGCTGCTGTCGCGCCGACCCCGCTCTTTGCCAAAGAGGCGAGCGCAGCGCTAGTGGGGAAACCGCTGAACGACGAGGCGATTGCCACTGCCGCTACACTCGCGACGCAAATGGCAAAGCCGATCGACGACATGCGCGGCACTGCGGAATATCGCAAGCATCTGGTCGGCGTCCTGACGCGCCGTGCGCTGAAGGGAGCGGCGGAACGCGCGAGAGCGAAATAGTAATGAGTAATGAGGACTGAGGACTGAGTAGGCAGAGACTGGGTAAGAGGTTTTACTCAGCCCTTATCACTCAGTCCTCATCACTTAGGAAAGGAACAGCATGGCCAACAAGGTATATGTCGAAACGAGTCTCAACGGGGAAACCGTAGAATTCCTGTGCGAGCCGCGCCAGAGCCTACTTGAGGCGCTCCGTGATGTCCTCGGGTTCACTGGATCCAAGGAGGGATGTCTCACCGGCGACTGCGGTGCCTGCAGTGTGATCCTCGATGGGCGCGTCGCTTGCTCATGCTTGGTCCTCGGGGTGGAAGCCCAGGGGAAGGCTATAGAGACGGTTGAAGGACTAGCCCAGGGTGATAAGCTTCATCCCTTACAGCAGAAGTTTCTTGAGCACGCCGCGCTGCAATGCGGCATTTGTACGCCTGGGTTCCTGGTCGCGGCCAAAGCGTTACTTGACCGCAACCCCAAACCCACCGAGCACGAGGTCCGCTATGGCTTGGCTGGAAACCTGTGCCGCTGCACAGGGTATGATAAGATCGTGCACGCGGTGTTGGACGCCGCCGCTGTCATGCAAGGGAGGTGAACATGGAATCGCCGCAAGAGTATAAATTCAAAGTCGTCGGCACCCGCCCGATTCGGCACGACGGGGTAGACAAAGTCACCGGCCGTGCCAGATACGGAGCCGACATTAGCCTGCCCGGCATGCTGCACGCCAAGGTGTTACGCAGCCCGCACGCGCACGCGCGCATTCAGTCAATCGACGCCTCGGCGGCGCGCGCCCTGCCGGGAGAGAAATGGTCATCACCGGACAGGACCTGCCAGAGCTTGCCTCCGGCATCTACCAGATGGGCGAGATCCCCGTTAACCCGCGGTACTTGTCCATGAACATTATGGCTAGGGACAAGGTCCTCTACAACGGGCATGCTGTAGCGGCCGTGGCCGCCACCAGCCCGCACATCGCCGAGGAGGCGCTGGCGCTCATCAAGGTCGAGTACGAACTCCTCCCTCCTGTACTCGATGTCCGCAAGGCCATGCAGGACAATGCGCCAATCCTGCTGTCGGATTTGCGCACGAGCGGGACGCCGGAAAAGAGTGATAAGCAGACCAACATCGCCAGCCAGGTGCGGTTTGCCCGCGGTGATCTGGAGGCGGGTTTTGCCGCTGCTGACGTTATCGTCGAGCGGGAGTTTAACACCTCCATGGTTCACCAGGGCTATATCGAGCCACACAATGCCGTGGCCCAATACAACCCTGACGGCAATAGTACGATCTGGGTCAGTACTCAGGGCACCTTCTCCGTCCGCGAGCTGTGCTCGCAAATCCTGCAGATGCTGCCCAGTAAAATCAAGGTTGTTCCTGCAGAGATCGGCGGCGGGTTTGGCGGCAAAACCACCGTGTATCTCGAACCTCTTGCCCTGCTGCTGTCCAAGAAAACCGGTAAGCCCGTCAAAATGGTGATGAACCGGAGCGAAGTGTTGCGCGCCACCGGCCCCACCTCAGGCTCACACATGCGTTGCAAGATGGGAGCAACCAAGGACGGCAAGATCACGGCCGCCCAGGTGTGGATGGCGTACGAGGCTGGCGGCTTCCCCGGCTCACCGGTCGGCGCGGGCTGCATGACCATCCTGGCCCCGTATGCTCTAGACAACCTCCAGATCGATGGCTTTGACGTGGTGCTGAACAAACCCAAGAGCTGCGCCTACCGGGCACCAGGTGCGACCAATGCAGCGTTCGCTGCAGAGACGGTGATCGACGAGCTGGCGGAAAAGCTGGGCATCGATCCTCTCGAATTCCGCCGGATCAATGGCGCGAAGGAAGGTACGGCGCAGCCAGCCGGGCCAGTATATCGGCGCATCGGTTTCTTGGAGACCCTGGAGGCGGCCAAGAATAGTGAGCACTACAAGTCACGGCTGCCCAAACCGAACGGTAAGCCAGTAGGACGGGGCGTTGCCTCGGGCTTCTGGTTCAACGCCGGGTTCCAGTCCTCTGCCATAGTCAGCATCAACAGTGATGGTACGGCCAACGTGGTCACGGGCTCGCCGGACATCGGTGGCACCCGGGCTTCGTGTGCCATGATCGCCGCAGAAGTACTGGGGCTTAAGGCGGAGGAAGTGCATCCGGTGGTCGCTGATACCGAATCAATCGGCCACACTGATGTGACTGGCGGGAGCCGAGTGACCTTTGCCACTGGCTATGCGGTGTACGAGGCCGCGCAGGATGCCGTGCGCCAGCTCAAAGAGCGTGCCGCGACGCTGTGGAAGGTCAAGCCCGAGGACGTCGTGTATCAGGACGGCGTGGTGTCGTGTGTCAATAACGGCCAGGAGCCCATGACGCTCAAACAGCTAGCCCCACGGTTGGCGCGTGCTGGCGGTCCGGTCACCGGACGGGCCTCGGTGAACCCGCGCGGCGTTGGTCCCTGCTTCGCTACGCATGTCGTAGACGTGGAGGTAGATCCGGAGACTGGCAAAGTCGAGATCCTACGCTATACGGCGGTGCAAGACGTCGGCAAGGCCGTGCATCCGAGCTACGTCGAGGGCCAGATGCAAGGCGGGGTCGCGCAGGGGGTCGGCTGGGCACTTAACGAGGAGTACTTCTACGACGATACTGGCACGATGCGGAACGCCGGCTTCCTCGACTATCGCATGCCGACGTGTCTGGACTTGCCGATGATCGAGACAATCCTGGTGGAGGTGCCGAACCCCGGTCACCCCTTTGGCATTCGTGGTGTAGGCGAGGTGCCGATTGTACCGCCGCCCGCAGCAGTTGCCAACGCGATCTACCGCGCTATTGGCGTGCGCCTGCGCGAGCTCCCCATGTCGCCGCCAAAGGTGGCAAAAGCGGTCTTGGAGAAAACACGCGAGCAGCAATAAAAGGAACTCCTCACCCTAGCCCTCTCCTCAGAGAGGAGAGGGAATCCCCCTCTCCCGCACGGCGGGAGAGGGTAGGGGTGAGGGTTCTGCGATGCAAATGCTCCTATGGCGACCGTTATCATTCCCGCTCTCCTACGTAAGCTGACCGGTGGCAAAGACCGCACCCTGGCGACCGGGGCCACGCTCAAGGACATTATCGATGACCTGGAACGGCAGTTCCCCGGCTTTCGCGAGCGTGTGGTCGCGGGCGATGACTTGGTCGGGTCCCTGGCGGTTTCGATCGACGGGGAGATTATCACTGGTGGTTTGATGGAACCAGTGCGACCAGACAGTGAGGTCCATTTCGTGCCCGCCATCGGAGGGGGCTAAGGTCGAGTGTTGATTGCGGATTGCGGATTGAATAACAAGGGCCAGGAGAAGTGCTCGCCTGGCCCTTGTTTTTGTAGGGGCACCCCTATGTGGGTGCCCTCTATGGACTAGCGCAGATCCATGCGATAGAGCTTCACCGCGTTCTCGAACACGATCTTCTTGGTAACGTCTTCCGGTACGCCGGCGAAGTCCTTGGCGATCCACTGGCGGGACTCTGGCCAGGTAGAGTCGGTGTGCGGGAAGTCCGAGGCCCACATGTAGTTGTTTTCACCGAAGATCTTGTAGGTCGAGGGACCGACCGGGTCGTCCTGGAACGTCGCCCACATTTGCCGGCGCACGTACTCGCTCGGCTTCATCGGCAACGGTTCTTTTTCCATGGCTCTGAACTTGTCATAGGCGTGATGAGCGAGCGCTGCACCTCGTGGATGAGGTTCATGTAGAACGTGCTGATCTGCTCGAAGCTGATTTGGCTCTCTTTGCCCTTGCCAGTGATCACGTGCAGCGACAGCGGCATCTGCAACTCTGACGCGGCTTGCCAGAACTTGTCGTAGATGCGGCTGCTGTAGGGCTTGCCCTCCGGCGGTGACCCCCAGATCATCGCGCCCCGTAAGCCCTGCTTGTGGATGCGCTCCAGCTCCTTCACGCCCAGGTCGATATCGTCGAGCGAGATCAAGCCGATGGCATAGAGCCGTTTGGGGTCGTGCGAGCAGAACTCCGCGACCCAGTCATTGTAGGCGCGGAAACAGGCCCGCTGCAGGTCTCCGTCTTCAAGACCGAACAGCGGCATGCCGAGCGTGGTGTAGAGCACCTCGGCCTCGACGCCGTCGATCTCCTGGTCTTTGATCCGCTCGACCGGGTCCCAGCCACTCGGACGGGCGGCCTCATAGCCCTTGGTCAGATGGTCTTTGAGTTCCTCGCCCGACCTGCCGGCGCCAAAGCCACCGGCCACCGGAAAAGGCTTGATCCCCTCGGCCACAAAGAGGTAGCCGGGCTTATTCGGATCCTGGATCACCTTGGGCGCACGGTCCTTGAATTTGTTATCGAGACGCTCTACCCACAGATCGGCCGGCTCCATCATATGGGAGTCTGCCGAAACGACGCGAAGATTTGCCATGTGTTGCCTCCTTATTGAGGGTTGTTTGTTGAGAAGCCCAAATTTTCTTGGTATCGGCCTCGACGGGGGGATACCATAGCAGCGTGCCTTGTGAGGGTATGTTGTTGCACAGACCTCGCCTCCTTGTCAAGAGACGGCTGAGCGAGCGTTCATTCTTCCTACGGGTTGTCTTGCCCGTGGCAAGCTGGTAAGGAGCACCCTATGCGCGTAGTCGATTCGACCTATATCTATACAGGCTGGCCGCCGATCACCCAGGACACGGTCGAGTTCCACGATGGGTCGCAAAAGAAGTGGATCGCTGTGCACTTCGGTGAGGGGGTGGCTGTGCTGGCGCTGACCGGTGAGCGTAAACTGATCCTGACTACCCAGCACCTGCTCGGCGCCCTAGAGCCGGTCTACGTCCTCCCTGGCGGGGTTGTGCATCAGGGCGAAAGCCTGGAAGCCGCAGCTAAGCGCGAACTCCTGGAAGAGACCGGCTATGTAGCTGAGAAGCTAGAACCGCTATTCCGCTACAACAACATGCCGGCGTTCAGCCGCGGCTGGGTGCACCTGTTCCTCGCCGAGAACGTCACTTCGATCCCCCACACCCCTGATCCCAACGAGGTTATGGGCGTAGAGTTGCTCGACCTTGCTCAGGCGGTGGAGATGGCTGTGCGGGGAGAGCTGAAGACTAGCTCGACGACGATGGGGGTGCTGCTCTTGCAGCAGCGGTTGAGGAGTGGAAAGGGAGAGGGGTAGAGATACCTCATATGGATGCCCTCTTCGGGCTCTTGTGGGGGCACCCCTCTGGAGCTCCCTGGAGAAGGGGTCTGCCCCTAGGGGACGTCACTGCACTGCCTGGGTCCTGTAACGCCGCGACGCGCTAGATACCGACACCACTGTGGCGGACCATTAGCGCGTCTCGCTCGCTTCCTCCTCAGGCGGCCACTCTTCAACCTCGGGCTTTTGCCAGCGGCTGCGTTCGAAACGCTGGCGATGCACCTCGCGCCAGTGGAAGGACTGTGGGGGTTGCTGCTGACGCTCCAAACAGCGGATCAGCATTTCTTTATGTTCCGCCCGCCCAAAACAGTGCTCACCAAGCCACATCTCCCAGCCTGGACGAGTCTTCCCGTCCGGGCCGACAATCTGACAGCGGACGAATCTGGGCTTGCCTCCCAGGCTGGCCTTGGGTACGACTCTCTCGTCTGTCTCAGCCGCTGGTTTTTTCAGATTCTGTGCCACAACGCTCCTTTACGTTCTGCTGATCAGATCCAGAAATTCCCGTAGCATGCGGTATGTCAGCCCCCATATGATCTTGCCGCCGTAGACTAGGGCAGGTACCTCGACCGCCGCCCCATCAGGCACAGGACGAGGCACCATCTTTTCGGCTTCATCCTGCTGCAGGAAGGACAAAGGCACCCACAGAGTATCCTGCACCTCACCCGGGTCCGGCTCCAGCCTGGCCTGGGGTGAGACCAGGTATACGAAGGGCGCGACAGTCAGGTTGATCGGTCGGCCACGCGCCATCGCCTGAATTTCCGCCAACCGGGCCAGGTACTCGCCATGATGATCGAGGTCGATCCCGACCTCCTCTTTGGTTTCACGGTGGATCGTGACCCGCAGATCAGGGTCTTCAGGGTCCTGCCTGCCTCCAGGAAAGGCCATGTGCCCAGACCACGGGTCCTGAGGATGATGGGCGCGGTGGATGAAGAGCATGTGCAGGTCATCCTCCTGCGGTTGCAGCAGCAGGGCTACCGCAGCCCGCGTGGACGCCTCAACCGTAGTCTGGACAGGCCGATGGTTGGCCAGCCTCTGGCGGATTCGTCTGATTTTAGCGTCTACCATAACACGTCTTCCACGACGGGGAGGGACATTATACCGTAATCTTCACATCTCAGGGAATCCTACTAGCCGCTCCTCTGCCCAGAGAACCGGTTGGAGGGGGTGTTTGCCGGGCAGAAAGAGAAAAGTCTGCCCTTGGCGGAGAACAATACCCTTCTGGAAAGACCTGCGCGCACGCAGGAGCAGCCCACGCTTACGTGCCGACTCT
>WNGL01011314.1_pt1 | contig 10227 bp, 10 predicted proteins | sample 5400591 | NCBI WGS metagenome assembly WNGL01 (sample SAMN13153377, study PRJNA577476) | soil metagenome | isolation source: 80 cm soil or saprolite under Garry oak tree replicate 1 | place: USA:California | collected 2016-06-15 | reverse complement strand
GTCGGAAGTGATGCTCTTCGGCGGACTTTTTTCCGCCTACATCTTTTTGCGCCTCGACGCACCGCCGGGGATGTGGCCGCATGGCTTGCTCAACGTTCCCGTCGGCACGATGAACACGGCGATCCTGATCTTGTCGTCGGTCACGGTGGTGCTGGCGTGGGCGGCGCTGAAGATGAGACGGTATCGCGCCTACTGGTGGTACATGCTGGCCACGATTTCATGCGGCGTGATTTTCTTAACCGTCAAACTCGTTTATGAATGGCCACAGAAGTTCGATCACTTCGGCGCTTACATTAAGCCGGAAGCGCTCGGGAAGTACGAACAGTATCTTGGCAACAAGCATGCTGCCGAGAAAGATCTTCCGCCGCGACTCGAGATTACCGGTCATTTACACAATCGCGCGGCTCTGAACGACCCCGCCATCAAGGAATACGAGGTCGCCCTCGATCCGCTAAACGCCGACCCGAACAACCCGGCGATGGATCGGCCGCACTTTTTCCCGCTGCCGGTCACTGACAAGATCGCCAAGATTGAGAAGGAAGATGTCGAGCGCGCGACCATGTTTCTGCCGACGCACAGCGCATATTTTGCCAGTTATTTCACGATCACTGGTTTACATGGAATGCACGTGCTCGGCGGTGTCCTCGTCTTCATCTACATGTGGCTGCCGGTCAGCAAAAAGCTTTACCAGCGCAATCCGGAACATCTCGCCAATCGCGTCGAGGTAGCCGGCCTTTTTTGGCACTTTGTTGATCTAATCTGGATATTCGTGTTCCCGCTCTTTTACCTGCTCTAAATCATGAACAACCCGCCCGACGTTTCACCCGATCCGAGCGAGCACGAGGAGTACGCGCACAATGTGCAGAAGCACGTTCGAGGTTACCTGATGGTGGGTGCGATCTTGCTCGCTTTCACTGCTATTACGGTCGCGCTTTCTTATGTCGATTTTGGCGCGCGCAAAGCGAACATCGCTGTGGCCATGCTCGTTGCGACGCTTAAGGCGGGATTGGTCGCGGCAATTTTCATGCATCTCGCCGCGGAAAAACGGCTTATTTATCGCATCCTGCTTTTCACCGGCTTTTTTGTGCTCGGACTTTTTTGGCTTATTTTTCTCGCGTGGTACGACTACCCGGTCTTTCGTTAAATGTCCCTTAAAGGTTTCCATATTGTTTTCATTATTTTTTCGACGCTGCTCGCGCTCGGGATCGGAGCATGGTGCATCTGGGTCGATCTCGTGGAAGGCGCGCCGATTTATCTGGCCGGCGCAATCTGCTCGTTTGTGGTCGCGGTCGCGCTGGTCGTTTACGGCGTCTGGTTTTATCGGAAAATGAAACGGCTTCGCCTCATCACATGAAAGCGAAAATCCTGTCGATTTTGCTCTTGTCGATCTTTTCGCCGGTTGGGCAAGCGCTGGCATGTCCGTTTTGCTACGGCGCAAAAGATGGCAAATCGACCGAGCACATGGCGGTGGCGATCTGGTTTCTTTTTGGAGCTGTGATGTCGGTCCTAGGTGGAATCGGCGCATTCAGTTTTCATCTTTGGCGGCATGGGCGCATGCCAGCCGAGCCTTATCAAGAGATGACCGAGGAAGAGCTGAGCAAATATGAGTAGCCTCGCGCTAATCAATGAATTTCTCGGCCAGCCGCCAAACGCTTCCTCCCACGGCTACCAGATCGATCACATCCTCGAGTTCTGCCATTGGTTCATGGGGGCGCTTTTTCTTGGCTGGTCGGCGTTCTTTGTTTTCGTTTTGATTCGCTTCCGGAGAGGCCGGCATCCAGTTGCCGATCATCGAGGTGTCAGGAGCGGCATCTCGACGCATCTGGAATTCTCCGTTGTCTTGATCGAAGCAGTCCTACTGCTCGGGTTCGCGATTCCGCTTTGGGCAAAACGGGTCAATCAATTTCCGCCAGGCAAAGAGGCGCTTCTGGTCCATGTTATTGGCCAGCAGTTCAACTGGAATTTTCATCTGCCCGGGCCGGATGGCCAATTTGGCCGGCGCGATGTTAGCCTGGTGAGCAACTCAAATCCCATCGGCCTCGATCCGAACGACCCCGCCGGCAAAGACGATATCGTGACGCTTGGCGAACTGCATGTGCCAGTGGATCGCCCGGTCATCATTGAGCTTTCATCGAAAGATGTAATTCACGATTTCTTTCTGCCGGACATGCGCATCGCGGCGGATGCAATTCCTGGCTCGCTCATTCCGATGTGGTTCACGCCAATCAAGACCGGGACCTACGAAGTGATTTGCGGCCAGCTTTGCGGCTTGGGTCATTATGGAATGAAGGGCACGCTGGCGATCGATACACCAGCGGATTATCAGGCGTGGCTCAAAGAACGCGCCGAGTTGGCTGGCGGCGCGCAAAGCGCACCTCCTGCGCCATCGCCGACTCCCGGCGGATAACACTCTTCTTGTAGCGGCGGTCTGTGACCGTCGCATTTGTTTCCATCGCGGTTATTTTCCAACGGTGGACAGGTCGATCTCGAATCTTGGCGACCCTGAAAGATTTCCGGGCCGCTACAGTAAATGGCTGAACCGTTTTGCGTGGCTCACATGCGTCGCGACGTTGTTGCTAATTTGCAGCGGCGGAATGGTCACGAGCAAAGGCGTCGGGCTCGCGGTGCCCGATTGGCCGACCACGTTCGGTTACAACATGTTTTTATTTCCTGTCTCAAAATGGATTGGCGGCGTTTTGTTTGAGCATACCCACCGCTTAATCGCTTCAGCAGTCGGATTCCTGACGATCATTCTCGCGATTTGGCTTTGGCGCAGTGACGATCGACCATGGGCGTGCAATCTTGGCGTGATCGCCCTTGCCGGCGTTATCTTGCAGGGAATTCTCGGCGGTCTCCGCGTCACCATGCTGAAAGACGAGATCGGAATCTTTCATGCCTGTCTCGCGCAAGCGTTCCTTGGACTCGTCGTGCTGGTCGCGCTCATAACGACAAAATTTTGGCGCAGACTTTCAAATGTCTTTGTGGCCCCAAAAACATTCGAGCCGATCAAGACGCTTGCGTCGTTAATCACTTTCGCAATCTATGCGCAGCTTGCGCTGGGCGCGACGATGCGTCACCAACATCGCGATCTGGCCATCCTCGATTTTCCCACGGCAAACGGCGCCTGGATTCCGGACACGAGTGAGACTGCGATTGCAAAGATCAACGCCTGGCGCGATGCGCGAGGCTTATCGGACGTGGATGCGTTCCAAATCTGGCTGCAAATGGCGCACCGCCTTCTCGCGCTGCTGATTGCAATTGCGATCATTGCATTTTGTTTGCGTGTTTGGAGAGATGCGCGCGATGTCCGGACTCTGTCGGGATTGTCGATCTTTTGGGTCGCGCTGGTCGTTTGCCAGATTGCGCTCGGGGCTTGGACGATTTGGAGCAACAAGGCCGCTGATGTCGCGACGGCGCATGTCGCGGTCGGCGCGGTCATGCTATCTTTTGGCGTGAGCATCTCGGCGAGTTGCTGGCGAATTTTGGCGGTTTCGCGGTGCGGCGCGCACGGCGGTGGCGCCCTGCCAATCTCTCGATCTGCATGAAAACCGCCGCACTCGAAGCCCAAAATACGAATCTCGCATCCACGCGAGGGCGGATCGCTTCGGATTTCGCCGAATTGGTCAAGGCGCGGCTTACCCTGCTTGTGCTTCTCACGACCGCTGTCGGTTTTTATCTCGGGGCAGAACCGCCCATTGATTACATCGCGCTTTTTCACGTCGTCTTTGGAACTGCGGCGGCGGCGGCGGGCGCAGCCGCGCTCAACCAATGGTGGGAGCGCAGGCTCGATGCGTTGATGCATCGAACAAGGACGCGGCCGATTCCGGCCGGTCGCATGCGTCCCTTGGAAGCGTTCGTCCTCGGGACAGTCCTCTCGATCTTCGGAATCGGCTATTTGGCGATTGCCTGCAACCTTCTGAGCGCTGTGCTGGCAGCGATAACGATCGTGATTTACATTTTCGCTTACACGCCGCTTAAACGCACCAGCACAGCAAACACCGCTGTGGGCGCGATCCCGGGCGCGATCCCGCCGATGGTAGGCTGGGCAGCAGCTCGTGGAACGGTCGATGCCGGTGCATGGAGCCTTTTTGCCATTCTCTTTTTGTGGCAACTCCCCCATTTCTTCGCCATTGCCTGGATGTATCGGGATGATTATTCGCGCGCCGGCTTTCGAATGATTTCGAGCGACGACCACAGTGGCGGACGGAGCGCCAGTCAGAGTGTGTTCTTCTGCATCTTATTGCTCATCATCGCCGGGTTACCCGCTTCGCTCGGCGTCGTCACGATGTTTTACGTTCCGATTGAGCTTGCGCTTGGCGGGTTGTTTATCGCTGTTGCGATGCGTTTTTTGCGACTGCGCACGCCCGCATCGGCACGCCTGTTGTTTATCGGCTCGATCGTTTATCTCCCGCTGCTTTTGGGCGCGCTCGTGCTGACCAAATCATGAATGCGATTCCTGTGACCTTGGTAGGGGAAGCTGTCAGCTTCCCTACAGCCCTCTTGCGCTGATAGAATGACTGATACGACTTCAGTAACTGCGGCCTCCGCTCGATCGCGCAGCGCGACCGCGTGGAAAGTCATCCTGATTCTCATTCCGTTTGTCACGCTCGGGCTGTTGCTCTGGCTGCGTCAGGTTGAAGTGAACGCGCTCCGACAGCGCGCCGTCCCTTCATACGGCATGGTGCCGCCGTTCCAGCTCGTCAACCAGAACGGGCAGCTGTTTGGGTCGGCGCAATTAAACGGAAAAATTTGGATCGCTGATTTCATTTTTACAAGTTGTCGCGGACCGTGCCCACTGATCAGCACCCGGATGAGTGAATTGCAGAAGCCGTTGGAAAAGACCGATGTGCATCTGGTCTCGTTTAGCGTCGATCCGGAGACCGACACACCGGAAGTCCTGCGCGGGTACGCGGAGAAGTTGCATGCCGAACCGAAGCGCTGGGATTTTCTCACGGGACCAAAGTCTGCGATCTACAAACTTTCGCACGACGGCTTCAAGCTTGCCATATCCGATGGAAGCGATGCCGAAGGAATTCCCGTCCACAGCACACGGATGGTGCTGGTGGACAGGCAGGGTCAAATTCGCGGTTATTACGAAGCGACAGAAGCGGACGCGATGACAAAATTACTTGCCGACACGAATCATCTGCTGCGCGAGCAACCCAAATGATTTTTGGGTAGCGCACGCGTCACGCGTGCTGGCGACTCCGAAAGTGTTCGCGAGTCGCGAACTTTTCTTCGGCGCCAATCGGTCGAGCAGTCTTCATTTAAAGAAAAGGTTATTTCGGCGCGACGCCGAAACCAGGTCGCCGCGGCGGCGACCGCAACCCAAATTCCTATCTCACCGGCTCTGGAGCGGCACCTGGCCCTTCGTCGCAGACCATTTTCAGATAGTCCCGATACTCGCCTTTCGGCAAGCGGTCGATGATCCTCGACAATTGTGACTGGTTGATAAAGCCCATGCGCAGGGCGACTTCCTCCAGGCAGGCGATTTTCAATCCTTGTCGATGTTCGATTGTCGCAATGTAATTGCCGGCTTCGAGCAAGCTGGTCTGGGTGCCGGTGTCGAGCCACGCCATGCCGCGGCTGAGCAACTTCACGTGTAGCTGCTTCTCCTTGAGATAGAGCAAATTCAAATCCGTGATCTCGAGTTCGCCGCGCGCCGATGGACGCAGGGATCGGCAAAGATCGACAACGCGCTCATCGTAAACATAAAGCCCCGGCACCGCGTAATGACTCTTCGGTTGCTTCGGCTTTTCCTCCAGACTAATTGCCTTTCCCTCGGCGTCGAACTCCACTACGCCATAGCGCTGCGGATCGCGGACTTGATATCCAAAAATGCAAGCCCCCTGCTCGATGGCCAAAGCGTCACGGTAAAAATCGAGTTTCCCGTAGAAAATGTTGTCTCCCAAAATGAGCGACGCGCCGGAGGCGCCGATGAATTTTGCGCCGATCAGGAAAGCCTGGGCGATTCCTTCCGGCTTCGGCTGCTCGGCGTATTCGATGCGAATGCCAAGTTGGGTACCGTCGCCCAGATAATCGCGCAGCATCGGTAAATCTTTCGGCGTGGTAATGATCAGCACGTCGCGCAGACCACCGAGCATAAGCGTGGCCAGCGGGTAACAAATCATTGGCTTGTCGTAGATCGGAAGAAGCTGTTTGCAGACGATCTTGGTGAGCGGGAAAAGTCGCGTCCCGGCTCCTCCTGCAAGTAGAATGGCCTTCTTCATTTTCGATTTCCGATTTTCAATCGCGGCAGCTGCAGCGCAAAAGCAACTTCGCCCATTCCTGCCAGAAACGCGCCCCTGCGGTCAAATCGATCCCGATCTTTTGACTCACGAACCCGAGTGCCTTCCGCGGAGCCGAACGGAATGTCGTCTTATCAACAAGGAAAGAACCGCCGCGCTGATGCAGCAATTTGTGATCGCTCAAACGAGCGGCGACACACTCTGACAACGCATCTTGGATCCAGGCTCGCGGTAATTCTGGCCGCGGCTCGATCGTCGCGCTCACCGTCACGTTGAGAAGTTTTCTTAGCATGAGTGCACAGACCAGCGCACGAGAACTCGTAGCGTGAAGATGAGACACTTTTTTGTCTCGAAGCAGTGTTTGCAACACGAGAGCAAAACGCGCCTGCCGCAAAAAGATTACGCTTGGCACCCGGTTCCTCTGCTGTGCTCGTTCTTCTTCCAACCTTTGCGCTAGCGCAGGATTTGCCCGCCATTCCGCCTCAATCACCATCGCATCCGGCAAAAATTCCAGCCAGGGCGCCATTCGTTCCATGACCCGACTCAAACGGACGGCTGAGTTCAATTCGCACACGAACGGAACGATCGAGACGCCGCGCCGCATCATCTCTCCGAGCTCGCGTTCGATGAGAGGCAAATCTTTATCCGGCCACCGATCTATCAGATAGGCGATCTGATGTGCCGCTGCAGGCGCTTCGCTGCCTGCCACGCCGTAGTCCTGCGAAGACGGGTGCGAAGCGCGCCGCTGACGAGATTTGGCCGAGGCGGCCGGGGTCTTCTCGAACAGCTCGACCAACGGCGCAACTGTGTGCTCGATTCGGAAATGCTGTTCGATTCGCGCCCGCCCGGCGCGACCGTAACGCGAGCGCAATTCGGGGTTCCGGATCAGTTCCTCGAGTGCTTGGGCCAGCGCGTTTGCATCTCCGGGCGCCACTAACAATCCCGTTTCGCCGGGCGCGACCAATTCCGGAATTCCAGCAAGACGAGTCGAAACAACCGGACGCGCAGCCGCCATCGCTTCGATGATCACGGTTGGAAAAACGTCGCTGGCGCCTTGCTTATCCGTCACCGAGGCGAGCGCAAAGATATCGGCAACTCGCAATTTCTCGATCACAGCTCCCTGCGACAGAGAGCCAACCAACTTAACTCGGGGTGAGAGCTTCAACATGTCGATCTTTGCCTGAAGATCATCGCGCAGCGGACCGTCGCCGATTATTTCGCACGTGAAATCGAATCCGCGTCGTGCCAACTCCCCGCAAGCGTCGATGAGGTAATCGAATCCTTTGAACGCAACCAGCCGTCCTATGCTGACGATGCGCGGCGCCGCGTTGCCGGGTATTTGGTAGGGCGCGACCGCCGGGCGCGCCGTTTCGTCATACGGGTCTGGAAAACGCGTCAGGTCGATGCCGTTGTAGATCCGGTAAATTTTCGCAGCCGCGCCGGGGCACCGCTGGCAAAGCAGCTCACGGCTGTAATCAGTTTCAGCCGCGACAAACTCGGCGGCGGCGCAGATCTCACGCAGAAGCTCATCGTTTCCGAGGTCCTTCATGAAATCCTGTCCGTGTGCCGTGACACTGAAAGGAATTTTCGAAATTTCTTTCAGGAAAATGGCCGTGTGCGCTGCTCGGTTTGCGAAATGCACATGAAAATGATCGACGCCGTTGCGCGCAAAAAGGTCCGCGAAGTAAAGCGCATTGCGGGCGCGCTGCCCGGCCTTGAAGGTCGGGCCGTATTTCCGTTCGTGCTGATCGACAAGCGCACCGGGCCATTTCCCCGTCGTCTTCGCGGCTTTCTCCCAAATCTTTAAGATTTCCTGGGGAGGCGCGTAGCGAACAGGCGCATGCAGCCTGGAGACATGTTCGTGGCGCAAACTGGTGAGCGGCGGATAAACGGAACCAATCTCAAGTTCGATCCCGAGCCGTTCCAACGCCAGCATCTCCGCATCGCAAAACGTCTGCGAAATAACGGGATACCGGGAATAAAGATATCCGAGGCGCATCGAAGATCGATGATTACGCGCAGCGCGCGGAAATAGCAATGGTAGGGCGCGACCGCTCGCCACGGCGGAGCCCGTCCAAGGCGGAGGCGGGCCGGGGCGCCGCCAGCGGGGATGGTTAATGTGTGAAACTACGAAAAGCGAACGTCTTTGCCCGGATCCATCTCGAAGTCCAGGACCAACGAATCTGCCGTGTTCGGCTTGATGATCTCCTCCGTAAACTTCACGAAAATGGAGTCCTCACGGAAGATGGCGTACTTGTCCATCGACTCAAAATCAATCGCGATAAAGAATGGCCACGGCGATTCAGAATCGACCCGTTTCCCGCATTTGATGCTCAGCACTTCCGGAATTTTTAGCAGTTGCATGCGCGCGTTCATCATCATGGCCTCTACACGGGCGGGAGTGACCTCGGGCTTAAGCTTGTAGAGAACGACGTGGTGGATCATGAAAGCTAAAGCTATTAGGCGGTTCCCGTGAGGCGCGCAAGTGCGAAATCCGTGCGCATTCGGTGATCTGGTGCTGGGGCACTCGAAGCGCGGCGACCGCGTTCAGAATAACCAGGTGCCGGGTAATTTGTATCCTCGTGGACTTGACAAGGAGTAACGCATTGTGGCAGAAGGTGGGCCGCCAGTGTCGCACTGCCGGTTATGAAATCTCCTATTCCCGCTTGCTGGCTTGCCATTGCCGGATCATGCGTCGCCGTTCTGGGCGCAATTCTTTCGCCGGACGCACCGGTGAACGTTACCCAGTATCACAAGCATGCTTCGCGTGACGGTCTTTACATTGATTCCGCATTCACGCCAGCCGCTGCCGCCCACCTGGCGCGCGACCTGAACTTTGACGGCACAATTTCTGGCCAGGTTTACGCACAGCCGCTCTACATCGAAGGCGGTCCAGGCGGCAGGGCGATGGTCATAGCGGTGACTGAATCAAATAACGTGTACGCGCTGGACGCCGTGGATGGCAGCATCATTTGGCAACTCAGCGTTGGCGCGCCGGTGCCGGCAGATGATCTCGCATGCACTAAAATTGATCCGCTGGGCATCACCGGCACGCCGATTCTCGATCTCGCCTCGCGCGCGCTCTTTCTCAACGCAATGACGACGCCCGATGGCGGCGAGACCAAGAAACATCTTATTTTCTCGCTTAATGTGGATACGGGCGATATCAATTCCGGCTGGCCCGTGGACGTGGGCGAGACGGCTGTCTTTAACGACACGACTTTTGATTCATCGGTGCAAGGGCAACGCGGTGCGCTCGGCATCGTGGGTAACATTCTTTATGTGCCGTATGGGAGTTTGATGGATTGCAACATCTATCATGGCTGGCTCGTGGGAGTGCCGATAAATAACCCGGCCAGCGTGACGGCATGGGCCACCAGCGCCACGGGCGGCGGAATCTGGGGAGTCGGCGGCGTTGCCAGCGATGGCACCAATCCGTTCGTCACTACTGGGAACACCGTTAACACTTTCGGTAACTGGGGCGGCGGCGAAGCGATCATTCGCTTCCAGCCCGGGCCGATCTTTAGCGGTTTGCCCGCGGATTTTTGGGTGCCCCGCAATTGGCTTACCCTCGATTATTATAATTTGGACCTAGGGGGTTCCGGCCCATTGCTGGTGGACGTGCCCGGCGCCACGCCTTCCCATCTGGTGTTTGCACTGGGTAAAAATGGCACCGCGTATTTGATTAATCGGGACAACCTCGGCGGGATGGGTGCACCGACAGCCGCATCTCGTGTTGCCCCCAGCAGCATCATCCAGGCAGCGGCAACCTATCGCACCAGTCAGGCCACGTACGTCGTTTTCCGCGTCAATAATAACAAACTTTCGGCTTTGAGCATTACTGCAACCAATCCGCCCGCAATCGGCAGGGGTTGGAGCGCCAACCGGAACTTTAGCGGTTGCGGCTCGCCCTTCGTTACTTCCACTGATGGCGCTAATGACATGATAGTCTGGGTGGTAGGCACTGAGGGCGACCAAC
>WNGL01011313.1_pt1 | contig 10228 bp, 10 predicted proteins | sample 5400591 | NCBI WGS metagenome assembly WNGL01 (sample SAMN13153377, study PRJNA577476) | soil metagenome | isolation source: 80 cm soil or saprolite under Garry oak tree replicate 1 | place: USA:California | collected 2016-06-15 | reverse complement strand
AGGCTCATCATCAGATCATCGTTGTCGATGAGCGCCGGCGGGCGCTGGAAATGCAAGCCGGCCACCCGGCTATCGGTGATGTGGAGGCCGGGCAAAAGCCGCAACAAGATTTGCGCATGGAACTGGCTGTTCGCCACGCGTTCCATTTCAAACTTCATGATCGCGCGCCCGACCACCTCCCGCCACGCCTCGAACCGGTCCCGCTCCGGGAAATCCTCGGTCGAGAAGCGAAACGCCGATACATTGGGGCCGGAGGGAGCGCCCGCCGGGGCTTTGGTGCGATTCATGGGATGCCCACTCACCTCATGATTTTGGCAGGGTTGGCCGAATGCTGCTTAGGATTGCAGATTACCAGAGGACCTGGCTTCTGTCCCAACGCTTCTTTCGCTTGCGTCCAAGCCGTATGCGACCTCTCCGCATTCTCCTCCATCCGGCTTACGCCTGCTGCCGGCGGGTGATCCATTGCAGAAAATGAGCCACGATGAGGCCGACGCATAGGCCGATGGAATTCACGACGAAGTCGCTGAAATAAGCGTGGCGGCCGGGCACCCATAGTTGAAATGTCTCGAGCAAAGCGGCCAAGGTCACGCCGATCGGCGCCATCGCCAGCAGGCGGCCGCCATAGCCCAACCCGAACATCAGACCCAAGAGCGCGAATGCCAAAAAATGCTCAAGGTTGTGGTCCAGGCCCGTCACGGGCCGTAACCTCGGTGGTCCGAGCGTAAGGAATACCGCAGCGACTAGAAGCAGCCACCCGGTCACTCGCGCAATTCTGGTCGTCTTCATGGCAGGCTGATCGGGCGAGGATGATCCACCATCTTTACCGGCGGATGAATCCCCCGTCGAGGCTGCACGACAAAAAGCAACGTCTGATCCTCGCGCAGGATGAACATCGGCATCGAGACCCTTTTCAAATTTACCGTCGGCCCGGACGGGAGCTAACCATTTTGCGATCTTGTTGGTACCGGGCCATGCCACCTGTGATACCGGATTGCGTGGCCCGGTGGCGGAACGGCGACGCAGGGACTGGGAACCGTCCCTTATCCTGGTTCAACTCCAGGCTGGGCCTCCAACCACAGCAGAGCCTCGGCTCGTCAGATGACAGAGAAGCTCATCGTGGTTGTGAGCCGCGGCCCGAATCGACAGCCGAAATCCCGCATCTGCCGCTTGCCTTGTTGCATCGGCTGATGTGAGCTTTCGGATCTCTTGCTTCCCCCGCTCGACCGCGTTCTTTGATCGCAAAAGGAAATCACCCGCGCAACATTAAGGTTACGGATCGATTGACATCGCACGCTGAGCCCGGATTGGGTAATGATTCCAGTATCGGAGACGGATCATTGCCATGTCAAACGGCAACGTACTCAGCTCAACGCCCGGCGACAGTTCTGATTGGAACAGCGCCTGGGAGGTCGTCTTCCGGCTCGCGGCAGCGCGTGGGCTCGCCTTTCACGAGATCAGATGGGATCATCAAGGACCATCGGTCCTGAATTCGACGAATAACTTTCTGACTGTCAACTTCCTGACCATTTCGGGTTCCGATGCGAACCTGGCGCGGGAATTCGTCCCGGTCGATACGGACCGCATCGAGCGCGATTTCGCCGAGATCGAGCGTGCGAGTGCGGCCCTGAGAATGGTGGAGCCGGGGCTCGAAATCTGGCTCCCCAATGCGGCGACCAGCAGCGAACCACGAAAGCCGCACTCGGTCTGGGTTCTGGTCGTCAGTATTTGGACCTCGACGGTGCTGGCGGTCGCCGGCGGGGTTGGAGCGATCCTGTTCCTCCTCGGCTGATCCATCCGCGCCTGGGCTCTATCGCGCCAAGCGGTCACATCACTTCGCCGCTCAGGTGAGTTCACCGTTCAACGCAGTCAGTAGGCATTTCTGAAGGCGCTGGGGGAAAGCACGGTCCGAACCACGATCTGAAGGTCGAGCCAGAGCGACCAGTTATCGATATAGTAGAGATCGTAGTCCACCCGCTTCTGCATCTTTTCGTCGGTGTCGGTTTCACCGCGCAAACCGTGAATCTGCGCCCATCCGGTAATGCCCGGCTTCACGTTGTGCCTGCGCGCATAAAGCGCGATACGCTGCTCGAATTCACGATCGTGGGAAAGGGCATGCGGACGCGGCCCGACGAGCGACATGTCGCCTTTGATAACGTTGAAAAGCTGGGGAATCTCATCGACGTTCCAGCGGCGCAGCCAGTAGCCCACCCTCGTGACACGCGGGTCATCTTTCTTCGCCTGGCAAATGACAGCTCCATCTTCGAGCGTCCGCATCGTCCGGAATTTGATGATTCGGAATGGCTTCTGATTGAAGCCGTAGCGGCGTTGCAGGAAGAATGCCGGGCCTGAGCTGTCGAGTTTGATGATGATCGCCGCGACGATGAGCAGCGGTGTGAGCAGAAGTAGTGCTGCGGCTGCGAAAAGCAGATCGAAGGCCCGTTTCTCAAGCAGTTCGGGGCCGGACAGCGGCATTCGCGTCAGCTGCAGGCTTGCCACGGGTCCGAACTTGGAAAGTTGCACGTGCTCGAAGCGATCAAGGATGCTTTCCGGGCCAAGGTGGATCTCCACCGGAAGCGTGAGAAAGGTCTCGGCGCAGCGATTGATCGTGTCCGTCGCGGACCACGGCATCACGAGGAAGATCGCTTCCGGCTCGAGAAGGCGAGCGCTGTTGATGGCGTCTTCGAGATCGCGGGCCAGCGCCTCACGTCGCGCCTGGGTCGGCGCCTCCGGTTCAACGGGAGTCAGAAAGTGACATCCGACGACATTCACTCCGAAGTTCCGCGGTTGGTACCGCGTCACGAATTCCTCGATGTGTTTGCCCGTACCGACGAGGAAGATCCGCTGCGCGGAGATCAGTCCGGTTCTGCTGCCGTGCACGGTTGTTTGGACAAACAGGTAGCGCAGGGCAAGCAGCACGCAAATCGTTAAGCCGTAAAACAGGAGGACCCAGCCGCGCGAATAGACCACGGAAATTTTCGCCAGGAAACCCAGGGCCAGCAGGCAAATGAAAGTGACATTCCAGAGCAGGATCGAGCGTCGGCAGTGCGGCTTGAAAGAGAAGAAATTCGCGAGCTTGTATTCCCCGCGAAAAAGATTGGGGATCACAAAGATGACGGCGGAGAGCAGTCCCACCTCGAAATAGGAGATGACGTCGCCTGCCTCGCCATAAACGAGCAAGTGATAATAAATACCCGTCAGCCACGACATGGTTACGATGACGGCGATGTCAGTCAGCAAGATCGCGCCGAAGAAAGCCGTTCGCGAGAGGGTCGTCCGTCGTCGCAGAAGCTGGTTTGTATCAGTTCGGGACGCGAGAGCGTGGGTTTGATGAATATTCATGACCTGGTTCGATCGCGAACTTGCTATCGCGGGGATTTTGCGGCGGCATCGCGCAAGAATGGAACAGTCGAGAGCGGATGACGGGGTAATTGCGAGAAGCGTGCCAGCTTCTCGACAAAGAGGACGAGCGTGGTTCTTGCATGAGCGGCGAGGCGCGGAGCCGAAAAATACGGTTAATGGCGAGCCATCACGCCGTGCTGCCAGCATCGACGGTCAGCACTGTTCCGGTGATGTTCTTGGCCCCGTCCCCGAGCAGGAATTCGACCGTATTGGCCACATCGTCGACATCGGCGAGCCGGCGAAGCGCGCTGCGCCGAGCCACCTGTTTGCGCTGCTCGTCTCCAAGGCCCCGAGTCAATTCCGTTTCGATGAATCCAGGAGCGATTGCGTTCACGTTTACCCCGAGCCGCCCGACTTCCCGGGCCAGAGACCGAGTAAATCCGATCATCGACGCCTTGGTGGCGCCATAGACCGAAAGGCCGCTGTATCCCGTGAAGCCGATGATCGAAGCGACATTCACAATTCGCCCCCCGCCTTCCGACAGCATCGACCGTACTGCATATTTCGTCAGGACGATTGGAGATATCGTGTTGAGGCGCACGAGCTGTTCGATCTGCGAGTTGTGCATGATGGCAAGAACACCATCCGTTCCAATGGCTGCATTGTTGATGAGCCCATAGATCGGTCCGAAGTCCTTTCGTATGCGCTGGACCAAGTCGGGAATGGCTTTGATGTCGTTGAGGTCGAACGCCACGAAATGGAGCGCGCCTTGTCGGGAGCGTTCGGTCTCCCGGATCGCGGACGCCAGATGATTGCTGATTTTTCGCGCGACGACGATGACGCGGTAGCCGGCGGCCGCGAGCTTTCGCGCGATGCCCAGACCAAGACCTCGGCTGCCGCCGGTGACAACGATGTTACGCATGACGATCTTACGCATAACGACCTTACGCATAATGACGCGCCAGTTTTCCGGCCGCGCCGACGTCCAACGAAGAGACGAAGCGGATCGCGGCGGGCACCTTGTGCTCGGGCAGGCTGTCGCGACAGACCTGCAGGATTTCGCGCTTGAGTCCCATGGTGCGATCGATCGCGCCGCCGTGATCGAGCTTCACTCTGAGAACCACGTCGGCGACCACGATCGCGCCGGTGATCGGGTTCTTTCTCGATCGGACAAGCGACATCCGAACCTCTGGATGGCGGTTGATCACCGCCTCGACCTCCTCCGGATGGACCTTCAGCCCGCCGACATTGATGATTCCACCTCGCCGTCCGGCGAAATAGCAGCGGTCTCCGCGCAGCTCCACGATGTCGCCGGTATCGACGAAACGCTCGGCATCCAGCAGTGCCGAGCCTTCGGTCCCCAAATAGCGCACTGCGGTTCGCGATGAACGGATGCGAAGCGAGCCGTCCATGACCTTCATGTCCACGCCGATACCCTTCGCGCCGATCAGGCCTGCCGGGAATCCCTCGAGTCCGTCGTCGACTTCAAACCCAACGCCCGCTTCGGTCGAGGCATAGGCATGAGCGATGTCTGCCTGCGGATAGAAGGCGCGGAGATGATCGAGGATCGCCTGGTCCGCGATCTCGCCCGACAAGCGAACATAGTGCGGAGAAATCGCTCGGGCCCCCGGAGTCATGAGGGCGCGCCGCCAGTGTGACGGGGTCCCCGACAGATGGGTCACCCGGTGGCCGAGTCGGTCGAGATAGCCAGCCATCGGCTCTTCGGCGCCCGCGAGCGCGAATGATGCTCCGCCGAGGACCGCGCGGAAGAAGATCTGGAGTCCGCCATAACGGCGAATGTCGTAGAACGTGCCCCAAACAATGGGACTTTTTCGATCAGGCCCGCCCTTGATTGCGGCAGTCAGACTGCTCAGGCTATGCACCACCATCTTCGGCATACCGGTCGTGCCGGAAGTGAGCATGATCCATTCCGTTCGAAGGCGGCCCGATAGCGGGGCCTCGGCGGGCGTGATCGTGGGGCTGCAGGTGACCTGCAATGGAAGGTCACAAGCGCCGATCGCGGAACCCTTGCGATCGAATACGACTGCATCCGCCTGCGTGGTCGCGATCACATGGGACAGCTGCGCTGCCGGCAGATCGGGCGGACAAATGGTCAATCGGCGCGCGACCCCATCGAGTTCGATGAGCGCCAATGCGGTCGTGAGCTGGTCTTGAGTTGCGATCAGGACCGAGCGCCCGTGCAGCTGCGCGAGACCGCCGCCGAGACTCGATCCGCGCACGAGGTCGCTGACCGACACGCTCGCGGCGGCGGTCCAAAGTATGGCGCCGGACGAATCGGACGTAGCGGCTAGCGAATCACGAAGCGACTTCGACTGACTTTGCGGCATTTTCATAGACCCTTACAAAATCACCCAGGGTCACAGGAAAGTAGACGTCGTCGGACGCGGTGAAGGGATCAACGCCCAGAGTATCCTCGAGCCGGGCGACGAGGATCGCGAAGCCAAGGGAATCCAGGCCCGAGTCCAAAAGAACCAGATCGTCGGAGAGAGGCGGCAGCTTCACCTGCTGCTCCTCGGCCACCTGCTCGATCTGCGACATTATGGTTAAGCTTATCGACATCTGTCCGCCGCCTGCGATTTTTTTACTGGCGCCGCGTATATACGCCTGACAATTATGGTCAAGTTCGCCCCGCAATTATGGTCAACGTCGATGTCATTCGCACCTGTATCGAAAATCCGATTTGGTCAAATTGAGGAGTCTCGGACGGGTTACGCAAGCGCCTGTTTGATCGCGGCGCCTGCTGAAGTCATGGCGGTGCGGGCATAGGGGATGATGGCGGCCATTCCATAGAAATGGTGAATCATTCCGTCGTGACAGGCATAACGCACCTTGACTCCCGCGCGTTCCAGCCTATCGGCATAGGCTTTGCCTTCGTCGCGAAACGGATCGAATTCGGCCGTGTGGATGTGCGCTGGGGGGAGACCTGATAGATCCGCTGCGCGAAGCGGAGATATGCGTGGATCTTTCAAATCCACACCGGGCCGACAATAGTGATCGAGGCTCCATTGCAAGGTGGTCTTGTCGAGGAAATAGCCTTCGGCGAAAGCGCGGCGCGATTGAGTCTCTGCGCTCATATCCATGGCCGGGCAGATGAGGACCTGGAGCGCCAAATCGGGTCCTGCCTCCTGTTTCGCCAGCTGGCAGACCACTGCGGCAAGGCTGCCGCCGGCAGAATCTCCAGCGACCGCAATCCGGTTCGGGTCGATGCCTAGTTCCTGGGCATTTTCTGCGACCCATCGGGTGGCGGCGTAACTGTCCTCGACCGCCGCCGGGAACTTGTGCTCGGGGCCGAGCCGATACGCGACCGAGATGACCCGGCAGCCGGCCTCGTTGGCGAGCACGCGGCAAAGCCCATCGTGCGTGTCGAGGCTGCCGAACACCCAGCCGCCGCCATGAAAAAAAATCAGCCCGGGCAATTGGCCGGCACCGGTCGCCGCCGGGGTGTATATGCGAATTCTCAAAGCGCCCCCTGGCCCGGGCAGCTCGCGGTTATCGATCCTGCCGACCGGCACTTTCTCGGGGTCCAGCGCCCGCGCCAATCTCAGGAACGCATGGCGCATTTCGGATGGCGTGAGCTTGGATGGCTCTGGCACGCCCGCAGCCGCCGCCATATCCAAGAACCTTTTCGCATGCGGATCGAGCGGCATGATGCTTGGGCGCAGGAGTGCAGACAAACGATCTCGGATATGGACCTCACCTGTCACGGAGCAAAGTGGTGACCAATGTGTCGATCGCTGCGATAGATCGGAAGTTCCGGGGGGTCATGGCGAGGTCGGGTATCTTGAGGTCGAACTCGGCTTCCACGGAAAGCATAAGATTGACCATGTCCAGCGACGACAGGCCGATCTCGAGGAGGTCATCATCGGCCAACACAGGTTGACTGACCGAACGTCGCTCGAGAATCTCAAGAACAATGCCGGCCAGTCGGTCCTTTGCCGAGAAATCGGTAGCAGCGGGCATGTAAGACATTCTCCTGATCTCGAATTGGCCAAGATGGTTTGGCGCGGCATCCGCGGTGACTTCGTCCGGCACAGTTCGGACGACCTCTGCCCTTCAAGATTCGTGCCGATCGTATCCAGGTTGATGGGCGCGTTAACCGTTTCTTCCAGCCGCCTGTGTGATGGCGACGCTGAACATTTTGGCATGCTAATTGCGGCGAGAAAATTTCTTAATCGCGCGGTCGGCAGCTTTCGATGAGTAACCTTTACTGAGCAAAAGTTTCCAGGCCATCCCTCGACCATGCAGACGCAATGGGATTAATCGGCTAACGCTATTTAGAACACGAAATGGGAGTTCCGGCGTCACAGGGCTGATTTCGTCACAGGCAATCGAGAAACGGCGGGCTTGCTCATGAATGTCCTAAGCACCACGATCCAAAATCTCCGGGCCACAAAAGAGCCGAACCTCGCTGCGGTCGAGGTCGCTCCCGTAGCCGCATCCAAATTTGCGGGGGCAGATCTCAAAGCCCGAACGGAAGTGGCCGCTGCCGCTGCCGCGGCCAACGCTGCCGCGGTCGATCGCGACGCGCGATTTCCGGAAGAAGCGATCACCGCGGCGCGATCGGAGCGGCTGTTGGGCATCATGGTTCCGCACGATCTCGGCGGGGAAGGAGCCAGCATCTCCGACGTCGTCGATGTCTGCTACATGCTCGGTCGAGCATGCGCCTCGACGGCCATGATCTACGCGATGCATCAGACCAAGGTCGCGTGCATCCTTCGTCATGGCCGAAACAATGGGTGGCATGATCGTCTGCTGCGCCGCCTTTGCGCCGAACAGTTGCTTCTGGCGTCTTCGACGACGGAAGGCCAGGGCGGGGGCGACGTTCGAAAAAGTGCTGCTCCGGTCGAGCAACGGGAGTCTCGCATCGAGTTGGAGAGAAGCGCGACAGTCATATCCTATGGCGAACAGGCTGACGGCATCGTGACGACGGCGCGACGCTCCGCGGAGGCGTCGGCGTCGGACCAGGTCCTCGTCGTGTTCTTGAAGGAGGACTATTCCCTCGAACATCTTGTCGGCTGGGACACGCTCGGCATGCGCGGCACCTGCAGCTCCGGGTTCAAGCTCAGGGCCAGCGGCGGGAATGAGCAGGTTCTGCCGGCCCCGTACGAGAAGATCCATCCCCAAACCATGATGCCAGTCGCGCATCTGACATGGAGCGGGGCATGGACCGGAGTCGCGGCCGGTGCGGTGGAGCGTGCCCGTCTCTTCGTCCGCGATGCCGCGCGTCGTGCGGGCGGCCAGCTCCCTCCCGGGGCAACGCATCTCACGCGCGCGAATGCATCGCTGCGGACGCTCAGGGCGCTTGTCGCATCGGCCCTGCAAAGATTCGAGACCGTCTCCTCCGACGAATCTGCCCTGGAGTCGATCGACTTTCAGACTGCGATGAACCTGCTCAAGGTCAATGCCTCCGAATTGGCCATCGCGACCGTCATGAGCTCGCTGCAAGCGTGTGGATTGACCGGGTACCGCAATGACAGCGAATTCAGCATCGGGCGCCACCTTCGTGACGTGCTCTCGTCACCCATCATGATCAACAACGACCGAATACTCGCAAATGTCGCAGCGGCTTCGTTGCTGAGCCCAGTTCCGAGCTCGCTGAGGGACTGAGGCGATTGAAAACACCCTTCGTGCGTCGAGGCATGGCGCGAATTGAACCATCCGAAGTGACACCCGAGGCCCAGGAGAGCCGATTCACATGAATATCGCGGTCAAGAATCCCATCGAGCAGAGTGATCCGCTTGACACGATGGCTCGTGCCCTGTTTCGGCCGATGAGTGTCGACGGCGTCTATGCGCGGACGGCCTTGTTCGAGCAGGTCGTTGAAGGCCTGACGGGTCTGATCTCACGACATCGCGAACCGAACACCGAAATCTTGAGATTCCCGCCGGTCATGAGTCGCCGTCAGTTGGAAAAATCGGGGTATTTGAAGAGCTTTCCGCATCTTCTCGGTTGCGTCAGCTGCTTGCATGGCAATGAGGCCCAGATCCGCGCCGCCGTCGAACAGTTCGACGCCGGAGGAGATTGGGCGCCCGCGCTGGCGCCGGCCGACTTGGTCCTGAGTCCGGCCGCCTGCTACCCGGTGTATCCGCTCGCGGCGAGCCGAGGCCACGTGCCGGCGGGCGGTCTTCTGTTCGACGTCGCTTGCGACTGTTTCCGTCGCGAGCCGTCGCAACATCTCGATCGACTGCAGTCGTTTCGGATGCGCGAATACGTGTGCATCGGCACACCGGGTGAGGTCGGAGACTTCCGGGAACGCTGGATGCCGCGGGCGAAAGCAATCGCGGATCGGCTGGGCTTGCCCCATAGGATCGCGCAGGCAAGCGACCCGTTCTTCGGGCGGGGCGGCAAGTTGATGGCTGTCAGCCAGGTCGAGCAATCGTTGAAACTCGAATTGCTGATCCCCGTGCGCTCCGCCGAAGAGCCGACCGCTTGCATGAGCTTCAATTACCACCGCGATCATTTCGGCACCACCTGGGATCTGCGGAACAAGGCCGATGAGGTGGCGCACACCGGCTGCGTGGCTTTCGGCATCGACCGGCTCGCCCTGGCGCTGTTCTCGACCCATGGTCTGGATTTCGCCCGGTGGCCTTCGTCCGCCCGCGAGGCGCTGGACGTGTGAGGGCGCCTCCGGCGCGATGAGCTCGGGCGGCTTTTCGGCCCAGCATCTCTCCGGGGATGAGGTCCACATGCGCGCGAAAGACAATATGCGGACTGCGGCCGAGGTGCTGGTCGATCAGTTGATCAACAACGGTGTGCGCCACGTCTTCTGCGTCCCCGGCGAGAGCTATCTCGCGGTGCTCGATGCCTTTCATGACCGCGACATCACCGTGACCATGTGCCGCCAGGAGGGCGGCGCGGCGATGATGGC
>WNGL01011312.1_pt1 | contig 10228 bp, 9 predicted proteins | sample 5400591 | NCBI WGS metagenome assembly WNGL01 (sample SAMN13153377, study PRJNA577476) | soil metagenome | isolation source: 80 cm soil or saprolite under Garry oak tree replicate 1 | place: USA:California | collected 2016-06-15 | reverse complement strand
CGTGATCACCCTGCCACCGGTGCTCGCCGCAGCCGTCAAATGGCTCCGCGACCGTCTCGGCATTACGCACCGTCACGATGACGACTCACCCTAGAAACGAGCACTTCAGCAGCCGAGCGCGCAAATAGCCGCCGATCTGTATTCCGGATGATGCTCGTTGCTGGGCGGCAGTGGCGCACAGACCACGTCATTATGCGCCTTGAAAGATGCAGGCAATCGAAGATCATCCGCATGATGCCGATGATAGAACGATGCAGTACTTAGCTGATTCGGAGTGCGGTAAGCCGGAAGCCCATGGCAGCTGGGCTTACTTTGAACTGGGATGCTAGGCCGCTTACGTCAGTGGTTTCCGCGGATGCTCGCCTGATCATTGAGGCTGGCATGAGCAGGTTTGCGGCAAACTCATTTGCCGCTCGCTCAGCGCGCCAGTTGTAGTCCGGGTGCTCGCCTGTTGCGTTAGGGGAGAGGTCACCGCCTAGGTCAAGATGGAATTCATCAACGTGGCGGAGAAGGTGGTGGCCCAGCTCATGGGCCAGTGTGAATCTCTGCCGCGTCTTAGCCTGGCCCTTGTTGACCCAGATCACTGCCCCGGCGTCTAGCTGGACCACGAGCCCGTCAATGTTGTTGTCGAAGTCCCACGGGAGAATCCGAACTCCGCATCCGATTACGAGTTCGTCGATCGGGATGGGCAGTGAGGTGATGCCCGCCGCTTCCAGCAGGGCGTCGGCCGTGTCGCGGGGCGACGCCGGGGCGATGTGCCATCGAATCCGCGGCTGGGGAAGGTCTTGGGCTCGGAGGACAAAATTCTCTAGCTGGTCGGCGAGCTGACCCGCGTCGACCTGATCGGCGACTGCCCGCAACAGCGCGGGAAGCGGCGGGCGTTCGTGCCGGTCGGGCAGCAGTTCGGCGCTGGGCACCCCGAGAATCCTCGCGACATCGACGAGGTCGTCAAGGCTCAGACCGCGCCGTCCGGACTCCCAGTAGCTCACCGCGGTCTGCGTGCGCCCCAGCCGGGCGGCCAGGTCGCTTTGCGTCCAGCCGAGGGCTTCCCTGCTCGCACGGATGCGCTGCCCCACGCTGGCAACGTTTCCGGTCAACCTGCCTCCAGACCCTTCATAACCGGGATACCATATCCGCATGTACTCATAGCAGCACGGTATACCGGCTAGCTACCGGTGATCGCAGTCTAGAGCCCGCAGGAGCTGCGGGCACGGAACGGAGAGCTGCAAGGTGACCATCAGGATTACAGCCGTCCGGCTGGTAGGCGGTCAGCGGCATGAGCACATCACACGCCTGTGGTGGAGCAACCCGGCCTCAAGCGAGACCGGAGACAACTCGCGCGCGCAGATCGTCACGTGGATCGAGGACGAAAATGGCAAGGCGTATGTGGACGACGGCCATGGAAACCGTGCCGACGTGCTCGTCGTCACCCCGAGGTACGGCGATAAGTACCTGCGGACATATGCCGACGGCCAGTGGACCGACAACCTGCTCGCATTGCCGCGCAGGTAACCACGCAACATGCGCGGGACTGGGCCGGCCCGGTCCCACCCGACGCCGACGCGATCCTCTGCGGGAGGCCCGGCGTTGAACGCACTCAGCTGTTGCTGGCTTGTGTCGGGCGGGCCGCTCGGCCGGGCTGTCATGCTCTTGGTGTGCGCGTGATGTCGGCTGCGGCGGCAGCGGCGATCGCGTCCGCCTATGGCCCGGGGCTCTGGTTGGCGATCCGGTGTGCGCCGCCTGCGGTGAGCAGGGGAGGATCTGGCGGCTGGCCACCCGGAGCGGGTCGTGGGCGGTCAAGAAGCTGCCGCCCGTCGTGGAGGCCGAGGCCGCCAGGGACGTGGAGTTTCAGCTGGCCGCCGCGGCGGCCGGGATACCTTTGCCGCGGCCGCGCCGCATGGGTGACGGGCGGATGCCCCCCGCAGACCTGCCCGAAGTTCTCCGCCGCATGCGCCAGCAGCATTGACGCGCGTCGCACTTCACTGCCGTGCCCGGAGTCGGCGAGCGGGAGCGAATCAGTGCCGTCTTAGATCAGGTCCGGCATGCCTTACCGGCATCACTTCACGTTCCTGACTGGTGACCGGCTCCGCGGCAACATTCGCGGTTCCGCCTGTCTCGGCACCAACCCGCTGTGTCCGCAAGCTGGCGCTGAGCTGGTCTGCGTGATCGCCAGCGGCGAGCGTGCTCGCGCGGCTCTCACAGCCGTCCGCCCAACCCCCTGCCGCAGGCCAGCCTATTTTCACGCCGCTCGCCGGCGCGACCCCACACCGCGTCGCGGACACCGCCCTACAGGCGCTCGCAGCGGTGATCGCGGAACGTCACGGAGCTGGCGGCCGGATCGATCCGATGTCCGGTCCGTGGATCCACCGCCGACCCGGCCGTCAGAGCCAGCTGCCATTCCATAGCCGGATGTTCTGTGCTCTGCGGCCCTCGGATGCCTAGCTAACCGGTAGACATTCCTAATCGGCGTTACGCGCGAGCGCCTGGCTGCCGCATTCGCCGAACCATTACTCTTCGTAATGGCCGTTGCCCAGGCTTACAGTAAGGTTGTCACCGGGGGGCCTCGGCAGGCACCATGCTCACCGCGCTGTCGCCGCCGAGCAGAAGATTACGGTCGCGGGCATGGTCAAAATGGGTGACGCCCCGTGCTCACAGTGAGTGTCGCGTATTCTCTCGGGGTGCAAAACGGACATCGCTGGTATTTTGTTCGTTTCTGCAGGTCAGGCGACCATGATTGGGCTGCTGTAGCGCAACGGGTGTGGTGATTGCCTGGGGGTCTCAGCCGCGGCGGGCTGTCGCGTTGAGCTGCGCCATGAGTTCTCGGTTGGCGGCGCGGGCGGCGGTGAGGTCCTCGTCGCGTTCTTCGAGTTGGAGGCGCAGGTCGATGATGCGCTGCTCGAGGGCGGTGTTCTGCTGCTTGAGCTCGTCGATGTCGTCGGGAGCGCCGAGCCCGGATTCCCGCCATGCGTGTTCGCCGAGCAGGCCGGAGAGACGGCGTTCGAGCTGCTGGACCCGGGCGTGCTGGCGGTCCGCTGCTGGGCGTTGAGCAGGTCGGCTTGCAGGGACGCGTTGCTCGCGGCGGGGCCGGTTCCCGTGGACGGTGCGTGGGCCTGGAACTACTGGCCAACGTGAGTGCGGTTTGGGCCGCCAGCGGGTTCCGGCCGCGGGTCCCGGCTGGGCGTCAGGCCGCTGAGCCCCAAGCCATGCCTCGCGGCCGGAAGGTCGAAAAGGATGTGATCTGGCGGAGGCCGCTACCGTCTGTATGGATCTTGTAGAGCGCGTAGAGGCCGTCATTTTCGAGCCGGAGGACGATCCAGCGCCCGTCCGGTGAGTAGGAGTTGCCGAAGGCCAACAGGCCACCGGCCGGGTAGTGGGTCACCCAGAACAGGCCTGTCCCGTCGGGCCGGATGGTGGCGGTATTGACCGCTCCGCCCGCTTGCGAGATGAACATGATGCGGCCGCTGTCGGGTGACCAGTCCTCCTTGGTTCCAACGTCGTCGGAGAACGGCGTCAGCTGGCGAAGGTGACTGCCGTCGGCGCGCGACACGAAGAGTGCCGAACCGGTACGGGAGAAGCAGGTGAAGGCGAGCATCGTGCCGCTGGGTGAGACTTCGGGGTCGGTGACGCCGCGGCCCTCGCAGGCGGTGATCCAATGCCGGCCGGTGCCGGCCAGGGTCATGCTCCAGATCGCATCGCGGTGGCCATTGAAGGCCTCATAGAAGATGCGCTGCCCGTCGGGACTAAACGACGGTGTGGCCTCGCAGATGTCGCCGTTGGCCAGCGGCAGGACCATCATGTGACTGCCGTCGGCGTTCATGTAGGCGACGTTGGCGCAGGTGCTGGGGGTATCGAGCTCAAAGATGATGAGCCTGCTGTCGGGCGACCAGTGCGGCTGCTCGAGATTGTCGCCGTTGAGGAAGGTGACCTGGCGCTGGCCGGTGCCATCGGGCTTGATCGTGTAGATCTGGTCGCCGGTGCCGGTGTCAGCCCGGAACGCGATCAGGCCGGTCGGTCCCGGGACCGTCGCTAGGGCTGGGCCGCCGAGCCCGGCGAGACCCAGCGTGGTCAGCGCCGCGGCCGCAACAGTCAGCTTGCGCATAGGGTCCTCCTTTTGCCTCTCTTGGCTCTCTTGACGCGTGCTAAGTCAGCGCCGGAGTGAGCACGTCGCAGAACAGCTCGAAGCCGCTTTCCAGGTCCGGGTGCGGCCCGTGTACCCCGTAGAAGGTCTGCGAGACGAACTCAAGGTCGCCGTTGGGCAGCGGGCGAAACGTCGTGGCGAGCGTGGCCACACCTGCGTCCCGCGACAGCGTCGGCCCACCGGCGATCGAGAGCTTCTCCGGCAACCCCTTGAAGGTGTTCATGAACGTGATCGTGCCGTCAGCGTTCTGGATCGGCTCGGCTGGTCCAGTCACCTGCCCTGCCCCGAACTCATGCGGCGTCATCCGGCAAGAGCGGCACAGTACGCGGGGACGTCCCCGGAGATGGCTGGGTGCTTCCCGGCCACAAACAACAGGTTTCCCTGATCATCGCTGAGCAGCCTGCCAGCCTCGATAAGGACGGTTCCACCGTTCGGGATGATCACGTGGGTGGTCACGCCCAGATCGCCGTTGATCCCGGTGGTGAAGTCGAAGGTGTGGGTAAAGTCGGCGGTATCTGACAGGCTTACGCCGTTCGCCGAGTCCGTCCCTCTCAACTGGATGTGGGCCAGGGAGCGGATGAGGCTCCCCTGCTGGTCGTAGAAGAACTGGACGTCAACGGTGAAATTCTCATCGATTGTGATGGGAAAGCCGCACGTCTGGGTGTCCACATCGGTGAAGGAACCCTGGAATTGCTGGAACGTCGGCTCGGCGGCAAGAGCGAAGGGGGCGTGCGCGCCCACAAGGCCCACTGCGGCCAGGACCGCCAATATTGCCGAGCGTCGAAGTACTCGTCCCATGGTGACCGATCCCCCTTCTGACCTGCCGATCGAGTCAGCCTGCCGGGACCACGGTTCTCGGTGAGCGCGGTCAGGCTCACATCAGCCAAGCCGCAGCTTGCCCCTGCCCGGTCGGAAGTCAGTCGCAAATTGCTCGAAACGCAGGTCGAAGGGCGTCTCGCCGCCGCGTGGATCGCCCTGGCCGGAGTCTCGGGCCGGTGCTAGTTTGCTGGCATGTGGGGGGCTAGTGAGCTCGAGTTCCGCATCCTCGGGCCAGTCGAGGTCTCGAACGGGGCAGGAGTCCTGCGGCTGGGCGGGCCGAAACAGCGGGCACTGCTCGCCGACCTGGTCTTGAACGCGGGAACCGCCGTTTCCACTGCTCGGCTGATCGAGGATCTATGGGGGAACGACCCGCCACCGACCGCCGAGCACACGGTCGAGGCCTACATCTCACGGATCCGCCGCATCCTCCGAGATGATTCCGCGCGGGAGGTGCTCCTGACGAAACCGCCCGGGTATCTGCTGGACGTCGGGCGCGACCGCGTGGATGCGTTCCGGTTCGAGCAGCTCGTCGAGGAGGGAACCGCGGCGGCTGGCCGGGGTGACGATAACAAGGCCTCGGCGGTGTTGCGCGGCGCGCTTGGCCTGTGGCGCGGCGATGCCCTCGCCGACGTCTGCGCGGCGCCGTTCGCCCGCGGCGCCGCGCGGCAGCTGGCGGATCGGCGCCTGCTGGCGCTGGAGAGGCGCATCGAATTCGATCTCCGGCTCGGCCGTGCCCAGGACCTGATCGCGGAGCTGAAAGCCCTGGCCGCCGCCCACCCCTACCACGAGCCGTTTCACGAGCAGCTCATGCTGGCGCTGTACCGGTCGGGGCAGCAGACAGAAGCGCTGGCGGCGTTCCGCCGCGCGCGGGTCTTGCTGGTCGATGAGCTCGGCATCGAGCCAGGACCAGAACTCAGGAAGCTGGAACAGGCGATCCTCCGACACGACCCGGAACTCGGCGGGGATCGGGTAGCACATACAGGCGCCGCCACCCAGCGAGGCTCTCCTCCGGGGACCGCGCCGCGGCCGGCCTTGCCACCTGGCCGAGCGCCTCGCCGCAGGCGCGCGCTGGTCGTCGCCGGGCTGGCCCTCGCGGTGGCCGCGACGGGAGTGCTGGTTGCGCTGCGGCACTCAGCGACGGGCGCGCGCGTTCCCGCCTCGGACGTGCACGCCAACGCCGTCGTATTTGTCGACCTCACTGGGACCGCGGTGCTTGGGCAGGCCGACACACGCGGACGTCCCGCGGGGATTGCCGCGGGGTTTGGCCGTCTGTGGGTCACTGATACTGCGAACGGACGGGTGCTTGTTCTGGACCCGGCGACGTTTCGGATCGAGGATCAGATCCCTCTCGGTCGCGACCCGACAGGCGTGGCTGCGAGCACGAACGGGATCTGGGTGACCGACCCTGGCAGCGGCACGGTGTCCGAGATAAACCCCAGTTCGGAGACGGTCGTGGCAACCGTGACGGTCGCGACCGCCCCGTCGGCCATCGCCGTGGGTGCCGGCGCGGTGTGGGTGGCCGACGCGAGCAATGGGGCGCTCACGCGCATCGATCCTGACCGTGCGTCAGTGGCGGGCGCGATCGACGTTGGTCAGCCCCTCACTGACGTAACGGTTGGGCTCGGTTCCGTGTGGGTCACCAGCGCCAGCAGCGGACAGCTGATCGAAATCGACCCGCGCACCGGCCGGGTGACCGAGACGGTCGCGATCGGCAACGGGCCGGGGTCTGTCCGGGTTGTTGACGGCGCTGTGTGGGTCGCGAACCCGCCCGATGACACCCTGTCGCGGTTCGAACCCGCCACCGGCCAGGTCCGCAAGCTGACCGTCTCCGATCCCACCGGTCTCGCTGGCGCCGCCGGGGCACTGTGGGTAGCTAGTGGCGCTCCTGCCGCGCTGACGCGGGTTGACCCGGCCACAGACACCATCACGAGCGCGACCGCGCTGGCCAATCCGCCGACGGCGATGGTGGGCGCCGGCCACACACTGGCGCTGGTCACCCACGCCGCCCCGGCTACGCACCGAGGCGGCACGCTGAGTGTCGTCGCCGGGGGTGGCGTCGATTCGATCGATCCCGGGGCGGCCTACTCGGCCAACGACTGGCAGCTCCTGTCGATAACCAACGACGGCATGCTCACATACGCTCGAAGCCCGTACCCAGGCAGCGCTGCGATCGTCCCCGATCTCGCGACCGCGCTTCCGCTCGTCCAGGACGGCGGGCGCACGTTCACATTCCGGCTCAGGCGCGGAGTGCGCTACTCGAACGGAATCGCCGTCCGCCCCGAAGACTTCCGCCGCGCGCTTGAGCGCGAATACCAGGCCGGTACAGGTCTGGCAGCGCTTGGCGTGCCTGTCGCGGGCTCGAAGCGCTGCGAACCGCGCCACGCTCACTGCAGGCTCGACAGCGGCGTCACCGTCGACGATGCGTCCCGGACGGTCACCTACCACCTCTCCGCACCCGACCCGGCTTTCCTCTACCAGCTCGCGCTCCCGTTCGGGGCGGCGGTCCCCATCGGCACGCCCAGCATCGGCCCGGGCACTCCCCCGCTGCCAGCGACCGGGCCGTACCGCATCGCGAGCTACACCCCAGGCCGCCAGGTGCTCCTCGTTCGCAACCCCCGCTTCCGCCCCTGGTCTGCCACCGCGCAGCCCGCAGGCTTCCCGGCACTGATCTCCGTCCGGCTCGGCCTACAGCCCCGGGAGGAGGCGGCCGCCGTCGCGGCCGGTCGCGCGGACGTCATGCTCGACACCCCGCCAGCCGGAGCGCTCGGAAGTCTCCGCCGCCGCGTGCCGCAGCAGATGCACACCTACGCGCTAGGCGAAACCTACGCAATGTTCCTCAACACGCGCCTTGCCCCGTTCAACCGGATCGCGGCCAGGCGGGCGCTAGACTTCGCGGCCGATCGCTCGCGGCTTGTCCGGCTCGCAGGCGGGCTCGAGCTGGCACGGCCGACCTGCCAGATCCTCCCTCCGGGCTTTCCCGGCTACTACGCATACTGCACCTCAACGATCAACCCCGGTCCGGCTGGCCTCTGGCGCGGAGCAGCGCTTTCGCGGGCCCGCGCGCTGATCGCCGCGTCCGGAACATCGGGGACACCCGTCACCGTCTCCACCATCGCCCAAGATCCGTTCAAGCTAGCAGCCGGCCGCTACTTCGTCGGGCTGCTCGACGCACTCGGATACCGGGCGCGCCTACGGACGTACCCGGACGACCACTCGTATTACCAGCACGCCGGGCTCGCAAAAACCCACTCCCAAATTGGCGTCTTCGGCTGGGAGGCCGACTATCCAGCCGGATCGGCTTTCTTCGAGCCGCTCTTCAGCTGCACCGCATACCAGCCCGGTGAGCCATTCAACATGAACCCGGCCGGCTTCTGCGACCCGCGGATCGACAGCCAGATGGCCCGCGCAACCGCACTACAGACCACCAACGCTGCCGCGGCTGACCGCGCCTGGCAGCACATCGACAGGAAGATCATGCAGCACGTGCCATGGATCCCGCTGGTCAACCCGCTCGGCATCGACCTGGTGTCCGCACGGGTCGGCAACTATCAGCGAACCCCGGCGCTCGGTGTCCTGCTCGACCAGCTGTGGGTCCTGAACTGACTATCCGAGCCGTCGGGATTGGCGATGAACACGTTGGCACCACCCGTCGGGATCTGCCGGGCGAACGTAATCTGGTCGTTCGTACCGGATGGCGTCGCGCCTGCCGGGACCGCGGGCAACGGCCCCAGCACGGCGAGACCCGTGAACAGCGCGAGAACGGTCAGCTTGCGCATGGGTCCTCCTCTTGTTAGCGGATGCTTCGCTGAGCGACGCTAAGAGTCCGCAAGGGGCACGCGCATCGGGGTCACCCACATTCTTTGATCCGTGCCGGTACGGAGATCGTGTGAAGGCGATTGGTGGTAGCCACAATGCGGCTGGCCGGGGCATTTGGCACGATCAACGTGTGCGCACCACCGTGCTGATCGTCGATGACCATGACGGCTTCCGGGAGTCGGCGCAGGCGCTGCTGGAGGCGGAGGGGTTCACCGTGGTCGGGGGCGCCGCAGACGGGGCCGCGGCGCTGGCGGCGGCGCAGTGGCTGCGGCCAGAGGTGGTGCTGCTGGATGTCCAGCTTCCAGATGTGGACGGCTTCGCAGTCGCCGAGCAACTCGCGGCTGCCCCCGACCCGCCGCGAGTTGCGCTGATCTCAAACCGTGATGCCGCAGCATACGGGCCGCGCCTGGACGCGGCGTCGGCCTGCGGGTTCCTTGCGAAGCGGGAGCTATCAGGTGCGTCGCTCGCCGCACCGGTTGGCTGAGCCGTCCCAGCGCCAGATGTGGCTGCTGCTGTGGCCGGCCGCAGCGGTGGTGGGCCTTACGGCGGAATGGCGGCTGTACGGCTGGGCGGATCCTGGTGACTGGGCACTCGACCTGCTGACCGGCTGGACCATGATCGCGTGCGGGCTGGCCGACTGGTCGCGGCGCCCGCAGAACCGGTCCGGCGCGCTGCTGACGGCGACCGGCTTCGCCTGGTTCGCGCCCAACTACGCCGTTACCGGCGTGACCGCGATCGCCTGGCTCAGCGCACATGCGCCGTATCTGCATCGGGGCCCGCTCGTCCAGCTGGTGCTCACCTATCCGACGGGGCGGGCCGCTCGGCGTCTGGACCGCGCCGCGGTCATCGTCGGCTACGCGGTCGCCGTGATCACGCCGGTCTGGGCAGACGCAACCGCCACGATCGTCCTGGCATGCCTGCTCGTCGCGGTCGCCTCCGCGGTTATGTCTGCGCCGCGGGGCGCGAGCGCCGCATGCGGCTGGCCGCGCTTCAGGCGACGGCGGTGCTCGCGGCCGTTCTTGCGGCAATCGCGCTGGTTCGCCTCGCGGGGCGAAGTCCCGGACGGAGCGTAGCTTTCTTTGGCGTGTGGGCGCGGCGCCCGGGGTTAGCTTGCGCGGCCGATGACGGTGGTCACGGCGCCCGGTGTGTCTGCCCGCATGGTACGGAGAACTCCGCCACGATCCATCCGAACCGCTCCGCATCATGAAGGAGGCCGCGAGGCCGGTGAGGCGAGCGCGGACGTCCGTGGCCCCAGGCGCGTGCTCGGCAGGGTAGCATCTTGTACAAATTAACGTACATGCGTGGTACCATGAAGTTGTACCATCTTTGAAGGAGTGGGTGAAGCATGACTATCAGCGCCAGCGAGGCCCGCTCGCGCCTGTTCCCCCTCATCCAGCAGGTCAACGACGACCATGCCCCCGTGCGTATCACCTCTAGGAGTGGAGACGCCATACT
>WNGL01011310.1_pt1 | contig 10228 bp, 8 predicted proteins | sample 5400591 | NCBI WGS metagenome assembly WNGL01 (sample SAMN13153377, study PRJNA577476) | soil metagenome | isolation source: 80 cm soil or saprolite under Garry oak tree replicate 1 | place: USA:California | collected 2016-06-15 | reverse complement strand
TTGTTCAGCGTGCAACGCGTGCCGCTCGGCGTCGAACATTCACTCGAAAGCGGGCCGCGGCCGTGTGGACTGTGGGTGACCGATGAGCGCGCGCGGTTCGTCCGGCGCGGAATGATCGAGATGCTGAATTCGCGCGAAAAATGGGAAGCGAAACCGGCGGCACAAAGTGTGATGCTCGGTCGCGCTTTTGTGCGCGAAAACAATCGGTGGCGCCGGGCGCTGACCGTGCCGCGTATGCTCGATGGAGTCGGCACGGGAAATCTCTGCCGGCTGCGCGAGCAGAACCATTATGGGCGCGAGTTGCCGGTCGCAACGGTGCTCGCTTCGGGAGAGGTGGCATTGGTGAAATGGCTGAAGAAAGCGATCGGCGCACGCGTCGTCGCGCCAAATGATTTCGACATCGACATTCGTGCGCGCATTCCAGATTTGGTGAAGCCGGGCACAATCGTCGACTGGATCACGCGCGGAAATCTGATCTCGGTCCGGCTCGATTACGCCGATCTGCCAGTTAACGCGCACATCGATTCGGCTGGCAAGGCGTTGATCGACCCGCCGGAGCGCGAGAACCTGCCGGACGTTTGTCGAACGTGCGATCAGTTGGAGCACGACAAAAGCGTCGCGATCGTGAACTCGCCAACGTACGCGTGGCGACACCTTGGACTGGTTGAACCGGACGGCACACCGACGAGGCGGGGAATGATCTTCTCATTTTTCCACGGCGGCGAAGGCCTGGCGGTGGCGGTCGCGCTCGAAGACGAAACCTATCCGATCGACGAATTGGTTTTCGATCTGGCCAATATTCGCGCCGGTCCGCGCTTCGCCGGCGAAGACGCGCCGATGGGCGGACGGCTCGGCATTTTGTGTCAGCGAGTCTACCGCCGGGCCGATTATCCAGGTTACCTCACCATGGGCGTGCCGGTGCAGTACGGCGCCGGTGCATCGGAAGTGGTGCGCGCGCTGATGGCTGATCCGCGCTCCAAACACAAGCTCACCAGCGAACTGTTGCGTCACGGCGATATCGAACGCGCGCTGGTGGAGTGGCGCAGCATACTTCGCCACATCGTCCTTGCGCCCGCCTATCCGTTGTCGCGATGGATGGAACTGAAAGCGGCGGCCAAAGAGCTGGTCGATAAAACGGCTTCGCCGACATCTGCTGTAGATCTTGGGACATTGGTTCCATTGCAGCAGCGGGCTGGAGGAAGTGATTCGCCTTCGTCCCGCAGTCGCGGGACTACGGCGGAAAGGCGAATGACGAGAGACTAGAATCATGATCCAGGCGCTCGCCGCGGCGAGCGCCTCGACAACGTCTATGTTGCTGCAGAAACCTCAGCTCTTAGCAAGTGCCTTGGCCCGAAGTTTTTTAGCCCAGTCAGCGCGCAAGAGTTTCATCTCCGCTTTGAGTCCGCGCATCCGCGGGGCGACGCCTTTATATTTTTTCGTGGTCCCGGTGACTTTCCGGTTGACTGCGCCCTGACCGACCAGGCCCTGAAGCTTTTCATAAACGCGCAAGCGCAGCATCTCTTCCCCGCCACTGGCAGCGTTTCGTTCCCGAAGATTGAGCAGGACGATGTCGAACAAAGGCTTAAATTCAAATGAGGCCCTGGAAGAAAGCACGGCCACCAATTCCTCAGTTACGTTGTCGGGCATCCGACGTGAAAAAGCAGCAATGATTGCTTTAGACATCAAAGACTATACGCCAGATCACACGAAATAGCGACCGAGGGCGCCACTCACAAGGCGCGACGGTTCCAACCAGCGCAAGAGCAAGCGGCGGTCGGCGTTCGATACAAATGTGATGAAGCAGTTTCTTTTTGCGGTCGCGATCGGGCTTGCGGTGGCCGCGCTGGTCCGCGCCGATGACAACGTACGCGAGGTGCAGACAAAACTCAGCGACGAAGGGTTTTATTCTGGGGAGATCGACGGCGCCTACAGCACCGAACTGGCGGCAGCCCTGAGCCGCTATCAGGTTCGCAACGGGTTCCCCATCACGGGGCAGCTGGATGTGGAGACGAGCAAGGCGCTCGGGGCAAAGCCGGCAGTTGGCCCAAGCACAGCCGCTACTGAGCAGAATACCGAGACGTGGCGGGGATTGCGCGAGGGCGAGGGGCGAGCATCAACGAAGGCGCGAGAGAGACCATCGCCGCCGACCGACGAAACGACAGGAACCAGCACCGCAACGACAAACGAGAATGAAGAGGAAACTTCGACGACCGCGCCAGGCACGCAGTCGCGCGATTCGTCGTCGCCGCAGGAAACTCCGCAAGAAACTGCCGCGATCTCATCTGAGAACGCGAAACCGGAGTCAGCGCCGCCGGCTACAGCCTCGAACACTGGTTCTTTGGCGCCGGAGTTCAGCTTGGAACGGCTGCACGATTATGTGGCCGCGTTTGTTCTAGCTGGATTCGATAGAAACGTCGGGGCGGAAGTCGAGTTTTATGGCGATCGCGTCGATTACTATGACAACGGCACGATGGACCGTGAAAAAATCCGCGAAGATTTGAAGCGCTACGACGAGCAGTGGCCGGAGCGACACTTCTGGATCGCCGGCAAGATCACCATCGAGCCGCAGAGCGATAACCGCCTGCGGGTGACATTTCCGCTGGGATTTAAGTTGCGTAATGGCAACAGGATTGCATCCGGCAAAGTGGACAAGACGCTCGTGCTCGAAAAAACCGGGGCTGATTTCCAGATTGTCGCTGTGAATGAACGGAAAGCCGAAAGAAAGTGAGAAGGAGGAAGGATAACAAGTAACCAATTATGGCACATAAGTGTAATTCATCTGGATGCGGGTTCTATCTTCCGGATAAATATCCGCTGGCCAAATGTCCGTGGCATCTGGCACCGGGACGGGGACCTGTGAAAATTGCGGCTGCGGTCGCGATCGCTGCTGCCGGGTTCGGCGGCGGAATGGTGTACAGGAAATTCAGGGCCTACTTGCGCGAGAAGCAGCTGCGTAAGGAACGCAAGGAACGGCGCCAGCGCGCTGCGTCGGCCGCTTCCGAACAGGAGCAGAAAGCCCGTGCTCTTCGTAACGGAGCCGCTCCAAAGTCTCCGAAACGGCCACGCAAACGAAAGAGAGCCGCGACGAAATCGAAGCGAGCAGAGTAAGATTCGCAAATAAGGAAGAACGACGAAGAGGTTGGTCAAACGCTGCGTTGTCGCTGATCGATCAGGGTCGGTTAATTCGCCGCGGCGGCAGCCTTGGCGCGAGCGCGCCGGTAGCAGTCGGCGCGCAAAGCTTTCATCTCAGTGCGCAGCTCGGCCATTCGTGTGGCAACGCCTTTGTATTTCTTCGTGGTCCCTGTGACTTCCCGGTGGACTGCGCCCTGGTTGACAAGGCCCTGAAGCTTTTCATACGCACGCAAACGCAGCATCTCTTCGCCTCCACTGGCAGCATTTCGCTCGCGCAGATTGAGGAGCATAATTTCGAACAAGGGCTTGAATTCGAAAGATGCCTTCGACGAAAGCACGGCGATTAGCTCTTCGGTAATGTTGTCCGGCCCGCGACGTGTGAAAGTAAAACCGGCTCGTTTAGACATCTGAGAGTATCGCACTGATCCGCAAAATAGCGACCGAGGCCACCTGGCCGTAGGGACGAGGCGACTCCACGAGTTCACCTCGAATTTCCAGCGAGTCTTGGGCCGAATCGATTAGATTGAAAATACACAAGATCCTGGAGCGCGAACCAGAAGGCAAAGATGCAAGACGCACAACGTTGCTTGTCAATCAGCTGCGCCGTCAATTTTCGCTCATTTGCCGGCGACCAGCTTTTGAAAGCGCGGGTCATTGCGCAACGGGTCCCAGATCGGATCGCTCCGAAGATTGCCGACCGTAACGCCATTCGGCACCTCGAGCAGATGCGGCAACGCGGCGATGGCTGAATCGATGTCGCCAGTTTGTGCCTGGACAATAGCGAGCGCAGTTTCTGCGAAGGGTTTTGATAAAGCGTCGTTATCGTAATCAGTGATGGCTTGGCGCGCCTGCTCCAGTGCCTTCTCCTTTTCGCCAAGGCCTGCATAGGCCCAGGCGAGATGGCACGGCAGCTGCCGCGCATCCACAGCGACAATCGAGTCAGGCGTCGGCTTCATCGCTGCGGCTGCGCGCGTGAAGGTGGCCCGAGCTTCGTCGGTTTTGCCGGCAAGTTGCTGGCATAGACCGAGGAACGTTATGATACGAGGATCGTTGGCAAACGCCGCGGGCGTGTGCTGCTGAATCTGCGCAATCGCTTCGTCGAAGCGTCTCTCGCCGTAGAGCTGGCTGACTCTTGCGAAGGTAAGGGCCTCATTCTGGGAATTCGCGGGGGCTTTCGCCAGAATCTCAGCGGCTTCGTTAAGCCGACCCTGCGCTTGAAAACTCAACGCCTTTACCGCGAGTGCGCCCTCATTCCCGGGCGCGATCTCCAGGGCGCGATCAAGGGCCGCCCGCGCGTCGTCATAACGACGCACAGTCTGGAGTGCATCAGCAAGGGTTAGAAGGATGTCGATGTTGCGTGGGTCCAATTCTGCGGCTGCCTGATAATGCTTTTGTGCAACGTCAAACTGCCCGAGCCGTCGTTCCAGATGAGCCATCTGCTCAAGCACCAAAGCACTGTTCGGCAGACGCCTGAGCGCCTCTTCGTACGACCGGAGCGCGCCTTGGAAATCGCGCAAAACCCGGTAGCGATAAACGCCCTGCGCGACCCATGCTTCCCCGAGCTCGGGCTGGAGCGACATCGCCCGGTCTGCCGCCTCTTTCACCGCGGCGCCGCTGTTTCTGTCCAGATCAACGCCATTGAAATAGAGATAGCTGCGCGCGACCGCGAGATGGGCCCATGCCAGCGCGAATTGAGGATCAAGCCGGACCGCCTCGACATAAAGGTCAGCGACCCGCTTCGTCGTGTCGAGGTTTCCCTCGTTGTCGATCGCGACCGCGCGCAGGTAAACGTCATACGCCGCCGAACTCTGGGTCGGCTTTTCCGCGACCGCTTTTTGCTCAGCGCCGGAGAGCTTCGCGTTGAGTTGATCGGCAATTGCGTTGGCCACCTCGCCTTCAACTCCAAAGACATCGTCGAGTTTGCGGTTGTAGCTTTCCGCCCATAAATGTTCGGCCGTTGCGGCGCGGATCAGCTGGACGTTGACGTGCACAGCGTTAGCGACTTTTTGCACACTGCCCTCGAGAAAATGCGCCACGCCCAATTCCTGGCCGATCTCACGCAAGTTCCCGGGCGTACTCTTGTATTTCTGGGTAGAGGTGCGCGAAATGACCTTGAGCGCGGCAATCTTGGAAAGCCGGGTCAGGATCTCGTCCTGGATGCCGTCAGTAAAATAAGCATTCGATTTATCGTCGCTGAGGTTCTGGAAAGGCAGGACGGCGATACTTTTTTCCGAGATGGATAACGCAGGTTGACCGCGTCCTGTTATGTTTCGAAAAGCGCTTCGTGTGGTGAAAAAGAAGGCGCTCACTCCAACGACGATCAGCGCACCGATCGCCATTGCCACGATCGAGTAGCGGCGCCGTTTCTTGAGTGCGGATGGCACAGTTCCAGCAATTCGGTTTCTCGCGAATTTTTCCGGAATGGCAGGATTGCCGATCCCATGGTTGTAAAAGTTCACGACGTGCAAACGCTCGCCGTGTTTCACTTCACATTCGCCGAGGTCGTGCAGATACGGCTGCCACTGGTCGTACTGCTCGAGATCTTCTGCGGCGTGTTTCGACACCAGAATGTGACCGGCGTCACCGCAATCCATGATGCGCTGGGCGATGTTGATTCCGGCGCCGGCAATATTCGCCTGCTCGTTTAAATCAGTGACTTCGTTAACCGGACCACTGTGGATGCCCATGCGGACCCGGATCTCGGGATGACTCTTTAGCGCTTTGGCGATTTCCTCGGCGCAAATTACCGGCGCCTCCGGGCTGTTGCGGAATGCAAGCGCGCCACCGTCACCGGTCGGCAACCGCAGTAGCTTTCCTTCCGCTTCGGCGGCGCGGAATTGCTCGGTCCCGCGGACGATCTCGCGCAACTTCTCAATCTGAGCGCTCTGCTCGTTCGTGCGCAATTTGGAGTAGCCCACGATGTCGATGAAAAGAACATGGGCAATTTCCAGTCGGAGTTTCGATTTCTGCTCGTCCGCCATCCGGGCATGAATTTAGGCGCTTCCGGCGAGGCTCTCTATATTAATTTTTCATGGAAGAGCAGGTAACGCGAGGGCAGCGATTCCCCAATTTTGTCCTATGATTTCGCATTAGCCGCAAACTACGGCGCAACCTGAAAAATGGATCGACCACTAGATAACGCCGGAGTAATCGCCTTCCCGCCGTTTATCTGGCTGGTGAACGCAGTGATCAGCGTTGTGGTTCACCTGTTCATACGGCTGCCGATCATGAGCTATAGCATTTGTCTCGTCTGCGGCATCGTCTTCATCATTTTGGCGCCAACGCTGGCGCTGTCGGCCTTGATAACAATGAAAGCGGCGGGAACAAACGTTGATCCTGCCAAGCCCGCGTTAACGATCGTGCGCGACGGGCCGTTCCGCTTTACCCGCAATCCGATGTATCTGGCGCTTTGTTTGCTCCAAATTGGGCTCGGCTTTTTTCTCAACGACTGGATCACATTACTGTTCGTTGTGCCGCTCGCTTTGATCTTCCATTACGGCGTGATCCTTCGCGAGGAGAGATATCTCACCGCCAAATTTGGTGAGCCTTATCTGCAGTACAAACACACAGTGCGCCGTTGGATCTGATTCACGCGCGAGTCGCGCAAATCGACTTTGATGCGTCTGCACGTGCTTCCACAGGCGAACGCATTGTATGGAAACGATTGCATCAAAAGATCCGCGGCGCATACCGCGAATGTTCGCAAAGAGTTTCGGGAACTGATCGATCATCTGCGCAGCGACATTAACAAAATCGATGAGCCCAAAGCGCAGGCGCTTTTCGAAACCGCTGCCGAAGTGCTCAGCGGTCTGGACACCGCGTTCAAACATTACGAACAGAAGAGCGAGAACGCCTGGAAATAGTCGCGAGTCACACGGGCGTTTGCTGGTATATCGCTGCCACAATCAGCGGTACTTCTCCACCAGATGGTCGATGTACGCGCTGTACGCTTCGGCGAGTGGCGCGCTTTCGATGAAAAGAATGTTCTCGGCGTTGAATTGTGCGCTCCGCGAGAAATTATACGAGCCGGTGATCACGGTGTCGTCGATCACGAGAACTTTGTTGTGCATGAAGTTGTGTGGCCCGGTCGGCGTGTAAGGCACTGAGTTTTTCCCGACCAAACCGGCGCGCATGATGATCTCCTTTAGCGCGCTGATTTTCCAGCGGTTCTGCGGCACTTCCTGCCACTGCAAATAAACCTGTTCCATTTGGGTGCGATCATAGATTCCATCCACTGCGACGCGTCCGCGACGCAACAAATTACCGAGTTCGCCGATCAACGTGCCGGAGTTTATCAGCAAGCTGCAGATGCGAACGCGGCGCTGCGCTGCTCGCACGCGTCTTGCGATCTCTGAATCGATTTCCAACCCGCAGCCCGGCGAAAACATTACACGCGCGTTAGCTGATTGATTTGAAAACATGAGCGACACCGGCTCGGTATGGATGTTGCCGGTGTGCTCGAAGTTTTGCTTCTCCCAAAGCTGCTCGAAATTTTGGGCGTAATAACTGGCCAGCGGTGGCGAGTCGATTTCGACAATGTTGTTTTCCATTGAAGTGAAGGCGTCGTCCGTCATGTTGGCCGAGCCAGTCCAGACGGCTTGTCCGTCGCGCACGATGTATTTGCTGTGCATCAGTTTCATTCCCGCGATGCGCCGCCACGGGTAACCGAGCGATTGCACAAATGCGCCCGTGCCCGCAGGCGCTGGGTCCTGACCAGCGGCAAGATCCGGCTGGGGCGGTTTGTCGGCGTCATAGCAAAAACGAATTTCCACAGCTGCCTGAGCCTTTTCGCGCAATGCCGCTGCTAATTGGGCCCGGAGCGGATCACTGAAGCGCATGTCGTAAATGGCAAAAGCCAGCGTCTGTTTCGCCGCGCGTATGAACGTGACCAGCCGAGTCATGACGTCGTCGCCGGATTGTTCGCCTTCGGCGAGAAAGAACACTGAAAGATTATCCATTGATGAGATGGTCGAGTGGTTGGCGAAGGCTGACAACGCTGTCGGCGCAACGCATACTAGGTGGAAATGCTTGATCCGTCTGCTGACGAAATACGTGATTGGGGAAATTCCGTCATCCAACTCATGTCCGATTATCTCGGCAATCTCCGTGATCGTGGGGTGTATCGTCACATGTTTTCACGCAGGATTCGCGACCGGCTCGACGCCACACTCCCAACTAAAGGAACCGATTTTGACGCTCTGCTGAGGGTTTTTCGGGAGGACATTATTCCCTTTAGCCGACAGAACGCGCATCCGCGCATGTTTGGCTACGTGCAATCACCTGGGACTCCCATTGCGGCGTTCGCTGACCTGCTCGCCTCAACTCTCAACGCGAATCTCACGGTCTGGCGTTCCGCGCCCGCGCCGGTGGAAGTTGAACGCCTGACGATCGATTGGATCCGGCAAATTCTTGGATTCAATGCTGAAGCTGGAGGACTCTTTGTCAGCGGCGGATCGATGGCCAATCTCGCCGCGCTCGCCGCGGCGCGGCAAACGAAAGATTGCTCGTCAGGCCGCTTGCGGATCTATGCGTCGAGCGAGACGCATTTTTCTATCGTTAAGGCAGCAGCGCTTTTGGGGATCGGGCGGGAAAACGTGTGCCATATCGCCGTGGATGAGCGATTCAGAATTCGAGCGGACGATCTTGTTGCAAAAATCACCGCTGACCTGGAAGCTGGCTACGTTCCGTTGTGCGTGGTTGCCAATGCCGGAACCGTGAACACGGGCGCGGTCGATCCGTTAGCCGAGATTCGAGAGATTGCGAACCGCTTCCAACTTTGGATGCATGTGGATGGAAGTTATGGCGCCCTGGCTATTCTCGCGAAGTCCGCGCGTGAATTGTTCGCGGGCATCGAGCGGGCCGATTCGGTCGCGTTGGATCCTCACAAATGGCTTTATCTGCCGGTGGACGTTGGCTGCGTGATTTACCGCGACCCAGAGATCGTGCGGGCGGCTTTTGCGCACGAGGCCGAATACACTCGCATTATAGGGCAGGAGGCAGACGAGGCGTTCGCGTTTTGGGATTACGGGCCGGAACTGTCCCGGCGCTTCCGGGCTCTTAAAGTTTGGATGTTGTTGAAAGGAGTCGGCGTTAGTGCATTGAGCGAGGCGATTGAAAACAATCTTGCATGTGCGCGCCACCTCGAATCGATGGTGCGCGCCAGCGATGACTTTGAGATGGCCGCGCCGGTCGAGCTGTCCATCTTTTGCTTTCGTCATATGCCGGTGCAGCTCAGAAATGAATCGCCCAAAACAATCGATGCATTCAACGAACGCCTGCTAGTCGCACTGCAACGAGACGGCAGTTCGTATCTGTCCAATGCTACGCTTGGCGGTCGGTTCGCCCTGCGCGGTTGCGTGCTGAACTATCGGACCACGTTGCGCGACATGGAGATCCTGCTCGATGATTTGCGACGCGTAGCGAAATCGCTAGCGAGTTGACGTAAAGGCGGAAGGAATCCCGGTTGAAGCCTGATTCAACCCTCACTGTTTCGTGATAGAGAGGAGGCGCGAGAGCGCGGCGCGGTGCGATGGCGTAACTGCAGGAAGGGCCGCTCAACTGTGAAAAAGAGAATCGTGGCGGCAGCATAAACGCAAAGCTCGACGCCGATTAGCGCCGGTGCGGTCTTGGGATCGATAGCGTGTGCGCGGCAGAATTCGGTCACGCCGTGGATCACAAGTTTTTGTACGAGATATGCGCTGTAAGCAATGCTGGCGACAAACGCCGCGCCGGGAATCGCAACCCGGCGTAATGGCAGGCGCGGGCTGACCGCGCAGATCAGCAACGCGGCCATGGCTATCGCAAGCAGCGGAAATTGCCAGACGCATGCGTTGAAATTGATGTATTCGGTTTCCCCGAGCCAGAGCGCGTACACAATCAGCGCGAGAGCAGGCACCCAGAGCCAAATCGTCGAGTTTGTCAGCCGTTGCCACAATTGCGGCCGAAATTTTTCGATCGCGGCAATCACAACTCCGAACACGAGCGGATCGAGCCGCGTCCAGGTTGGATAATAAATCCATGCCTGAAATCCACGAAACGAAACGCCGCCATCAACTGATGGATTCTGTGCCGCCAGAAAAGCCCGCAGCAGCACGCC
>WNGL01024066.1_pt1 | contig 10230 bp, 7 predicted proteins | sample 5400591 | NCBI WGS metagenome assembly WNGL01 (sample SAMN13153377, study PRJNA577476) | soil metagenome | isolation source: 80 cm soil or saprolite under Garry oak tree replicate 1 | place: USA:California | collected 2016-06-15 | reverse complement strand
CCGGTCTCCCATCGCCGCGGAAGGAATGGGGGGCCTGGGACGAGATCCGGCGCCTCCTGCCGTACGCCCGCCCGCACCGGGTCCTGTTCGGCGCGACGCTCCTGGTCAGCGTCGCGCTGGCCGTCATCGACGTGCCGCTCCCCTTCTTCCTGAAGAAGGTGATCGACGCGGTCCTCAGGCGCCACGAATCCCTGCACATTTTCGGGCTCGACCTTCCGCCGCACCAGTTCCTGCTGGTCATCTTCGCCAGCCTGGTCGGCCTCGCCTTCGCCAAGGGGATCCTGACCTATCTGCAGCGAACGGCCAGCGAGACGATGGGCCAGAGAATGATCTACGAGCTCCGGCTCGACCTCTATCGTCACCTCCAGTCCCTGTCGATGCCGTTCTTCAAGAACGCGTCGACCGGCCGGATCATGCTGCGTTTCATGGGAGACATCAACGCCGTCCTCGACATGATCACCGACGGCTTCCTGCGCGCTCTCATGGACGGGATCACCATCCTCACCGTCGCCTGCGTCACTCTCGCCCTGAACTGGAGGCTGGCGCTGGTGGTGATGTCGATCCTGCCCTTTTACGCCCTCACCTTCATCCGGTTCAGCCCCGCGCTGCGCCGCACAGGACGGAAGGCGCGCCGCGAACGAGTGGCCCTCTCCGGCACGCTGCAGGAGAAGATCGCCGGCCGCGCGGTGGTCAAGGCCTACCATCAGGAGGCGGCCGAAGAGGCGCTGGTCGAATCACAGACGGCGCGCCTGCGCGACTGGCTGATCGAGAAGGCGCGCATCGGCGGCAAGCTGACGGCGCTCGCCAATGTCGCGGTGGCGATCGGCGGCGCCCTGATCCTGTGGATCGGCGGCAACGACGTGCTCAATGACCGCATGACCAAGGGCGGGCTCATGGCGTTCTACGCCCTGGCCGCCATGCTCTTCCCTCCGCTCCGCCGGCTGGCGCGCACCAACGAGACCTACCAGGCGGCCCGCGTGTCGCTCGACCGCATCCTCGACTTCCTGGACGAGACCACGCCGCTCAAGGAGAAGGACGGCGCCCGGGAGCTGACAGTGACGCGCGGCGACGTGCGCTTCGAGGACGTCCGGTTTTCCTACGTGCCGGGCGTGCCGGTGCTGCGCGGTATCGACGTCGGGATCGAGGGCGGGCAGGTCGTGGCGCTGGTCGGCCCGAACGGCTCGGGCAAGACGACGCTCCTGAGCCTCCTGCCGCGCTTCATCGATCCGGACGGAGGGCGGGTGCTCATCGACGGCCGGGACCTGCGCGAAGCCACCCTGGCCTCGCTGCGGCGCCAGATCGGCATCGTCACCCAGGAGCCGTTCCTGTTCTCGGGGACGATCGAGGACAACATCCGCTACGGCCGTCCCGGCGCCACCGAAGAGGAGGTGTGGCAGGCCGCGAAGGTCGCCAACGCCTTCGACTTCATCGGGGCCCTGCCCGAGGGGTTCCGCACCCAGGTCGGCGAGCGCGGCCAGCGCCTGAGCGGCGGGCAGATCCAGAGGATCGCGCTGGCGCGGGCCATCATCAACAACCCGCCCCTGCTGATTCTCGACGAGGCGACCTCGGCGGTCGACGCCGAGTCCGACCGTCTCATCCGCGAAGCGCTCCTCCGTCTGATGCAGGGACGCACGGTCTTCGTCATCGCGCATCGCATCTCCACGGTTCAGCGCGCCGACCGGATCCTGGTGCTGGAGGGCGGTCTCCTCGTCGAGGAGGGGACGCACGACACGCTGTATCTCAAGAATGGACCTTACACGCGCATTTGCAGGGAGCAGCTGCTGCTGGAAAGGATCCCGACATGAAGCTGGGCAGGCTCGGTCGAGTCGTCGTACCCGCGATTCTCTGGCTGTCTCTTTCTTCACCGGCGGCGGCCGCTCTGGTGACGCTCACGGGCAGGGTGACCGACCAGAACGGTGTCGGCATCTTCGGCGTCACGATCAACTTCGTCGACTCCTGCACCGGGGTCACGGCGGGAGCGATCAACAACGTCACCTCGTCCACCGGCTCGTTCCAGGCGGCCGTCAACGCGGGGATCTACGATCTGGAGATGAGCCCTCCGGCGGGGAGCCTGTTCACGGCGCAGCGGATCCGCGACTTCGACCTCACCTCGAGCAAGACGCTGGCGACGGTCATCCTGCCCTTCGGCGTCATCGTCTCCGGGCACGTCACCGACGCCGCGGGCCTTGCCGTGGCCGACGTCTACGTCCACTTCTTTCCGCCCGGATCGAGCGAGCGCGTCTTCACGGTGCGTGACAGGACCGACGCATCCGGGAACTACAGCGTCGTCGTCCCGACCATCGCCTGCGGCCTCTACGACGTCAAGTACGGCCCGCCGATCGGGACCCGGTACCTCGCCGTGACCCACGCCTCGGTCCCGATCACCGGGAACAGCACGCTGCCGACGGTGGCGCTCGCCACCGGAGTCCTGGTGACCGGCACCGTCTTCGACTCGGCCGGCGGCGGGCACCCGATCATCAACGTCAACATGGACGTTGTCGACGCGGCCACGGGCGCCGACCTCGACCTGTCGCACGATCGCACCGACGCCACGGGCACCTACACGGTCGCCGTGCCGGCGGGAAACTATCTCATCGACGCCAAACCGGAGAAATGCACCCTGCTCGTCGCCCAGGAATCCGCCCCCGTCACGGTGGCCGCCGACACGACGCTCCCCCCCTTCAGTCTCGCGGCGGGCGTCCTGGTGAAGGGCCTGGTGACGGACACGCGGGGCATTCCGGTGGCGGACGCCAATACGAATTACTTCCGCACCGATCCGGTGACCAACAAGCTGGTGCAGGTCCTGACCTGGGACGACCACTCGGACGCCACGGGGGCCTACAGCGCCGTCGTGCCCGCGAACGACACCTACACGATCGACTACTTTCCGCCGTTCACGGTCGGTTGCCCGCCGGTGGTGCAGCGTCTGGCCGCGGTGCGGGTCGCGGGCGTCGCGATCAACGGCAACCCCCCGCCCTTGCCTACGGTGCAGTTTCCCGACGGCTTCCTCGTCACCGGCAGGAACATCACGCTCACCGGCGTGCCGATCGTCAACGTCGATCTGAGCTTCTACGTGGCGGGCAGCTCGATCAACAAGGTGTTCGTGGGCCACCACCACACCGACAGCGCCGGCAACTTCGCGGTGGTCGTCGTGCCGGGGAGCTACGACGTGCGCTTCGAGCCCGCGACGACCGACCTGGCCGCCAAGCGGCTGTTCGGAATCGGCGTCAGCGGAGATCGGAATCTGGGGAACGTGCTTCTGGAGAAGGGGTTCGTGGTCTCCGGCCAGGTGACGGACTCCACCGGCGCCCCGGTGAACCTGGCGGATCTCAACTTCTTCGATGTCTACACGGGCCTGAAGTCCGACACGCCGCACGACAACACCGATGTGAACGGCAACTACAGCGTGGTCGTGCCGCCGCGGACCTACAACGTCAATTTCATCCCGCCGGCCGGCGCCCGGCTGGCCACGGTGCGTGTCCCCAACGTCGTGATCACGGCGAGCCGGAGCGGGTTCAACGCCGTCCTCCCCAACGCCTTCGCCGTCTCCGGCTTCGTCCGCGACACATTAGGTCAGATCCTTCGCCGTCTCCGGCTTCGTCCGCGACACATCGGGTCAGATCCTGCCGGCGGTGGACCTGAACTTCTTCCTGTCCGGGACCACGACCCGGCAGATCGTGTCACGCGACAACACCGACACGACCGGGTTCTACAGCGTGTTCGTGCCCCCCGGGACCTACGACATCGTCTTCACGCCGCCGCTCACGCTCCCCGGTCTGGAGATGGCGAGGGTGAACGGCGTGGTGGTGCAAGGAGACGTCGATCTGCCGGACGTCATCCTCGGCCAGGCCCTGACGCCCGCCGTCACCTCGATCGCCCCGAACTCGGGACCGTCATCGGGCGGCACGCCGGTCACCATCCTGGGATCCAATTTCCAGTTGGGGGCGACGGTGACCCTGAAAGGGATCGACCTGCTCGGCGTACAGGTCACGAGCTCCGGCCAGATCAACGCCGTGACCCCCGCCTGTCCGATCGGCCCGCAGAGCACGGTGGTCGACCTCGCGGTCAGCAACATCGGCGCCGGCTCGGCGGTGCTGGCTGCGGCTTTCACTTTGACTCCGGCCGCCGTCCCGATCAGCCTCACGGTGACGCCCGGTCCTTTCAGCATCGTCCTGTCCTGGTCCTCGACCGGGCAGGCTTCTTACACGATCTACCGCAGCACGTCGCCCGCTCAGTTCGGCCAGGCCCAGTTTCTCGCCACCACCACCGCCACGTCCTTCACCGACGTCGGCGCCGATGGCGACGGCGCGACCTACTTCTACCGGGTGGAATAGGACGTGGCGGCCGCGCCCGGCCGACGCTGGATCGGCGCCCTCGCCGTGGCGGCGCTCGTGCTCTCGGGACGCATGACGGGACCGTCCGCGCCCGCGACCGCGGAGGAGACCAGGTGGAGCCTGCGCCTTGACTTCGACGAGAGGTACGACGACAACATCATCCAGCTTTCGCCGCGCGACCTCGACCGACTGCAGAACCCCACCCCGTCGCAGCAGGCCCGCAACCTCGCCGCCAACCGCTTCTCGATCGACACGCCCGACGATTTCGTGTCGATCCCGCGCCTGTCGAGCGGCCTGCGAGCGACGTGGCTGCGCGACCTGCCGACGATTTTCAGTTTCGACGGATCGTCCTATCGGTACCGCGACAACCCGATCAAGGACTACGAGTCCTACCGCCTGGCGGTCGAGCAGCCGCTGCACGGGGGCGGGCACGCGACCACGGCGCGTCTCTCATACAACCTGCTCCCCAGCTTCTACACCCGCAACCTGGTCAGCGACATCGCCGTCGAGGAAGGCGTCGTCCCTCTGACCAGTCCCGTGCGCCGCCTCGAGGCGAGGTACAGGAAGGCGATCCTGCAGATCCAGGTGGACCAGGCGGTCCTGCCCGAGCGGCTGTGGCTGGTTCTGATCGCGGGGAGCGAGGAGCGGAACTACGACCATTTTTTCAACGAGCGCGACAGCGAGATGCCGTACTACGCGGCGGGACCGATCTGGACGCCGCTCGCGGGCGGCCGGCTCCGCCTGAGCGCCACGTTCCGCAGGGAGGACCTGCACGCGCGCGGCAGCCGCGGTGATCCCTTCATCCACGACGACATCTCCAGCCGGCGTGACGTGGTGACCGCGGAGGCGCGGGTGCGCTGGGGCGCCAGGCGACGGAGAAAGTCCATCAGCGCAGAGTACGAAGACGAGCGGCGGGTCTACGTCACGACGGACGTGAACGACGCCTTCCACTTCGACCGCACCGACAGGCGGCGCTATGCAACGCTCAATTTCCGAGCCGCCCTGAAGGGAGGCTGGTTCCTTGCCGCCGCGGGCGAGCGTGACACCAGCAGGTCGCACTTCGCCGCGCCCGGCCTGACGTCCGACCCGAGCGACACCACCGATTTCGACGAGAACCTCTACACGGTGAGCCTGGGGTACGCGTTCGGCGCGGGCGACAGGGAAAGGATGACGCCATGAGCAGCACCACGTCGGACGGGTCGCGGGAATTGGTCTTCCCCGACGTCGATGATCGCGACATGCTGATCCTGCTGCAGCACGCTCTCCCGGGGGAGATCCCTGCCTCGGAGGACCTGTATTCCGCGGCCGATCTTGAGGCGCATCTCGCCACCCTTGGAAAGCCGCCGTTCTCCCTGATCGCCGTCGGGGACATCATGCTGGGAGATCACGCCAGGAAGGCTTTGAGAGGCGGGGGCATCGACTATCCCTTCGAGGCCGTCCTCCCGCTCCTCGGAAACGCCTGCATCGTCCTGGGGAACCTCGAGGGCCCGCTGGCGCGCCGGTCCGCCAGGGAGGCCCGTAACTATTCCTACAAGGTCAACCCCGATCTGGCCGCCGCCCTGTCACGGGCGCGCATCAACGTGCTGACGCTCGCGAACAACCATGCGCTCGATTGCGGGCGGGACGGAGTCCTGGAGACGCTCGAGGCGCTGGCGTCAGCCGGGGCCGGTGCGATCGGTGCGGGGGCCAACCGGAGGGTGGCGCATCAGCCTCTGATCCGGCAGGCAGGTCCCTGGCGGGTCGGCCTGCTCGGCTACTACTGGAATGAGCGGTGCGCCGCAACGGACGATCTGCCGGGCGCCGCGATGGGCACCCCGGAAGCCTTGAAGGCCGACATCGGCGCTCTGCGGGAGCGGGTGGACCGGGTCGTGGTCACGTTCCACTGGGGTGTGCCGTATTACCGCGAGCCCTCCCCGGAGAACCGGGCCAAGGCGCGATTCGCCGTGGACTGCGGGGCGGATGTCGTGATCGGGCATCACCCGCACATCGTCCAGCCGTTCGAGATCTACCGCGGCTGCCCCATCTTCTACAGCGTCGGCAATTTCACCTTCGGCTCTCGCAACAGCCACGCCGAGGGGCTGCTGGTCGCGATTCGATTCGAGAGCGTCCAGACCGCGGTGAGCGCCTACCCCCTGTACGTCAAGAACCGCGATTCGCGCGTGCGCTACCAGCCGAAGGTGCTCGGGGGAGCCGGAGCGGACGGCGTGCTTCGCCGGCTGGCCCGGATCTCGGAGCCGGCCGGCGCGGCGATGAGGATCGAGGCGGGACGCGGGACCCTGCGCCTGCAGCGATCCCTGGCGGGTGGTGGTGCTTCCCGCGCATGAATTCCGCCCCGGATCGCCAATCGAGGTGAGCTCAGGGGTGCCGGAGCTGGCGGGCGATCTCGGCGAACGTCGGCCGCTTGTCGTACATCAGCAGGCCCAGGCGGAACAGCGCGGCCGCGCCCCGGATGGCGATGTAGACGCCGGCCGCGAGACAGAGCAGGGCGACGACGGCGTCCCAGAGCGGGACTTTGCCGGTGCCGAGACGGATCATCATGGTGATCGGCCCGGTCAGAGGAAACCAGCCGAGGGCGCGGGCCATCCAGGTGTTCGGCTCGTCCAGGATCAGCATCCAGGTCATGGCGGGGGGGATCACCAGGCAGATCGTCCAGACGGCGGAGAACTGCTGGCTCTCGCTGGCGCTCGAGCCGAGCGCCCCGGTGCCGGTCATCAGGCTGCCCATCATCAGGAACCCCCCGACGAAGAACAGCAGGCAGAACAGGAACAGCTTCCAGTCCAGGATCGCCATGGCCGCCGCCGCCAGCAGGCTGGTCGCGAAGCTGCCGGCCGAGACCCAGACGGCGAGCTGCAGGAGCCCCGCCGCGCCCAGGCCGATGAGCTTGCCGAACAGGAGGTCCTGCGGCGCCACCGACGACAGGATCACCTCGATGACGCGGCTCTCCTTCTCCTCCACCACCCCCTGCAAGAGGTAGCTGGCGCTGGTCATGAGCGACAGCACCAGCACGATCGCGAAGACGCCCGGGACCGCCATGCGGGCGATGCGCATGGCGTCCTCCAGGGGCTCGACGCCGCCGTCGGCTCGCACCAGGTACGAGGCCGAGGCCGGCTCGTCGATCGGCCGGTCGAGCCGCTCGCGGACCGCCTCGGGCATCCGCCCCTCCGACAGCGACCGCCGCAGGAGCCGCACGAAGGCCCGCTCGATGCGCGCCTTGCTCAATCTGAACGCCGAGCTTTCCGTCTGGTAGATCTCGATCGATCCCTTCTCGAGATATCCGGCCGGCACCAGGTAGACGCGCTGCAGGGCCCCCGCGCGGAGACGCTTCAGGGCCTCGTCCTTCGACGGCAGCGCCACGAACTCGACCGGCGCCTCGACTTCTTCCAGGAGGGCGTTGAGGCCCTTCGCCCGCGCGGCTCCCTGGCGCTCACGGTCCGTTGCCGGCCCGACGTGGACGACCCCGGCCAGGTCCACGACGCCGACCGGCTTGAGCGACCGGCCGGCGCGGGCCATGAAGTACGCCGGCAGCAGGCCGACCAGAGCCAGGTAGGTGCCGAGAAAGAACGGCATCCCGAGCGTGATGATCAGGTACGACCGGCGCCGCACCGTCGACAGGAACTCGCGCGCGATCACCACGCCGACCTTGCTCACGCCTTCCACCTCGCGCGTCTCATCCCCGCCGCTCCGTCCCCGCCGGGGCCGCCACGGGCGGCGGCGCCGGCACCGGGCCGCACGCCCGGACGGTGCGCACGAAGATCTCCTCGACCGTCATGCGGGCTACCTCGAAGTGATCGACCGGGATCCGCCTCTCCTGGAGGATCGCCATCAGGTCGGACGGCGGCACACCGTCCCGGAGAACGACCCGGCACAGGCGCCCCTGCCGCCCGGCGCTCGCGACCGGCGGCAGGCCGCGCAGGTCGGCGCTCGTGCCGACGAGGACCGCCGACTCGCCGAACCTCCGGCGGATCTCCTCCAGGTCCCCGTACAGGACCAGACGGCCGCGATCGATCATCGCCACCCGGTCGCACAGCTCCTCCACCATCGGCATCTGGTGCGTCGACAGGATGACCAGCGCCCCGGCGTCGCGGCTCTCCCGGAGCAGGTCTTTCACCAGCACCGTGTTCAGAGGATCGAGACCGGAGAACGGCTCGTCCATCACCAGGATCTCCGGCCCGGACAGCAGCGTGCCGGCGATCTGCACCTTCTGCTGCATCCCTTTCGACAAGGAGTTGGCGCGGCGCCCGGCGACCTCCGGGAGCCCGAGGCGCTCGAGCCAGGCGCGCGCACGGGCGCGTGCCTCCCGGCGGGTCAGCCCCTTGAGCATCCCGAAATAGATCAGGATGTCGATCACCTTCTCCTTGCGGTACAGGCCGCGCTCCTCCGGAAGGTATCCGATGCGGTCGCGATCCGCCGGCGCGATCGGCCGCCCGTCGAGGAGGATCCGGCCGTCGTCCGGGGCGATGATGTCGATCAGCATCCGGATGAGCGTCGTCTTGCCGGCTCCGTTCGGCCCGAGCAGACCGAACACCTCGCCCGGGCGCACCTCGAAGGTGACGTCGTCCACCGCCACGGTGGAGGCGTAGGTCTTGCGGAGGTGGTCGAATTGAACCGCGGGCATGGCCCCGGACGGGCCTCCTTGGTCGGGCGCGTCGGTCGAAAGGCGCGCCATTATACAGGCGAAGAACGCCCCCGACGGGGGAGGCAGGCCCCGCCGCGGCGGGGCCTGCCTCCCCCGTCGATCGTTCTGCGGACCCTTGCACCGATCGGCCGTTCCTGAGACAATAGGCACGCCTGTGGAAACGCCGTTGCAGCATGCGAAACCAAGACCCGCATCCTTATTAGTACCGGCGCCGGCAGCGAGACGTCACCCATGACCGACTCCACCCACAGCACGACCACTGCGGGCCCGCAGGTGCGCGCCGCCGACCAGCCGTTCCATTACCCGCTCAAGCGCCAGTTCGTCGAGCCGGACTGGCGGCGCATCCCCGGTTACAGGAACGTCACGCAGGCGGAATGGGAGAGCGCGCTCTGGCAGCGCAAGCACACGGTCAAGAACCTGAAGGAGCTCAAGGAGGCCCTGGGGAGCCTGCTGCCCGATTCGCTGGCGGCGGGCATCGCGAGAGACCAGACGGAACGCGCCACGATGTCGCTCCTGGTTCCGCCACAGATGCTCAACACGATGGACCTCGGGGATCCGTGGAACGATCCGGTCCGCCGCTACATGCTGCCGGCGTTCGACGACCGCGATCCGGACTGGCCGAGCCATCCGAAGGCGCAGCGCGACAGCCTGCACGAGGCCGACATGTGGGCGGTCGAGGGGCTGACGCACCGCTACCCGACCAAGGTCCTGGCCGAGCTCCTGTCCACCTGCCCGCAGTACTGCGGGCACTGCACGCGCATGGACCTGGTCGGCAACGACGTGCCGCAGGTCGAGAAACACCGCTTCGAGATCCCGCAGAAGGAGCGCTACGCGCAGATCCTCGACTACCTGCGCCGCACGCCGCAGGTGCGCGACGTGGTGGTGTCGGGCGGCGACGTGGCGAACCTGCCGATCACCGTCCTGGAGGGCTTCGTCTCCGCGCTCATGGACATTCCGAACATCCGGGACATCCGGCTCGCGACCAAGGCGTTGATGGGTCTGCCGCAGCACTTCCTGCAGAACGACGTCCTGAAGGGGCTGGAGCGGCTGGCGAAGAAGGCGGGCGAGCGCGGCGTGGACATCGCCGTGCACACGCACGTCAACCACGCCGAGTCGCTCACGCCGCTGGTGGCGAAGGCGGTCCGCGCGCTCCTGGACATGGGCTTCCGCGACGTGCGCAACCAGGGCGTGCTGATGCGCGGCGTGAACGTCAGCGCCGAGGCGCTCCTGGAGCTGTGCTTCACCCTCCTCGACCACGCC
>WNGL01045990.1_pt1 | contig 10231 bp, 10 predicted proteins | sample 5400591 | NCBI WGS metagenome assembly WNGL01 (sample SAMN13153377, study PRJNA577476) | soil metagenome | isolation source: 80 cm soil or saprolite under Garry oak tree replicate 1 | place: USA:California | collected 2016-06-15 | reverse complement strand
TGTCGCCGAACACCCAAACCCGGCCACTGAGGAACACCTGAAAGCCGGCCACTTCGGGTAGGGGCTTTTGGGGCATGCTCGTGGGTTACCCCCACGGAGGATGCTCTGGCCAACTACCTGAAGATGATGAAGAGACAGCAAGTTATCGCCCTGCTCGCCCTCGGGTGGAGCTTCCGGAGGATAGAGCGGGAGACGGGTGTCCGCCGGGAGACGGTCTCGAGGTACAGCCGGCCGGCCGATCCAAAAGCGGCCAAAGTGTTCCCCGGCGAAAGCGGGCTTGGAGAGCCTGAGAGTGGCCCGGAAGCCGGGGAGGACACGGGTTTGGTGCCCGGGGACGGTTCAAATCCGGCCAAAGTGTTCCCCGGGCCGGAGTCAAAAGCGGCCAAAGCGTTCGCCGGCTCCCACGGGCCGCCCCGTTCCTCCGCGGCACCCTTCCGCGACGCGATCCTCGAGAAGCTCGAACAAGGCCTGACCGTCCAGCGGGTCTTCCAGGACCTGCAGGAAGAGTACGGCTACGCCCAGAGCTACGAGTCGGTGAAACGCTACGTGCGGAAGCTCGAGCGTCCGCGCCGTGCCGTGGGCGTGATGCACACGATCCCCGGCGAGGAGGCTCAGGTGGATTTCTTCAAGGGGCCTCCGACGCTGGATGCGAGCACGGGGCAATGGCGCCGGCCCTGGGTGTTTCGGATGACGCTGTGCCACTCGCGCCACGGGTACGCGGAGGCGGTGTGGGACCAGAAGGTGGCGACCTTCCTGCGGCTTCACGAGAACGCCTTCCGCGACTTCGGCGGGGTGCCGCGCGTGATTCGTCACGACAACCTGAAGGCGGCGGTGGTACGGGCGTGCCTGTACGACCCCGACGCCCATCCGGTGTACGTGGCCTTCAGCGAGCACTGGGGTTTCGCGGCGCTACCGACCCGGCCGCGCAACCCGCAGGAGAACGGGAAGCAGGAGCGCAGCGGTGGGTACGTGAAAGACAACGGCCTCAAGGGGCGGCGCTTCGACTCGCTCCCTGAGCTCAACGAGTTTCTGCGCCACTGGGACCGGACGGTGGCCCGCGTCCGCATTCACGGCACGACCCGCCGTCAGGTCTTCACTCATTTCGAGGAGACCGACAAGAAGGCGCTGCAGCCGCTGGCCTCCTCACCGTTTGCCATCTTCACGCGGGGCACGCGCACGGTGCATCCCGACGGCCACGTCGAGGTCGACGGAGCTTTCTATCCGGTGCCCGCGCATCTGCTCGGCGTAGAAGTCGAGGTGCGTTGGGACGCACGGCTCGTCCGCGTCTTCCACGGGGAGACGCCGGTGGCCGTGCACGCCCGCGTGCGGCCAGGTGAGTTCGCCCGCCGCCCCGGTGAGCACAACCAGGAGCCCACATCCTCCCAGCGCGCCTACGTCGCCAAGCTCATCGCCACCTGCGCGCGCGTCGGGCCCGCCCTAAAGGAGTGGGCCGAGGCCGCCTACGTCGAGCGCGGCGTGCGCGCCCTGCGGCTCATCCAGGGCGCGCTCCACCTCGTCCGCAAGCACCCCAAGGAGGCCGTGCTCCACGCGGCCAAGAAGGCCCTCGTCCACCGGCTCTACCGCTACAAGGACCTCCGCCGCCTCACTGAGCAGGCCGACTCAGTGCCTCAGCAGCGGAGTCTCCTCGACGTCCACGAAGCAATTCGGCCCATGAACGAGTACCGACTGGAGGACCTGCCGTGAATCCCACGCTGCTCACCAAGCTGCGCCACCTGCGCCTCTCGGGCATGGCCGAGGCGCTCCCCGCGCGTCTCGCCCAGGCCGAAGGCGGCTCGATGTCCTTTCTCGAGTTTCTCGAACTCCTGGTCGAGGACGAGCTCGCCCGCCGGGCCGATCGCCTCTTCGCTCGCCGGGTGAAGCAGGCCACGATCTCAAGCATCAAGGAACTGAAGGACTTCGACTGGGGCTTCAATCCCAAGATCCCCAAGACCAGGGTCGTGGAGCTGGTCAGCGGCCGCTTCGTCGCTCAGCACGCCGACGTGCTGCTCATCGGCCCACCTGGCCTCGGCAAGAGCCACATCTCCACCGCGATCGCCCTCGGCGCGATCCGCGCCGGCTACCGCGCCCTCATCCGCAGTGCTTTCGATCTCTGCCAGGACTTCGCCGAGGCGGAGGCCCTCGGTGAGCGCAAGGACTTCGTCCAGACACTCACCAAGGTCGATGCCCTGATCATCGAGGACTTCGGCATGAAGAAGCTCGGCCCCAGCGCGGCCGAGGACCTGCTCGAGGTCTTCGTGCGCCGACACGAGACCGCTTCGACCATCGTCACCACGAACCGACCGACCCAGGACTGGGGCGCTTTCCTCGGCGACGTCCCCGCGGCCACCGCCATCCTCGACCGCTTCCTCTCCCGCGCCCAGATCATCCAGCTTCAGGGCAAGAGCTACCGGCTACATCAGCAGCGCGTGAAGCAGACCGAAGAAGCGAGCGCATGAGGGGCCTGTGGAAGCTGCCGGACCTGTGGACGCGCAAACGGCCGCGCGCCCACAAGGTCCTTGGACGCCGGCCAACGGATCCGCTGCGGCGGAGGTCTACAACAGCAACCACAACCGCCTTGCGCCCATCACTCCAAGTCAGCGATACTCACCACCGCCCACTCGAGGTGGCCGGTTTTCAACCGTTCCCGCCTGGCCGGTTTTCAACGTTCGGTGACAACGTGGGCCGTGACCCTCCTTAGTGGAGGGCCGGCGGGAAGTGGATCGACACGGGGAGGGTCCGTCGCTGCTTACTGGGCTAGGGGGAGGGCGGAGCAGCGGAAGGATTAGGCACGAGTCCGCCTTCGGCGTGTTGGCGCTCGAGAGCGAGCCAGTTGACCCTCGCCTTTGACGGCCACGGTCTGAAAAGCGGCTCATAGGTCCAGGGCCGCGATTCTGGCCTCAGGATCGCGTTCTCCCAGACCCTGGACTGCACCGACTCGAACTCCACCGTGCTCCGAAGAGCCCCGGGTGACGGGACATTACCGTACTTGCACAGTCAGGCGAACCATGAATCCGCTATCTGCCGACTCGTCGTCTTGTGCCGCTTCACGAGCAATCGCACGGCGCGCACGTAGTCCTGGTATGCGCCACTCATTCTGATCGGCGCCCGAATCGGAAGATCTGCAACATCGCCTGGCTCATACTTCACGAGCCCATCAGCGTAGCGGCGACCGATTCGATGAAGATGGCGGCTTGCGTCACTTGTAAGTAACCACATCGCCCAAGCAGCTCGCGCATCACGTCCCATCCGCTCCACAAACTGGACGACATACAGCGTGTTCGTCGCGGCAAGTTCTGGCATGTCGCGAAACACTACCCACGGTCCCCAGCCAGACATGCCACTCATGAAGCCGTCGATCTGCCTAGGAATCGGGGTACGGTACCACGGCTCTCGAATGCGCACCTTCAGCGCACGCCGATCGCAGCCCCCGTCTCGCGGCGCCAAGTCGACATACTCCGTCACCGCCGGCCACCTGAGCTGCGAAGGCTTAGGATCGAACAGCCACACTCTCTCCCCGTCGTCCCTGAGCTGTCTCCACTCTTCGAGGTCGATAGCACCTTTCGAGAGATGATGAGCTCGGGAGATCACTGGACGGCACGCCGACACCGGCAGTCGACGTCGCCTACGTTCGTCATCCGAAAGCAAGAAAAACCGCGCGTCGCCTGTAACCCCGCCGAGACGAATGTGAAACACGTCGCCGACTCGACGTTGACTGGAGGGTGCTGACGGCGACACCAAGGCCCCCGCTGGCGGAGTCCTGAAGCGCTCGTCCGTGACCCTCGTCGAGGTTGTGACAATATGGACCACTCGGTCGGACGGACGTCTCTGCCCTCGGGGACCGGCGTTTTGCAGCTCGGCCATCAAGTCAACGGCCGTGCTGTAGTCGCGGTGCTGCGACACCGTCTTGCGATCGCGTGGGCGCGGGCTGTAGCCCCGTGCAACCAAGACAATGCTGCCTTCCCGAACGACGCGAAACAGTGGTTCTCTGCTCCGAAAGACGTGGATTTCTTCAAATAGCCGCGGAATTGCCGCCCGCAAGTTGCTGGCGTAATCCGCATACTCCCAGGCTGCAGGAAGCACGAATGCCAGGCTCCCTCCGGAACTGAGGAGAGAGATACTAGAGCAGAGGAATGCAAACCAACAGTTCGTCCCGAGCGTGAGTTGATACTCTGTCGAAGGAACCGTCACCCGTAGGGCTGCTCGTTGAATCCCTCTAGGTGCTCGATTCAGCGCCAAAAAAGGTGGATTCGCGACAATTCTGGAGAACCGTTCGGAAGTCCGAGCACTCCAAGCCAAGAACTCCGTCGCTCGTAAAGTTCTTGCGAGGTGATCAGTCGGAGTAGAGCTACCAACAATGTCCAAGGCTCGGATTCGCGAGCCCGGAACACCAATCGCTGCCAGTGCCTCCACAAACACGCCCTCACCAACACACGGGTCAAGCCATTGCGCCCGCGGGAGATCCCCAAGCGTCATCACCATCGCATCCGCGAGAGGACGGGGTGTAGCGACAACACACGACTGTGGGATCTCCCCCGGGAGAGGGCCCGGGGTTACGCGAGCGCGCGAGAGCGCCCCTCGATTCAGCCTGTCACCGCGGTGCCCGTCCTCCACCAACGTCCGAGAGTCCTTAGCCCGCATTCCAAAGCTTGCCCAGAAGGCTCTTGCGGACACCTTCGGCGTTCACCGTCATTCCCTGAAGCTCGTAAAAGGGCGGAAGGTAGGTAATCTGTGCTTTGGCGATTGCGCCGGACCACGCCGGCTCATTCTCCACCGCGGCATGCGCTGCCGGATAAAACGTTCGGACGACGAATTCGCAGACCATCAACAGACTCACCGGATGGTGACAAAAACGTGGTACACGAACATTCTCTGGTAACCAACAGAACTCGGGGCCATGCTGAATGCCTCCGATCTGAAGGTGATGCTTCGGTCCTGGCTGGCCAACGTTGGCATGATCAAAGTGAAATCGCAACATCACACGGCGACCGCCGCTAGCGTCGACGTTACGGAGGATCCGCTCTGCATCAAATGCGTCGCGAAAGTACAGAGTGGCATCCGATGTCCAGACGCGCACGGCAATGCTGTGGTCTCCAACGATGAGGCCATCGTGAGGTTTATCGATCTTGCAGGAGACATCGATCGAAAAGGAATAGCGAAGATCCTGCGATGCCTCGGTTGGCACGAAGCGCAGTGGATTTCCCGGGGGGATCACAAGGTGCCAGTCCGGCGGCGGTTTCTTCTTGTGTCTCTTGCCAGGCTTCGGACGGGGACGCTGAGCTTCAAGGTCGCTTATCGCATTCAGGACGGCCCGGCGTCCTTCCTCATCAAGGAGACCGTCGAGCCTTGACCTGATGACCTGCAGTTCGGTGAGAGCGTCGTCGAGGGTCACTGCCGATCCTCGCCGCGCTGGATTGCATCGAGAAGCGCCCGGGCATCCGGAGGAAAAAGGCGCTCGTCATACCTGTTGTCTGTGCGTATTGCCTTGAAGGAAACGCGAGCCTCGTCCATGACAGCGGGGCGGCTATCCGGTCGATACGGCAGCGAATACCGTCGCAGTACAGGCTCCCGAAGAACGTAACAGACGCAGTCAGCAGGTGATTGGCCGGATGTATTGCAAACGGCCTGAGGCAGGTCTATGCGTCGCTTGCGGCGCCATGCCTTGGCGAAATCAGTAAATGGGGCATCCGCCAAACCGCCATCGCGTAGCAGCGCACGGGCCTTAGTCAGCAGCCGCGTCTTCCAAAAGTGCGGCTCGTCCTGCCGGAATACACCTGTATACCGAATGGTCTTGAAGAACGCTTGCACCGACGGCCGCAGAAAACTCTCAAGGGAGAGGCCGAGAGCTACAGAAGTATGCAGGGAGTCATAGAAGATTCCCGGGTACGGGAGGAGGGTTTCCCGAATCCATCTTGCAACCTCGGCCACACGCCACGTGCCGTCCTGCAGGACCTCTGACGGTGGATCGGCCCGAAATAGTTCCTCACGTTCTAGATCGCTCGCTTTGAGTAAAGCCTGAAGTGAGTTCCAATTCCGTGATTGCGACTGCCGCAGGACCCTGAACCCTTTCCCAAGCTCCATTAAGGTTGAAGCAAACTGATCGCTGTTGGCTTGGATGTCCTCCTTGAGTATTAGTTCGTCAAACGCTCCCTTGAGGTCCCGCGCCGAAGCAACGCGGCCCGTCGCAACCAGCCGTTGCCGTGTCGTCAAAACGATAGGAATGTCCGGCAGCTTTTCGCGCAGAGCCGCGGCGAGTGTGGAGCCCTTAAAGGTTGCCGGCTCCCGCCCTGCCTCTCGCTCTGTGAGTTGGTAGTCGATGATGGCCACATCCGGTCGGTACTTGACCAACTCACGCGCATCGAGAACCGATGGAGGGGGGATCACTTGGAGTTGAAAGCCAGGCCTGCCCTCAAGACTTTCAGCGAGTCTATTGCGGTCGTCAGCGTTGTCATCGATCCCTAGAACGTTCACCGCCAAGGATCCATTCTAGTTCTCCGGCAATAGGACTTCGATCGCCGTGCGCCAAGGCGCAAGCGGGGGAACGAAACGCGCCTGTCCGCCGTAAACATCGACGAAGTCCTTCACGATCTTAAGCCCCAAGCCTGTCCCTTCCCCGAGAATCGGATCGGGTTCGCTATCACCAACGAAAGGCTTGAAGTACTCATCCGGATCGTCACGGGCAAGTCCCGAGCCGGTATCGTGCACACGCAGACTGACGATCGAGTCGATGCGCTTACCCTCAACTGATATGCGGCGCACGGGTTGTTCACGAACGGCTTTAAAGGCGTTAGTCAGGAGGTTAACGAACACAGCACTGAGTTCGGCGTCGAACATCGGAGGCGTTCGGAGGCCCTCGGGGACATTGTTCTGGAGATCGATGCCGTAATCGGCCGCATAGCTGTCGAATGCCCTCTTGAGCGATTCGACCACCGGCCGAATGGCAATGCGATGGCGCCGCGATCGAGACTTACGCGAGATGAGCAACCCAAGCAGCTGCGCTTGGTGCCGTGTAGTCTCTATCCAGCGATCAAGCCGGACTAGTTCCTCCCGAAAACGTGGCGCTGAGCTTTGCGACGAACATTGATAATGCGCTGTGTGCGTCCTTGAGGGCAGCTAGGGTGCCGAGCAGCTGATGTTGAAAAACGACAATCATCGTACCGGTCGACGCAAGGACTCGAAGCATCGACAGTTCGCTGATGATATCCTCCTGCTGCTCTGCGACGGTCTGACGCGCCAATTCGATTGACTGGAGAATCTGCGCGCGCTGTTCAGGAGCCATGTCTTCTGCTGCAGCGGTGAAGGCCTCCTTAGCTTTCGCCAGCAACGCCAGAGGGTCATTTCGCTCGCGTTTGCCGCTCTGAGTCTCACGGCTCGCAGCGAACTCGCGAGCGTACGAGACCGTCATCCAGTCGATTCCCAGCCGGACGAAGGAGCGAACCTGAGCGAATGCCAAATCATCTTCGATAAGGCGCTCCCGATTCAGTGTTTGGCGGATGGTGGGATTCGTAACGCGAGAGAGAAAGACACGGCCGAACAACTGGTTGTTGCCAGGCAAGAGCAGCATGGGCCGGGTCGTCTTGCCCGCCATCTTCTCCAACTCCTCGGGAATCTCGGTCAAACGGCGCCCACGGAACTCGTCCAGTTTGAGTCTTGTAGACAAAAAAATGAATCTCGAAGGATGCACGTCCGACGTTGGGAAACCGAGAGCGCGGAGGCTTGAAGCGCAGTGTCGGTCGACCACGGAATTTGAGCTGGTATGAGGCGGCACCGTCAGCAGCGAGTTCGCCTTTCAAGATAGCCAAGGCATGCGCGAGAAATGTTTCACCGAGATCGCCGGTGAACTCCGGGAATTCCTCAGATCTGATCTCGAGCGAGAATCCTGGATCTCGATCGACATCCTCGGCGGAACCGCCTGACGGCATGGGAGAGATCATCTTCAACAGCTCTCGATGCAACTCGCTGAGATCATCGATCGTCCACGCGTCTCGTACACCCAGGAGACGAAGCGTCAAGCCGGTCTGGATGTCGGGGTCATGGATGTTCTCGCGACGATAGGAAGCTGGGACTTCGCTGATCTGCTTGCCGGGCGTAAAGGCGTCCCAATCGAATGTGACGCGGATCCTCTCAGCGCCACGCCGCAGCGCCTTGGAATCAAGAAAGGCTGTGCTAAGGACTTCGAGCTTGTGAGCGAGGCGCCTCGCGGCAAATCGGCCGACACCCTTCGCACCCGTGCGTGGCCGACGAAAGCGCTCCGAAAATGGCTCGCGAACTTTGGCAGAGGTCGCGATCCGCATCCAAGTGTCCTTGAGCCTTTCGAATGTCAGTCCAGTCCCGTTGTCTGCAATTTGGATTTCGCCCCCTTGCTTCTTAATGCCACTGAAGATGAGCGTCACCTTGGTTGCATCCGCGTCGTAAGCGTTCTTGATGAGCTCACCAAGCGCGACACTCCGCTTGTTCACCAGCTCTTCGCCGAGCTGGAAAAGAAGCGCCGCATCCACGGCGAACCGCAATTCGCCGACGTCTGCGGATTCGTTACTCCGTTGGGACGGCATGTTATTGGCGCAACTCCACTACTACCAATATGTTATGTGAACGCATGTGCCCATGAGGCTCGTCCGGCTGATTCTACCAGCCAAGTAGGCCCTGGTAGGGCATTGTTGTTGGAAGCAGCGCAGCCGGCGAACGGTATTGGCCTCCGGCGTACCCGGCGAGGAGGGATCGTGATTGGAGGTCGTCCGAGGTGCCTGCCAAAGAAACTTGTCCCAGGTTTGTCCCCGCCAAGGGATCGGAAGGACCAATCCCGCTAAGTTGTTGATTGGCTGTGACGGCCGATAGGGCTCGAACCTATAACCTTCGGGTCCGGAGAAGGGGGCTCGCCCCCAGCGATTCTCACGTCTGTAGTCGGCGTTCCTCCGCTTCTCAGCCGTGAGAAGCACCGGCGCTGCGCGTCGTTGACTGGGCTCGACTTGCTCGCGCTCTGGTCGTCAGGGCCGTGGTCCGGGGCTTGCAGCGCGGGCGGCATGGGCCGATATTGGCTCTCAAGCCAGGGTGGACCGCATTTGTCCGAGCTGGACGATATCCTGACGACCGAGGAGGCGGCGAAGCTGCTCAAGGTGTCGGAGAGGACGCTGGAGCGGTGGCGGGTCCGCCGGCGGATTCCCTACGTGGAGTATCCGAGGCAAGGGACTTGGGCGCCCATTCGCTTTCGGCGGGCGGACCTCCTCGAATGGTTGAGGCGGCACGTGGTGAAACCGAATCGCGACGGAGGCCAGGCCGCATGAAGGTTCGTCGTTTGCCTCGCGGGGTCTATCGCCGGGGCGACGTGCTCTGGATCCGGTTCAAGAACGCGGACGGGAAGCTGACGCGCGAGAGCACCGGGCAGCGCGACGTGAAGGTGGCCGAGTCGATCCTGGCGAAGCGTCGGTCCGCGGTGGCCATGCTCAGCCACTTCCCGACGCGGAAGTTCGAGCAGCTCACCTTCGACGACCTGCGCGAAGCGTGGGAGCCGGCTCACCTGAAGAAGACGCCGAGCTTCCGGTACCTGCTGCCGCGGGTCCTCGCCGCGTTCGGGGGAGCGAAGGCTCGCGAGATGACGACGGAGAGGGTTCAGGAGTTCCTGGATGGCCTGAGGAACGACGACGGTCTGTCGGCCTCGTCGGTGAACCACTACCGGACCATCCTGAACTCGATCTTCAACGAGGCGATCCGGCACGGCCGGTACGACGTGAACCCGATCCGGGCGATCCATCAGTTCCGGGAGCCGCCGGGGCGGGACCGGTTCCTGAGCGTGGAGGAGTTTCAGCTCCTGCTGGCCAAGTGTAAGGATCCGGAGCTTCGGACGGCGATCCTCGTGCTGTGCATGACGACGCTGCGGCTGCGCGAGCTGCTGAACCGGCGGTGGAGCGAGATGCACCTTGACGGGCCGGCGCCGTACGTCTCGGTGCCACACACGAAGACCGGCGTACCCAAGAAGGCTCCCCTGCCCCGAGTGGCCGTCGAAGCGCTCAAGTCGCTCCCGAGCTACGGCCTCGACGACTACGTGTTCCCGTCCAAGTCGTCGGCGAGGTGGCCGAGCCCGATGAAGCCCCACCGGTGGGATCTCGGGAAGGAGTTCGGGGCGCTCGTGCGTTCGCTAGGAATGGCGGACGTCCGACTCCACGACCTCCGGCATACCGGACCGTCCGTGCTCTTGATGCAGGGCATTCCTGGCGACGTGGTGAGGAAGATAACGGGG
>WNGL01011302.1_pt1 | contig 10231 bp, 9 predicted proteins | sample 5400591 | NCBI WGS metagenome assembly WNGL01 (sample SAMN13153377, study PRJNA577476) | soil metagenome | isolation source: 80 cm soil or saprolite under Garry oak tree replicate 1 | place: USA:California | collected 2016-06-15 | reverse complement strand
TAGCCCAGCGCGTCGGCGCTGGGAACCTGAGGAAGCTTTGCGCGAGGACCTGACCGGAGTCAGTTCGACTAGGTGCCGTTGAATAGGCGTCCGGGTTTTGCAGGCAGGGGCCTGCTTGCTTCGGAGATGACCTTGAGCCGGGGAATGCCGTCGAAATGGTTGAAGTTGTGGGTGACAAGTGGGATGGAGTGACGGATGGCGGAGGTCGCGATCCAGAGGTCGTTTGGGGAGACGACCTTTCCAACGCCCTGGCACTCTGACCTTACCCGTCCGTATTCCTTGCAAAGCTCTTGGTCATAGGGGACGATGACAGCGGCCTTGATGTGGCGCTCGAGTTCGGCGATTCGTTTGGGGCTCCACTTCCTGAGCGTAGTCCAAGCGTAAAGCTCTCCGACGGTGATGAATGACAGGGCGATGGTTTTTCCTTTGACGTGTGGGCGATAGAGGTCTCCTCGGCTGTCGCCTTGTTTGTTTAGGAAGGAGAACACATCGGTATCCAGGAGTAGAGCGTCCATGCTGAAGGCGTGTTACCCTCTGCTTTCGTAGATTGCATGGACAAATTCGTCCACGTTCTCATCGTTGGGCCACCCACCGGCGAGCTCATTTGGATTGGTCAAGGGTCGTACACCTTGGGCTTCGGCTAGCTGCTCCAGAGAGCGCGACGCAAAGAAGTCCTTCGCTCCCACGAGCAACTCATCGAGGATTTCTATGTTCTGGATTTTTAGTTCCTCTGGCTTCTTGGTGTTTGGGTCAAGTCTGACAACGCCGGTCAGCCGGACTGGTTTTCTCAGTGCCCCATATACCTGATCTTCAAGCTCAGGTTCGAAGGAACACTGGAGGGGCTGGCCGACAGGTGGATGTACTCTGCAGAGCTTGCCGGTGTCCTTGAAGTCCGCCATTTCCAGTTTCCCCTCGATCGTTAGCTGTTCGTGCGTGGGCGCCTTCACGCGGGCAGAGATTCGGTCAAAGACCGCTGCGTTGACCGTGGCTCTAATGGTCCGGCGCTTCCCGTTGTTTGCCGGCACGTTTAACTTGATGCGGGTTATTGTTCTTCTTTGCAGCACTTCGCCGAGCTGCCTCAAGCTGTCGAGGACACCGGGGTCGGTTTCGGCGGCTGGTGGTTTTTGTCGCTCGAATTTTTTGACGGTTTCCGCAACTTTTGTCAGGACTTCGGTGCCAAAGTCCGTTCTTCCGGGCATAGGGAGTGGTTGCTGTGGCTTGGCGTATCTAAAAAGCAGGCCGGTGCTTCCGGCAACTATTCCAAACAGCTCTAGGGTGGCTTCTTCTTGGGCACTCGCCGTGATGGGACCTCGTCTCAGGGTCTGTGCGGATGGTCTTTCCATGGCTTCGCACTGTCTGTGGACGGCGGTCTGAATCGCGTCGCAGATTTTCAGGAGGTCAGGAATCGCGATGCTTTTCTTGTGGACACCCGGACCCTCCACTTCGACTTTGAGGGCGTAATTCGGCCGCTTAGGCACAGACTTTTCCTCGCTCAGTTTTCTCGTCGCGCTCATGCTAGCACCCCGATACTATTCCAACAAGTTTGGACGACGGTGAGTAGAGGAGGGAGTGTTCGTGCTCTTCCCGCTTCGCCTTGCGGGCGACGTTTCTGCGCTGCAAGTCAATTCTACTTCGGGAAGCATGCTGGTGTCTATCGTGTTTGGTGTCAGTGGGGAGAAGAAGTAGAATGTGGTTCCCTCCTCTGTCGGCAGCGACAAATGGGCTTTGTGCGTCCCGCGCGCTTCGCCGGGATCAGACAACGAGGACACCATGGACGAACAGCGGAAGCACACCATTCTGTTTGCAGCTACGCTACTCTGCGCGCGGAAGCATTTGCCATTGATGGAGGCGGGTGAGGCGAAGCCCGTTCAGGAATTTCTGACGGAACACTACCGGTGCGCGCCGTCGAGCAGGCGCATCGGCTTTTCGAAATCATCGACACACGTTGGCCTGCGGAGACGGCTGGCGAGCCGCGGCAGTGAGGGGGCTGGCTAAGTGGGGACGCAAAGGTCGGCGATGTGGTCGACGATTTGTTTCACTCTTGTGTAGTAGGACTGGGCGCTGTGCATGGTGACGCCCGTGAATTGCCCGTGCGCTATGCGGTGTCGGAGAGTGACGACGCCGTCGACCGCGTCCTTGTATTCGTCGACGAGGTAGGTCTTCAGATCTGCTTCCCAGGCTAGGTCGAAGGTTCCGAAAAGGGCGATGAGGTTGTTGGCCTTTGGTGATGTGAAGCGACGTAAGTGTCGCTCCACATGCCTTTCGATGGATGCCGGGGATCGCTGTCGAACGTATTCGAGAAGGAGTTCGATGACTGCTTGTTCGAGGAAGCCAGAGACCAGCACGCACAAGTGGCGTGCGAAGTCGGACAGCAGTTCTGGGTCGCCGGTCACGCCGGAGGCGCGCTTAAAGGTGTCGTCGAGCCTCTGCTGTTCTCGGAGGACTTGTGCTCTGCCGGTCATTTGACTGATTCGAATTCCTTGATCGCAAGGTCAAGGCGATTCTTGACGTTTGCCTCCTGAGAGGTTCCGGTTTCTGTAGCGGCTCGGTAGTCGAGGTTCTCTAGGAGTGTCCGGTAGTGCTTCCCTAGTTGCTTGGGCTTGCGGATAGGACCCTCTTTGAGGCGGGTGGCGACGCCAACCATGAGGGAGTCGATGACAGCGGCGTTGACTGCACGAACGGGGCGGAACGCTTTGTTACCGATACCTTCTTCGATCGCCTTTGTGGTTCCCTCGAAGAGTTTGGTCAGCTCTTTTTCGTCCTGGTGCTTGAGGTCCTTGTTCTTGGCCATGTAGCGATTGAGGAAGTCTTTCATAGGGCTGGCGTAGGTCTGGCGGTGGTAGTAGAAGGCGAAGAAGCGGAGGATCATTTCGATGTCCTTGAGCCTCGTTGACTTTGGGCCGAAGAGGTTTCGCCACGAGTGGTTGTCGTTGAGGGTATGAAGGACTCGGTTGAAATCTCCGCGGTAGAGGGCGGCGCGAATTTCTTGGGGCTGTAATGTGACTCCGCCTGTGTTTAGGCGCTCGAAGATGAGGTAGATGCTGCTTTGGTCGTCGGAAGGCTCATCCTGCCTAATCACCGTGGCGTGGATGATGCTGTCGTCGAGGCGGCGGCGGTCCTCGGTGTCTAGGTCGGCGTAAGTGTTGTCGAGGAACTGCTTTTGTACATTTTCGAGTTTGTATTCCTTGCCGTGGATAATGCCGTCGTAAAAGGCGCGCAGGGTGAAGAGGCGCTGGTGACCGTCAAGGACAAGGAGGCGCCCGCCGGCTTCTTTGACAAGGAAGATGCCGGGAACAGGCAGGCCGAGTAGGAGGGATTCGATGAATCGGTCCGCCTTTGGTCGCGACCAGACATACTCACGCTGAAAGCCCACAACTTCGGATTTTTCTTTTTCATCGTCCCAGTCGAATCGTGGGACGACAATATCCTTGGCCTTCATGCGCTTCACGATGGAGTCGACGGGGTAATCGGCACCGTACGCGGTTATGGAATAGGTGAACGGGATGATCTCTAACGCTTCGTCGAGGTCTTCGACATCCTCGCGGGGGAACCTCCTAATGGTTGGGGCTGCCGTCTTCTTGTGCTTTGGCATTTGTGGGTTTCTCCGGTTAGAAGTGTCCAAGTGATTATACTCAACTCTTGTGAGGTTGGGTGTCGTGCGCGGGCGCCGTTTCGTCTTGTCCTCCATCCCCTGCGAGCTCTACCCCTTTGTTTTCTTTCTCTTACGCAAAACCAGTTCGAACGGACGCATTTTATTTTTAGAAATACTACAAAAGGACTTGACAGAATATTAAATAGGTGATAGCATGGGTCGTGAATTCTCGACCCCAGCCCCGCCGAGCGGCTCTATATCCTTCCGCCTCGGGCTTTTCCATCCTTTCTGCCTTCTGTTTTCTGCATTCTGCTTTCTGCTTTGCCCTTTTTGCCCTCTCGTATCTCTTTTGTTTCCAATCAATTCCCAACTGCCCCTCCGGCAACTCCTTTGTTTTGATAACCATGCAAATTGCCGGGGGTGGGGGGTATCAATCTCCAATCCGGCCAACGGAAACCAACTCAACCAATAGAAAAGGATGACAAGCCATGACCACACATGCCCCAGACCTAGAAGCTTCAGCGCCGGAAGCCATCAGCCCCGAAACCATCGGCCGCGAAGCCATCAGCCCTGATACGGCATCCGCCGCCTCCCTGGACGGCCCCCGCTGCCAGCATCATTACAAAAATGGCAAGCGCTGCCGTCTCTCGGGTTCCGAACCTCAGTTCGGCCTCTGTCCCAGCCATTTCCGCCAGAGGATCGCCGCAGGCCTGCCGCCAACCGATGACTCCTCCGACCTCTCGACGGAACTCCTCCGCGGTATCGAATTCTCCTCCGCCGAAGACCTTCGCACATTCCTGACTCGCCTCCTCATTCAAATGGCCAAGGGCCGCGTCTCGCCCCGTCGCGCTTCGGTTCTGGCCTACATCACCACCCAACTCCTGCACACTCACGTCGCCGCCGAAAAGGAATCGGACCAGCCCGAGCCATTCATCTTCGACCTCCCGCGCCCCAAGCGCTACGACGACGTCATCTCCCCCGAGCGCGACTATGTCAACCGCATGGCCGAACTCGCCACTCGCGCCGCCACCCCCGTCGCCCCCGACGGCTACGACGGCTACACCTCCAATCCCTGTGGCACCGATGCTCCCCCCGTCTCCGCTCCGGAGCGACTCAAATGATCTAGGTCAGCCGAAGTTTGAAGGTGAGAAGCGGGAAGGAAAAAGTAGTACAATGGTGGTATGAAAGAGAAGACATCTATCACACTGTCGAAGGACCTGTTGGCCAGGGTGGACCGGCTGGCGGGGTCGAAGCAGTCGCGCTCGGCTTTCATTGAACGCGTGCTTCGCAAGTACCTCAAGGACCGGCGGCGGGCCAGCATTCACGCGCGGGACGTCGAACTGCTCAATGAAGCGGCCGACCGGCTGAACCGGGAAGCCGGAGAAGTGTTGGAATACCAGACGACGGGCGAGTGACAGCGCCTTCATTCCCGATTGTGGCTGAAAGCTGAAGATGTCGGGCCTCCCGGTAAGGACCGTGACGCCCCGCTTCCATTTGCTTTTCAACAAGCTCCCTAAGGATCGCGGTGTGCTGTTAGGAAGGGGCTCTCATGAAACGCGGAGAGTGCTATCGGGTGTACAAACCGGGCGGCGACCCGAAGCAGTACCGGACGTTCGTGATTGTGAGCCGGCAGGCGTTGATTGATTCGAGATTTTCAACCGTGATTTGCGCGCCGGTGTACAGCAGCGGAGAGGGATTAGCGACGCAAGTGGCCATCGGCCCTGAGGAGGGGCTGAAGCACGCGAGCTGGATCATGTGTGACAACCTGGTGAGCCTGCGCAAGTCCGATCTGACTCATTACGTCGGTTCGCTCCGCGCCGCTAAACAAGCCGAGGCGGATAAGGCATTGAAGGTGGCGCTCGACCTGGGATGATGAAAACAAAAGGATTTCATGGCCTTGGCGCAGCGGCAGAGCACAAAAACGCAGAAGAATTACGTTCACTCCGAGGCGCCGAGGGGGAGGAAATACTGCGTGCCTTTGACAGGGTCCTGGAGGCGGCGCAGGAGCTGTTGCAGGTCGTCGCTGCGCTCGACGAAATCAATTTCCGAAGTGTTGATCACCAGAAGGTCGGAAGCCGAATAGCGGAAAAAGAAATGTTCGTAGGCGCGCGCCACTTCCTCGATGTATTCGACGGAGATTTGCGATTCGTCGCGCGAAGCTTTCTTGGCGATGCGCGCGCGCAGGACTTCCGGCTTGGCTTGCAGGTAGATCACCAGGTCCGGCGCGGGAAGATCGGCGGCAAGCAGTTCGTAATAGCGCTCGTAGAGCTTGAGTTCCTGATCGTCGAGATTGAGATTGGCGAAGATGCGGTCTTTCTCGAGCAAAAAGTCGGAAAGAAGGAGGCCGGGAGCCTCGACCGCCAAACCCTCGCGAAGGTGCTTCTGGCGCTCAATGAGGAAGTACATCTGCGCGCGAAAGGCGGCGCCCGGCTTGGCTTTGTAGAAGTCGGCGAGGAACGGATTGTCTTCGCAATCGTAAATGCGGCGCGCGTGAAGGCGCTCGGCCAGGATGCGGGCCAGAGTGCTTTTGCCCACGCGCAGCGGCCCTTCAATGGCGATAAAGCGGGGAGGCTGGGGGCCGCGCTGCGGAACCAGCGCGCGCTTGGCGGCCGAGGAGTCGTTGCCAGGCATCGTTGGATGCGCCCGATCGAATCAGCGCAATGCGCGAAATTATAGCAGAGTTGCGCTTGCCGCGTGGTGCGTGCTCGAGCCCCCGCGAGCAAGCGTGTTCGCCCACCGATTGTGCGCAGCTTGCCGCACTCTGTGCCTCTCCTTGATGGCGGTGAGAGCCACCGTGGCTGTCGGCAGCGGGCCACCGCGCAGGCGGAAACGCATTTTCGCGGATACTCCAATGCCGCAAATGTGAAAATCCTTTCACACAAACGGGCTAGTACTCGCGTTTCACGATTGGTAAACGGAGGGTCTAGGGGGTTGTACTACGCAAAATGTGACCTAAGGACCAGTGTTTGCTGCCCTTTCGGCCAGTAGAGTGAGGACATTGCGAGTGGGGCGTGACTTGCAAGTCCACTGGCAAGACTGAGGTGGTAAATGGTCCTCGCAACACTTCTTTTGCTGTGTGCCATGCCGCAAGGTGACGACGCCAAGGTCGCAGGCGCATCGAATGCGAATGCCGACCGGCAAGTTCTATCCGCAGCACTTTCCGACAGCGCGTCCAAAGATTCGACCGGCACAGCGGTTCTACCCTCTGCGCCGGAACCCAAAGTGAAGCCGGCAGTGGAGCCCGCGCCTCTGCGTTCCGCGGCGGCGCAACCTTTTCTGCCAGTTCGGCCGCGGGCGGTCGAAACGCCCCGGCAACGGAAAATGTGGTATGGGCTGATGGCCGTGAGTCATGCCGGAGCTGCGTTTGACGCCTGGTCCACGCGCCGCGCGATCTCGAGTGGGGCTGGCCAGGAAGCGAATCCGTTCCTGAAGCCGTTTGCGAATTCCACCGCCATTTACGCCGCCACGCAGGTGAGCCCGGCGGTCATGGACTACCTGGGAAAGCGCATGATGGTCAGCCAGAATCCGGCCCTTCGCAAGTTGTGGTGGATTCCACAATTGATGGGAAGCGGCATGTCGTTTGCTGCCGGCGCGCACAACATGGGAGTCGTGCACTAGCGAAAAGTGTCCGCGGCAAAGTGCGCCGCTGAAAGAGTTCATTGCCCCGAAGTTGCTGAAGGAGGCAGGCAAGATTCGCAGAACCGGAACAAGGTTGGCGTCCAGAGCAATTTAAAGAGTTTCCTTCACAGCCCAGCGTTGCCTCAACTCCGAATGAAAGGCGTCCCGGCGAACCCTCCCGCCGGGACGCCTTGTTTTTTGGCATCGAGAGCGCGCAACGCTTCGTAAACCTGCGCCCGAGACGCGCAAGGCCCTCGCGAAAAAGCGCAGGGTTGCGGGCCGCCAGCACAAGCCGTCCTTGCTCCGGGCAATCTAAGACCCCTGTCGGGCAAACCCTCAGTCCCAACACGCAGGCCGCCTGCATGGGAAAGTCTAACGTTTCGAGAACCATTCGAAAGCCGGGCGTGCTTCGAATGAAGCGTCTGTGGAGCAGCGAGGCCAAGGTTTCTCGATCAGTGAAGAAAAGGGGGGAGCTTTGCAGCTCTCCCCTAGATGTTTTTCTTTGCCGATTCGAACGCTAGAAGTTGATGCGCAAGCCAAGCTGAATCCAGCGGCTGCTGGAGGTCCGGTTGGCCGGAATAAGGGTAGACGAAACGACTCCAAACGTCGGGAGATTGGTCAGGTCAAGATTCGGATTCAGGAAAATCGGATGGTTGAAGGCATTGAACATATCGGCCGAGATTTCGAAGCCGTATTTCTCGCGGAATTTCGTCTCTTTTCCTATGCGCATGTCGAAGCTGCGAATGCCGAAGCCGCGCATCGGCCGGCTCCTGCCCGTTCTGCCGTCGGACGCCAGGAGGATTGGACGAAAGTTCTTTAGAGCAGCTGCCGGATTTGCGAAGTAGTTGATCCCCGTACCCGTATCGCCGGAGCCGCAACTCGGTCCGTCGCCGGTCGAGCCAACGCCACCAGAGCTGCAGACGTTCTCATGCACGCCTCCGCCGAGGGAACCGGGATTCACGGTTGGGATGGCACCCTGGGCAACGCCGAAGATGAGTCCGCCACCCAAAGAACTTCCCGATAGGCCTTCTATGACCGTGAGCGGTTGGCCGCTGGCAATGCGCACCACGCCTGCCGTGTACCAGCCGCCGATGATCTTGTTGAACCACTCGTGGGAGGAACTCCCCAAAAGATGCCCGTGGCCGAAGGGCAGATCATAGCTATAGGTCCCGTTGAAGATGTGGGGGCGATCGAAGAACGATGGACCGTATTCATAACCGGGATTAAAACTCGATGCATAGTAGCTCGCCGAGTTCTGTACGGTTCCAATCTGGTCCAAGGATTTTGAGTACGTATAGTTCAGGTCAAACTGCACACCGTGCCAGCCACGATTGTGCAGCGCCACAAACCCTGCATGATAGTTGGAGAAGTCCCGATGTGTGCGGACAAACATGTCGAGAATGGTCAGATTGTTGAATGTTGGTGCCCCTAGACCGAACAAGCGGAAAGCATCCATGTTCAGGAAAAGATCAGACACATTAAAGGAGGTGAAATCCCCGGCAAAGCTGGTGGCCACACATGCACTGGAAGTGGTGTTTGTTGCTTTCATTGTTACTGGGTCGATTGGTCCGCACCCAGTGCCGAATCCGGGAAGTAGGTTTTCGAACCATTGCTGAGCCTGGAAAGCTGGATTCGGACTCCCGTTGGCAAGGAATGGGCTGACGCCTGCCCGAACTTGAGCTGACATCGCGTCATAAGCTTGGGCGAAGGTTTGTCCGGAGACCTTATCCTTGAACATGATGGGAGACGAATTGAAGTTGACGTTGTTCAGCAGATCGCGGGCATAACGACCGATGTAGCCAATTTCGAGCAACATATTGCCGCGCATCTCTCTCTGGATGGTAAAGTCCACCATGTGGTTGCGGCCGACTTTGAAGTCGGGGTCGTCTGCGAAGCTCAAGGTTTCCGCCAGGAAGCCTTTAGGAACGACGGGTATACTCTGCTTGCCGAGCGGGGCCGGCGTCGGAATCGTGCCATCGACGCCGACGCGGAAGCTGGCGAGGCCGGGGTTCGCGGTGGGTCCGCTTAAACCTGGTGTAGGGTTACATGCGGTACCCGGTGTGCCACTCGCATTGCAGAGCGGAACAACGCTCAGAGTCTGGGCGAAGCCCACTCCGAGCATGGGAATGATCACGCTTCCAACCGTATTGATGCGGTCGTAAGAGATGCCATAACCGCCGCGGACAACCGTTTTGCGGTCAGCAAAGACATGGCCGAGGAAGCCGCTTCTGAAAGAAGGATTCCACGCAATGGAGAACCGCGGCGCAAAATCTCCATAATCAACGCTAAAGACATTGCTACGACCAGAGCTTCGGACCGGCATATAGCCAATGGTGGGATCGTAGAAATTCCCAGCGGCTGCCGCCGCTGCCTTGGCATCCAGGTAGTCCTTGGCGGTTAGGATCTTGTTACCGTTGCTGTTATCCACCATCAGGGCTTGTTTTCCGTCTCTCTCTTGAGGAGTGGTTTGCCATCCATAGGAAAGGCCGTAGGTCATGGTGAAGGAAGGTGTCATCCGCCACGTGTCCTGCCAGAAGAAATCATAGGAGCGCAGGGTGGTATGAGCCACAAGCGTAGTGCCGAAGGGAAGGGGGTTGAGATTGCCGTCACTAGCCGTGAGAATGCCAACGTTGTCAACCAATCCCAGTGAAGCAGCATAGAGGCGATCCCAACGACCGGTATCACTGCTTGCGACACAGTTTATAGTTACTGTCGTGGAGCACGTCGGTGGCCGGTTGGGCGAGGGAATAACGAAGTTGTGATCCCCGTCGAGAGCGGCAACCAGTGAGTTGACCGACCCGATGACTTTGTCGTCGCGATCGTGGATGGTAGGCAGCCAGCGCATGTTGGTTCCGCCCACAATCGTATGCTTGCCCTTGGTCCACGTCAGGAAGTCGCTGTACTGCTTGTTGCTGTCGTAGATGGCCTGGTGCCGCGCGCGCTGGGTGTCTACGTCCACGATGGTATCCAGAAAGCCGCTGCCCGTAGCAAGTCCTGGAGCTAGAGAGATAAAGCCCGTCT
>WNGL01011301.1_pt1 | contig 10231 bp, 7 predicted proteins | sample 5400591 | NCBI WGS metagenome assembly WNGL01 (sample SAMN13153377, study PRJNA577476) | soil metagenome | isolation source: 80 cm soil or saprolite under Garry oak tree replicate 1 | place: USA:California | collected 2016-06-15 | reverse complement strand
CGCCTCGCGAGGTTCTCCCGCGCGACCGGGCGTCGGCCAGGCCGGCACTCGAATCCGAGCCGGATCCTGGCGGAGGCCCGGCGCTGGGTCAACGATGAGGAAGATGCCCACTCGCCGGCCTTCCGCCTGGGCCGGCTACTCGACCGCGTGCGGAAGCTCGGACTCGGCCCCGTGGTCGCGGTTCGAGAGCTAGGTTCGAGCATCGATTGGGGCCGCGTCGGAGTGCTCGAACTGCCGTGCTGGCCGTACGGAGACATCTCGGTTCCGGGGGTCACCGCGTCGCACATCGGGTCCGCGGCCGCGCTCGCCGAGGAGGCCGCGGCCATGGATCACCGTGTCTCGACGCTGCTACCGGACATCATGGCCGGCCAACTGTACCTGTTCGCTGTCCGCGCCGGGGCGTCTCGCCTGACGGTGGCGCTCCGCCCGCGTCTGCTGGAGGGCTATGAATTCCTCGAGGCGAGAGGGCAGGGGGATCGGTTGCCCTTCCGGGCGGAGATGGCCGCGATCAATCGGTGGCTGGGCGCCGTGAACGACCGTGCTGCGGCCCCCTCGCAAGGATCGTGTTTTGCCGGCGACTGCGGCAGATGAGCGTGGGTCTAACTCGGCCCCTGCTTCGGCAGGAGGCGGTGCTCGATCATCGGCCCTCCCTGCGAACGAAGTAGAGCACCGTCTGTCCCTGCCGTTCCTCCTCAACTGCAAAGCCGGCGCGCGAGAGGGCATCCACGTCTCGTCGAATGGTGTGCTTCGAGACCCCGAAGCGTTCTGCCAACGCGCGGAGCGTCAGGGACTCCGGCGACCCGTCAAGCACGCGCCAGAGCGCGATGCGGCGCGAGAACGTGTCCAAGCTCAGAACCCGATGGAGCGGGGCGCGTGGTCCTTGAGGCCGGCCACATCCGAGAGGGTATCGGGCTCGATGGAGCGCGTTGGTGGGCGGGGCTGGCTTCGCACCGGGCGGCAAGGCATGGCGGGGATCATCTCCTGGAAAGGATCACCCTAGGCGCCGCCTTGGCCACGTCGGGTCACAGATCGAAGCCCCGGTGTCCGTCCGTCAGGGATGATGGAGGGCATGGGTAACGTTGGCGTCGTGAAGGGCCGGAACGCCCAGCTCGAGCGCGTCCTGAAGATCATCCGGGACGTCTCGCGACTGGACGGCACCGACGTCTACGAACTTGCGGAGAAGTACGGCGCCGCCGTGCGGACCATCCGGCGGGACCTCGAGGCGCTCGAACGGCTCGGCATCCCACTCGCGCGCGAGGCCGCCCCCGACGGCAAGAGGCTGAGGTACCGCCTCGATCCCAGGAAGGACAAGGTCGGCGGGGTCGCAAGCCTGCTCGACGCCAACCACTACCTCGCGTTGAAGGTCGCGATGAGCGATGGCGGGGCGGTAGCGCGGGAGACCGGTCTCCACGGGACGCTCGAGGACTTGGCGGAGAAGATCGAGGAGGCGGTCGGGCCCAAGGGGAGGGCACAGCTCGAAGCCATCGAGCGGTGCTTCCTGCCCTGGGACAAGCACGCCTACCAGCGAACGCCGAAGGAGCACCTCTGGCCCCTGGTCAAGGCCATCGAAGCGAGGCGCATCTGTTGGGTGACGTACCGCGCCATTTCGAGCGGTAGCCAGGAGCGGCGGTACGATGTCCTTCCCCTACGGCTGTTCGTCCACGACCGCGCGGTCTACCTCCTGTGCCACTTCCTTGGGCGCGGGGTGGGGACCCTGAATCTCCATCGGCTCAGCGGAGTCGAGGTGACCGAAGCGGTAGGCGAGCCGCCAAGTGGCTTCGACGCCGAGAAGTGGGCCGAGTCGGTGTTCAATCTGTATCCGGGCGAAAAGCCGATGACCTACGTGCTCCGCTTCGACACGGTCGTCGCGCCCTACATCCGCGAGCGCACGTGGCATTCGTCGCAGCGGCTTCGCGAGTTGCGCGGCGGCGGAGTGGAGCTGCGATTCACGTGCGGCGAGTCGTTCGAGGTGACGAACTGGGTGGCGAGCTGGAGGGAGTGGGTGGAGGTAGTGAAGCCACTCACTCTCCGAAGAGAGATGCGTCTTCTAGGCGCGCGTCTCGCGCGAAGGTACCGGGGAAAGCCTGATTGCGCGCGATCGTACAGCGGTTCCGGGTAGGGCTGGCCGACGTTGTCAACCCAGTGGACTATCTCGCCGACGTGCTCACCCGCGTCCAGACCCATCCGGCCTCGCGGATCGACGAGCTGCTGCCGCACAACTGGAAGCCACCGAGAACCGAGCCGTCGGCCTGATCAGGTCGGCGGCAAACACGAACACGGAACGAGGAGGTAAATCACCGCCGAGCGGCGGGGGTGGATGACTACGTCAAGACGTGAATGCTCGGGCGGTTACGCCGTAGCGTGATTCACGGCACAGTCGATCGAGCCCAAGCTCGAGCCCCTCGTCCACCGAGGGCGAAGGAGGCCGTCGGAGCCGCGCAGACCGCCCGGAGAGCCTTGGAGGATCTCGAGACGCGCCTGATGAAGCGGGTGACCGCCATTGATGAACGCATCGGCTTGCTCGAGGCGCCTCCTGGGGTGGAAGATCTACGAGCAGACCTAGGTGAAGTGCGCGATGCGCTGAAGGAAGCCATCGAAAGCGCCCGTGAGATGTCGGCTCGCGAGATGCGTGACACGGTTGCCAGCAACGTGTCTTCGGCGAGGAACGCAATCGAGGAGAACGTGGGGCGTGCGATCGCGAAGCTGCAGCGCCTGGCGTGGGCGGCAGTCTTCGTTGCGAAGGTGGCCGCCGCTGGTAGTGGCTGGATTGCCTTCTTCTTGAGCAGGCTGCATTGACAGGTCAATGAGCTTGTTCTGCTTCCCACGCCCGCGACTACATCGACATGAACCGATTTAGGGTCATCGCATCGCGCAGGCCACAACGGCGTTGTCGAGGACCTTTGTGGAACTGGTTCGCCAACCCGCCCCTACGAGGCGGCTCGGGCGGCAGGCAACGGCCACGCGGGCGAAGTCCTGCCAGGCGACGAGGAACGATCGCCGGGTCCGGAGGTCGGAGGGACCCCACTCGAAGAATCGGCCGGTCCAGGCCCGGTCCATGGGTGGTACCAAGTCGGGCAACAAGTGATGGAGCGTCTTTGTCACGGGGACGACGCGGGCAATGTTGTCCACGATGGGGATCTCCTCGATGCAGCGCCATACGTTGGCGCCCGCCTCCTCGACACCATCTGTTAGTTTCTCCAGCAGGGCGCCATCTAGCGCGGAGAGTACTTGTGCGTGCGCTCGGAGGGCGCCCTTGAACTGATCCAGAGGGGCCAAGCGCGAGGCTCTCATTCCGATTCGCCAGCTCTGTAGCGTCTGATGCAGAAGGCTGAGCAGGCCATCGTCGGCCAGCGCGGCCAGAACGGTCGGGTGGCTTCTTCGACGGTCAATCGTGGCCCGATGCAACTGGTACTGGCCTTCCTGGAAAGGAGGTTGCGCGTCATACTCAGAGACGTACTGGTCAAAGTCTTCGATAAGCAAGGCGAGCCGCGCCTCGACGCGGCGGCGCTTTGATGACACTTGTGATGAGGTGGGGACCGCAGGCCGCGGCTCCATTCGGGCGGGGGGCAAGCAACGCGCACCCGGGCTGGTCGTACTGTTGACGGAGCCGATTCTAGTAATGCGGATCTCCTCGAGAGAGGCGAGATCCACGTCAAGCTCCGCGCCGACATCAAAGTGACTGAGGAACCACGCTCGTAACTTCGGTCCACCGAGAATTCGAGCGGTGCCGTTCTGATTGGCCGAGCGGTTGACCCGAGCCGCTATCCGCTGCTCCTCTCCGCCGGCTGAGAGCAACAGCGAGAGCGCGCCCTCAGGCCGGACGTACTTGTCGAATGCGACAGTGACATTGAAGAAGCCTTGCTCTCGGTATGTCTTGTGCAGAATGAGTGGGAAAATGGGCATCTTCGTTCATCCCTGTTCGTTCACGGTGCAAGACGCGTTGGCGGGACTCAGTCCTTGCAGACACTCCTACGCCTTGGGACTCAAATCGATCCGCGCCTTCTCAAGCCACTTCATCAGGGCTTCTCGATCGACCCCCGGTTCGGAGAGGCGCCTGTGCAGTGCCGAGACAAGCGCCTCCTGATCGGATTGCCCCAGCGCCATACGATAAAGCGACAACGAACGTAGCAACCGCTCGAGCTCTGGCTCGATGCGCGAAAAAGGTGGAGTAAACATGGTGCGCCGGATGCCGGCGCCCGGATGCGTCCACCAGGGAGACATTCCCGTCACGTCCTCCCGCTGGGCGTCTGCGATGGCGATCCAGGGACTCTTATGGGATGGCAACGCGTAACTGTCCTGCGCCAGCGCTCGTCTCTGAGCGAGACCGGCGTACCGATTAACCCGCCCGTCGCGCTGCTCAAGGTCGACGGGATTGGATGGAAGGTCCCAGTGCACCACGTGGTTGCAGTAGGCGTGGAAGTCGAGCCCCTCCTGTCCGATCGAGGTCGTGACTAGCAGGTGTGGGCGGAAGGGTGAGTTGAACGACTTGCGGAGGGTGTCATTGCGAAGCACGCCGTCCCCTGACACGATCTCCTGGGACATGCCGAATGGAAGAGCGGCATGACACCTGATGCCGAACTTGCTGCCGCTCGTCGTGTCGCCGTCCTTCACGCGCAACGTCACGGCCCCGAGATTCAGCGCCTCGCCGAGCGTCTCCAACGCCCTCGTTTCGAGGAGGCGAAGGTCGGACAGCTTGGGATCGGTTCCGAGACCTCGCTGCAGTGCGAGGTACTCGTCGAGCGCCGACTCGAGATTGCCGTCCCACACAGCCTGTCGGACACTCGCCGGGTGCTGTGCGCGCCGGTTACGCCAGAGCAGGAGGTGGAGATCGGAGGCGTCAAGGTACGGCCGGAGCCCGTAGACGCTGACCTCCGCAATAACTCGGAAGCGCTCGTCTTCGTGGAGGGGCTCACCGAAGACGCGGTCGGTGGAACGCAGCAGGACATTGCCGGGCGAACTGATCGCAAATTCGGCGAGGTCGCGCAGTTCACGCTCGGTAGGGCCGCCCGCGATGTCATCCGCGCTGAGAAAATCTCTTATGGCCTGCAACAGTCCGCTGGTCGTCTGATCGGAGCTCGATCGTGCGCTCGCTTCGGTAGCCAAAGCCATCAGCGCCTGCGAGTAGGTTTCCCAGTGATCTCCGGTTCGCTCCAGACGCGCTGCCCATCGGTACGCCGCAACTGGCTCGCGACGTCGCGACGGTGGGCCGAGGCGATCCCGGAGCTTCTGCATCGATGAAGAGAGTGCATTGTCGTGGGTAAGCTCCCCGTTTGATCGGGCTGCAAGCGGGAGCGGATCGCCAAGCTTGGCCAGCACCGGCAAGGGAATGAACATCAACAGGGTGCGAAGCCCCATTTCGTGTTTGGACGATTTGGGGAAAATGAACGTCGGTCGCGGTCGGCGGCGGCGGCCGGCGCGTGGGCGTTCACCCTGCTCGAGGCGGTACTCGTATGCGACCGCTGCCCCCGCGCGCTTCCGCTGAGCTTCTTCAGCGAAACAGTGGCGCTCGGCGGCGTAGCTGGCCGCGCAGGCCAGTGCGCGGGGAACCGCTCGATAACGCGAAAAGACCAGAGCCTTGGAGGAGGGGTGGGTCCCGAGGCGCTCGAGGGCTTCGGCGAACGGCCCCCCGAGTTTCCACCAAGGCCTGGTGGGTGGAAGCCACGGAAGCGCCAGCAACTCCGGAGGTATTTCCTGCAGCAGGCCCCTGAGTCGCGGGTGCGGCACCGGGACCTCGCCGAAATCCCGTACGACGCCCTCGTTTATACAGGTGAGGCGGGAAGTACCATTCAGCGGCTTGGGTGACGCGCGCTCCGCCAGGACGTACCGCTCGTCCATCATCTGCAACGCGTACGGGATGGAAGCCCAGTATGCCGGGACGCTCCCCACGTCGCGATCGTCCGCGGATTCTCGGAGGTGCTTGAACACGCGAATGTCGATGGGCTCGAGCGGGACTGCCGAACGGCGGATAGAGAGGCTGAGTGAACCTCCCGCCTCGCGCGGTCGCTCCGTGCGCGACATGACTCGGAGCATGCGATCGCGGATACTGTCTCGCGCCGCGAATGCCTTCCGGCCCCCCAATCGTTCCGTCGCGAGCAGGTCGCGGTATTCTCGAAAATCGCTCTTGAGCGGTCCCAACTCATTATGGGCGCCATTCCCGAAGAGGAATCCGAGCAGCCGATAGAAGTTCTCGTGATGGTCTTTGCCGCCTTCTTCCCACGTGGTGAACGAGGTCTTTCCGCCCCTCCTCCGTCTGTACCCAGCGGCGAACACGGAGGATGAGTGTGGAGGTATGCGCCCCCTCGGCGAGATCGAAGCGAAGCGCCAATGTTCTTTTGACTGCACGGGCGAAGCGTTGATCCGCCTGCTGCACCAGCTTTGCTGCGTCTTCCCGGTGCTGATCCCAGGCGCCTACCCCATTGCGCAGCGCCTCTTCGACCGTCGAACATCGAGCCAGGCCGCTCAACGCGCTACACAGCAGTTCCCAGATGAAAGCGCGCTCCTCCACTCGCCCCGTTCGCCGGCTGCCAGGGAGCGTGCCGGGGGTGAGGGTATAGAAGAGAAAGGGGGCGCGTTCGCTAACCCGGGCCGTCGGGATGAGCGTTAGGCGGTCGACCTCGACCGCCGCTTCCTTGCGTAAGGACTCCGACAGGCAGCGAAGGATGTTATCGCGATTCTGGTGCGCGATGGTCAGGCTGGAGCAGACGTAGAACACGCGAAGTTGGCGGCCTTCCTGCTCCCGCAGGGCTTCGATGACTCCTTGGGCAACCAGGGTCTTCCCCAGCCCCACCTCGTCCGCGACGAGGAAGCGCCGGGAGCCGACGGGATCGGTGAGCGCCGCAACCGCCCGCTGTACGGTGGCCCGCTGGAAAGGCTTGAGATTCATGCCATCCTCATCCCGTTGTAGACCGCCTTCCAGCAGGAGCTGAACGCCTCGAAGCGGCGAGCATCCTCGACCCCCACAGCCGACTTGCGCAGCAACTCACCGTACTTATCCATTGTACGCGCCAACTCTTCGAGCGTTAGAGGCTCCGACGTGAGGCGTCGGAGAAGGTCTTCGAGGTGGAAGGGTATTGTCTCGGAGCCCCGCATGGTTCCGGCGTGCCCCGCGCCTCCATCCCCTTCACCGTCGCTCTCGCCGCTGATTGCGAGATCTCCGTCGAGCAGACTCTGGAAGTACGCGAGGAAGTCATCGACCCCCAGAACGCTCACGAACGCATGCTCGTCTCTGGCGTCGTCGATGGCGGGCTCTACAATTGCGGCGTGGATCCACGTCACCGGAGCTCTGCCTGGCTGCGTCGCCCGAAAAGCCAGGAAGCGAGTTCGCTCCCCTGGTTGGCAAGGTGAGACCAGGACCTCGGCTGCGTTGGCAGGCCACTTGACCCACTGATCGTCTCGTGTGAACCGGGCGACTTCCAACGTACAGCCCGAGAGCGCCACGGCCTTCCCGGCGGCCCCGGACATGATGAGAGACGGTTCGCCGTCCCGATCTCGGATGAGCACCTCGGCCACCGACAGCTCGCCGCGCAACTCCTCGACGGCATCTCTCGGTTGCAGGATCTTCTCGCCGGCCGGCGGCGGCCGGTAGATGGTCGCGTGAGTCTCGGCCCAGCTCCATAATGGATCGAAGAGGTGCTCTCGCGACCCGTCCAGTCGAAGGAAGGCCTCCCAGTTCACCCGCAGCCAGGCGTTCGCCGAGAGGTTGGCGCTGCCAATGATGACGCTTGCCCGTTCGCCTTCGGCGACCGCAAACGTCTTGGCGTGTAGACCGCGCTCGTCGGATTGCTCCGGATCCTCGTTGTCGACGGACACCGGGTCGGGATCATCACCGGCTGCCGCCATGAAGAAAGAGCGGATGAACTTTGGGGATGTGGAGAACCGGAGGACCTCGCCCTGTTTGCTCGCCGCCACCTTGTCCAAGTCGGCCTTGCCCGCCACGAGCCGCACCTCAGCATCGGCGAGATGATCGGCCATGGACGAGACCATCGAGGAAGACAAGAAGGGGCTCAGCAGGATCGCTCGGCCAGCTCGTGGCAGCTTCGCGAGTTCGGTAGCCTCGAATGACCGCTCTGGCCCACCGGCATTGAAGCCGAAGCGCATGTCGTCGACCCCCAGAGGACGCAGCCACCGCGCGCGGGTGAGGTCGCCCAGTGTGGCGGCGAACTTCGGTTCCCCGGCCACTTCACAAACGCGAGTGACAAAGTCGGCCAGGTCCGGCATTTGCCGAGTCCCCGCGATTCCTCCCTCGGCTACCAACCCGACCCCGAGGTCCCAGTCCGTGCTGGCCGTGAGGTTGCGACTGCTCACGCTGAGCACGTGGCGCTCTTCGCCGCGCTCGTTCTCTTGTCGGACAAGCATGACCTTCGGATGGAAGGAACGGTCGCTTCCCTTCGCGGGCACCACCTGTACCATGCGATCGAAGAGCGCCAAGATGCGCCGATCGCCTACTCCACTCCACCCGATTCTCCCTTGCTGAGCGACGATGAGCACCTTGTCGCGGAGACGTTCCAGCGCGCGCATTGCCTCGATGCGGCCGTACTGGAGCGAGTCGCTCGCTCGGCCGTCCATAGCGATCAGCGCTGCCAGGCAGGCAACCAGATCGGCGGAGTAGGTGGTGAGAAGTGCTGCGGTGGTCCTGTATCCGTTGGGGGGCCGGATCAGATCGAGTACGGCGACGCCTGTGGCTTTCACGCGTTCAGCCCCTCGTGCAGGTCCTGGAGCAACATCTTGACGGGCCCCCAGCGGTAATCGATGCCGGCAACGGTGACGGACCGATCGTCGAATGTCCGCCGACGCTCCTGGCCCTTGGCGGTGTCTGGCAGGCGCGCGCGATTGCCCTTTCGAGACCTCTCCACATCTTCGTAAAGCGTCAGCATCTCGTCCCGAAGCAGATGGCGCACCACATCTGCCGGCCGGCGGTTGCGGGCCAGCGCTTCGTGCGTGTTCTCGAGCAGACAACGGAGTTTCACGTTTTGGCCTACCGGAAGGGATGAGGCTCCGTTGCTTTCGGGAACTGTGGAGAGGTCCGCTAGGATGCGGTCGACATCTGCCTTGAGCGCCTTATCCAGGTCCGGTCCGGTCAGCCGTTCAGTCAGGGTCATCCGGTAATGGTCCGGGTTGGCGAGCTGCTCCCGCTCCCACTTCGCAATAGTCTCGTTACGACGACGCTCCACGAGTGCGCCGTAGGTCGCGCGGACGAAAAGTGAAAGTGCCGAGGCGTAGCGTGCGCGTTCCAAAGGCTCGGAGTCGCCCACCGCCGAGGCAGCAGCGCGGACCACCGGGTCGGTCCAGATTGCGACCCCTCGCGGCCGAGTCTTTCTCGCACCGACCGCTGCCAGAGAGAGCACGCACCGCGGCAGAGTTTCGAGTCTCTCCAGCAGGAACTCTGCCTCCCCCCTGGTGAGGTCGAACGTGAGCTCTTGCCGGGGCCGCTTTCCTAGCCAGAAGGACGGCGGGCGCGGCGCCTTGAACCACGCGATCCGCTCGAGGTTGTCCTCCTCGGGGATCGAGGCACGCTCGCCAACCCGCCGGATCTGGAAGGACTTCCAATTCGAGAGCAACATCGATCGATCAGGCCCTCGGTAGAGCCCCCAGCGCCGCAGCGCGGTCCAGTAAACGAAATCCGGCGGCTGCGCGGGTCGTTCTACGCGCGCGCCAATGACGTTCTTCTGTCCGGAGGCTAGGAGGTGCTTGCGGACCCAATCCTCTGCGGCCTCCTTGCGTGAGATGGCCGACCCCCCGCCTTCCAGATCGTCGAGGCAGAGGTAGTTCCAGCAGGAGAAGAAGGCGTAACGGGGTCGCTTCTGCAGGACCGACGTCCCTGGGAAGAACCGGTTGGCGTACCCGGCATGGATCGCCTGCACGCCCATCTCGTCGACGACGCCTTGCTCTTCCTGCGCAAGTTCTTGGCGAAGCCGCCGGAGAGCAGCTGGAGACAAATCGATCCAGCCTACTGCTGATCCTGCATCCATTCCCGAATCCCCTTCCAGGCTTGTAACAGTAGGGCCCCAAATCACTCTTCCGGGGGCGTTGTCGACCGCGGAAGAACCCGTGCCCACAGTATCACCCCCCTTCGGGTCTTTCAGCCCTCCCGTGCCGTCCGTCCGAGTGCTACACTCCGCACCCTCTCACAGGGTCGGACACGCACCACCGAGGGCAGGGGAGCCAAACCGCGATGCTTCCATCCGCGCGCGATCGCGAAAACTTCTACCGGGTCGCGACCTTGGGCCTGCGC
>WNGL01049762.1_pt1 | contig 10232 bp, 8 predicted proteins | sample 5400591 | NCBI WGS metagenome assembly WNGL01 (sample SAMN13153377, study PRJNA577476) | soil metagenome | isolation source: 80 cm soil or saprolite under Garry oak tree replicate 1 | place: USA:California | collected 2016-06-15 | reverse complement strand
TTGAAGGAAAGATTTCCCACAAACAGTTTGGTACTCATGATGACTATACTTTTCGACTGACTCCCCTTTCTCGACTGTTCCCGACCATCGGGTCTCAAATCATCACTGAAACAGGTTCAACTGAAGATTTACCAGGCTCTGAAATTGGCGAGTAATCTATATGGGCTAAAATCTAGCGGCTTTCTGGACGAATGCAACTTTTATTTTGGGCTGGTTTTTCCGCAATTTCCCCAGCTTTTTGACCGACTTGGGAGCCGACGGAACAGGGCGTGTCTCATTTTGAACATCTTTCGCATAGGGGCGGGCATTACTTCTCCCCGACGTGATGATTCTCCTGCTCTCTTGCATCCTCGGGGCGCTAATGCCCGCTTCTTCTCAATACATCGCCAAGTTCCACCGGCGCGCCGCCTTTGCTCTTGCTCTCGTCAGCCGCCTCCATGAACGCAAAAATCTCGATGGTTTCTTCAGGCTTCACCGGCGCAACGCCGGTTTGGAAAAATTTCATGATCTCAGCCAGCAGCGGCGCGTAGCCGTCGAACGACCCGGCGGCTGTCTCGCCCTTTTCACCTTTGGCCAAGCCGTGGAAGCTTTTGTCTGCGCGAAAAATACCTTTACGCCCGCCGCTCCAAAGGCCGGTGACTTCAATTCTGCCGTCGGGCGTGGTCGCGCGCTGTACTCTCTCGCAGCCGGTTCCGAGCATAGTAAACAGAGCTTCGACGCCGTGGATGCCGTACCAGAACAAGTCGGGATGATGCGGCTCCAACTCGCAGGGGCCGCAAGTCTCCACGTAGGTGACCTTGCCGATGAGACCCTGGTGCACGGCTTGGGTGTCTTTGGCAAAGCGCAGAGCCGAGGAGCTGAATACCGGGACGTTGGCCTCTTGCGCGAGCCGAAAAATCTCGCGGACATCCCGGAGCGATGCCGCCATAGGCTTGTCAACGAAAACCGGCTTGCGCGCTTTCAAGCTTGACCTGGTCAAGGTGCGGGCGGCCATCAACGCTCTCCAACAACACTGCATCCACGTTAGTACACAGTTCCTCGATGCTGTCGTAGATCTTGACGCCATATTTCTCTTGCAGTGTTTTTGTGTATTGTTCGACGCGCGAGGCACTGGAGGGGATGTCTTGGCTCCCACCTTTGAAGGCGGCGATGACCTTTCCGCCGGCGACGTGCCCCTTGGCTTGCGGGTTGTTGAGCGTCTCGGTGAAGGCAGTGACGTGGGAGGTGTCACAGCCGATGATGCCCAGCCGCAGGTCGGCGGCAAACGTACCCGCGCAACAAGCCAAGCCGGCCCAGAGGAGGAGGCAAAGTTTCATAGCTCGTAATTGCGAACATTGAGCAGCACAGATGCGGCGGCAAGCAAGCCAGAAAATGGCGGCAAAGGAGAATAGCCGCCTTTGTTCGTTGTTGGTCGAGCGGGGTCTTGGACAGGCGAATGAGCCCGCTGCACGCCAAGTGCCCCATTTGCCTTGAAGAACAATCCACCAGCGGATAGATTTGCTTGCGAGTTTGAGACTCGCCGAGACCGTTTATGCAAGCCATCGAGCGCCCCCGTAAAACAGATCCGTCGCAGGCTGCCGCCGGCAAGTCACGCAGCGCGGTTTCCCCCCGGCAGGTCATTGCCGAACTCCAGAAACACATCCTGGTTGATGGTTTCAAACTCGTGTTCGATCCGGCGAAAAGCCGCGGCTCGCGAGTCGTTGATGCGGTGACCGGCCGCGAACATATCGATCTCTACAGTTTTTACGGTTCGCAGCCAATCGGGTTCAATCATCCTTATTTCGACCAGCCGGAAGTCAAGGCAGATTTATTGGCAGCGGCAAAAGTCAAAGTGGCTAATGCCGACGTTTACACGGTTCAATATGCGACCTTCGTAAGCACCTTGGCGCGAGTCATGGGTTTGCCACCGCTGGACCGTTACTTCTTCATCGAAGGCGGCGCGCTCGCAGTCGAGAACGCGCTCAAGGCCGCGATGGATTGGAAGGTGAGGAAGAACCTGGCGGCTGGGCGCGGTGAACGCGGGACCGAAATTATTCACTTCGAGCGGGCCTTCCACGGGCGGACCGGCTATACCATAAGCTTGACCAATACCGACCCTCGAAAGACTGATTACTTCGCCAAATTTCCCTGGCCGCGCATTGCATCGCCGGCGTTAGAATTTTCATTGCCGCCGGAGGACCGAACCTTGGCTGTGATTCAGAAGGAGAACCTTGCCGAGCAACAGGTCCGCGAAGTGATTGCGCGGAAGGGCCCGGACATCGCGGCGATTATCATTGAGCCGATACAAGGTGAAGGCGGCGACAATCATTTCCGGGGCGAGTTCCTGCAAACGTTGCGGCGAATTTGCGACCAGAGCGATATTCTGCTGATTTTCGATGAAGTCCAGTGCGGCATGGGGATCACCGGAAAGAACTGGTGTTGCGAACATTTCGGAGTGCAGCCTGACCTGCTGGCGTTCGGCAAAAAGTCCCAGGTCTGCGGTGTGATGGCTGGCCCACGCCTGGAGGAGGTCAAAGACAACTGCTTCCGGCTGCCCAGCCGCATCAGCTCGACTTGGGGCGGCAACTTCACCGATTACGTCCGTTCGACGCATTTTCTGCGGATCATTGAGGAAGAAAAACTCGTCGAGAACGCCCGAATCAAAGGCAACTATTTCTTGAAAGAACTGCAGGCGCTGGCCCGAAAGCACCCAGTCATGTCCGCCGTGCGCGGCCGCGGGTTGATGCTGGGGTTTGACTTGCCGGACACGACCTTGCGCGATGCCTTTTGGAAAGGCGCTTACGAATTGGGTTTGCTGGTCGTTCGGTGTGGAGAACGTTCGATTCGCTTGCGCCCGGTGCTTGATGTGAAGGGGGACATCATTGACGAGGCGCTAGGCATCATGGAAAAGGAATGCTGCAGGCTTAGTTGACCCCATGAGCAAGGAGCCTCGTGCAGCTACGCTCTTGGCAAGGCTTGGCTTGAACCAAACCAACCCCGGCGCATTTTGCGGCGAATGGCTGGGCAGCGGCAAACTGCTCAGAAGTGTATCGCCGATTGATGGCCGAACTGTGGCCACAGTCCGCACTGCCACGCCGAGGAGATGATTGATATTTGCGATTTCGCGGTCGGCCTGTCGCGGCAGCTTTACGGCTTGACCATTGCTTCTGAGCGCCCGGAACATCGGATGCTCGAGCAATGGCATCCGCTCGGACTGGTCGGCATCGTCACCGCCTTTAACTTTCCCGTCGCGGTCTGGTCATGGAACGCCGCCCTGGCGGTCGTTTGCGGCGATGCCACGGTATGGAAACCGTCAAGCCAGACGCCGCTCACGGCGATTGCAACCATCAAGATCGCCGAACGCATCTGCCGGGCAAATCAAGTGGACCCGGCCATCTTCAGTCTGGTTATCGGGGAGACTTCGACTGTCGGCCAACGTTTGGTCAATGACCGGCGCATCGCGCTGGTTTCGGCAACCGGCTCGACAAAGATGGGCCGGCACGTCGGCGAAGTCGTTACGCGACGGCTGGGCCGGACCTTGCTGGAGTTAGGCGGCAATAACGCCGTGATCGTCGCGCCGACTGCGAACCTTGTCCTGGCGAGCCGGGCGATTTTGTTCGGCGCCGTCGGGACCGCGGGCCAGCGTTGCACTACTACGCGGCGCCTAATCGTCCACGAATCGGTGCGGGACGAACTGACCCGCCGGCTGATCAGTGCTTACCAACAAGTGCGCATTGGCAATCCCCTGGAGCCGGCAACACTCATGGGGCCGCTAATTAACACCAAGGCTGTGGAAGAAATGCAAGCGGCGCTGGCCACGGTGCGCAAACAGGGCGGTGAAATCCTTTACGGCGGCGAGCAGTTGGACGGTTCCAATTATCCGGGCGGCTGTTACGTTCGTCCGTGCCTGGTTGCCGCCCGGCACGATATGAAGCTGGTCCATCAAGAAACCTTCGCGCCGATTCTCTACATCACGCCCTATCGCACGCTGGCCGAGGCCATCGCCTATCATAATGAAGTGCCGCAAGGACTCAGCTCGTCGATTTTCACCAATGACCTGCGAGAGGCAGAACAATTTCTCTGTAGTCGCGGCAGTGATTGCGGCATCGCTAACGTGAACATCGGCACCAGCGGCGCTGAGATTGGCGGCGCATTTGGCGGCGAGAAGGAGACCGGCGGTGGGCGCGAAAGCGGCAGCGACGCCTGGAAGAACTATATGCGCCGCCAAACGGTGACGATCAACTACTCTCAAGAGCTGCCGTTGGCGCAGGGGATAGCTTTTGGGTGATCGGGTGTGTTTGCGAATTCAAGGCGGGATGGTGGCGCCATTCCAGTTTATGCGGGTTGACCTCGCGACTAACCCGGGCGATAATAGGTGAAATATGACCGACAACCCGACAATCCTGCTCGCGGAAGACGATCCGGACGACGTGTTGCTGACGCAGATCGCGCTGCGGAAAGCGCGATTGGCCAATCCTTTGCAGGTGGTTCGCGACGGCGAGGAGGCCATTGCCTACCTCACGGGCGACGGCCTCTTCGCCAATCGCAGCCAATACCCGCTCCCGATGTTGCTCCTGCTGGATTTGAAAATGCCGAAGGTAACCGGGTTCGAGGTGCTGGATTGGCTTCGGAAACAGCCGATCTTGGGCCGCATGCCGGTGGCAGTCATGAGCTCCTCGGAGCACGACCCGCACATCACGCAAGCGTATGAACTTGGGGCAGATTCCTACTTGATCAAGCCACCGGATGCAGAGGCCCTGCTGGGGCTGGTTCAACGGTTGCAAGCTTTCTGGATGATTGTGAACGAGGGGCCCCAGTGCTACGCGGCTTGACCGCCCAGGCTGTCCGACGCCGTTCATTTCCTGATGACTTATGGATTCCGACGAGCAAGAGATTTGCAACTTCCTGATGTCGTGGCCGCGCCAATTCATTTCCGCCAAGGAAATCTCCCGGCGCGCGTCCGGCAAACGGCGGGCCAGCGAAGACCCTTTCTGGGCGCACCGCCTCCTGCCGCGCATGGTCGAAAAGGGCCTGATCGAGAGTGATTCCGGCGGCCACTACCGCTTGTCGCCGCCGACGAAGAAAGAACCGAAGAAAAAGTGGATTGCTCCGCAGATTCAAAAAATCCTCGAAGAAAGCGGCAAGGATTTTGACGGGACTATCGAAGCGGACGGACCCGAAGACCCTCAAGGGCCGTAGGGACTGGACGCTGTTAGGGCCATTCCTGTTTTCAATCGCTCGAGCCTGCCACAACGCCCCATACGCCAAACACCAAGCTCCAGGAAGAACTCAAGCTCCAAATTCAAAACCTCCCGCTCAGCATGTAGCTCAGCTCATCGGTTCCTGGTCTGATGCTTGAAGCTTCAACCCTTTCTTGCAACCACCGGGTGCAGATGATCGACGAACCATTCCGCAGCCATTTTCGCAACTTTTTCCAGCGCTCCCGGTTCTTCGAATAGATGCGACGCCCCAGGAATGATCCGCAGCGCCCGTTCACAGCGCAACCGGCTGTAGGCCTCTTCGTTCAATGGAATTACGGCCGAGTCCGCTCCGCCAACCATGAGCAGGGTGGGGGCAGTCACGCGCTCCAGGTTGTCGCCGGCCAAATCGGGCCTACCGCCGCGCGAAACCACGGCCCGGATGGTCTGGCCAAGCTCGGCTGCAGCGACGAGAGCGGCAGCGGCCCCGGTACTGGCGCCAAAATAACCCGCATTCAGCCCGCGGATGGCGCCGTGGTCCAAAGCCCAGCGCGTCGCTCCGGCCAACCGCGCAGCCAGCAACGCAATGTTGAACCGAAGATGGCGGGTGTGGGCTTCGGTTTGTTCTTCTTCAGCCGTCAGCAGATCGAACAGCAACGTCCCCAGCCCCGACTCACGCAGTATGCGCGCGACGTACTGGTTGCGCGGGCTGTGCCGGCTGCTGCCGCTGCCATGAGCGAAAAGCACCAAGCCCAGCGCGTTAGGTCGCAGGCTCAACTCGCCGCTCAGGACCACTGCCTTGAGGGGGATGGTGATGTCAATCGCCGTCATAGTTTTTCTGGGCCGGAGTTTGCTATTGATGAGCCCCGATCAATTGTAGAATGGCAAAAACAAAGGTGGCAAGCGCGAGCAGGGCGATGAGAAAGAATATAATGCCATGGCTGCGCCGCATGCAGAGCAAGTCTTCAGCGATGGCGCAGGCCCGAAAGCGCGCCCCACCCCATGCCCATGACCAGACCCACTGCGTGGGCCGCGTTGGCAACGTGCGGAACCAAAGGCGTCAAACAGGCGAAAAACCAAATGATCATCATGGTGACCGTCGAGGGGTGGAGATACAAGCCCGAACCGGGGTCATATTTGCCACGGAGCCACGCGTACCCAAGCAAGCCGTAAACGACGCCCGACATGCCGCCAAAAACCGGGCCCGTCACATAACACTGTGCCAGGTTCGAGCAGGCGGCAATCACAAGCGCAAGAGCGGCCAGATGCCATGAGCTTTGGCGGGCTTCGATCATGCTGCCCAGATCCCGCAACCAGAGCATATTGCACAGAATGTGCAACGGCGTAAAATGAATGAACATGGGTGTAAACAATCGCCATACCTCTCCCTGCCGGATTTCAGGCAGGCTTCGATCCCAGGTCCCGCCCGTGAGGTCGGTGATAAACAAACCCATGATCGGCTCATGGTCGGCGCCGTATTTGGACAAAATGAAAACCGTTACGCTGATGGCGATGAGCACGAACGTCAGCGGACCGAATCCGTATGCGGTGAGAGGCCGGAAGAGGTGCCGTCGGTTGCGCAGCCTCTTGCGGTAGGCCTCCTGCTCTTGCTGTGCCGCCGCGCGCAACTCCGCCGCGCTCTTGGCTTTGCTCCGATATTTGGGGTCAGCCGGATTCTGGCGAAAGGCGGCAAGCAGCTTCATTGCCGGTTCGATTTTGTCCTCGTCAATGATCCAGACCCCCCATTCGTCGTCCCGTTGACGCTCAACCTGGCTGTCTATACCCTCCACGCAAAGATAGTCGGCGAAAGTGCGGGCTGCCGATTCGTTGGCCAGGTGGCCGATTAATCGCATACTGCGCCAAGCGTAACGGCAAAATCCGGCGCGTAAATCCAAAACACCGAGAACCCGGCAATTCTCCAGGGCGACTTCAAGCTGGTGTAGCAGCCGACGTAAGGAGGCTCTGATCAAGTCATTTTCCATAATGAGCCTCCTTACTGCTACAGCTTTTTGGGGCGTTCTTGAATTGGCCCTGAGCAATTCTCCAGAGCGAGTTCAAGAAACCCCGATCAATCTCTACCACCCCGATTCATCGAACTTCACTCGGGTGCAGCAGGAACGCGCTAACTTCACTCGGGTGCAGCAGGAACGCGCTGGAGTCAAGCGAACCGCTTTAGCGGTTTTCCGGGATTGTCTTCTCCAACGCAGCCGATTACCCATTGCTCATGTCACTACATTCTCACTGCGGGGTTGGCGAAGTGGCAAAGTATGGCTCTTCCGAAAAGTTGGTGTCTCCAACGGCTCGCTTAACCAAAGGTTGGTTCCCGCCGACAGTCAATCCCGCCCCTTCGTAGAAGAGGCGGGATTGCGCCCTCCAGCCCAGGGTTGCGAGGAACGAGCTACCCTGGGAAATCCTGCAAACCGCGTCTCAACCCCAACGGGGTTGTGGCCGCGCTCGACACCCTCGGACACAATTCCGATGGGGTTGGCTCGCACTGGCGCGGTGTACCCAGGGTAGCTCGCAAGCTCGCAATCCTGGGCTTTGTCGCGTCCGACCGGCGTTAGCCGCCCCCTCCACCCTCTGCGTCGCCACCCTTGGCCGCCGCTCGCACGAGTACCTTGCCAGCGCCGACTATATTGTTCTGGTCAGAAAAGAGGGCTATGCGCCGGTGCAGGTGCCGCTCTCGGGCAACGTCAATCGAGCTCACTTTGCCAACATCCTCTTTGGCGGCCTCGGCCTAATCGTGGACCCAATCACGGAGTTGATGTCGGCCTCGTCAGCGAGCACGCGGCATTCTTCAATCACCCTGACGGCTTCTCGATTTGCCTGAAGGAACAGCTGCCCCAAGATCTGTTGCCCTACCTCAAGCCCGTTCAAGACTGACGTTTTGCCAAAAATCTGTTTCTCCCCAGGCCCCAGCCGGCCAAATTGGGGGCGCTAACGCACAGCGCCGACTCCGCCACATCCACGGCTTCCCTGCGAAGTCGCCGTGGGACGCCGCGATCAGCAACCTCTTCGCCCACCACAAACCACGAAGGCGAGACCGCGAGTTGGGCCGGCAACTCCCCTCGGTTTCCCTCTCCCATCCGATGGGAGAGGGGCCAGGGGTGAGGGCCCGCCGCCATCCACCGCCACTACAAAGCCCTCGTGAAAGAAACCGACGCCGAAGAGTCTTGGCAGATCACGCCCGCGACTGTGAGAAGCGAAATTGCCAAACTCCCCGACCAAGCCGCCGCCGCTGCCGCCAACTGAGAGAGCGGCAGCGGCCAGTTGCCAAGTTCGCCCCAAGATTTTCCTTTCGCCGCAAGCGAAAAAGGAGACACAAAATTAAAAGGGTCAACCCATAGTTTGGTTCGTTCCTCTTCACTTCTTTTCATCGGCTCAGAGACCCAAAGGTGTTTGCGCTGCGTCGTTTGCGGCCGTGCCGCGCATGTGTTTGTGCAGTTTCGTGTTCGCCGTTTTGGAAGTTCCCAAATGCGCACGCGCGGCTATTTCCTTGACCGATAAAGTCGTCTCTCGGCGCAGCCGAGCCGCAATCTCACGTTCCTGTGCAACAAAAAAACAAACCAAACTATGGGTTGACCCCTTTTCCGGTTTCCGCAAACCGGCGTTGACTTCCAATTGCTCCAATCTCAATTGGGCACGTTGGCTAGGCTCGTATTGACCCTTCCGGATACGAGCCTAAGGGAACCGCTTCTCAAACTGTTACGGTGCTGTCGGCGTGCTGGCCCGGTGTAGTTCTGGTGCCCGCGTGGTTCATCGCTCTTGCTGACGTTTTTACTGACAGTCGCCGCGTCTTTCCTCCTAACTAAGTGCTTGATGCACGCGCACCAAGGTTTGGAGGCGGAATCGGTCGCCTCAAGCGTCGTTTCTGCATCAAAAATGCCTTATTTTGCCGATGAGTCAAGCACTACACCGGCACTACCTGACCCAGCACTTTCTCAACACCTTTGCTGACGTTTTTGCTGACAGTGGAAGGGCGACGGGCAGAGGCCGGACTCACATGGGCGGCTGCGCTGACAGAGTTAGTCCAGGCCGCGGGCGACAGGCTCCAGGTTTCCTCCAAAACGAAACCTGGCGTGTTCGGCGACCAAGAGATGGTTGCCTGGCCTAGTGGAAGGGGAACAATGGTAAGCGTGGGCGGCGCGGGAGACCTTCCAGGGCTTGCATGGTGCAACTCTTCAGGCCGAAGGAGATTTCAGCGCCCCGGCAAGCACATCGCGGAGAGGCTTGGGCGCCCGGCCGCCAAGGCGCTCGACGTCGCCCGTCACAATGTCGAACGCACCCGCCGCGAAGCTCGCCTCGATGCTGATGGCGATGTTGACGACCTCCACGGGCAGACCCGCCTGCGTCAGTCCGGCGCGCAGTTGCTCTTCCGTGATGGCGAGGAACGCGAGCGGCCGGCCAGTGATTTCGGCGATGAGGGCCGCGCGTTCCGCACCCGACAGGCGCTCAGGACCGGTAGCGTTGTAGATCGCGCCGGCATGGCCGTCGCCGATCAGGATTCCGGCTGCGGCGGCCGCCACGTCATCGCGCGCAACGAAAGCAACCCGGTTCTCGGCCAACCCGGTCAGCACGCCCTGGTCCAGCGACGCCCGCGCCTGCTGCACGAGACCTTCGGCATAGTAGTTCATACGCAGGATGGTCCACGTCGGCGCCGTGGCGATAAGATGCTGCTCGCCCCGCCAGTAGGAGGCGCCGAGCGCCGGCTCCTCCTCCTGCCGCGCGCCCGCGGTCGACATGAAGACGATATGCTTGACGCCCGCCCTCACGGCCGCGTCGATTGCAGCGACGTTCTGCGCCGCGCGCTTTCCGGGTTCCAGGGCCGGGATGATGAGCAGACGATCGAGACCCGCATAGGCCTCCGCAAGGCTTTCGGGCCGGTTGTAGTCCCCAAACCGGCCCTGGGCCAGCGCAGTGATAGTCTCGGGCGTGCGCGAGATCGCCACTACCTCGTGACCGCCGGGCCGTTGCACGAGTTCCGCAACCGTGGCCCTGCCCAAATGACCGCTCGCACCGCTCACACCGATTTTCATGTTTATCTTTTTCATGTTT
>WNGL01011299.1_pt1 | contig 10232 bp, 7 predicted proteins | sample 5400591 | NCBI WGS metagenome assembly WNGL01 (sample SAMN13153377, study PRJNA577476) | soil metagenome | isolation source: 80 cm soil or saprolite under Garry oak tree replicate 1 | place: USA:California | collected 2016-06-15 | reverse complement strand
GTCAACCCGTCCCCTTGGGCGGCGACGACGAGTTCCGCCGTGACTACCCGCCCCCTTTCCGACCTGCGGCCACTCCCAAGGAGCCATCGCTGCCTCCCGAAGAGGAAGAGGTCGCCCGACAGCACGTCGCGCCCGAGGCCCTGCGCCACCAGCAAGGAGAGCGAGTCGAAGCTCTTCCTCATGTCCGCGGGCGTGGCGAAGGCGTGCACCGCCACCTGCCGTGTCGAGCCAATCACGCGAGCCGCCGGAGGAGATCGGCGACGCCGGCCATGTCCAGCCCCTCGATGCGGACGCCGCCCGGGCCGTGCACCACGATGCGCCCGGGCGGTGCCTCCATCACCGCGACGGGAACGAAGCGCGGCCTGACCTCCGCTTCCGCCGGCGCAGCCCACGCCGTGAGCGTCTCGCGTCGCATCCCGAGTTCCCGCAGGACCACGCTCAGCCGCGCCCCCCCGGCCTGACGCGCCCGCAGGTACTCCGCTCCGCGCCGCCGCAGCTCCGCCGGATACCGCCTCCCCGGTCCGCGACGCCCCGCACGCCGCACCGCATCCCTGAACGCCGCCGCCTCCTTCACGATGTTCATCACGCCCTCCTGGTCAAAGGGCGCGATCCTCCCGCGGTCTGGCGATCACGTCACGACGGGGCCGGGCGAGGAGTTACGATCCCTCTCCGGTCGATTTCGACGCCGACTCGATCGACTCGCCCTTTCGGGAGCCCTAAGGGATCAGCACGAGCCGCGCCAGACGTCTTCGCACACGTTCTGGAGAACGAAGAAGTTGGCACTGCCACACGATGGCAACGCGAACACCCGCGTTTCGCAGTCGCCTGGTGGAGCGGCTGTCACGTCGGCGGTTCGTAAGTAGCTTTGAACGCCAGAAGTTGCGGTTACGCCGCGGCAGAGCAGCCCTCACGCAGCTGGCATGGCAGTGCCAAAAGCACCCATGCACGAATACGGCCCATGACCCACCTCTGTCAGCAAAATCTGGGGATCCAGGGAGCGACTCGTCATTCCTTCTGAACCGCACGCCGAGACCCTTAAGGATACCCTCGACGGCCACCTCGAGGTTGGTGGACCTCGTCTTAACGGCAGACATGCGAGCAGATGTTTGTGGGTCCGTCACGTTGCGCGCGCTCGGGGAACTCAGTCCTTGCCACCCCTGGACAGGCGCAGCCACTCAGACTCATCCAAGCCTACCCTGGAGATGTCGGTCGCAAATTTGTGGGCCACCCGCTGTGCTTGTGCCTCCTTCAACTGGCCGAGCCATCTGTACACACCGTCTGCTCCCTCAAAGTAGAACCCCGTGTCACGCTTCGTTGCTCGCACCACCCGGCCCTTTGACCGAAAGGCCAGAAGACGGATGTTTGCCAGCTTCGCATCAGGCCGCAGACGCTGAAAGTTGCCGGGCCCATCCTCCACTACAAGCTCAAAGGGCTCACCCGGCTTGGCGAGCTCGGCCCCAAGAAACGGAAACCTAGTGTCGCTTTCGTCGTCAAGCCGGACGCTATCGCATACCGGCTGCAGACATACTAGGTAGCGCCTCGGTTCAGCGGTATCGTTACAGATTATAGCACCCAGCTTCAACTGCGGATTCTGAGAACGGCTTTCGTCAGCGCGGACACTCGTCTTCTCGTACAGATGGACCGATGACGTGGCCACAGCGAAGCGCAGATCGGCCAGATCAGCACTCTTCGCTCGATCAGCGGCTGAAGGAAGAAACGTCTGCGTGGCATGCAGAAAGAACCTGCCGCGCGCCGACTTAGACAGGTCTGGGTCCTTCCACGAGCTGATGCCATCCCGCAACAGCGGCTCCAGCCCGCTGGGCGCCAATTTGCGCGGCGGCTTTTTTGGGTCAATCGCCAACTCATACTCTTTCGCCTGATGATTTAGCCACGCCTGCACCCGCTCCGCGGATGCTTCGGAGCGTACATCGAATCCGTGAAGCATCGACGTCAACTCGCTCCCGAGCAACGCAACAGCGTGGTCGGCGGCGTCATCCGGAGCAGCGAGCAACACACGATGCGCTACAAACGCTGCATCCAAATCGCTTCCCAAATATGCTAATATCTCGTGCGTGTTATCCCTGAGCACAGCCAGGCCTCGCAATGCAACATTGCGAATGACGCCGCGCGCCAGGCACGCGAATTCGTGATGCAATCGGGCCGGCAGATCGTGTTGTTCCACGATGTTTTCTCGTTCCGGCGTCTGCTCCGGGATCCTTGCCCCAGGCTTTGCTAGCACGACGATCCGAAAGGCGCTGGACCGGAAGGACAGCAATGTATCTTGCGTCGAAACAAGTTCCGCGGTGACCAGGCGTTCGCGCAATAACTTCAGAACCTTCTGAAGATCTGGCTCGATGGTATAGATCGCGATGAGTCGCAGCCGCCCGCCTCGAGCGGCATCTTCCTTCAGTATCTCGGTGACGAGGTTCCCGGTGAAATCACCCGGGACCTTGTGTATGACCCAATCAATTACCACGACATCTGCGCGCCGCGCTGCGTCCTTGATCGCCTGCATGTCGCCGCCAAGGGTCGGCTGCAACACCGCACAGATAAGGCTCTGCTTTGCAAACTCCTCGATGATCGCCTTCGCGTCGAGCCCTCCTTCTTCGGCCTCCTTCCGTTCTCTAGGCGGTTGATTTGACGCCCGCTGGGCGTCGAGCGCCACACCTTCGCTCGTCTTGGCCCCCGCCGCGCCCGCGACTTGCGCAACGCTCGCCGCAACACCCTCGTGGACCTGAGACTCACCAAGCGGCCCAACTGGCGGCACCAAGATACCCGCTTCTTCAACGGCGTCTCCTTCGAACGCATGGTCGTCCAAGAAGACAACTGTCTGTACAAACGCGCGAGCTACCGCGGAGGCATTTTCCAAGAACGTGCTAGCTCTATCGCTCATGCGTCCCCCGCTGCGTTAGCCTCCTGAATTCGAAAGGAAGCCCCTTTTCCATGTCGAGGTGGTCCGAGTCTCAGAATGTAGCCAGCCTTCCGAAGCACTTCCCGTGAGATGAATAGCCCCAGCCCCCGGCCGCCAGGCTTGCGTGTGAAACCCATTTCAAATACTGCTTCGCGATCTCGCTCCGATACCCCAGGGCCATTATCCGACACGACGAGCGCGCTATTGTCGTAGTCCAGTTCGATGAACTTCGGCGCATGCCGATCGGACAACCAGAAGATCGCGTTATCGACTAGGTTGACGAAGACGGGATAGAAGGTCGAGGGATATCCAGTGAGCTTGTGCCGGTCGAACGCCTCAGTATGACGGATCTCGACTTCATGTCTCCGCAGGCGCTCCCTGAAAAGGTCCTGGAGGTATCCGGCGATCTCGCTGCCTCTCATTTCGACAGCGTTCCGGTACAACCGCCTATGCAAAGGCGTAAAGAGGCGGAGATAACCGTCGAGGTGATCGAAGCTCGCGCGCAGGTCGGTGTACACGGATCCTAGCGCGGCGTTTCGATCCGCCCATGTCTTGAGCCTCTTGATTGCTCCCCGGACCGTACGAATGCTTGCGCTAAATTCATGATTGATGATATCGATGGCCATCCCGAGCTGCGTTAATTGCAGGTCGGCGTCCGCCCTTTCGCGCAACGCAAGGAGCTCTTCCTCGAGCGCCTCAGTCAGTTCGTCCGGCATAGGCGACCCCGAGCTCAACGCTTTCGCGAGATCGGCAACTACATCCCGCACTCGCCGAAGCGCAGCACCTCCACGTTCACCCGTTACCCTAACGTCTTCCTCGATCTTGACACGCTCGCGAGCGAATTCAGCATCACCAAGCTGCTCTGGATCCAACTGCGACACCCGTTCCAAGGCACGCCCAATCGATTTTTCAAGCTCGTCAGTTGAGCGCTGCACGAGCGCACGGACCCGCGACTGTAGAGCGTCGGCCTCAGCCGTTAGAGCAGTGCTCGCATGGTCACGGCCATTCCGAGCCTCTTCCACCACTGATGCGATCGCCGCCTGAGCCCGTTTCGCCTTTCTCGCGCTGCCGCGTGTTTCGCGGAGGGCAGAAGCAACTGCAACCTCGATGCGCTGACGAGCCGGGACGAGCGTCTCCCGTTCGAATGCCTGCAACGTGTCGAGGTACACCGTCCAGTCGCGTCTCGTCCCGGCAGGGAGAGCAACGGAACGAGGCCTCTCGACCTTTAGCGACTCCCGAACACGCTCAAGCTGCTGAATGGCATCTCGCTCTGCGGACTCGATGAGGCGAGACGCAGTCTCGGGATCCCGCATCTTAGGCGAAGGCTGGAGGTTCTGCTCCACAGACCGCAGCGCATCCTTGACGCTCTTTGCTGCAGCGCCTCTGTCGAGTCGCTTTAGAGCTTCCCCTAGCGCTGATGAGAAGGGACCCAGCTGCTCGTGTGCGAACTGATTGCGCTCCCGCCGCAACCGTTCGCTCTTGTCAAGCTCCTCCTTCTTGTGCTGGAAGATATCGGCACGCGCGCCGCCCTCGCGAAAGAACTCCGCGGCGAGCTGAATTAGAAGATTCGTGAGGGAATCAGTGAACTGCTGGTATGCCTTATTCCGCCGGAACCCTTCCCTGCCCGCCTTTTCGTGAAGTGCGAAGTTATGTTCACGGGTCAGGTCGATCGCGCCGAACATCCGCCGATACGAAAAAAAGTAATACGAAAAGCCCTTGTTGCGTCGCTCCTCTATTCCCAGAAAATCGAAGTCGATGTCTCCATACGGAAGAATGCGAATGCCGTCGCGATACACATACAGTCCACCAATACGGTCGAGGCGAGCAGTCAATTCGGCAAAGCTCTCTGGGTCCTTCTGGTACAGGAGCGATTCCCGTCCCACTCCCTGAAGATACCCGAAGGCCAGGCCGAACGGGCCGCAATGGAAGATATCGTTGGGCCGAATGACGGGCTCCAGCGCGTACTTAAGAATCTTATCGAAGACGCGAACCTTCCCTAAAAAACGGCCCTTCTCGTCGAAACGCCCAGCCACTGTATGGTCGGCGTTGGACAGGTCGTCGGGAGAAAAGAAGTCCTTTTCGCTGGTAACATCCACCACGCTGTCCGCTGACTTATGGTCGCGAAGAGCAGTATGCATTACTGGCCCAGAACCCGGAGCAAGCGTATTGGTGAAGCCAATAAGCATCTTCACCATCGGCGGCGCCGTTGCAGCCCCCGGCGTACCATCGAGGTCGATGTCGATAGTGTCTTCCGTTGGGCGGATGAAGAAGTGCGTTCCAGGCCGTCCATCGGAAAGCGTCAGCTGCGCCTTGCTCCGGGACCGGAATACTGCATCCAGTGACTTGGGGTCGACCGCCTCAAACATAGCTAGGTCGCTCAACATGCGCTGAACCACATCTGGCGTTGTATACCGTTGCAGCTTCTTCACGGTATCTCGGGCCGAGGCGACCAACGCTCGAACATCCTCACCAGAGGGAAGCGCACCCCCGGCAAACGTGCGCATCGGAATCTCCACCGCGTCCAGGTCGACCGAAGGCACAGTGAAAAGGTTCCATGGGATAAACGCTGCAATTAACGGATGCACTGTGTTGCCGCGCTTCGCTCGCGTCAGGACTAACACTTGCGACCCAATTGACGCGATTGCAAGGCGCCCGATGCCCTTCTCGCCCAGCAAAGGTCGCTGCGGTCTTCCCGGAGGGACATAGGGGAGCTTCACATTGGGCGCAACGAGCTTACTTTCCGTTCCTAGCGTCAGCCAGCGATCAACAAATTCCTCCTCGGTCATCCCAATGCCATCATCTCGCAACACGAACAATCGCTCGACGCGGAAGTAGTCCGCCTCGACAGCGTTCGCGTATGCGTCGTGAGCATTCTTGAACAGCTCACTGACTGCGGTGGGGATGTTGGCGATCTGCTGCCGGCCCAGCATGTCGAGGGTGCGCGCGCGCGCACGAAACTTAGCCATAACGCACTTCCCTCGAGCCCTTCGTGGATGCGGCGCGCCATGTGCGCATGAACTCGCGACCGAGACGTTCAGCAAGCAGTACAGGAACAGCATTGCCTATCTGCCGCGCCATCGAGACTAGGCTTCCTACGAATTCAAACTCTCTTGCAAAGGTCTGAAGGCAGGCCGCTTCCCGCACGCTCATCGCTCGATGCTGGGTCGGATGTCCATAACGGCCATTGGAGATACTCACACAGCGCGTCGTCAACGCGGGAGCCGGACGGTCAGCTCGCATTCGTCCATACACGTCAGTGTGACCACGATAAGGCGCATCTCCACTACGACTCTGTGAATGACACCGGAGGTTCAGATGATGCGGCCAGTCAAGGCGGGACCCCCCGGGTGGAGTCGACTTAATTCGCTCCAGGTTTAGGGGCGAAAGGCGCATCGCGCGGTGTACAGGGTCCCTGTGGTGCGTTTGGCCCGCGTTTAGGCGAGGAAGGCCTGATATCCACTCGCCGACCGTGGAATATTGCTGTTTCGCTTTCGGACCGTGCGTGGGCGCAGGAATCTGGACAGGCCCAACGCGGCTCGCCAAGAGCACGAGTCGTCGACGCATCTGTGGAACGCCGTAGTCTTGGCACTCAATTACTTTCGTCACATAGCCATAGCCGCGTGACTTGAGGGATGCACAGAAGGCAGCGAATGGCCCACGCTCACCGCTTACGTCTTGTAAGCCGGGAACGTTTTCGCAAAGGACGAATGCGGGCTCAAACTCCTCCACAAACCTCCGGAACTCGTTCAGTAGGTCGCGTCCGCGCCGGGGGTGCTTCTTCGTGCTGCGTTGGCTTGAGAAGGGCTGGCAGGGTGCGCAGCCGCAAAAAAGTAGCGGGTCTTGGCCGCAGTTCTCAATCAACGGCGAAATGTCATCAGGCGTGATGCGCCTGATGTCGCCGAGCAGGAAGTGTGCGGTAGGGAAATTACGTGCGAATGTGAGCGCAGCATCTGCGTCACAATCTATTCCCAGCACGATGTCCATGCCGGCTTCCCGCAACCCTGCGCTCGTGCCGCCGCAACCCGAGAAGAAGTCGAAGACCCGAATCATCTCGGCTTCTCAGTCGCCGCAGCAAGGGATGTCCGTCGGTCGGGACGTCGTTGTGTGGGCGTCGCGTCGTGGCTCCGTTCGCGCGTAACGTACGTCCAGCCCCTCATCAAGGAACTCCATCGTATCGGCGCAAGGGTCCGGCGAGCGTGCGTGCGGGCGCACACTTCCGTCAAGATACGTCACAGGAGTGACAGTGTCGCCTGAGAGCTGTCACATCGCGAGTATTTTCTTTCGGGATCTTCCAGCTGGTTGGCGCTTCACCATACCCCGCCGGGTCCTACGTCCCCGGGATGCATCGTCGTCGACTCTCTCCTGCGTGCCTTCGGCTCCTACTGGACGGAGGGCAACCGGGGTCTGGGATGGGCCAAGGAGGCCCTGCCGCCGTTGAAGGGAGGATCTGGCTTGGGTATCCCATCTCCTCCAGCCATCTGGCTCAGGGACGCGGAAGTGCCGTTCGTCACTCCAAGGCATAGAGACCGCTGGGCAGATGCAGGGGTTCCCGCTAGGGTGGACTCAGGTTTCTGGCGCGCGGGAGCGGGCCCGCTGGCGACTCGTCGGCAATGCGGGGAGTGTACCCATCGCGCAGTGGATTGGCGAGATGCTCACGGTGCGCAACGTTCGTCCGATAAACGGCACCGAGCGATCTTCTGCCAAGCGGTGGCCTCCTGCAGGGCTTACGATCCAGACGACGTCCGCGCCCCAGAGTTCGCACGTGGCTGATCAACCCGCGTGAGCGCCACCGTGATCGGGTGGCACGCTCCCTGATGGTGAACGGAGCGAAGATGCTTGAGAACGTGGGCGTCGCGAGGCCCCCGGCGTGATCGGGCGCTTCCGCGGCAGTCGTGTAACCCCGCGAAATTCGATCCTTCGTCCGCCGAGGGGCCGCTCATCCGGGATGACCGCGAGCCCCCTCGTAAGTGCGCGGAATCAGATCACTCCGGTTTCGGGCGTGCGAACTCTGGCGCCCTCATGGCGCTCAACAAACATATCTCGCAACTCGACACAGTCCTCAAGGCGCTGAAGAAGTACGTGTAGTCGACAACAAGCCTGGTCATCTCGCGAGGCGCAAGTTCTCGGGCGCGGCGTGGTCAGTGCGCCGGCGGTGTGCGCACAGCACTCCTCAGCTCGGTCACACTCTTGACAAATGCGTCGGAGTCGAAAGCCGACGAACAGCTTCTAGACAAAGCCCGAAGCTGAATCCATAGCCTTTCGACCTCGGAACCACCGAATACCGTTACGGCGTCTCTCCCAAATAGCTCCGCATAGACGTTGAGATAGCGCGCCACCAGCGTGGGGTGCGACGCGCCGCAAGCCCGCAACTGAAACCGTTTCCTAAACCTCGGCATGTCCCCGGCGTTGTTGTGCGGTGTCCACGCCCGAGGATCTCGCCCAATATCGACTATAGATTCATACACATCCGCTACATGGAGCCCCCAAATCATAAGTGCGGCAGCTTCTTCGGCGGGTCGCTGTTCGTTTGCTTCGTATGTGTCCTTGAACAGAGCGGTGACGCCCACCTTGTCGGCATCCAGTTCGCGCGCGAGTTGTGCGTCATCAAGAGGGACGGACGCCACGCGGAAGCCTCGGAGGCGCTCCGGTTCGGGGGGAGAAGCGAAGCCACAAGGCGCTAGCGCATTACCTACGGTATGCCCCAGAGCGATATGTGCCAGCTCATGTAGAATCAAGAATCGAGAGAATGACCAAATGATCCATCGCGATGTTAATGGGTACCTCTCTTCGCCAAGTCTTCGCGCGACGGCGTCAAGGAAGTCGAACCGCTGACCCCAAGAATTGAGCGACCGCTCCGCCTGGAGGTCGTCGGGGAGCGTCGGCAAGACTAAGCGCGACGCGGGCTGAACACGGTTGTAAACGACTCCATTGAAATGGGCCGCGATCAGCATCTGCCGCCACAGGAATCGAACGTCACAGACGATAACGCTGGACCATGCCACGCAGTTATTCTGCGCGCGCATGACAACTTCGTAGGCGTCGCGACCTTCAGTCAACAGAAGGGTGGGATCGCTCGCCGCTCCCTGGACGTCCACAACGTATGCCGCGACCTCACGTTCGCCCTGCCATAGGCAGTCGGGATTCACCCCGGCGAACGTGAAGCCTGCTGGTATGTTCTCCCTGATCGCAGCTTCGATCTCGTCATAATACTCGTTCAGAAGGCGAGCGGTATCACGAGGGACGGCATATCTGTGAAGCGCCTTCCCTAGCGTGTGGCGAGCTACTTGGTCGAACGGCGTGCCGTTTGGCCCGGAAGGGCAATGAGCCCCCATTGCAGCGAGAGCACAGACGACAACAAGAGAGCGGGAGCGTGACAGCACGCCAGGGGAAACGGATGCTACGGGTTGTCCCAGACCTTGTATGCCGTGTAACCGGTCTTGGTGAAGCTGAACGTGTCGACCTTTGTGCAAAGGCCGAAGAACCACGACTTGTTGAGCAGGTCGTATCCCGTGGTCAGAGCAACCCTGCTGAACCCGATGATGCCCGACAGGCTCAACGAACTGTCAAGCTTCGTGTCGCCGTTTCTGGCCCCGACGTTTACTGCCAAGCCTGCAAGTAGTTCGGGATCAACGCTGATAGTCCCGTCCGCATTATAGAGGGCCTTGCCCTGAACAACGCTATATCCAAGCCCGAGTTCGAGAGCTGCTCCAATGCGATACTCGCCTTGGATCTTTTCGACTCTGCTGAACGTCAGCGGAATAGTCGGGGTTCCGAGGATGATGTTGTAGGTGTGCCCAGGAACCGGCGCGGGGGGGACGGCACCCAAGATCGCGGTTGACTTGTACGCCTCACGAAAGGTCTCGCCGTCAGCGATCTGCGCGCGCGCTGCTTCCGAAGTCGCGAGCAGCGCCATAGCAACAAGGACGCGGTTCAGTCGCATGGTGGCTGGCCCCCCTGAATTTCTGAATGCGGCACGGCGAACTGTACAAGGCGCCGGGCTGAGTGGCCGCAGGGGCACGTTGTCGCACCCTGCCGAGTCAGGGCCATCTCGACGCGCCGTTGCGGGGAGACATCGGCCTTCTGCTCGGGGTCGTTCCAATCGACGTCGAGCCCAGCCTTGATGCTGCTCGCCGCCAGCAAGGGAGCACCCGCCTGCTGGCACACTTCTTCGGCGTCGGTCTCCAGAACCGCCGCCATGCATTCGACGATCTTACGACCCGCGTGGCCGAGCAGGTTGAAGGTGTCCTCAACTCGCCCGGCCCCTTCCAGAGGGCGGCTGTCGACTCCCACTCGCAGAGTCTTCGGGAGCTTCTTCCAATCA
>WNGL01033556.1_pt1 | contig 10233 bp, 10 predicted proteins | sample 5400591 | NCBI WGS metagenome assembly WNGL01 (sample SAMN13153377, study PRJNA577476) | soil metagenome | isolation source: 80 cm soil or saprolite under Garry oak tree replicate 1 | place: USA:California | collected 2016-06-15 | reverse complement strand
AAGGCCCCATTGCTGCTAGTTGTGGACTTCCCGCCCGGCGAAGGTTGGAAAACCATCACCGTCACCCTCACATGGTAAGTCTGCAATGGCAGTCGAAGCGGCGGGATCAGTCCGTAATCGTCACTCTCTGGGAGAGCGCATCGAAGGTGATGACCCAGTTCCGCAGAATGTCTCTGCCAATCAAAATTGCAAAATGGCGTTCTTGTACAAAATCTGCCGAAATAATTCGAATCGGGTCGAAAGGCCGAAGACACGTGCCCGGAAAACTAATAGCTCCGGCGTGCTCCCCGCATTTGTGCAAGGAACCTAAGACCCTTATTACAGTTTCACCGGTCTGCAGGAGCTTGCAGTATTTGGCAAATGTTTTGCTAATCACGGTGACTGAAGCACCGGTATCCAAGAGCGCTTTCATTTTGACGGGTTCGGGATATTCAAGGCCAACAGTGCGCCCAGCCTCAATAACTTCACGGGAATTCATTACTACGACGTCAATGCATGGGCCAGGATCGCTATCTCCCCAAGGTAAATGGTTGGGTTGTCGGTCACGGAAACCCGGCTTAGGCGGTTCAACCAGCCCACTAGCGGCTGCGGGTACCCCAGTCCGGTGTGAAAACGCGGGTTTAGGTCCGAGCGGCGGCGGTTGTACCCATTCGCTGTGTACAACACGGACAAGCTGCTCATATTGCGTCTCAGGATATGGATCATTTCGAAGGTCCACACCCTGCTTCGACCTTAAGTAGATCGGAAGAGAGGAGTTCCAATCCCCGCCACGTAACACGGGAATGAATTTGGAAACGTGGAAGCGCGACGCCAAGGCGCTAGTAATAACCATCGACTCGTATCCGACCCCACCATCGCGGCTGTTCGCCCGCTCCGCATAGGCTTGCGTGCAAACGACGATCACGAAGTCGCAGTTTTCGATGCCCTGCTCCATGAAATGAAGCCGGTCGCTGCCTGGTACCAAATACCACTGGTCCAGGTTGATCTCTACTCCGCTTTCCCCTTGCAGCCTCTCAGCGAGAGCAATGACCCACTTTGTGTGGGAATCGCTTTCCCAGGCATAGGACAAAAATGCACGGGGAGGGCGGCCCTTAGATTTATCCGCTGGCCCCGGCGCAATCGGTACTGGTCGGAAGAGAGGTTCCCAACGCTGTTCAGCGTTGCTCATACCAGGTATACGGGCTCAGTTATCCATACCTGCTTTACAAGAAAGTGTCGGTTGGCACCGAACTTCCGCAATCCAGCCTTGAGGGCTTCGGCATAGGTGCCGAAAAATCCCTCCGCTATGACTCGATCTTGAATCACAACAAACTCGCCGGGGTGCGAGAGCGCCCACTCCTGACGGTGCCGCTCGAAGATGTCTAACTCCGCCGAAAACTGGCCAGTGAACGCCATCCGAGGTCTCCTCCCAGGTCTGCTCTCGATCACCATCAATTAGACGCCAAAACTCGCAGCAGAATGTTTCATTTAGTCTAAAATATTAGACAATCTAATTTATTAGACTTTCAGTTCAATGTCAAATAAAATCGGCCGATGGCACGTTTAGCCCTGAACCGCGAATTTCTCGCTGAAATCTCGCATCAGCTGCGCGAGGGATTGCGAGCGCGGGATCAACTCGCCCGAAGAGAAGGAAAAAGATATACGCGTGCGAACGCGGCGGCCGAACTGAACATTTCTAGATCTTCTTTACAGTTCTATTTGGCAGGCACGCATATGCCGTCCAGCGATGTACTCCGTAGGGCCATGGAACTTTGGGGACTCGAACTCACTTATCGGGGTCGCAAGCTTTCGGTCCTTGATCTCCAATCGCCAATTCGAGCGGTCAAGCCCATATCGCAGCAACCTATCCAACTCTCGCTCTGGGATTCTATAAAAGGCCTCACGGATGGTGGACTGTCTATAAAGGTCGAAAAGAGGAGCCCCCAATCGATCACTCTCCAGGTCGAGATCGGATTTAGGGACGGGCCAATGCTGCGTTTAACAAGTTAAGAGATTTCTTTCTATTCCACAGTCTAAAAATTGTGCGGCCCAGCATTGCTGCCGGGCCATTGTCTTTCTGATCTCTGAAACCTAAACCCTGATCCCTGTTGTCATATCCTCATGGGCATCAGCACATACCGCGACTTGAACTCCGCATCGGGATCCTCGGGGCGCATCTGCCCGGCGGACTGCGAGTCCTTGAACTCGAGCCGCACCTCGCCTTCGTTCCCCAGCGCCTTCAGGAAGTCGATGATGTACGTCGAGTTGAAGCCCACCACAATCGGGTCGCCTGAATAGGGCGTATCGATCGTGTCCTCGCTCTCGCCGGACTCCGTCGAACTCGAGCTGATCTTCAGCTCATTACTCTCGAGCCGCAGCCGAATTGCTCCCGACCGCTCGTCCGCAAACTGCGCCACGCGCTGAATGGCCGATGACAGCTCGCTTGACCGCACCACTGCGAACTTGGTGTTGTCGCGAGGCATCACAGCCTCATAGTTCGGGAATTGCCCCGTCAGCCGTCGCGTGCTCAGCGTGCGATGTCCCACACGGAAGAACAGTGTGTGCTCGTCGTCCGCGAACTCCACCTTCTCGACATCGGAGTTCGACAGCAACTGCTGCAGCTCCTGCAGCGCCTTGCGCGGAATCAGCACACGCTTCTCGCCGCTGATTCCATCGAGCACCTCGCCGGGCTTTTCGACAAACGAGAGCCGATGCCCATCGGTTGCAACCATCGCGATCGACTCCGCCTTCAGCACCAGCAGCGCGCCGTTCAGCGTGTAGCGCGATTCTTCATTGGAAATCGCAAAGATGGTTCGCGCGATCAGAGTCTTCAGCGCGACAGCAGGAATGCTGGTCGCCGACACCGCCGGAAACTCAGGCACCTGCGGATAGTTGGCGCGCGCCATGCCTACCATCTTCGTGTTGGAGCGCCCTGAGCGAATCTGCACCCAGTGGTTGTCAAGCAGCTTGATCGAGATGTCGCCATCGGGCAGCAGCTTGATGTAGTCGTAAAGCTTGCGCGCGGGAATGGTGCACGAGCCCGGCTTCTTGACCTTAACAGCGGCGCTGGTGCGGATCGCCTGGTCAAGGTCGGTGGCCGTGATGTTCAACCGGTCGCCCTCAGCCTCGATCAGAAAGTTGGACAGAATGGGAATGGTGGTTTTGCGCTCCACAACGCTCTGTGTCGCGGTCAGTTCCTTCACCAGTTCCTGGCGGCTTACGCTAATCTCCATCGCTGCCCCCTGTGCGGCCTGCTTCTCGACTTCAGTTTCCACGATCGCCATAAACCCACCCTCGATTTCAATCGCACCACGCCTTGGTTGACCTCAACCGGCGGAGCGCCCCCAATTCGCTTCCATCCGCGCTGGCACAAACTCTACAGCACAAGACGCGCCCGCGGAAATGGCTGCCTTTACTTGACTTTGATTGTATTCACCTTCATCAAGACGCGCGCGTGGAAAACAGGTCCAGTATCTGGATTCCGAGGCATCTTCGCCACCAGACCACGGCTGTCCGATTCCCATCCTGTCTGCGCCTTGGGTTCATCAGCCAATCCCGGTCCCGCAGGACCTGCTCATCGCCTGGTCGTGAGCTGCCACACAGCGCCGCTACGGTTGTTAGGAAAATCGTTATAGAGAATTAAAAAGACTAGTAGTACCCGTAGTTCAGGCCGGAAAAGTGGAAATATCTCCGATCTCATTTCCCTCCTTTCCTTTACCCACCGGGCGAGATTTCTAAATCCCAACTGTGCAATTCAGGGCAATTGGAAATCCAGCCACCAACCCCATCCCAAGAACCCTTGTTTCCCACCACTCCCACAGCACCTTTAAAATCCCCTGTGAATCATCGGTGCATTTTGTGGAGAGCTTGTCCCCGCGCGCTCCAGTCAACAAGTTGCAAGGCACCAGAGTTGCACAGGTACCATGAAATGGAGGTTGCGGAGAGGGCACAGCCATGAGTCTGATCAGGGGCGAATTTCAACGTGACGAAATGACATTCTCTTACCTGGATTCGGGCGGAGCGGGGCCCGTTCTAATCGCGCTTCATGCCCATCTTATGGAGGGCACCACCTATGCGGCCCTGGCGGCGGATTTATCTCCCCAGTGGCGAGTTGTCGCGCTCGATCAACGCGGACACGGCCATTCCAGCCACGCGTCCAGCTACACCCGCGAGGACTATCTGGGCGACATCGAAGGCCTGTTCACACACCTCGGCGTGCAGCGAGCTGTCCTCCTCGGCAATTCCCTGGGAGGCGTCAACGCCTACCAGTTTGCCGCTCGCCAACCTGATCAAGTCACTGCGCTAATCATTGAAGACATCAGCACCGTCGTGTTGGACGAAATCAACTTCGTGCTTCCATGGGAAGGCGTCTTCGCCACCCGTGAGGAACTCGAGAATCGCATCGGCTCCCGCTTTGTGCCCTATCTCCAAGATTCGTTCGGACAAAGCAGCGCAGGCTGGAGACTGGCTTTCAAGCCGCGGGACATGGTGCTCTCGCAGCACGAGATGATCGGGGACCATTGGCACGACTGGCTTGCCACCACTTGCCCCGCGCTCCTGCTCCGTGGAAGCGAAAGCCGAGTCACAACTCCGGAGCAGGTCGAGCAAATGGCAAAGCGCCGCAGAAATACCCAACTCCTTACGCTCGACGGTGGACACGCTCTCCACATGGACAACCCCGCGGGCTTTAACGCTGCAGTACGCAAATTTCTTGACCATCTTTAGAGCAGTTTCGGAATTCACGTAGACTTTTTGAGCGCAGTGAAAGGTGACATTTTCTTCCACCCCAGCGACCAAGACCCGTCGCCGGGGACCCCGGTGATGAAAAAGCCACTTGAATGCGTGTTTTCGGTCTATAGCAATTCCGAAACTGCTGTAGCCGCCAAGACTTTTGATCGACAAGCAAAGGCCTCGAATATTCCCATCCGCAACGCCTCAAGCCACATTTTCCCAATCCCGCACAAGCTGATCAAAAGTTCCCGCATTCTTCGCAAATTCAGTTCGTGCCACTCCTAGACTTAAGTGCGGAGGGAGCATTTCGATTGCCCATCGACATCGATAGCCTTGAAAACCAACTCATCCAGATGGCGGCTGAGGGTGCGCCGGGCAGGGACTTCTGCCAGGCCATCTCCGAACTCGCTCACACCGGCCGCTTTCTCCAATTGCGCGACGCGCTCCCCGCGATCATATACGACGAACTGTGGGTGCGCTACAGAGAGAATCCATCCGCCTTCGTTGCCGGCTGGCGCACACTTGCAGGAGAAATGCACCGGGGCTTTATTGAGCACGCGCGTCAACGCCTCACGTCGCTCATGCGCATTCAACGCGCTCAGGAAGACATAGCGCAGTCTGCGTGGCAGGAGATCCAGCGCGCACTCGACGCCCAGCAAAACGATCTTCTCCGCGCCGCATTCGCTTTCGAATTACTCCTCAGAAGAGGCCGACCGCTATCTCGACGCAATTTACTCCACGAGGTCAACAATAATCTGCAAATCACCGGCATCGCTCCCGACTTCCCCCGCGTCGCCAACCAGGTCAACGACGCCGGTAGGAAAGCCGTCCACCAGAGTCTGCTCTCAGGAGATGAGGCCCGCACTTGTCTCCAAAATGCCCGCCAGGCCCTTCAACTCCTCCTCGGTCACTGACCACTGATCCGTGCCCACTGTCTTTCGTTCTTCTATACTGAACTTTCCATGTCCTATCAATCTGCCATCGATCAACTGAGCGCCATGGTGCCGGAGCTCTACACCCAGCCGGGCCACGTCCGGCGCAAGTTTTCGCTGGATGAGATCGGGATTCTTCTCGGAGCATTAGGCAGTCCCCACCGCAGCTTTCCCTCCGTGCTTATCGCCGGCACCAATGGCAAAGGTTCCACAGCGGCTACGCTCGCCTCGATTTTGAAGGAGTCTGGCCTGCGCACAGGCCTCTACACCTCGCCGCATCTCACGCGACCCAATGAGCGCATCAAGGTCGACGGCGCAGAAATCAACGACGACGCATTCGGAAGCCTTTTCGTAGGCGTCCACGACTGCGCTCAGCAGCTTGTCCGGGAGGGGAAGCTGGCCCAGTTGCCCAGCTATTTCGAAACGCTGACTGCCATGGCGTTCCTCCACTTCGCCGCCGCCGAGGTTCGGATCGCGGTGCTCGAAGTTGGCATGGGCGGCCGTCTCGACGCCACCAACATCGTCGACCCACTGCTCTCCATCGTCACCGACATCTCGCTCGACCACACGGAGTGGCTCGGCTCCACCATCGCTGAAATCGCCCGCGAAAAAGCCGGTATCCTGCGCCGCGGCGGAACGCTCATCACTTTGCCACAACATCCCGAGGCCAATCGCGTGCTCGGCGAGACGGCCGTTTCGCTTGACGTTCTTGGCATCAGTGCCGTGCCCTACATGCCTCCCATAAACGCCTCTGCTGACGCACCGTACACCGTCGAAGCCCTGGGCACTTCCGTCGAGGTTGCATCTCCTCTTCGCGGTGCTCACCAGCATCGCAACATCGCCCTTGCGATCACGGCTTCAGTGGAACTGGCCATCAGCCACGGCTTGCCCGTTACAGCTGCCTCCATCGCCGGTGGCATTCGCCGCACCAGCTGGCCTGCGCGTTTTGAACGGATCACCAGCGGCGGCAGCGATTGGATCCTCGACGTGGCGCATAATCCCGCCGGCGCCTGGGCCCTCCGCGCTGGCCTGCGCGACGCTTTAGGCAGCGACCGCCTCAGCACGCTCGTCTTTGGCTGCCTGCGCGACAAACCGATTGCAGAAATGGGCCAGATTCTCTTTCCCCTCTTCGATCAGGTCATCTTCGCGCCCATTCACAGCGCCCGTGCCGCTGCCACGCCCGACTTGCTCTCCGCTGCCGCCACCACAGGCACCCCGGCCTTCGTAGCTACCTCCGTGACTCAGGCCCTCGGCCTCGCCCGCGAGCTCTCAGCCAACCAGCCCATCGTTGTCTCAGGATCGGTATATCTGGTCGGCGAAGCGCGCGGTCTGCTGCTTGCCGAATCGGTCGAGGTCAGCCAAAGCGCAGAGCGCGTAGGCCAGCAGCCATGAGCAGTAGGCCTCCCGATCCGCTGGCGCGGCTGTACCGATGGCGCACCAATCTGATTCAAATTCCAGCTGGCGCAATCATCACCGCTATCTGCGGTTCGCTTTCACTGCTAGTCTCACTCGTTGACAAGCGAGGCCTGATCCAGCACCGCATCGCTCGCATCTGGGCACGCTTGCTGGTGTGGTGCTCCGGCTCATCGCTCAAAATAGTCGGCGCAGAAAACCTTCATAAGCACCCCGTCGCCGTCTACGCGGCCAACCACACGTCGTACATGGATACGCCGGTAATCTTTGCCGCGCTCCCCTTCCAGTTCCGCATCCTCGCCAAAAAGGAGCTATGGCCGATGGCCTTCATCGGCTGGTATCTGGCGCGTTCCGGCCAGATCCCGATCGACACCGTGAACACCCACGCCACACTCTCGAGTCTCGGCGCGGGTGTAAAGGCTCTCCGCTCCGGGATGCCGCTGTTCGTTTTTCCTGAAGGTGGCCGCACCGCAACAGGCGAACTGCAGCCCTTTCTGGCCGGCGCCGCATACCTCGCTATCCGCTCTCAGGTTCCTCTCGTTCCCATTGCGCTCAGCGGCGTCTACGACCTGCTCCCCATTCATACGCGCCACTTCTACCCGAGCTCATTGACGCTCAACGTGGGTGAACCGATCCTCACCACCGGCCTCACGCCGCGCCAAACGGACGAACTCACCCAGCGTCTTCGCGCCGCCATCGAAGAACTGCGCGCCACGCCGGCAGGCACGTTGGCCTGATGCGCCCGCTCTGCAAAGAGTCCTGCCTGCAGCCGGTCCTGTAAATTCCTGGTGTAGCACTCACTTGCCTCTGTTAATATCCTCTCCTCGAAGAAGGGGAACAAAATGGATAATCGCCACCGGCGACTGATGTGGCATGGGATGTGCCTGTTTTTGATCGGACTCCTGACCGGCTTCGCTGAGACCCACTTCGCCAACGTTCGTATGGGGCTGGCCGCCCATCTTGAGGGCGTTATGAATGGTACGTTCCTCATTGCGCTGGGCGCTGCCTGGCCCCAGGTGAAGATTCCGCCAGTGGCTAAAGCCATCGCCTTTTGGAGCGCGCTCTACGGCGCATATTTCAATTGGCTCTTCACCATGCTCGCTGCAGTTTTTGGGACCGCCGCGCTCTCCCCGATTACGGGAGAGGGCCACTCCGGATCCCCTTGGCAGGAAAATCTGGTCCTCTTCGGATTCATGTCGGTCGGCATCGCAACGGTCGCCTCCACGATGATCCTTGTCTGGGGACTCCGCGGCAAGAACTCCTGAGGCCAGCCAACCGATCTCGAAGGCGGGATACGACCGCATCGCCAGTCGAATCGTAGCGCGCTAGCGGCCCACGACCACCGGCACCGGAGCACTCTCCAGCGCGACAAACTTCGCCGGCGCGCAGCACGCCTTGGCCAGCTTGGCTCGATCCGCCTGCATGGCCTTCTCATCTTTCAACGCAGCCAGCGTCTGCCGCAGAATCTGCGCCGCCCCCGCGTGCGGCGGCATCACGATCCGATAGTGCATCCACTTTCCCTGGCGCCGCGCAGTCACAATTCCAGCGCTACGTAGATAGGCCAAGTGCCGCGAGATCTTGGGTTGAGGGCTCCCCAGAATCTCGACGAAATAGCAGACGCAAATCTCCTGCTCGCCCATCAGGTTCAACAGCCGAAGCCGCGTCTTGTCGCCCAGCGCCTGGAAGAAACGCTCCAAATCAAATTGCGGCTTCAATGCCATGTGTATATATTCGCATTGACGAATGTATTGGTCAAGCATATAGTCGTTTTAGCGAATATGTTTCGTGGAGGAACCATGACAGAACTATTGATTGATTTGATCGATTCAGTCAAAGCGAAATACGGAGCAGTAGCGGAAAGCACGCTATCCAGTGAGAACGCCGGCGTGCGTGCCGTCGCAGAGGCTTTCGGCTACACCGCTGAAGAGCTCACCTCGATTCCAGCCGAAGCCAACATGGGCTTGTCCTGCGGCAATCCCACGGCAACGGCTCATCTCAAGCCCGGCGAGGTGGTCGTTGATCTTGGCTCCGGCGGCGGCCTCGATGTCTTTCTGGCCGCGCAGAAGGTCGGACCCAAAGGCCGCGCCATCGGCATCGACATGACGCCCGCCATGCTCGAGCGCGCCCGCGCCAACGCGAAGGCCGGCGGCTACACCAACGTAGAGTTTCACCAGGCCACTATCGACAACCTTCCTCTGCCCGACGCGTCGGTCGACTGCGTTATCAGCAACTGCGTTCTCAACCTCGCTCCAGACAAGCCCGCCGTCTTCCGCGAAATCTTCCGCGTTCTCAAGCCAGGTGGCCGCCTCGCAGTCAGTGATATTGCCCTGAAAGCCGAGTTGCCCGAAGCGATTGCCTCGAGCATGGCAGCGTATGTCGGCTGCATTGCGGGCGCGATCCGCATCGAGGAATACCGGTCCGAGCTTCGCAAGGCCGGCTTCGAGCACGTCGAAGTCGTCGATAGCGGCAAAGACCTGAACGCCTATGCCAAGATCGAGAATCAGTCCGGCTGTTGCTCGCCCGCGATGGACGACAAATCCACGTTCCCCATAGCGCAAAGCTCTTGCTGCGCCCCGGCCGCTGTGCAGGAAGGCCCCGAGACGAATGTTCGCGATGACTTGCGCTCGCTGCTTGCGAACTACGACGTAAACTCCGCCGCGGCGAGCGTGAAGGTTTACGCGCTCAAGCCCACTGCCAAATCCTGCTGCGGCCCGGCCTGCTGCTCGCCGGTGAGTGAATCGGTGAAAGGCTGACGCCAATGTCAAAACAATACAACGTTCTATTTCTATGCACTGGCAACTCCGCCCGCTCCATCATGGCCGAGGCGATTCTCAACCACAAAGGCAAAGGCAGCTTCATCGCGTACAGCGCAGGCAGTCATCCCTCGGGCCAACCACGCTCAGAGGCCCTGGAGCAGATCGAGTCCGCAGGAATTGCAACCAAAGGGTTGCGCAGTAAATCCTGGGATGAGTTTGCAGCTCCCGACGCGCCGCATTTGGATTTTGTTTTTACGGTGTGCGACAACGCGGCGAACGAAGTGTGCCCTTATTGGCCTGGACAGCCGATGACCGCGCACTGGGGCATTCCCGATCCGGCAGCGGTGAAGGGCACGCCCGAGGAAATCGCCCGCGCTTTTCGCGATGCCTTCACAGTGCTCGACCGCAGAATCGGTCTCTTT
>WNGL01023254.1_pt1 | contig 10233 bp, 7 predicted proteins | sample 5400591 | NCBI WGS metagenome assembly WNGL01 (sample SAMN13153377, study PRJNA577476) | soil metagenome | isolation source: 80 cm soil or saprolite under Garry oak tree replicate 1 | place: USA:California | collected 2016-06-15 | reverse complement strand
CGTTGCCCCAGGCCGCGTCTGCCTCGCCATCGGCACAGAGGAACAGCCGCGCCGCCTGCCATCGCTCGCGCCACTCCGGCAGGCTGAGCCCGGATACTTGGAGCTGGTGGCGACCGCGGGCCAGGCGCCGGCCACCGCGGCAGACCGACACCTGCGCGGTCTCGGCCCGCCGCTGGGTCTCGGCGAGCCGACGCTGCAGTGCCTGCAGGCGGCACTGTTTCTGGAACCGCTCGGCTCGCGTGGCATAGCCGCGGGCCCGGCCCTGCTTCTGCCCGGCGGGCACCGCCAGGCGCCTGATGATCGCGCTGGTCCTGGCCTGCAGACTGGTCCGCTCGGCGTCCAGGTTGCGCGCCGCCAGCTGCCAGGCATCTTCGGAGCTGCGGGTGATCGCCCAGGCCCACCGCGACGACGAGTTGGCGGTCAGCGCCTGCTTGCGCAGCCGCCGGGAGCGCGCCCGCTGCCGGGCGCCGAGGCGGCCCTGGGCGCAGCGCCGGGCCAGGTCTGCCCCGGCCAGCGAGCCCAGGTAACCGCCGACCGCGGTCAGGACCTCGGCGTCGCGCTGGCTTAGCCGAAGACGGGTCCGCACCCGAGTGCCCGCCGGACCGGCGACCACGAACGGCGCAGCGACCTCGCGCAGCCGCCTGGCCATCAGCGGCCCGGCTGCCGTCGGTCCGACCAGTTAGCTACCATGGCATGTCATGGTAGCACGAACGTGTGTTCGAGTCCAGTGTGACCGGGCCGCGCCCACGAGCGCGGGCCGCCCCTGCCTGTCACGCTCATTCGTGCAGCCGTGAGCGCGCCATCGTTCAGAATCTTTTGTGAACTGCTCGATGCCCTGGTTCCGCGGCTGACCGTAGGCCCACCGCTGCCCGTTCTGGAATCTGGACGTCGCGCCGTAACGCGCACGTCAGTGGTAGAAGTGGCGCACGCCGGTCAGGTACAGGGTGATCCCGGCCGCCTGGGCCGCGGCGATGACCTCCTCATCGCGGATCGACCCGCCAGGCTCGGCGATCGCGCGCACGCCCGCGTCGGCCAGCACCTGCAGCCCGTCAGCGAACGGGAAGTACGCGTCGCTGGCCGCCACGGCCCCCTGAGCGCGGTCCCCGGCCCGCGAGACCGCCAGCCGGGCCGAGTCCACCCGGTTCACCTGGCCCATGCCGACACCGACCGCCGCCTCGCCGGAGGCGAGCAGGATCGCGTTGGACTTGACCGCGCGGCAGGCTCGCCAGGCGAAGCTCAGGTCACGCAAGGTGGCGGCGTCGGCAGCAGGCCCTGCGGCCAGCTTCCAGTTCGCCGGATCGTCGCCTGGCTCGGCGATCCGGTCGGCGGACTGCACCAGCATGCCCCCGCTGACCGGGCGCCACTCTGTGCCCTGGCCCTGATCGGGGGCCGGGCAGCGCAGGACCCGCAGGTTCTTCCTTCCGGTCAGCACGTCCAGCGCGGCCTGCTCGAAGCCGGGCGCAATGACCACCTCGGTGAACACCTCGGCTATCTGCCTGGCCAGCGCCGCGGTGACCACGCCGTTCGCCGCGACGACGCCGCCGTACGCGGACACCGGATCGCCGGCGTGGGCCTTGCGGTGCGCGTCGGCCAGGTCGGTGCCGACCGCGATCCCGCACGGGTTGGAGTGCTTCATGATCGCCACGCAGGGCCTGGCGAAGTCATAGGCGGCCCGCCGCGCGGCGTCGGAGTCGACATAGTTGTTGTAGGACATCGCCTTGCCGTGCAGCTGCTCGGCGCGGGCGATCCCCGCGGGCCCGTCCTGACCGCCGCGCACGTACAGGGCCGCTCGCTGGTGCGGGTTCTCTCCGTACCTGAGGACCTCCCTGCGGCTCCAGAGCGCGGCGGTCACATCGGGCCAGCCGGTCTCGCGCGCCGTCTCGTCCGGCGCGTAGGCCGAAGCAAACCAGGACGCGACCGCCGAGTCGTAGGCGGCCGTGCGCGCGTAGGCCATCGCCGCGAAGCGGCGGCGCTGCTCCAGCGTGAACCCGCCGTCCGCGAGGGCCGCGGCCACCGCCGGGTACATCCGCGGATCGGTGATGACGGCTACACGGGCATGGTTCTTGGCCGCCGCCCGGACCATGGCCGGCCCTCCGATGTCGATCTGCTCGACGCATTCGTCCGGCGCGGCGCCGCTGGCCACGGTCTGCTCGAACGGGTACAGGTTGGACACGAGCAGCTCGAACGGCGCGATCCCGAGCTCGTCAAGCTGGGCGCGGTGCCCAGGCCGGCCTGGATCGGCGAGCAGCCCGGCGTGCACCGCCGGATGCAGCGTCCTGACCCTGCCGTCCAGGCACTCCGGGAAGCCGGTGAGGTCCTCGACCTTCGTCACCGGCAGCCCCGCGGCCGAGATCACGGCCGCCGTGCTGCCGGTGGAAACGATCTCGACGCCGGCCCGGTGCAGGGCCCCGGCGAGGTCTTCCAGCCCGGTCTTGTCGTAGACACTGATCAGCGCTCTGGCGATGGCCACCTTGGTCACGGTCCGATTCTCACCTTCCGGCCCTGGACGGACCACCCGTCGCGGACAAGCCGGCCCACCGTCTCCACGAGCAGCGCGCGCTCGGCGACCTTGATTCGCTCATGCAGGGCGGTCTCGTCATCGTCATCGTGGACGGGAACCGCTGCCTGCGCGATGATCGGGCCGCTGTCGGTGCCGGCATCGACCAGGAAGACGGTGCAGCCGGTCACCTTCGCGCCGTGCTCCAGCGCGTCCCTGACCCCGTGCATGCCGGGAAACGACGGTAGCAAGGCCGGGTGGGTGTTGATAACCCGCCCGCCGAACCTGGCCAGGAAGTCCGGCCCGACCAGCTTCATGAAGCCCGCCAGGAGGACCAGATCGGGTTCGAAGCCTGCGCAGGCCGCGGTGAGCGCACGGTCCCAGTCGCCGCGGGACGGGAAGTCCCGCACCTGGACCGTGAACGTCGTGATCCCCGCCGCCCGGGCCCTGGCCAGCGCGGTGATGCCGGCCCGGTCCGCGCCGACCGCGACCACCTGCGCCCCGTAGGAATCGCTGGCGCACGCGTCCAGCAGCGCCTGAAGGTTGGTTCCCGCCCCCGACACCAGCACGACCAGGCGTGATTGCGGCATGCGGTCACGATAGCCGCGGGCCGGCCGGACATCCGTCGCAGGCGCGAGGTCGCTGGCGCGGCTAGGACGCTGGGCGGTCGCCGGAGGTGATGAAATAGGGGAGTCACATCATGCCAAGCAGCGTGACCACCAGAGAGGACCAGGCCCTGCCAGCAGACCAGAGTCCGCGGCCACCGCTGAGCACTCCCGAGCAGCCGAAGGGCGAGCAGCCCGCGGACGGGCGGCCCGCGGGCGAGCGGCCGAAGGACGAGCGGCCCGCGGACGAGCAGCCGGCACCGAAGCTGCCTGGGCTGCCGCGGCTGCACTTTCCCGAGCAGCCAGGCGGCCAGGGTCCGGCCCCGGCGCCGGGAGGGTACCCGCCCGACTCGGCCCCGCGCTGGGGAAACGGGCCCGGGGCAGATGGCCGGCCTGCGCCGGGCCGGCCAGCCGGGCCGCCGCGGCCGACCCGGCCGCCGGAGCCTTCCGTCCGCCAGCGCGCGCTGGCCGCGTTCTTCCTCGGCGGGCTGAGTGTCCTGGCCGCGCTGCTCGGCGTGGGCAGCAACCCGCACCGTGGCATATACCTGGTGCTCTTCGCCTTGGTCGTGGGCGTTGCCGCCTGCTGGCTCGCCATATCGGCGATGCAGCAGGCGCGCCGCGCGGCCAGCATGCGTCCGCGCGGCGCGGTGTTCGCGACGGTGCTCGGCGTCCTCGGCAGCCTGCTCAGCGTCATCATGCTGGTCGCTTTCGCCGTGTTCTGGCAGCAGCTGACCACCTTCAACCAGTGCATCAGCAGCGCGAACACGCTGACCGCGCAGCAGCAATGCCTGACCCAGGTCCATCGTGCCCTGAACGGGGAGATCAGCAAGCTGGGGGCCAGGGGGTAGCGGGCCACACCCCGTTAAGGGAGCGACGAGGGCCCGGGCGATGCCGCCTTCCGCAGCTCAGCGGGTGCTGGGTCGGTCCCTGCCCATGGATCAAGGTAGATCATGTGCCCGCCGGAGTCGGCATCCTGATCCAGGTCGGGATGCGGCCCGCCCGCGGCCGCAGGGATCACCTCGCCGTGGCCGGCCGCCGGTTCCTCGGCGGCCAGCGCAGGCGCGGACCGGAACCGCAGCCAGTTAGCGACTCCCGCGGTCACCGCGGCGGCCACCCCCACCTGGAGCGCCGTCACCACGCCGACCTGCCACCCGGAAGGGCCGACCGCCGCGAGCCTGCCATCGCCCAGCGGCCCGCCCGCGAACGCGGCCAGCACCGCGAGCACGGACCCCGTCAGCATCCCGCAGCCGAACCCCCAGAGCGGCGCGGCCTCCAGCGCCAGCACCGGCGCGGCCCGCGCCATCAGCAGCCCGCCGAAGGCCCCGGCCAGGTAGGGCACGGCCAGCACGGCCACGGCCAGCACGGGCGGAACCGCCGAATGCACTCCCGACGGGAGCGCTGCGAGCATGGGGAAGGCGGGGATCGGGCCGAGCGCGGAGCCGGTCGGCCCGATCACCGTGCCGGAGCCGAACGCGAATCCCGGGCCGAGCATGAACGAAATCGCCCATAGGACGGCGTTGGGCACGTAGGCCAGCTGGCCGAGCAGCAGCAGCCCGCTCCCCACCGCTCCCGGGGCCAGGGTGCCGTACACGGCCGTGAACTGCCTCAGGTGCAGGGTGAGGGAAACCCCCGCGAGCAGGCCACCGGCCACGGCGAGGACCGCCAGCGCCCCGGCCGTGCCCACGGTCAGCGAGCGGACCCGGTCCGGGAGCAGGGCTATCAGCCGTGACCACGGCGCGAGGGCGTGCGCACCGCCGAGCACTCCCGCGGTCAGCGCGAGCAGGAACGAGCACACCATGGCCTGCGGCAGCGAGGGCGTCGCCAGCGCTGAGCTGCTGGCCAGCGCGAGCGCCCCGGCCACCATGGCGTAAGGGACGGCCAGGGCCAGCCCGGCATAGCCCACATGGCGGAGCCTGGTGACACCTCCGGTGCGCACCACCCAGCGTCCGGCCCGCCACAGCAGCGTGCCGGGCAGCAGCACCAGCCCGAGCGGCAGCATGCCGATCCGGCCCGCGCTGGGCAGCGCGAAACCGACATGGTGGCCGATGAGCCACAGCAGCGCGGCCGTGCGCAGCACGCCGGTCAGGCCCAGCCCCGCGTGCGGCGCCGCGATCCAGCCGGCCAGCACGAGCATGGTCAGCACGACCAGGCCGATCCCCGCGGCCGCGCAGGCGGCGATCGCCCCGGTGATGGCGAGCGGGCGGTCGTTACGCGACGGCACGGGGCTGGCCGCACCGCCCGCGCTGGTCTGCCGCCTGCCAGCGGCCGAACGAGTCATCACGACATCAAGCCTGGCAATTGGCATGGCGGAAGGCGTGGAGGCGCGCCGTGGCAACGAGCGCCGTGACGAAGTGCGCCGTGGGCACGGGGAGGGGGCGCGAGGCGAGGTGCGCCGCGGTCAGCGGCCCTGCATGAACTCGCGGACCAGGCCGGCGGTCTCGCTCGGGGTGCGGCCGACCCGGACCCCGACCTTCTCCAGCGCCTCTTTCTTGGCCTGCGCCGTGCCGGCCGACCCGGAGATGATCGCCCCGGCGTGGCCCATCGTCTTGCCCTCAGGCGCGGTGAAGCCCGCCACGTACGCGACCACCGGCTTGGACACGTTCCGCTCGATGAACGCGGCCGCGCGCTCCTCGGCGTCACCGCCGATCTCCCCGATCATCACGATCGCGTCGGTCTCCGGGTCATCCTGGAACGCGCTCAGGCAGTCGATGTGCGTCGTCCCGATGATCGGGTCGCCGCCGATACCCACCGCGGTGGAGAAGCCGATGTCGCCGAGCTCGTACATCATCTGGTAGGTCAGCGTGCCCGACTTGGATACCAGGCCGATCCGGCCCTCCGAGGTGATGTCGGCGGGGATGATCCCGGCGTTCGACTTGCCGGGAGAGGCGATGCCGGGGCAGTTAGGGCCGACGATCCGGGTGGTGTTGCCCTGCGCGCTGGCGTAGGCCCAGAACGCCGCGGTGTCGTGCACCGGGATGCCCTCGGTGATGACGATGACGAGCGGCATCCTCGCGTCCACCGCCTCGGTCACCGCGTCCTTGGTGCCCGCGGGCGGCACGAAGACCACGCTGACGTCGGCACCGGTTCCCGCCATCGCGTCGGCGACCGTGCCGAACACAGGAAGCTCGGTCCCGCCGAGCTCGATCGCCTGGCCGGCCTTGCGCGGGTTGGTCCCGCCCACCACCTGGGTGCCCGCGGCGAGCATCCGCGCCCCGTGCTTGCGGCCCTCAGACCCGGTGATGCCCTGCACGATGATCCGGCTCTGGCCGGTCAGGAAGATCGCCATCTCACGCTCCCGTCGCGGCCGCGGAGGCCAGCTCGGCGGCGCGCCGCGCCGCGTCGTCCATGGTCCCGACCTGCTCGACCACGGGAATCTGCGCCGCGTCGAGTATCCGCCGGCCCTCGGCCGCGTTGTTGCCGTCGAGGCGGACCACGATCGGGTGCCGCACCTGCTCGCCGCGGTCGCCGAGCATCCCGATCGCGGACACGATCCCGTTCGCCACCGCGTCGCAGGAGGTGATCCCGCCGAACACGTTGACCAGCACGCAGCGGACCGACGGGTCGGACAGCACGATCTCCAGGCCGTTCGCCATCACCTCGGCCGAGGCGCCGCCGCCGATGTCGAGGAAGTTCGCGGGCCGGATCCCGCCGAAGGCCTCGCCCGCGTAGGCGACGACATCGAGCGTGGACATGACCAGCCCGGCCCCGTTGCCGATGATGCCGACCTGGCCTTCTAGCTTGACGTAGTTGAGGTGCTTGGCCTTGGCCCGCGCCTCGATCGGGTCGGCGGCCTCGGGGTCGGCGAAGGCGCTGAAGTCCTGCCGGAACGCGGCGTTGTCGTCCAGGGTCACCTTGCCGTCGAGCGCCCTGACCCGGCCGTCGGTGGTCAGGATCATGGGGTTGACCTCGACCAGGGTGGCGTCCTTGCCGACGAACGCCGCCCACAGCCGCTCCGCGAGCGCAGCGGCTCCGGCGATGGCCTTGTCGGGCAGGCCGCCCGCGGTGACGATCTCCATCGCCTTCGCCGCGTCAACGCCGCCCAGCGGGTCGATGACCACCCGGGCCACGGCCTCCGGATTGACGTGCGCGACCTCCTCGATCTCCATGCCGCCCTGCACCGAGCAGATCGAGAGGAACGTGCGGCCGGAGCGGTCGACCAGGAACGACAGGTAGTACTCCTGCGCGATGTCGCTGGCCTCCTCGACCAGGACCTTGTGCACCGTGTGGCCCTTGATGTCCATGCCGAGTATCTGCCGCGCCTTGGCCTCGGCCTCGTCCGGGCCGTCGGCCAGCTTCACGCCGCCGGCCTTGCCGCGCCCGCCGGTCTTCACCTGGGCCTTGACGACGACCCCGGGCTTCCCGGCCGCGGCGAACGCCTCCGCGGCGGCCCGGGCTTCCTCCGGGGTGTGGGCGATCCTGCCCTCCGGCACGGGCACGCCGTACTCGGCGAAGAGCTCCTTCGCCTGATGCTCAAACAGGTCCACTCGGGTCCGTCCTAGGTGTGTGACGCTGCGGCCGATGACGTAGGCGGTGCAGCACGACGGCCCGCGCCACGCTGCGCTGCCCGGGCGCGCTCACGGCGGCGCGTCCCAAGCAGGCAGCCTAGCGATGATTCCGCGCGGGCGCGGTCGGGGGCCGGCCGCTCACGGCCCGGGTACAGGCGCTCCGGACGCGGGCGAGTCCCGCTCGCCGAGCGAGGACCGGACCCAGTCCACGATCTCGTGCATGGGCGCGCCCGGGGTGAAGATCTTCGCCACGCCCATCCGCTCCAGCTCGGCGATGTCCGCGTCCGGGATGATGCCGCCGCCGAACACGGTGATGTCGGTGGCGTCGCGTTCCGCCAGCAGCTCCAGCACCTGCGCGAACTGGGTCATGTGCGCGCCGGACAGGACCGAGAGCCCGATCGCGTCGGCGTCCTCCTGCAGCGCGGCGGCCACGATCTGCTCCGGGGTCTGGTGCAGCCCGGTGTAGATGACTTCCACCCCGGCGTCCCGCAGCGCGCGCGCCACCACCTTGGCCCCCCGGTCATGGCCGTCCAGGCCCGGCTTCGCGATGACCACGCGGATGCTCATGACTACCCTCCACCCCCGAACGTACCGCGCCCGGGTTACAGCTTCTCGATAGGGGCGTAACGCAAGACCAGGTGCTTGATGCCGTAGTCCCCGCCGAAATCGATCTTTGCTTCGGGGTCGTCGCCGCGGCCCTCGACGGACAGCACGGTGCCGAGCCCGTAGGAATCGTGCGTGACCCGGTCGCCGGGCTGCAGTGACGGCACCGCGCGGTTGCCGAGCGCCTGCACGCCGGGCCGCCTGGCCAGCCGCTCCGAGGCCGGCGGCGCGGCGTGCGCCTCGTCGCGGCGCCAGTCGATCAGCTCCTGCGGGACCTCGGAGAGGAACCTGGACTGCTTGTGGTATGAGGGCCGGCCCCACCAGGTCCTGGCCACCGCGCGGGTCAGGTACAGCCGCTGCTCCGCGCGGGTGATCCCGACGTAGGCCAGCCGCCGTTCCTCGGCGAGCTCCCGGTCGTCGTTGACCGACCGCTCGTGCGGGAAGACGTTCTCCTCCAGCCCGGTCAGGAACACCACGGGGAACTCCAGCCCCTTCGCGGTGTGCAGGGTCATCAGCGTCACCAGCCCGCCGTGATCCTCGCCCTCCGGGATCTGGTCGGCGTCGGCGACCAGGGACACCTGCTCCAGGAAGTCGGGCAGCGACCCGTCCGGGTACCGGCTGTCGTACTCCCTGGCCACCGAGACGAGCTCCTTGAGGTTCTCGATCCGGCTCTCGTCCTGCAGGTCCGAGGAGGCCTGCAGCTCGGTCACGTACCCGGTGCGGTCGAGCACGGCCTCGGCCAGGTCGCCGACCGGGCTGCCGTCCTGCACGGCCTTCCGCAGCCCGCCCATCAGCTCGTTGAAGGCCTCGATCGACCGGGCCGACCGCGCCGCCAGCGCCGGGACGTCGTCCGGGAGGGCCAGCGCCTGGGCGAAGCTGATCTTCTCCCGGCTGGCCAGCGCGGCCACGCACTCCTCGGCCCGGTCCCCGATGCCCCGCCTGGGCGTGTTCAGCACCCGGCGCAGCGACACCTCGTCCTCGGGGTTGGCGATCAGCCGCAGGTAGCCGAGCAGGTCGCGGACCTCGCGCCGCTCGTAGAACCGCACCCCGCCGACGACCTTGTACGGCAGGCCGGCCCGGATGAAGACCTCCTCAAACACCCGGGACTGCGCGTTCGTCCGGTAGAACACCGCGACCTGCCCGGCGGTGGCCAGCCCCTCGTCGGCGAGCCGGTCCACCTCCTCGGCCACGAACGCCGCCTCGTCGTGCTCGCTGTCGGCCACGTAGCCGGTGATCGGCGGCCCGTCGCCCGCCTCGGACCAGAGCTTCTTCGGCACCCGGCCCGGGTTGCGGGAGACGACGGCGTTGGCCGCGGCGAGGATGTTCTGGGTGGAGCGGTAGTTCTGCTCCAGCAGGACGACCGTGGCGCCGGGAAAGTCGCGCTCGAACTCCTCGATGTTCCTGATCGTGGCGCCGCGGAAGGCGTAGATGGCCTGGTCGGCGTCGCCGACGACGCAGAGCTCGGCAGGAGGGCTGACGGGAGGGCTGGGGTGGACGGGAGGGCTGGGGTGGGGAGAATCAGCCCCATCGGCGGGCGAGAGGGTCCCGCCCCGGGACGTTTCGTTCAGGATGAAGGGCGGTCCCTGCTGCCCGGCGAGCTCGGTGACCAGCACATACTGCGCGTGGTTGGTGTCCTGGTACTCGTCGACGAGCACGTGCCGGAACCTGGCCCGGTACTCGGCGGCCACGTCGGGGAACGCCTGCAGCAGGTTGACCGTCACCATGATCAGGTCGTCGAAGTCCATGGCGCCGGCCGCGACCAGCCGGCGCTGGTACTCGGCGTAGGCCTCGGCCAGCGCCTTCTCCCGGTACCCGGTGGCGCGGGCGGCGAGCGTCTCGTAGTCGATGAGCTCGTTCTTGAGGCTGGAGACCTGGGCGGCCATCGCCTTCGGCGGGAAGTACTTGGTGTCCAGGTCGAGCTCGCGGCAGACCAGCGTCATCAGCCGCTGCGAGTCGGCCTGGTCGTAGATGGAGAACGAGGACGGGTAGCCGAACCGCTTGCCCTCCCGGCGCAGGATCCGCA
>WNGL01011298.1_pt1 | contig 10233 bp, 6 predicted proteins | sample 5400591 | NCBI WGS metagenome assembly WNGL01 (sample SAMN13153377, study PRJNA577476) | soil metagenome | isolation source: 80 cm soil or saprolite under Garry oak tree replicate 1 | place: USA:California | collected 2016-06-15 | reverse complement strand
CTGACAGCGACCGGTGAGCGGGCCAATGAATTGAGAGAGGCGATTGATTGATTTTGGCAACGCGCCGTCCCGCCGGAAATAAGTGACAACGTGAAAGCAAGAAACACGACGGCAAATCCCCTGCGCGCACGCAGCATCGAAGCCTCCCAGAACAGAACTGTCTTTCACCACAGTCCGTCCACGGGGGGACTCTTCACCCGGACCGCTCTCGCTGCGGCCTTGTAAACGGTCGATTTGCTTTCTGTATAGACGAAGAAAGGTTGCCAAAAGTTTGATGCAAGTAGGTGGCAGAGCGCAAAGACCGCACTATTTTTTCAATTTGAAGAAGAAATTAAGTTGCGCGTTACTCCGCCCTTGGTTTCACTCCGGAAACGCTTTCGCGTCAATTCCCGGCACAAGTTTCAGCGCATTCTTGTAATAAACTTTTTTCAGCACTTCGTCCGGCACTTGGAAACCGTAAATCCGCCAAAACGCATGGCGCTTCCGGTAATACTCGAAATACTCGTCTCGCGTTTCCAGCGCGCGGAAATACCACTTGTATTCGTTCACTTCGTAGATGTCTTTGCCCATCAGCACGCGGTCCTGATACTTGACCAGAAAATCGTGCGCCGAATACGGTTGCCGGCCCAGCTCCGCCAGCACAGCGGCGATGTCCACGTACACATTCGGGTAGCTATCAAACAATTTTCCCAGCCGCTCCAGGTCGTTCCCGTGAAATCCCAGATGCGCTGCGATGAAATTCGTCTTCGGGTGCTTCGCGAACAAATGATTGCGTTCCGTTATCAGCGTTTCGAACGGCGGGTACTTCGCCGGTGGCCGTGCGCGTCTTGGAAATTCCTTCAACTCCTCCCAGCGTTCGTTGTGGTAATCCCACGGATCGAAAAACGCTGAAGGCTCGGCCACATGAATCAATACCGGGATTTTAAGCTCCGCGCATTTCTCGAAAACCGCGTCGAATTCCGGATCGTCCACGTGGACCCGCTGGCCGTTTGCATATTTCAATTCCATTCCGAAGTCCTTGAAGATTTTCAGCCCTTGCGCTCCGTTCTTCACGTCCTGTTCCAGCCGCTCCGCCACGTGCTTCCCGAATCCTGGCGTGTTCAAATCGTCGTAACTCATGTTTGCGAACACCACGAACCGTTTCGGATACCGTCCCTTCATCGCTGCCACAGTATTCTTCAGTTGCTCTCCGCTACCTCCGCTGAGATTCACCATCACGCGCAGGTTGATGGTGTCCATCTCCTTGACGAGCTGATCCACTTCACCCGTCGTGGGATTCCAGTGATGGCTGTGAATATCAATGAAAGGATATTTCGCCCGCTCGATCTTGTGTTCCCTGGTAATCAGCGTGGATTTTGGCTGGTATTCGTCGATCGTCGGTGTCGCCTGGCTTCTCGGCGAAGATTGTTCTTGCCACGTCATCGCCGCCCAGGGCCACACGAGCAAGAGTCCACCCACTACCGAGATACCGATGATGAGAAAAGTGAAGCTGCGCCGGGATTTCATAGCACCCCTTTGTTTTTTGGACTTTCCGGCTTATTTTCCCATAGGAAGGAGGCCGGGCGCCGGGGAATCCTCTGCTAGAATCGGTGCGATGCCGCAGCTCAAGCTGTTCCGTTTCGTCTTGCTCCCCGTGCTTGGTTTGGTTGCCGGGTTTCTTGCGCTGGCCATCGCCGTGCCCATCGAGCCGCAGGTTCCCGCGCCGCTGATCGCTCTTTTTTCACCGGGCCTAAAGCTCGCCGAATTCGTTACGCCGGAAACCGGAAAATCCTTCGCCTGGACGTTTGGCTGGTTTCTGCGCATCGCCATCGCCGCAAACGCCGCTTTCTACTATGCCCTGTTCGCCCTGGCAGCCTACCTTGTTGCCCGCCGCCGTTGAGGAGTGGACGTGTGAGTTGCCGCGTTAGGCCGCAGCACGCATGTACGCGGCCCGACGGACCTTTGTGGGATTTCAGATAGAACGAAGATAAGAATCGAAGATGACTGACAGGGTGGAAACACAACTCTCCCAAGCGTGTCCCCACCCGTCAACCAGCCAAAGGTGACAATCAACCGCACGGCACAATGTCATCAGATGCGGCAGGGTCTTTCGATTGTTCTTGGCCTTTCTACGAAAGTAGTGTCGCGAGATGCCCATTCGTTTCACGCCCCGACCCTCGGAGAAACGGGCATGGGGAGAAGGCCGCTCTTTCGATACGAGTTGCGTTTTGAAAACGTCGACCTCGAATATGAAAGAGGTATCCGTGTAATTAAAAAACTTTGAGATAGCGGTGCGCCGCGGAGAATTGATCGCGCTTGAGGGTCGAAGTGGAGCCGGAAAGACAACCATCACGGACTTAGTCGCGCGCTTTCTTGACCCCACAAGCGGGCGTATCATGCTCAACGGGTATGATGTTCGAGATCTCCGACTGGCCTCATATCGTCGTCTGACAGCGTTGGTCCAGCAGGAGGTATTTCTTTTTGACGGCCTGTTCGCGACAACATGGCCTATGGCACGCCCGACGCGACGGATGGCGACATCGAAAGCGCCGCACGAAAGGCAAACGCTCATGACTTTGGGCTTTACTACGATATGGGTAAACTCCAAATGCGGTTTGGTCCGGACGAAGAAGGGCGAGATGAAACGGCCCAACTTCGATTGCACGGCTTGAGCGTTACGCCTGTTGGAGCAAGCAGCTGAATCTAATTGCGAATATCTTTCGCGACTTCAAGTACTCCATTAGGAGTATTTCCAAGCGTCCCGGTTTCGCTGCAGTCGCTGTGCTTAGTCTTACTTTGGGTATTGGTGCGAACACTGCAATCTTCAGCTTTTTGTACGGTATGTATCTCGCACCGCTGCCGTACCCGCACCCAACACGCTTAGTCGATGTCAGTATAGCGCAAGTTAGCCAGCAGAGATTGGCAGGGACGTCACTGCTGAACCTAAAAGACTGGTCAGCTTCAAGCCATTCTTTCCGGGGTTTTGCGGCACACCGGCCCCAATTTTTCGTCGCTCTAAGTAGTGACGGGTCATCCAGCGAGGTCCACGCGTGGCGGCTTTCATCTGCAGCATTGCCTGTGCTTGGCGTTCCGCCTTTGCTTGGGCGATGGTTTGTCGCGGATGAGGATAACGCGTCGGGACCACATTCAGTGATCATCTCCCATTCATTATGGCAACAGCAATTCGGCGGCAGCCAGCACGTGTTGGGGCGTAGGGTCCTGATTGATGGCGACGCGTTCACCATTATTGGTGTCATGCCGAATGGATTCGAGTTTCCGGCTCTAATGGATCGGTGGAAACCCGTGATGTGGCTATCCCTAAATCTCCCCACCGAGGTCGCCGGAAACCGTAGCAGTCATTCCCTCTCAGTGATTGGCCGCTTGAAGGATGGGGTGTCTTTGAAAGAGGCTGCGCTGGAGATGCAAACGATAACAACCCAGCTTGCCAAAGCCTATCCGAAGGAGAATGCTGAATGGCCAGCCGCGAGGGTGTCCCCTCTGGACGAATGGGGGAACCTCAAGACGCTTCGTTCGACATGGTGGCTTCTTCTGGCGGCGGCAGGCTTAGTACTCCTCATCGCGTGCGCAAACGTCGCTGGTCTTCTTATTGCTCGGGGCGAGGCGCAAGCCCGTGAGTTCGCCATTCGAAGGGCTCTTGGCGCTCCCATTCACCGCGTCATGTCTCAGGTGTTAGCTGAAAGCTGCCTCATTGCTGGCATCGGATGTTTGCTAGGCTTATTATTAAGTTTCTGGAGCCTTTCTGTTTTCAAAGCGCTCATACAGGATGCGCCTCGCATAGACCAAGTCGGACTGCGTCCGGCCGTATTCGCGTTCGCGGCAGCTGCGTCCTTTGTGGCTGCACTCCTATCGGGTATGTTCCCAGCATTACGACTTGCTAGAAGCGGCACAACGCGCCTTCAGTCCAGTGGCGGCGCAACGACACGCCAGCGGTTGCGAAAGGCGTTGGTAACGGTCGAGATAGGGCTTGCTGTTGTGTTGTTGTCTGCCACGGGATTGCTTGTCGAGAGTCTCTGGCACGTAACACACGTAGAGCTAGGATTTCGTACCGAGCGTGTACTGTCGATCCAGGTCGATTTAATCAAACGTAGGTATGGAACGGCAGAGCGTGTTGAAGCCTTCCGACAGGAGTTGCTAAGACGTGTTTCGGCTTTCCCGGGAGTTTTGTCCGCGGCCACCAACTCAGCTCCGCCAATGGGAGTGATGTCACAAAATACCGATTTTGAGATTGAGGGAATACCAGGGGTTCAAAGCGCATCTTTCTCTAACGTAAGTTCGGACTATCTGCGCGCAATGGGCACTCCAGTGATACGAGGGCGCAACTTTGACTCGACAGATCGCTCAGGTTTGCCTCCCGTGGTCATAATCAGCGAGTCGGCAGCACGGAAGATTTCTGGATGGGAGTCTCTGGGCAAACGCATTCGGCTTAGTAGATTGAATTCACCTGAATGGTTCACAATAGTGGGTGTCGCTCGCGATGTCCGTCAAAACTCGCTGGAGAGTCCGCCAGCCGCTACGATCTACGCGCTCACAAATCAATTGCCTGTGGCTGAACAGGCAAGCGACCCCGCACGCTTAGTCGTATTACTTGTCAAGACTTCAGGGGATCCACCAAGTTTGGGTCGTGGTATTCGCGAAATTGTTGCGGACATCGATAGAGACCAGCCCGTGGGCAACGTTTTGACCTTGCGGGAACTTGTTAACGATAAGTTGGCCGCTCGACGATGGAATACGCTCGTGATTACCCTATTCGGCGTGCTCGCCATTTCACTAACCACGGTCGGAGTGTTTGGGCTTGTATCTTATTCCGTAAACTCTCGTACTCCCGAGATCGGCGTACGTATGGCAGTCGGCGCATGTCCATCTAACATCTTGCTTATGTTTCTCCGTGAGACGCTGACCTTCTCATTTATCGGTGTATTGTTTGGAGTGATAGGCTCGCTTTTGGCTGGTCGGCTACTTGCGAGCATGCTGTATGGAGTGTCGTCCACGGCAACGCACGTTCTTCTCAGTTCTGCGCTATCTGTAACTGCTGCCACGCTTTTATCAGCACTTGTTGCCAGCCGACGAGCAACAGCATTGGATCCTGTCGTAGCGCTGCGGCGTGAATAACGTGCTGTGCACGACCGCTGACCTGACCCCCTCCAACTGTACCGGCTGATACAACGGCAAGCTGCGACTGGCGCGCTTCGCCAAATTGAGGGAGAGTGATGTGTAGCGATTAGTACTCTTGCGGCGAAATCTTATCAAGTCAAATATCTGCAATATAGTTGAAAAAAGAGCGAGTTCATCGCCTGGCCGCGAGGGTCCCCCACCTAACGCTGGATTCGACTTCTGCCCGGCAATAACGGAGGACCTCGCTCGTGTTCTGCGCCGACCTTCCTTCCTGGTCTCCTCCATCCGCTGGCAAGCGATCGATCACGTGGCCAAGTTCATGCAGCAGGGTGAGGACTTGCGCACGCGGAGAATCTCCCCAATACGGCCCCACCTTTAACGCCCGTGTGCTTTCGAAATTCAGTCGCCCGCCTTCCTTCCGGTCCTTAACCACTGCGGCCATGGGAAAGAAAAAGGCGCCGTTCCTGTTGATTGTGATCTCGGTGTTAGCTCCCGAATCCTGAAAAACTCTGGCCACGTACGGACTTTGAAGCATGTCTATGTAACCGTCTCGAGTTTCCAGGACGTATTCTTGTCCTTTGCTGTCCAGCGTGAAACTAAGCGTTCGAAAGGTGGCTGCGGGATTCGCATCCTTTTCCTGAAACCAGGCCGTGCACGTGTTTTCCGTCTCCAGGATTTCCAATACTCTTTCGCGCGCCCGCAGAATTTTTTGCCCTTCCTTCCCCATCGTTGTCAGATTCTCTCGCACCAGATCTCTGGCCGGATCGCATCCTATTCTCACCGGGCTTGAAGGATGGCAGGGGTTCACCGTTGGCACAGTCACCGGCGGTGCATCGCAGCTTGAGCCTAGTTCATCAGGCGCCGGCGTAGCCGCATTCGAAACAGAAACGGCACTCCCCGCATCCTTCGCGCATGGCGCGGGCCCCGGCAGCTTGGCTAAAGGAAGAGGGTCGGCGGCTGGGTGAATGAATCTTGCGATTTGTGCCAACCCCTCGCTTCCGGAAAGGCTCAACACAAATACAACTACGACGGCCCGAACGCTCCAGGTAGCGGAGTACATCTTTTTCTCCCGCCCGGACCTGCAACACACCACAGACCGCCCTTGCGGCTAGCTTCCTGATGGCCGTCAACCGGAAGCCGCCCGAGGAACGGTGAAACCTTGATCCAGGACTAAAGAGAAAGACGAACAATGCCGGGCAAAGCCACCTAAAAGTTTTCTGGAAAGATTGTCAGCGGAGGATGAAGCTCTTAATGCCTCATTTGTAGGCCATACTTTTGTTCTAAAGTGCTTCTACTCGTTCGAATTACACCGCCAAAACTTAGAAAACTCACGGGGAAAGGTAGTAGGGCGCGCTTACCGTGAAGATGCGCCGGTTGCCGTGGACCAGCAGCGTCCATTCAAGCAAGCGGGCGCGCTGGTTGTGCAGGAAGTATTCATACCAACGATCCTCCACCAGCTGCGGAATGACCACCACAATCTTCCGGTCGGGGTTCTTCTCCGAGAGATCGCGAATGTATTGAACGATGGGAACGATGACGAAGCGATAGGGCGAAGGAAGAACGATTAATTTGGGAGGCTCCGCTCCGGCGGCTCGGAAGGGTTGGTCCACGTAACGTTCCCAATCCATGTGCAGGAATTCCGAATGGTCGCCCGGCTCGACGTGGACGGCGAAGATTTCCGCGGAGAGCCGCGAGGCAAATTCGAGCGCCTGCTTGGAAATCTGGCTCCAGTGCTCGAAGGGCACGACCACAATGGGATGCGCGGCTTCGTTGGCGGGGACCACCGGCGCGGGGCAGCTCGTAGCCACGCTGACCACGTGATAGTGGCGGCGCACTGTTCGAAAGAGAAGGATCAGGAGTGGAATGAAAATAACGGTGATCCATGCGCCTTCGGCAAACTTCGCGACAAGCACCACGACCACAGTGATCCCCGTAACGAATCCGCCGAGGCCGTTCACCAAAGCGCTCTTCGCCCAGTGCGGGCCGCGGTTTTTTCTCCAGTGCACGACCATTCCGAATTGCGAAAGCGTGAAGGCCAGGAAAGCCCCCACAGCGTAGAGCGGGATCAGCTTGTCCGTCACGCCCTCGAAAACAACCAGCAAGAAGCATGTGAATACGGCGAGAACCACGATGCCGTACGTATAAACCAGGCGGCGGCCGCGGTATCCGAACGCATGCGGCAGATAATTGTTCTGGGAAATGGAGCGGCACAGACGTGGAAAATCGGCGAACGCGGTATTCGCGGAGAGCGAAAGTACGAAGAGAATCGAAGCGATCGTCAGATAATAAAAAACGCCTTTGCCGAAGACCGCGGCGATCAGCATGGAGAGCAGGCTCTGGTAGCCGGGCTGGCCCGGATCGGTGGCCGCGATGCCGTAGACTTTGACGAGATACGAAATTCCCGCCAGCAGAACGGCCAGCAGAAAAATGATGACCGTCAGCGTGCGCTGCGCGTTTTTCACGCCAGGCTCGCGGAAGGCTTTCACGCCATTACTGACGGCCTCCACGCCGGTTAGTGCAGTGCAGCCGCTGGCGAAAACTTTCAGCAGGAGCCACAGCGTAACGGCCTCGGTGAGCGGTGGCGGAGGCGGCAGCGGCGTAATGGGCACGGGATGCCCTCCGCTGAGGGCCGCGCGCACAAGCCCGCCAACGATGGTAATGAGCAGCGTCCCGACGAAAAGATATGTCGGCACCATGAACGCCACTCCGGCATCGCGCACCCCGCGCAGATTCAGGATGGTGATGACCACAAGAATCCCGACGCACAACAAAACCGTATGCCGCTGCAAAGATGGCACGGCGGAAACCAGCGCACCGACCCCCGCGGAAATGCCTACCGCTGCGGTGAGAATGTAATCGGTCAGCAATGCCGCCGCCGCGAGCAAGCCCGCGAAGGCGCCCAGGTTGAAGCGCGCGACGATATACGAACCGCCGCCCGTTGGATAGGCAGCGATCGTCTGGCGATACGAAAAGTAAACGATGACCAGCAGCGTGATGATGGCCGCGCTGATGGGAATGACGTATTGCACACCGAGCAAGCCGAGAGGAATCAGCAAGCTGAGAGCCGCTTCCGGCCCGTACGCAGCGGAACTGAGGGCGTCTAGCCCGAAGATGGGAATGCCTTCTTGCATGCCGATCTGTTCGGCGCGCTCGTCGCTGGTCTTGATGGGCTTGCCGATAATGGCGTCGAGAATGTTCATTCGTGGTCCGGTCCAGCCAAGCAGTGACTTTGCGAATGACCATTTGTGACGAGTTGGGGTGGAAAGTCAACTGCGGGAAAAGAAAGCTGACTGATGACTCGTGACTGGTGATGCGAAACCTTGACAGGAGGAATTAGTCGGCCTACGCTCGCGCGGTTCGCAAATCGACGGGAAGGATAACGCAGCGGAGGCAAACCCAATGGAAAATCAACGAAGAGACAGTCGCCAAGAAGCGCAGCGATTGGTACGAGCTCGCGCGGCATTTGTGTGCATGGCATTGTGCGCGGCGATGGTCTTGCCCGCGCGAGCAGCGGCGGCGGAAGAGCATGAAATTGTGGTGGAGCGCAACGTGGCGGCGAAGATGCGCGATGGCGTGACGCTGCGCGCGGATGTTTACCGGCCCAAGGCGGAGGGAAAATATCCTGTGCTGCTGGTGCGCACCCCGTACGACAAGAGGAACGAGACGAATTTCGGATTGAAGGCGGCGGCGCACGGATACGTGGTCATCGCGCAGGACGTGCGCGGACGGTTTGAGTCCGAAGGCGAGTGGTATGTGTTCAAGAACGAGTCGCAGGACGGTTACGACACGGTGGAGTGGGCGGCGGCGCTGCCGTATGCGAATGGAAAAGTGGGAATGTTCGGCGGGTCGTACGTGGGCGCGACGCAATTCCTGGCGGCGATTGCACACCCGCCACACCTGGCGGGAATTTGTCCGACGGTGACGGCGTCGAATTATCACGACGGGTGGACGTATCAGGGCGGAGCGTTCGAGCAGTGGTTCAACGAATCGTGGGCGAGTGGACTGGCGGAAAACACCATGCGACGGCGCGCGGAAAAAAAATACGATCCGCTGGGCGGGAGCAAGGTGCTGCCGCTGAATGCCTATCCAGTTCTCGAAGCACCGTCCGGCGAGGGCATCGCGCCATATTTCAAGGACTGGCTGGCGCATCCGAGTTTCGATGCGTACTGGAAGGAGTTGTCGATCGAAGACCACTACGCGCAGATCCAGGTGCCGGTGCTGAGTTTCGCGGCGTGGTACGACATTTTTCTTGGCGGCTCTGTGAAAAATTACGTGCGGCTGAAAACCGAGGGCGGAACGGAAGCCGCACGCAAAGGGCAGCGGCTGGTGGTGTCGGTGGGAGGGCACGCAGGACAATCGAGCACGGGGAAATCGGGGGCCGTGGAGTTTGGCAGCAAATTGGCGATGGATGGCGACGAAATGACGTTGCGGTGGTACGACTGGCTGTTTAAGGGCGAAGCGAACGGAGTCGAAAAAGAAAAGCCGGTGAAAATTTTTGTGATGGGAAAAAATGAATGGCGCGATGAAGATGACTGGCCGCTGGCGCGCGCGAAAAACACGAAGTATTACTTGCACTCGACAGGCGGGGCGAACGGATTGGGAAGCAACGGCGCGCTGAGCGCGGTGGCTCCCGCGGAGGAGAAGGCCGACCAGTACGTTTACGATCCGAGCGATGCGGCGCCAACGATTGGGGGGCCGCTGTGCTGCGGAGCTCTGCCGACGGGAATTGGTCCCGAAGATCAGCGGCCGGCGGAGGCGCGCAGCGACGTGCTGGTGTACACCACGCCGGCGTTTGCGAAGGACACCGAGGTGACGGGACCGGTTTCGCTGGATTTGTACGTGAGCAGCTCCGCGGTGGACACGGACTTCACCGGCATGCTCGTGGACGTTTGGCCGAATGGGTTTGCGCAGAACTTGACGAGCGGAATTCTGCGGCTGCGTTACCGCAATTCGCAGGAGAAGCCGGAGCTGGCGAATCCGGGCGAGACGTATCACATCACCGTGGATCTCTGGTCGACCAGCAACGTGTTTCTGGCGGGACACAAGTTGCGGCTGGAAGTCTCCAGCAGCAATTTCCCGCGCTTCGACCGCAACCTGAACACGGGAGAAGAGCAGGCGCGC
>WNGL01021731.1_pt1 | contig 10235 bp, 8 predicted proteins | sample 5400591 | NCBI WGS metagenome assembly WNGL01 (sample SAMN13153377, study PRJNA577476) | soil metagenome | isolation source: 80 cm soil or saprolite under Garry oak tree replicate 1 | place: USA:California | collected 2016-06-15 | reverse complement strand
TCGTTTCCACCGCGGCTCTCTTGTTGTCATTGGTATTCGTCGGCTCATTTTTCTCCGCAAGGAGTCAACGCCAGTCGGGTTCTCGGACCCCTTGGGTGGTCTACTACATTCTTCTCGGTCTCGCCTCCTTCGCCGCCTTCACTCTCGGGATGAACAACGGTCTGACACTGGACGTAAAATATTCAACGTATGCAACGAAAGCAGGAATCAATTTTCTCAACCTCCAGTACCTAAACGGCGCCGTCATCTGGGCGACCCTCATCCTAACAGCTCTCTTCATGCTCAGCGACCCTAGAATCTCCTCGGTTACGGGAAGCGATGGGAAGAGACGTTTCTACATGCACAGCAAGCTGCTCGGAATCCTTCGACTGCTATCCAGGACCAATCTGGGAGCGATTATGCAGACGACGAGAAGAAGAAGCTACTATGAATCATCCAGTCCCACACCATCCTTTGACTGGGACGTTGGGGAGACACCGGAGCATGCAGTTCTTTCGAAGAATGGCAAGTTGCAATGGAACGACAAGTTTCCGGTCTCCTCTCCGCCATTCATAGCATGGACAACAATCAAGTTTCTGCTCTGCCTAGGAATTGCGGCGACCATCGCCAATGATATCGCGCTAAGATTTGTCACGATTCAGAACTATCTTGTCCAGACGAACAGCACGTGGTTCGCGCAGGTGCAGACCTACTTCTCAATACTTGCGATGAGGCTGTCAGGAACTTACCAGGTTTCCTCGACTTTCGGCATAGACAATGTTTTCACATTTGAAGTCTTCAAGTTCGTTCTATCAATAATTGGTTTGGCGTTCGCAGTACTCGGGATCAGACTTGGAACATAGTACTAGCCGGCATCGTTTTCCTCGCGGGATACACACGAACACAGCGCATCCTTCACGTTAAGATCACGCGAATCAAAGGCATAATGATTCTCGCAATCGTCCTAATCTCCACCATTACACTGCCTGTATACGGGACCTATCTCCGAGCCCAGTCCGGACAATACATCAACTACCAATGGAACCCGGCATACGTCCCGACAATCCAGTACACGCGCTGGGCCTACGGATTAGACTCTGTTCCCAACGCCAGCCCGTTACTCATCAATGCGACCGGAACACAGTCCAACACTCTGGACCACATCAGGATTTTCACAAACGAGTCCGCACGGCTAAACATGAAACCACTAGTCGGGGTAAACTGGATGTCGATTGACAACGCCCCCGTGGACATAGTCTATTACAACGGGAAAGAGTACTGGGTCTCCATTCTCCAGCTCGCGCAAGCCGGCATAGCAAACGACCCTGATGTGTGGCGCACACAACACTTGTTGCTGACACATTCGGAGAAAGTTCTTGCAGTGGATGCTGCAACCACTGGAAATGTAAGCATAGCGAAGATTTGGAACCTCACTCAGACCCCGCAGATCTACTACGGCGAAGGAGGATTGTGGCAATCAGTTGATGAGGTGTACCTGAACATTCCGGGCTTCAACGAAACCCATCTAACAGGCTACATCGGACCGCCATCATACAACGGGACTGTAGACTACACGTTCCAAGGATTCTGGCGATACTGGAAGTTTTTCTGGCAGGGAAGATTCGACTTCGCCAACGGCGCCTACGGGAATATCAGGGCGCTCGAATATCGGGACGCAGACACCAGAATCTCCAACATTCTCCTGCCCGACATGCAACTTGACCCAGACCCGTACCCTGTCGTGGACAAACAAGGCAACATCTACCTTCTTCACTGGGTGTGGATCAACTGGCAAAGCCCCAGCGACTTCGCAGATTATCCTGACCACACAGACACATCGATCCTCCGACTCTTCGCGGCAACTCTCACCAACATGAAAACCGGGGAGGTGACAGGATATCTGTACAATAGTGGCAAGACAGATTATATCAGGTCATTCTATGACTCGATGTATTCACAATGGAACCAGCAACTACCCTCATGGCTAGTCCCCCAGCTCAGGTACCCTGAAACATACTTCAACATGCAGCAGAACGTCTACAATTTCTACTTCCAAACCGACCCGTTACAGTGGCAAAGAAACGTTTTCCTGCAATCAACCGAGGACACACGATTCATTATCACCCCGATCAATGGTACTTTGACGTGGGCCGCTGTTCGCCTTGTTGAAATTTACAATAGCCCTTCTCAGAACCTCGCAGGTCTCTACATCGCCCCTGCCGGGGCCAATACTGGCCAGATCTACCTGATCAGGTTCCCTGAGGGAACGACAATAATCGGGCCAAATTCCGCCATTTCGGCCGTCAAGACTGACCCGACTGTGAAGGGCCAGCTAACCCTTCATCCTGACTGGACCACTGGAAACATACTCCTGTATTCGGTGAGCGGTCGCCTGCTCTACTTCATCCCGTACTATGGTACCCAAGGAGGTCAAGGAGGTCTAACCGTACCGGTGTTGATGGCAGTAGTTAACGCGCAAACGAAACAGGTCGGCTCGGCCTCAATAGCCCCTAATGATCCCATCAGCGCAGGAAGTGCTTCGGCAAGAGCAGTTGCCAACATCGGAATATCGACTGGGACACGAGCTACTGTCGACGGCACTCTTGCGTATGTTCATACATCGTATGTGTTCGGAGGATACACTCGCTTGGTCTTTGGAGTAAACAATGGTACACAAACGATCCAGATTCTCGCGCGAGCAGATGTCCTGACAACGGCAGATTTTGATAACTTAAACAGCAAAGCCATTGGGGCCGCGATTACGGTTGTAGCCGACACCAGCACAACCCCCTACACAGCCTTGAGCATTCAATGAGTCGGTAGAAAAAACCGTCCAAATCTTAGAGGGCTCCGAAGACCAAGCCAAGCAAACCCATTCTCAGCACGACACCATTCCCGACCTGAGGGAAATATTTCGCGTGACTCGTCGAGTCAACACTAGAGTCTATTTCATCCATTCTCGGCAACGGATGCATCACAATCGAACTCTTCTTCGCTCGTGCCAACTCATCCGATGTCAGTCGGTAGGACCCCTTGACCTTCTCGTACTCAGCTAGATCCCCAAATCGTTCCTTCTGGACCCTCGTCATGTAGATCACATCCAATTCTTTCAGATGCTGCTGCAACGATATGGTTTCTTCGACATCTATTTTCTTGGAGACTTCTTCCAAGACCTCTTTCCTCATCTTCAGAATCTCAGGAGAGATAGCGAGTGAACTGTCCGTCCGTACCGGAGGTCCCCGATTAGCCCTATCGTAATGCCATCGATGGCCCCAAGTTCCTTCTTGATGGTGTACAAGTCAAGCAATGCCTGGGTAGGATGCTCCTCCGCTCCTGAGCCCGCATTAATCACGGGGACCCTAGAGAACTCCGCAGCCATTCTCGCCGCCCCTTCTAGCGGGTGCCTTACCACGAGCAGGTCAGCATAGTTCTCGACAACACGTACGGTATCTGCGAGGTTCTCACCCTTCTCGACAGACGTTCCCTTCGTCTCTGCAAATCCGAGAGCGGTCCCACCAAGCCTCGTCATCGCGGTCTCAAAGCTCAACTTTGTACGTGTGCTCGGTTCGTAGAATAGGGTAGCCATTATCTTCCCATGAAGCATATCCGACCCAGTCTTCGCCAGAGGCTCCATGACTTGCGCCATATCTAGAATCTGGTCGATCTCTGATCTGGAGAGGTCGCGGACGGAAACGACGTCTCTGCCAACAAAGTTAGATGTGGGCGGCATTCCGATTCCTAGCAGAAACGAGGAGTCCTATAACTATCTTCAGAAGCGATGGAACAATGACTGTTCGAGTTCTTGCGATAACGTCAGACCTATTCCTGCAATCGAGAATTGCAGAACTCGCAAAATCCACTGGTGCAAACGCCAAGCTAGTAACTAACGAGGAGGCTCTGATGAGAGAAGCGAACTCGAACCACCCGAACCTGGCCATCCTAGACCTAGCCGCATCCGACTATGATCCATTCTCGTGTGCCCAGAAACTGAAGACTATGGCGTCTCCACCCAAAATACTGGCTATGTACCCCCACATTAGACCGGACCTTAGGCTGAAGGCTGAAGAGGTAATGATCGATTACATTGTTCCCAACTCAGGATTCCTCAAGACCCTGAAAAGTGTCCTAGAGAAAGAGGTCCAGGGCAAGTGAGCTGGATCGTCGAAGACCTATGGGACACGCTGGACAGACGTCGGGGAGAATACGAGAGTCTTTGGCAAGATCGTACTCTGAGGGCGTTTGAAATCATCAACTGGATTGCCAGTGAAGTTGGCGAACGCTGGGGGATTCTCATACAGATCAGCTTCCCACCGGGCCAGGAAAGATCAGAAGCCGCCGGTATCGGCCGTAGAAACGTAAGCATTCTGGTAGACAAGAATAGGAAGAATTTCGAAATGATAACAGAGGACGATGCCAAGCGAGCGATTCAACCGCTAAGTCCCCAGTCCTTTGACGCGGCCCGTTTCGGCCATGAAGGATTCAGGGCAAATCTACCCACCGGACGTATAGACTGTCTGCCAAGCGGGGTCCATCTCTGGTGCAATATAACACCCGAGGTTCTGGATTTCCTCGACTGGATATTCGTAAATGGTTACGGGCTAAGTCCTGCGTCCCATGCTTAGGAGACGGGCATGAGCTTCTTGCCCAGTCTTCTCTCAATATCCATCTTCGCCCTTCTCAGCTGCCTAGCACGCTTGAGCAGCTCGATAAGATAATCCAAGTCGACTATCGGGCGCAGGGCCGGATACTCCCAAGGAGTTTTGTTAATCTCGTCAGGATAGATCATGTAACCGTTAGGATAGTGCGTTAGCAGTATCCCTGTAGGGTCAGTTTCGAGGACCTTAGAGAACTCGCGCAGGGTGTATCCTGCCTTCTTGAGCTGTTCCAGCGCTCGATCGAGCTCGTCGCTGGCCCTCTCCAGCTCGGCAAACATTTCTCCCCTGTCGCCATCTCCCATAGAATATCCGCTCTAGGACCCTTGATCGCGAGAAACGGGGTTCCCCGCGGGCATAAGCGTTCTTTAACCCAGACACCCTCTCACCCGAAACAAGAACCCATCCCGCACGAACGAGGCGATAGGGGCTGAACTGCACTTAATGAAAGACCATGTGGGTCCCGACACTGGTCTGAACGTACGCCTCGGGTAGGACACCGGAAATCTGGTTGGCCGCCTTCCAGCCGGTGCAATGGCCTGGTACGATAACATCGGGTCTGACCTTCCTCAGATCCTCTATGGTCTCAGGAATGATTTTCTCAAAAGTTCCACCGGTCAGGTGAAGCCCCCCGATGAAGGCATGAATCTTCTCTACACCAGTGATTCGTTTAGCATTCCGGAGGACATTAACAACTCCGGAATGGCTACAACTTGACACCACGACAAGCCCTCGGCCCTTCACATTGCATATGATTCCCTGGTCGTCCCATATCCAGGGGTCCGGTTCCCACAAGCCGTTTTGGCTTGCTTGCTGGAAGGGAAATCCCCTCTCAAAGCTTGTCACACGCTCCACCTGACCTGACACTAGAACACCTCGGTCAAGTAGGAGCGTTGGCCCACGTTCTTCTAGAACCTGAACCTCCTCATCTTCAAGGAGCTTCCTGCTAGGTGGAGGCATGTGAATCTCTGTTCCGGATGGAAAGACAATCTTCCTGTCTCGCCAGGCGTCAGGATGCAGTACAAATGGAAGCTTCTTCCTCCCAACGCGACGGAGCATTCCTTCCAACCCACCGTGATGATCTGCGTGACCATGTGACAGAACCATTGCCTCAACATTTTTCAAATCTATCCCAAGAACATTCAGATTGTGGGTCGCGGTCTCCTGGCTCAAACCGGCATCGTAGAGTACCGATCTATCTTCGCCGTTTCGATGGAAAGTCAGCAGTACCGAATAGCCATGTTCGGCGATTAGCTGTTGTTTTTCCGACCAGTCCCACGTGAGCGGTGGGCGTTTCGTCCTCTCGTCGCTTGGGAGAAGGATGTCGATCGCGTTATCAACGACAATAGTGACGTCCAATTCGTCAACAGGGCGTAGATTGATTGGATTGAGGGGCTGGGTCTGGCTATGGGTTGCAGACCCATGTTTGCTTGGAAGAGAGTTGAAAGGACCGTTGTTCTCGCACATTACAATCAGGCGTTCGGTGTTGGGTTGACCTCGGACTGTCTTCGAGCGAGGACAAGTTTCCATAAAATGAGTACTCCTCCAACAATCGTGGCCAGCACTGGTCCAACGTACCCTGCGAGGAAGAAGCCGAGGGGCGATGCGTTCTGGCTTATCCATTGTTGCATCCAATAATTGGACTGGTATTCGTTTGAAATGGCGACGAGTAGGCCTATTGTAATCGCGAACTGAGCGATAATGATAGTGCTCGCGGCTCGCGATGGTTCGCGACTGCTAGTTTTCGGAGCAACGATAGGTTTCGCTGTCTGGGCGGATTTCGGGTTCGGGATTAGTAGCGAGCTGATTGCTCCCAGCGAGACGAAGATACCGGCTGTGAAAGCTGCCCAGCGCGTTCCCTGCGTAATCGCGTCATAGAGGATTGAAAGTACGACCGGTGCATTCCGACCGAAGCTGGCGATAAATGATGGGTCTATTCCTCCAGATAGTCCTGAATTGAGCGCGGTTGCCAATGCCGATCTTAGCGGGCCGAAATTGATGGTGCTCGCTGCAAGGTCGGCCTGTCCAACCGCAGATATTTGGGCTACGAGTACTGCGCCGATTACGGCGATTCCGAAGGCTGAGCCAATCTGTCTGACAGTGTTGTTGGCTCCAGATCCTACCCCGGCCTTCTGCCAAGGTATACTCTGCAATACGGTACTCGTGAGCTGGCTAATAGCTAGACCAACCCCCGCGCCGTAGATGACGAGGATGGGATACAGGTAGTAGACGGGATTGTCGACGCTGATGATCTGGGATAGGCTGAAGAGCGCAATGGCCTCAAGAGTCATGCCGGTTGTGACAATCCATTTGGGTCCAAACCTAGTCGCTAGTACGCCGGCTACTGGTGCAAAGATGAAGACTGAGATGGCCATTGGTAGGAATGTGAGTCCGGCGTTGAACGCCGATAGCCCTTTGACGGTCTGGAGGAATATTGAGATGATGAATACTGCTCCGAACTCGCCCATGGCCACGATTGTGACGGTGAAGAGGCCGTACCTGAAGCCCTTGTATCTGAGGAGGCTGAAATCAAAGAGAGGAACCCTCCCGCTTCTCAGTCGGCGGACCTCGTAGAAGGCAAACACGGTCAGTAGAACAAGCCCTGTTATGATTGAAACCAATGGAAGGGAAACGGGGTTTGAGGTCGACCATGACAAGCCTGCCACACCGAATTCGCTTGCAGGAACAATCCACCCGTAGGTTTGAGCTTCGATAAACCCGAACAGTAGACTCGATAGGCCTAGTGTGATGAGGACGAGTCCGAGATAGTCTGTGGTGTATTTTGGATCCTTGAACCGGGTCTCCTTAATCGCGAATAAAGCCCCAACAAGGGCTGTGATTCCTATGGGGATGTTGATGAAGAATGCCCATCGCCAAGTAAGACTCGGGTCACTCGTAAAGTAGCCTCCCAAAACTGGTCCCAGAACCGCAGCCGCGCCGGCGGTTGCGCCCCATATCCCGAAAGCGACACTGCGGGCTTTGCCGGTGAAAGTTGTTGTCAGGATCGACAGGGTGGAAGGTGAGGCCATCGCTGCCCCGAATCCCTGGATCACCCGGCCAACGAGGATCTGGGTCAGATCCTGTGAGAATCCATCGATGATAGATCCGGCAATAAACAGAGAGATTCCACTGATGAAGATCCGTTTTCTGCCGAACTCATCGCTTAGTTTTCCCCAGGTGAGAAGGAACGATCCGAAGACCAGAGCGTAGAGTGAAGTGATCCATTCTAGGTCCTTTAGCGAGATCCCGAAGTCTTTCTGGATTTGATACTGAGCAACGATCACTATCGTTGCGTCAATCACGATTATTGCAAGGGAGAGGCTCAGGACGAGCAGAATGAGAAGCTGCTTTCGCTCGATCTTGGCCGATCCCGGGGCCGACGCTGGACTTGCGCCTCCCGATATCGGACCAGATTGGCTCTGGCTCTCTCCTGACATTGAAACGACCTCACACTTGCGAGGGGTAATCAAACATTCCCATCAGAGAGATACTCGTGACCTATGAGCTGTGAAACATCTAAGAACTCGTCCGGAAAGACATCGTCTCAGATTGCCAAAGGATCTTCACACAGGCCGGTACAGAATCGAGCCGGGACATGAAGTTCATCTGAGCAGTGTCGACCCGAACGATACTTCCGGTTTCGAGGGAAAAGATGAGGATGAACAGAAAGAGTCGAAGAAGCTCAACGAGAAACTTAGACAGCTACAGGAAATGCTCTACGCAGAGCACCAACAGAAAGTTCTAGTTGTTCTACAAGCAATGGATACTGGAGGCAAAGACGGAGTCATTAATCGAGTCTTTCAGGGAGTTAACCCGCAGGAGGTCCGAGTTGCACATTTCAAGGAACCTACTCCTGAAGAGCTCGATCATGGTTTCTTGTGGCGAGAGCACAGACAAGTTCCTGGAAAGGGAGAACTTACGATTTTCAACCGGAGCCATTACGAGGGTGTGCTCATCGAGAGAGTTCACAATATCGTCCCTGAGGAAGTCTGGAGTCATCGGTACCGGCAGATCAACGATTTCGAGAGACTGCTCTCTGAAGAGGATACTACAATCCTGAAGTTCTATCTGCATATCGACAAGGATGAGCAGAAGAAACGTTTGCAACAGCGGTTGGACGATCCTTCCAAGCGGTGGAAGTTTAGTGGTGACGATATGCCGGAGCGCAAATTCTGGAAGGAATACATGAAAGCGTACGAAGATGCCCTCAACAAGACCAGCACGGAATGGGCCCCTTGGTATCTCATACCAGCCAATCACAAGTGGTACAGGGACCTAGTGGTCTCACGCATAATCGTGAAGGTAATGGAAAAAATGGGATTGCACTATCCGAAAATCGGCAAGAAAACACTCCCAGGCAAGATTGAGTAATATCCTATCAGCTTGCCCCCTAGAAGAAACCTCTCTTTGCTGTAGCTATGTTTTCTTGTAACTTTTCTTTTCCGCTAACTTTTGTTTTGTCATAACTATTTTTTCTTGCTAACTAAAATGCGACCCCCCAGGGGGTCTGTTTTTCCCGCGCCGCGCCCTTCGTGAGAACGCACCGAATCCACGTTCACCGGCCCCTGCCTATCCCTCCTTCCTTCATGCCGTCTGCAACCACAAGTCTCCGAACCGGGGATGCCCGTAGTCGCCCGCATGAGACACGGGGCCTTCAAATAAGCGCCAGCCACTGTTCTAGAGGTAAGTCTTCTCGGATGCGGACCCTCGTAGCAGAATGCCAGATTCCCTCAGCTCCCTCCCGGTACGAAGAGGTTGAGACCATGGCCGAGAGCATAGGCTACGAGGTAATCGACACCATCGTCCAGCACCGGAAAAACCTCCACCACACCTACTGCATCGGCCCCGGAAAACTAGAGGAGATCAAGATGCTCGTTGCCGAAAACGATATCGAAGCGGTCGTCTTCGCCAATACGCTCCCCAGCGCCCAGATCTTCAAGATACAACGCGTCCTAGGCGGAACAGACATCAAGGTCATAGATCGCAACCTCCTGATTCTCGAAGTGTTTGACAAGCGTGCCATGACGAAAGAGGCAAAACTACAGATCGCCCTTGCAAAGCTCAAGTACACTTTCTCCTGGGGCAGAGAATTCCTCCGGCTCGAAGGCATTCTAGGAGGACAAGTCGGTTGGAGCGGACCCGGAGACTATCCCTACCATGATTACGAGAGAACAGCCAAGAAGCGGATCGCCAACATGGAGAAGGAACTGAGGGATCTCTATTCCAAGAAGGACGCTCTTAGAGACCACCGGCGAGAACGAGGCTTCCCAATCGTAGCATTAGCGGGCTATACACAGAGTGGGAAAACCACATTCTTTAACCGGATGTCCGCGGAACACAAAGATACGGGACTAGGACCCTTTACCACGCTGTCCACGTTCGCGAGAAGAATCGATCAGAACAAGGGGGGCGATAATTTCAGCTTCATACTTATCGACTCCATCGGGTTCATCGAGGATATGCATCCAACGATCCTCAAAGCATTCAACACGACCCTCGGCGAGATAACGAATGCAGACCTTATCCTCCTATTCGTCGATATCAGTGAGAACCTTGAGTCAGTCTTCAGAAAGCTCAACGCCTCAAAAGAGATTCTCAAGAAGA
>WNGL01011292.1_pt1 | contig 10235 bp, 6 predicted proteins | sample 5400591 | NCBI WGS metagenome assembly WNGL01 (sample SAMN13153377, study PRJNA577476) | soil metagenome | isolation source: 80 cm soil or saprolite under Garry oak tree replicate 1 | place: USA:California | collected 2016-06-15 | reverse complement strand
AACATGCATTCCAGCCAAGTTCGTTGAAGCGTTCTGCGCAACGGCGATGCCCGGCGCGACTGGTAGACATGAGCGCGTGCAGTAGCAACACCGTGGGCGCGCGGATCCCGCCACCGCGGGACTGGAAGAACTCCGCGTGCGCGATGTTGTTTGCTGCAAAATGTGTCCTAATCGGGCTGTTCCACGCCATCGTCGCGTGTCCGTTTGCAAGCGTCTTCGCAAGATTCGGTTCGTACGGCGCGGCGTAATATTCCTGCGGGGTGAGCCGCTCGCATTCTGCTACGTAACGCTCCATCTCTCGTCCCGACTTGTCGGGATTCAGCCGGTGTCGAGTATGAAGCAAATTAAGCGACCCGCAGATGAATGAATCGATCGTGCCTGAAGCAAGACGCTGCAACCGGGCGCTGGAAATTGTAGGGCAACCGCTTCGGTTGCCGCTTGGGCGTACGGCAAGCGGTGCGCTTGCCCTACGGCGCTGCATTCGCTTCTGTGGCGGATGCGGCAGATCATCAGTCGTAAGCCGAAATTTTTCGCGTAATTCCGCGTAGAGATTTTTGAATGCGGCCGCCAATTCGGATTCGATCCGCTCGCGCGCGTGCGTTTTTTGCAGCTCTGGAAAATGTGAAATCGGATGCCCAAACGCGATCCAGATCGGCGTGCGCCGAAATGGTAGCCACTGTCTTTTTGAGTAGAGACGATCGCTGCCCAGGATCACGCACGGCAAAACTGGGACGCCAGCGATCTGCGCGAGCGTCGATGCACCGGGTCGAAGCGGCGCGCCCTCCAGCAGTGAACGCGTTCCATCACGAATGCCGCCCTCTGGAAATAATCCAACGACGCGTCCGCTCTTCAGCCGCTCGATTGCGGTGCGAATCGTTTTGAGGTCAGCGCGATCCCGCTCCGCCGAGAACGCATCGATCGCGCGTAAAAGAGATCCTAGCACCCGAGCGCGAAAGAATTCCGCCATCGTCATCCAATCGATCTTCCGCCGCACTGCCAGGGATATGAGAAATGGATCGAAATGACTGATATGATTCGCCGCCACTAAAAATCCCCCACCCCGATTTGCATTCTCGCGTCCGAGCACACGAGTACGTGCGACGCAGGCAAAGAGCAGTTTCACCAACAGCCTGCCAGCCCGATAAGATGCCGTTTTGATTTCCACCTTTTGAGTTTTTCGCTGCTTTCGTGCGATCGAAAAGCTATTTTTTCCGGCTGATTCCTTTTTTTATCGTGGTATCATGGTTGGCAGTTCCCACTAGAGTGGTGGGTGAGAGGCTATGAAACCAAGGAGTCCTTCCACGGGCGGGAAGGGGCAATTCCCGCAGACGGACTACTTTTTCCATTCCGGTTTCGGTCAATGGCATGGCGGGAATTTCTGGCCTTACGATGGAGAGGATCGATCGCGATTCAGGAATTTTTACAATCTGGGACGCGAGTACCGGATCGAGGCAGCGCGGGAACGAGCGAAGGAGATGGCGGTGTTTGCGCTGATTGTTCTGACCTCGGCGTGGCCGGTGCTCTACATGATTGTCACGGTGGTGAAATTGTTGAGCAAAGGGCGCCCTAACTAGCCGCCTGCACCTTGCAATACGGCGCGTTTATCACTGTTTCAGCCAGAGGAATTCGTCGCGATATTCCGGCGTCTCTTCTGGAACAAGGCCGAGCCGGCTGGTGTTTTCGGTCACCACGCGCGGGATGAGGAAGTGCAGGAGATAATCTTCGCCACCGGCCTTGGTGCCGCCGCCACTCATTTTGAATCCACCAAAGGGGTGACGTCCGACAATCGCGCCCGTGCATGAGCGATTGATATAAACATTTCCCGCCTCCAGTTGCGCTTTGACCCGCTCGATATTGGCCGGACTGCGCGAGAAAAATCCGCCGGTCAATGCATAATCGGTGCCGTTGGCGACTTCGAGCGCTTCGTCCAGATCGCGCACTTTTAACACGCTCAGCACGGGGCCAAAAATTTCTTCGCGTGCGATGCGCATGTTTGGTTTCACGTCAGTGAAAATCGTGGGTGGGATGAAATAACCCTGCGGCGGGACTTCCTTTGCCTGATAAGCAAGCGTCGCCTCCTTTTTACCGATCTCAATGTAATCCAGAATGCGCCGGTAAGCGGCTTCATCGATCACGGGACCGACCATGATCCCCGGTTCTTCTGGATTACCGACGCGCAGACTGGCTGCGGCCGGAATCAAACGCTCCATCACGCGGTCGTAATTTTCCTCCAGAAGAATCAGACGCGAGAGCGCTGAACATTTTTGGCCCTGGTAACCGAATGCGGAATAGATGGAATAGCCGATTGCTTCGCCGAGATCGGCATCGGCATCGACGATCATTGCGTTTTTGCCGCCCATTTCACAAATCACATGTTTGAGCTGGCGCTGACCTGGCCGTGTCACACCTGCCGATTGCCAGATTCTTAACCCAACTTCGCGCGAACCAGTGAACGCGATAAGATCGACATCTTTATGATCGACCAAATGCACGCCGATAACCGAGCCGTGTCCTGAGAGAAAATTTAAAACACCTGGCGGAACTCCCGCCTCTTCGAAGACTTGCATGAGCGTCGCGCCGCAGATGATCGATTGCTCGGATGGTTTCATGATCACGGTGTTGCCTGTTACGACTGCGGCCGACGCCATTCCGCAAAGAATGGCCATGGGAAAATTCCAAGGCGCAATCACGAACGCGACACCGCGCGGCCAATAATGGTGATAACTTTCTTCACCGGGAACCTGCTGCGTAAGCTTGGGACGTCCCAAGCGTCGCATCTGCTGCGCGTAGAACCTGCAAAAATCGATTGCCTCGCGGATGTCTGCGTCCGCTTCGTTCCACGGTTTGCCTACTTCGAAGACTTCAACTGCTGAGAGTTCAAAGCGCCGGCGCTCCAGGATGTCCGCAGTGCGCTCCAGCAAGCGCGCTCGTTCTTCAAATGGCGTCAGGCTCCAATTGCCAAATGCCGCCCGCGCAGCTTTGACGGCACGTTCGGCTTCTGGAATCCCCGCTTCCGATCCGTAACCGACAATTTCGTCCGGAGCGCTCGGGTTCACTGAAGGCGTCAGCTCATCCGTCCAGACTTTTTCGCCGCCGATGACGAGCGGATATTTTTCGCCAAAGCGTTTGCGCACTTCGCGCAGTGCGCTCTGCATTTTGTCCTGGCTATCTTTGTAAGCGAAATTCACAAGCGGCGAGTTTTCATACACTCCGGCGGAGAATCCTTCAACCGCGGCAACCGGTCGCCTCTCCCTTTCCAAGGGAGAGGGCAGGGTGAGGGTTCCGGAATCCTGGCCGCGGCGTGTGTAACCCCTCACCTCAATCGTCTCCCCTTCCGCAAGGGGAGAGGCGGATTGCGCAGATTCGATAATCTCTTGTGGATCGCGGAGCAATTCTTCCGCTGAAACGTTCTCAGCAAATTTTGCACGCAGAAATCCTTCATTCGACGTGTTCTCGAGCAGGCGTCGAACAAGATAAGCCATGCCGGGAAGCAGCTCGCCGACCGGGCAATATTCGCGGACGCGATAACCCATTTCCACCAGAGCTCGCTTGATCGGCCCGGCCATTCCGTAGAGCAGTTGAAACTCAAAGCGGCTGCGATCGATCCCGAGCTCGTCCGCGAGCGCCTGTGCGTGCGCGATGCTGCGAACGTTGTGCGATCCGAAGGCAGCGGTAACGATGGATTCATTTTCCAAAAGCACGCGCGTGAGCGCCTCGAAATTCGCGTCGCTCTCGGGCTTATGAAAATAAACCGGACAATCCCAGCCGTTCTGACGCGATTTCGTCGTTTCATAATCCCAGTATGCGCCTTTCACCAGGCGGAGTGCGAACCGCGTGCCGCGGGCTCGCCCCCATTCGATCAGGTCCCGCAAATCGGTTTCTGAGTCTCGCAGGTACGCCTGGATGACGATCCCGGCATGCGGCCAGTCTTTGAACTCCTCCTCGGTGAAAATCGTTTTGAACAGTTCAAGAGTGATGTTTTTGTGCGCGTAACTCTCCATGTCGAAATTGATAAAAGCCCCGAGCTCTCGCGCGCGGCGCAGGAGCGGTCGCAACTTGGGCGCGAGATGGGCAATTGCATCGGCTGGATCGGCCGGACTGATTTGCGAATAGAGCGCAGAAATTTTGACCGACAGATTTACAACCGGAAAAAGCTCCGAATTCTTGCCCAGCGGATCGCTCCAGCTTTTCGTTTCGCGCGCGAGTTTCTCCAGTAAATCCAGGTAACGCGCTGCGTATTCATCCGCCTGCGCTTCGCTGACGACGCCTTCTCCCAACAGATCGACGGTAAACCCAATTTTTTGCGCGTGGCGCTTGCGCAACGTCGCCATTACGTCGTCCGGATTTCTTCCGGCGATAAATTGGCGCGCCATTCCAGAAACATTCCACCGGAGGATGCGCCCGCTTACCCAGGGAACGATGCGCGCCAGCCGAACGCCGACATTGACGAGCGGGCCAAAGCCGTCATCGGAGAAGTACTCGTCGAGATGCTCAACAATTTCACTTGAACGGCGCAGCGAGGGCAGGACATCGACGAAGCGAAACAGTTGCGCCTTGAACCGCTCGTCCCGCATTGAGAGCGCCATTAAACGCCGATAAAATCCGGCCTTGCTGAAAAGTGGCTCCGGATGTTTATTGACGAGCTCGAAAACGCGCCTGCCGCGCCGCTCAATTTCGCCTTGGAGGGCCGTCATTTACGAAATTACTCTGCCCGTGTGCGTTAGGCAAAACGGAAGCAGACCATCTTTCCGGGCATGAAATAATTTTGCTGGCGGACACGCTCACTTGGCGGCCTGTGGCCGAAATAAAAATGAAACTGCTGCACGGAATTTCGAGGAGCAAGTGGAGAGGGATTTGCCTGGCAGACATCGGAGGCCCAGGGCTCGATCTGTCAGGCAATCTCATGTGTGCTAGAACCCTTCTCATAAATAGGGAACGGAATAGGGAACGGGTGCGTGGCTGGAGATTTGGCGCTGCAGCAAGGCGCGAGGAGGGAGAATATCCTTTATGGATCTTTGACCGACGAGCAACGCCGCTGCAGCGGCAAAGATCCGCAACCCTTACGGGCTAAGCCCTGGCGGGCAGCTGGCGGCGTTGCTCCTCAGTCACAAAGCGCTTTGGCTATGCTTCTTCGTCGCGCCTTGCCAGCCGCCCGCCAGAGCTTAGCGCACTCATTCCCTATTTATGAGATGGGTTCTAATTGATCCGGCGCAAAAACTCGCGTAGCAAACAGACGAGATGATCGTAGAGCGCCATGAATTTTCGAGCGATAACGTCGCACCGATTTGCCCGGAGGCCCGGGCCGCATTGCAGGAAGCGAATGCCCATTACGCACCATCCTATGGCGAGGACAGGTGGACTGCGCGCGCGTGCGATCGGATCCGTGAAATCTTCGAGACCGACTGCGATGTTTATTTTGTTTTCACCGGCACGGCAGCGAACGCGCTGTCGCTCGCGCAGTTGTGCAAATCGTTCCAGAGCGTGATCTGTCACCAGCGTTCTCACGTTCAGACCGACGAATGCGGCGCGCCTGAATTTTTCACGGGCGGATCGAAACTGCTTCTGATCGACGGCGCAAATGGTAAGATCGACATTGGTCACGCAGAAGCGCTGCTGGCCCGCCATAACGAGCTGCATTCGCACAAGCCGGGCGCGATCAGCATTTCACAAGCGACGGAGTTTGGGACGGTTTACAGGCGCGACGAAATTGCGGCCATCGCCGACTTGGCGCGCAAGCACCAACTGTTTCTCCACATGGACGGCGCGCGTTTCGCCAATGCAATCGCATCGCTTAACTGCGCGCCCAAAGCGATCACGTGGGAGGCTGGGGTTAACGTTCTCTGTTTTGGAGGAACAAAAAATGGGGCGCCTGTCGGCGACTTGGTGATTTTTTTCGATAAGAAAATCTCGCGCGAATTTGATTACAGAGCGAAACAAGCCGGGCAGCTCGGATCGAAGATGCGTTTTCTCGCTGCGCCGTGGCTGGGTCTTTTGACGGGGGACGCGTGGCTGCGAAACGCGCAGCACGCCAACGATGCGGCGCGGCGGCTTGCGGACCGGCTGCGAAAGGAGGCACGGATGAAGAGCGTATTTCCACTCGAGGCAAACGCGGTGTTTGTGTCGATGGATGAGCGACTCGCCAGCGGTCTCCACGCGCTCGGCTGGCGTTTTTATAAATTTATCGAGCCCGAAGTTTATCGTCTGATGTGTTCGTGGGCCACGACCGAGGAGGAGATCTCAAGTCTGCTCGCCGATGTTGTCGCGATTAAATGATTGAACAGATCGCGGTCAGGGCACATCTGTTAGAAACGACATGAACACATTGGAACGACCTTTGCTGTTTGCGGCAGTTTTACTTGCCGGATGTGGAACCACGAAAAACGTCGCGGTCACTTCCTACCACGTTACTCGTGGCGCCGCAGTGGGCTCTTACAAAGTAGCTCGAGCTGTGGCGGTGGGTTCATATCGTGTTGCCAGCGCGCCGGTGCACTATGCCACGCGAAAAAGCAGTAGCGAGCCAACAATGGTTGGAACGACAGAGGCAACTTCATCGGATGTCACCCAGCCTGGCCAACCGATGCCGCCGCAAACGGCAGCCGAACGCCGACAAAACCGGTCGTCGAGCGAAGTGCCGCGCACGACGCGCAAGGAGACGGCGCAGTCCTCAACGAGGGCCGGTTCGTCCCGCGCTTCCACGTCGCAGGAAAATTTTCCAACAGCAAAAGCAGTACCCGGTAAATCGGGCTACGTCTTCAGCCCGTTCGACACTGAAGGAAGATACGTCGATGTCAGCGGCTTTGCGCCGGGCACCAAGGTGAAAGATCCGTGGACCGATAAGATTTTTCTTGTTCCATAGATAGCGGCGCTTCTGTAGCCGTCGCCCTGTGGGCGACGTGGCCCACTGATTGCCGCAGAGGCAAGCCAATGTTACCTGATCGTATGAGAGTGCCATCGCGATTTACGGCCTGCTGGATGCTCTGCTGGTCGATTATCGCTTTTGCGCCGCACGGCCTCGGCCAGGAGTATCAAGGAAAACAACTCGTTAGGGCGGAGCTGCTCGCCGACACGAACGCAGTTGTTCCAGGCAAACCGTTTACTGTCGGTTTGCTGCTGCAAATGGCTCCAGCCTGGCATACTTATTGGAAATTTTCCGGCGACGCTGGACTTCCCAGCGAATTGAAATGGAAGCTGCCACCCGGGTGGAAAATCGGTGAGATTCAGTGGCCGATTCCGCTGAAGACGATCGATCCAGGCGACATTCAAACTTATGGCTACGAAAACGAAGTCCTGCTCATGCAGGAAATCACACCGCCGAACGTTGTAGCCGGCATCGGTGATGCTGGCAATGTTGGGCGCGCTAATCACGAGCCGGGATCATCGATCCCGGCTACAACCGTAAAGCTTTCCGCCGACGCAAGCTGGCTGGTCTGCGAGAGAATCTGCATCCCGTGGGGCGCAACATTGCAGTTGGAGTTGCCAGCATCGACAACCAGCCAGTTAGCGAACACGGAGCTTTTCGCGCGTTATCGGCGTTTGCTGCCGCAAAACTGGCCGGGAGCGAACGTGGCGACAGCCGATTGGGGTCGGGTTGGATCCGATCTCCGCCTTAAAGTAACGAGCGAAAGGCTGGCAAATTATTCGGCAGTCGATTTTTTCCCGTTGCCGGAGCAGAGCACCGTTGTCGGCCATCCAAGAATCGAATCGCGGAGCAAAAATGAAGTTGTCTTTCGCATTCCGATTGAGTCGTCGGAGAAGAACTTGTCGTCCATGGCAGGCCTTCTCGTTTTTTCTCATCAGCCAAACGGCGAGGATCGCGCGGCATGGCAGATTGCAACTCCGACGGTTGTTTCCGCGGCTCGTCCGGCGCCCGTGCGCGGAATTTTCACTTTTCTGCTCTTCGGCTTTCTCGGCGGCATCATTTTGAATTTGATGCCGTGTGTGTTGCCGGTGATCTCGCTGAAGATTTTTGGATTCATCCAACAAGCGGGCCAGAGCCGGCAGAAAATTTTGCGGAGCGGCATCGCGTTTACGATTGGCATTTTCGCCTGGTTCATCGTGCTTGCGCTGCTCCTGATTGCACTCAAGGCCGCCGGGCGCGACGTCACCTGGGGCGGATTTCAATTTACCAACGCGTATTTCGTTCTGGCGCTGAGCGTGATTGTTCTCGTGTTCGCTCTGAATCTTTTTGGTGTGTTCGAAATTTCATTGCCGCAAAGCATGACGCGCGGTCTGCTTTCGACGACCGAGCGCAAAGACAACGTCGGTTCATTTTTCCAGGGCGTGTTCGCCACTGTGCTCGCCACGCCGTGCACCGCGCCGTTTCTCGGCACCGCGCTCGGCTTTGCCTTTTCGCAGTCGCCCGCAATCATACTGTCGATGTTCGTGGCCATCGCCGCCGGCATGAGCGCGCCGTATTTGCTCCTGAGCGCTCAACCCGCCTGGCTGCGATTGCTGCCAAAGCCCGGGGTGTGGATGCTGCATGTAAAGCAGTTCATGGGCTTTCTGCTGCTGGCGACGCTGCTGTTTCTTCTTTACGTACTCGGCGCCCAGCGCGGTCTGGAAGGGGCGATCTGGGCGAGCTGTTTCCTGCTGGTAATCAGTGTCGCCTGCTGGATGAAAGGCGCGTTCGTTGTGCCAACCGCATCTGTGCTCAAGCGAAGCGTCGTGTTAGTGCTCATGCTCGTGCTCGTGTTCATGAGCGGCATTTATTTTATCGGCAACAAATTTCACTCTGTGGATATTGCTTCCGCTGACTCACGACTCCGAGGCGATTGGCAGGCGTTCACGCCCGAACGGTTGCAAGCGGAACTGGAGCAACGCCGTTTTGTTTTTGTCGATTTCACGGCCGCGTGGTGTCTCACCTGCAAATTCAACGAAGCCAGTGTGCTTGAGAGCGTCGAGGTGCGGCAGGCATTTCAGCGTCACAGCATCGTGAAAATGAAAGCAGATTGGACCAACGGCGATCCGGTGATCACGAAATTATTGCAGCACTTTGGCCGGCCGGGTGTGCCTCTCTATGTGCTCTATCCCGGGAAAAACGAAGAGCCAGTTGTCTTTCCGGAACTGCTCACCAAAAGCATGGTCCTGGAGAAACTCGAAACCATTTCACCGAACGTCGCTTCACGGAAAATAACCACGAATGAACACTAATGGACACAAATGCGACAAGGCGCTGGTCCGATACGGAGCTGAGAATTCTTGTATGAATTCGTGTTCATTCGTGTTTATTCGTGGTTGAAATATCTATGAAAACAAAATCCATCCTTATCACTGCAAGTTCGTTTATCGCTACAACACTTCTCGCGCTCGATCCGCCTCCGGTAGGCAGCGCGGCGCCGGAGTTTTCGCTTGCCGATGCAAAAGGCACGACGCACTCGCTTTCGCAATACAAGGGTAAGTATGTCGTGCTTGAATGGTTTAATCCGGAATGTCCGTTCGTGAAGAAGCATTACGGCGGCGGCAACATGCAAAAGTTGCAGGATGAATATACGGGCAAAGGCGTTGTCTGGCTCACGATCAATTCCAATGCGCCCGGCACCGAGGGCAACATAACACCGGAACAGGCGCAGAAGATCACTGCATCTTGGAACACGCATCAGACCGCATTACTACTCGATTCCGAAGGCAAAGCGGGGCTTGCTTATGGCGCCAAGAACACGCCCCACATGGTGATAATCAATCCAGAGGGAAAAATCGCCTACGAAGGAGCGATCGACAGCAAAGCGACGCCCAATCCAGCGGATATTCCCAGCTCTACGAACTATGTTAAGGCGGCGTTGGATGAGTCCCTGGCAGGCAAACCCGTCACCACGCCACAGACAAAGCCGTACGGCTGCTCGGTCAAATACAAATCATCGTAAAAGTTCTGGGGAACGAGCGTGTCCCGCCCGCTGGCAACTCCGAAAGCTTTTCTTCCGTAGGGAAGGCGTCTATTTTGGCCGGACGAACCCCCGAAAGATGCCGACTCCTCTTCTGCATTTGCAGCCGATATTAGAGGGAACCTCAAGAAATAGGCAGAAAAAATTCTGCTTATTACGATGTTAGGCGGCTTCGCCACGTTTTATGCTTAAAGTCAACACCGCAAGAATCGCTGAGTTCACTTGGTCATCGCCGAAAGGAAAGTTTGTTGGCGCTGGCAAGGAGATTTCAGAGGAGCTGGGACGCAAGCCCGAGTCCACAGACCTGAACGAGCGGCATCCCTTTGATGTCGAGATTTTGCGTATTCCGCCGGGGAA
>WNGL01043149.1_pt1 | contig 10237 bp, 10 predicted proteins | sample 5400591 | NCBI WGS metagenome assembly WNGL01 (sample SAMN13153377, study PRJNA577476) | soil metagenome | isolation source: 80 cm soil or saprolite under Garry oak tree replicate 1 | place: USA:California | collected 2016-06-15 | reverse complement strand
CCGACCTGTTCTTCCGGCTGAATGTTTTCCCAATCCAGGTCCCGCCACTTCGCGAGCGCCACGGCGATATTCCGCTCCTGGTCCGCCACTTCGCGCAGCAGTTTTCCAAGCGAATGAACAAAACGATTGACACGATCTCCTCCGCCACCATGGAAGCCCTTTCCCGATATCATTGGCCTGGCAATATACGAGAACTCCAAAACGTCATTGAGCGCGCCGTGATTACTTCCACCGGACCTGTGCTCAAGGTAGATGTGGCAGACCTGAAGATTTCCAAACCCTCATCTCCAGCAGAAAAGGGTTCTGCTCAGGGATCGACAAATGGCGGGCTTCGCGACACGCTCGAAGAGACAGAACGTCAACAAATCCTCAAAGCCTTGAAACAATCCAATTGGGTCGTGGCAGGTCCGAAGGGCGCAGCGGCGAAGCTCGGAATGAAAAGGTCCACCCTCCAGCTGAGAATGAGCAAGCTCGGCATCTCACGTCATTCCTCGTAGTCGTCCTTGCCTGTTTTCTTCCGAGAGGCGCTCGCTCCAAATGCGTTTTCTGGCAGTGCCAGGAAACTGGCAGGGTACCAACTCGCTGGCACTGGCACGTTGACACTTCCATCTGAGTCCTCTCACGCTGGCGGCTATTTCCAAATAAATCAACGAGTTGCTCTGATGCGCTGGCGCACCACGCTTTGGCATCCGCGTTGCCCTTCCTCTTGTCGCCCGAACACAAAGCAGATGAGAAGGAGGGTGCTATGGATCAGGTTCTCACTTTCGCCCGCGAGTGGAGCAAGTGGTATCGCGTGCTCCGTCAGCACAAGGGTTTCGGACGACTCGATTCCGTACGCTACAGCCATTGGCTGGCGCGCAGCTGATCGGGAGGCTCTTCATGAATACTACACGCCCTGTGAATGCGAGACCGGCACCACCACCAACATGCGTTGGCATACACACGCGTCCCTCCTCGATGACCATCAACGCTTGGATGCCGAGCGAAATCGAAGCGATCTCGCCTCTCGTGGATCAACTGATGCGAATGATCGAAGGATCCCGCTGCGTTGAGGGCAATGAGTTCGGAGTCGAACTGGCACTTCGGGAAGTTCTAAGCAATGCCGTTATTCACGGCAATGAAAAGGACGCTCAGAAATTGGTTGAAATTCACTGTCGCTGCGAACGAGGAAACGGAGTTTTGCTGACTGTCAAGGACCAAGGAAAAGGATTTGATCCGAACACGGTTCGCGATGCGCTGGACTCGGAAGGTCTGAATGCGGACCACGGACGCGGCATCCATTTGGTGAAGCGAATGATGGACGAGGTCTCATTTGAGAGTGGAGGGACTGAGGTCCAAATGCGGAAGAGGCCTGCGCCCGACGCAAGAACCGAGTCACAGGCCAACAACTGAGTCGTGCAGGCAGAACGCAAGTGCAAGTGGCTTCACGACCGCAAAGGAAAACAGCATGTTGAAGATCTCGATTGTTGAAGGAAGGAAGCACCGCCGGCTCGTGGTAGAGGGTAGGCTCGTCCCGCCGTGGTCCGATGAGCTGAAAGCCGCCTGCGAAAGGGCGGGATCGGGACTTGACGGTCGTGAACTCGTCATCGATCTGCAAAACCTAACGACGATCAGCCGACAAGGGGAAGAGCTGCTTCTGGAACTGATGAAGCAGGGGGCCAAATTCCGAGGCTGTGGTGTGTTTACGAATGAGATTTTGAAACAGGTTGCCCGGAGATTGCGCGGTAGTGGAGCACAGGAATGAACTGCTTAATGTTGTCTGACAAAGACTCGCCCGACGCTCGGAAGTTCATCTTACGAATGAGCCTTGCGCTCGCTCTCGGCGCGAGCCTCAGCGGATGCGCCGTGGGGCCGAAATATCATCGCCCAGCAGTGGACCTGCAGGCGTTTCACAATGCCCCCTCGATCGAAACTCGTACCACCTCTCTGCCGGCACCGCCCCTGGACCAGTGGTGGACGGGCTTCCATGACCCCGAGCTGACACGGATCGTGAAGCGCACGCTGGACCAGAATCTCGACCTCGCCGCTGCCATGACACGGGTGCAACAGGCGCATGCCGCTGCCCGGGGAGCAGGAGCGCAGCGCTTACCATCAGGAAACCTTTACGCTTCGACGACCACACTGTACCAGTCGACTGAAAGTATGACGGGCCGTCTCGCCTCACACGCGCCCGGCTATAACCGCTCACAGAACTACTACGATCTCGGATTCATGGCCAGCTGGGAAACGGATCTGTTCGGCGGTTTGAAGAAAGGAGCTCAGGCTGCTACCGCCGAGGCTCAGGCGGCCGAAGCTTCCCATACAGGCACCCGCATCACGGTTGCCGCGGAAGCCGCTGATGCCTATATGCAGGTACGAGGCGCACAGGCGCGCTTAAACTTCGCCAAAGACCAGATCGCCACTGACAGCCATCTCGTCGAACTGGTGCAGCAGCGCAGGGATGCAGGCGTCGCTTCCGACCGCGAACTCGCTCAGGCCCAAGCGCTGCTGTCGCAAGCGAAGGCGACGATTCCGCTGCTCACAGTCTCTCTCGAAGCACAGCTGAACCGGCTAGACGTTCTGATGGGCGCCCAGCCGGGAACGTACGCAGCGGAGTTGAGCCCTGTCGCAAACATTCCCGATGTACCGGAAATCTCCGGTTTCGGCACGCCCACTGATCTATTACGCAGGAGGCCTGACATCATCGCTGCCGAGCGAACGGTTGCTGCCTCGAACGCTCGCATTGGTCAGGCTCTTGCCGAGTATTATCCAAAGCTCTCACTTTCAGGAATCGTCGGATCTCAAGCGCTGGCACCCGCTCATCTTTTCGAGCAGCAAGGATTTCAACCTGTCAGTGTTGTAGGTCTGCGCTGGAGACTCTTCGATTTCGGGCGTGTCGCCTCAGAAGTGGCGCAAGCGCGAGGCGCCAATGCCGAAGCCTTGCTCCAGTATCGTAGCTCCGTCCTGCACGCGGCCGAAGATGTCGAAGACGCCTTCAGTCTTCTCGTCCAATCGGAAAATCGCCGCAATGAAATCCTCCGTGAAATCGACGAATTGCAGCGCGTGCGCGACCGCTCGGAAGAATCCTACGCTGCAGGCGTCATCGGACTCACGGATGTGCTCGACGCGGATCGTCAGTTGCTTGTCGCCAAGGACGAGTTGGCTGTAGCGCGAGAGAGTGCGGCGCGTGCAGCGGTCGGCTCCTATCGGGCTCTCGGGGGCGGCTGGCTCCCATGATCAAAACCCTCAATAAAAGGAAGAACTATATGAATCGGATTAATTTCAGCTATTCCGCTCTCGTGCTGGTCATCGCCGGTCTCGTAGTCAGCTTGACTGGTTGCGGTCAGAAGCGGGAATTAGACCCAAGAACACAGCCGGAGCTGGTTCGCGTAGTGGAAATAGGTTCGTCGTCCGGGGCAGATCCCGCGTTCACTGGCGTGGTCTCAGCGCGTGTTCAGAGCAATCTTGGTTTCCGAGTTCCCGGAAAGATCACGAGCCGCTTGGTAGATACGGGGCAGTTTGTCCGCGCTGGACAACCGCTCATGACGATCGATCGAACCGACTATGCACATGCCATTACCGCGCGAGCAGAAACCGTCGCCGCGGCGAAAGCAAAGGCTGTTCAAGCCGCCGCCGATGAGGCCCGCTATCGCCCTTTGGTCAAGAGCGGTGCGGTTTCCGCTTCCATCTACGATCAGGTCAAGGCCGCATCAGACGCAGCACAAGCGGAGCTCGCTGCTGCCACCGCTCAGGAGCAGGTTGCGAGAGACGAGGGCGGCTACTCACAACTTTTTGCCGACGCGGACGGCATCGTGATCGAGACCCTAGCCGAGCCAGGACAAGTGGTAGCGGCCGGGCAAACAGTTGTGAAGCTCGCCCATTCCGGTCCGCGAGAGGCCGCAGTGAACCTGCCCGAGACGTTGAGGCCGGCGCTTGGATCGACAGCATACGCAAGGCTCTACGGCAGCACGATGAGGGTTCCAGTTCGATTGCGACAGATTTCCGGCGCTGCTGACCCGCAGACCCGGACCTTTGAAGCACGGTACGTTCTCGAAGGCGCTGCCGCGAATGCTCCGTTAGGAGCAACCGTTACAGTCCATCTCTCCGGCGACGCAGGGGCTGACACGTTGCAAGTGCCGATCGCATCTGTTCTCGATCGAGGAAAGGGGCCTGGTATTTGGTTGCTGAACCCTTCTACGTCCACAGTCTCATTCCAACCCGTTCAAGTACGCCGACTGGATGAAGAACGAGCAACCATCAACGCGAACCTGCACCCGGGACAACAGGTCGTAGCGCTTGGAGTTCATCTCCTTCGCGATGGCCAACACGTGCGCGTAGAGAGCAAGACGGAAATCCAATGAGCCAGCACCATACATCAGAAGAAAATGAGAAATTGCTCCGGGAACGCGGCGTCTCTGGATCACAGATTCGCCAATCTGCGGCGAAGCAGTTTCTCAACCTCTCGGCCCTCGCAGTCCACGAAAAAGCGATCACTTTGTTCTTGCTGATTGCGATCGTCGCCGCCGGCATCTTTGCCGTTGCAGCGGTGTGGCCCGGAGCGACGGCACAGGAGATGCAGGACCTTGTTGCCGAACCACTGGAGAAGCGGATGCAAGAATTGCGCGACTACGATCGCGTAGAGACCTTTACGCGGCCCGGGCTCGCGCTGATGATGGTGAGTCTCAAGGACACTACTCGCCCAGAGGACGTCTCGGAAGAGTTTTACCAGGCTCGCAAAAAGCTAGGCGATGAAGCACACAAATTGCCTCAGGGGGTATTCGGTCCCTTCATCAATGACGAGTACTCGGATGTGACGTTCGCACTCTACTCGGTCGAGGCTCCAGATCTTCCTCCACGCCAGGTTGCCCGTGAAGCCGAAACGCTTCGACAGCGGATGCTTCATGTTCCTGGCGTGAAGAAGGTGGACATCGTTGGAGAACGGCCAGAACGTATTTTCGTCGAGTTCTCTTACGAACGGCTGGCCACGCTAGGAGTAAGCGCACGAGATGTCTTCGATGCGCTGGTTCGAGAGAATGCCGTAACTCCATCTGGATCTATCGATACGAAAGCTCAGCAGGTTTACATTCGCCTGGATGGTGCGCTTGATGACCTTCAGAAGATTCGGGATACCACCGGCGTGTCAGGCGGGCGCACCCTAAAGCTCTCCGATATTGCCGATGTGAAGCGCGGATACGAAGATCCCGCAACCTTTCTTGTTCGTCACAATGGCCAGCCGGCCTTGCTTCTCAGCATCGTGATGAAGGAGGGCTGGAACGGTCTGGACCTCGGCAAAGCCCTTGTTGCCGAACAGAAGAAAATTTCCGCCGACCTGCCTGCAGGCATCAGCTTCAGCAAAGTGACGGATCAGGCAGTAAACATCCGCGAAGCAGTGGATGAGTTCATGCTGAAGTTCTTTGTCGCACTTGCCGTCGTGATGATCGTTAGCATTATCAGCCTCGGTTGGCGCGTAGGAATCGTCGTGGCAGCGGCCGTCCCGCTGACGTTAGCGGCCGTCTTCGTCATCATGCTTCTGACCGGAAGAGTGTTTGATCGCATCACGCTCGGCGCTCTGATTCTCGGCCTTGGCCTTCTTGTTGACGATGCGATCATCTCCATCGAGATCATGGTGGTCAAAATGGAAGAAGGGTGGGACCGCATCCGGGCCGCCGGGTACGCATGGAGTCATACTGCTGCTCCCATGCTTGCTGGCACGCTTGTCACTGTTATTGGTCTCATGCCCGTGGGGTTCGCTCGATCGAGCGCTGGCGAGTATGCGGGAAACATCTTCTGGGTAGTGGGTTTTGCGCTGCTCACCTCGTGGGTCGTAGCCGTAACCTTTACTCCTTATCTTGGCGTGCAGATGTTGCCCAAGATCAAGGCTCTGTCCGGTGGCCATGCAGCCATTTATGCGACCCCCGGGTACGAGAAGCTTCGGCGTCTGATCGTTTGGGCGGTACGCCGAAAGGTTTTGGTTGCTTGCATTGTTCTGGGCGCCTTTCTTGTCTCAGTTGCAGGCATGGGACTTGTCAAAAAGCAGTTCTTTCCTCAATCCGATCGGCCTGAACTCTTGGTAGAGGTGACGCTACCACAAGGCACCAGCATAGAAGCCACCAACGCGAGTGCGAAAAAAGTCGAGGAGTGGCTGCGGCCGCAGCCCGAAGCAAAGATTGTTACGGCTTACATCGGGGCCGGTGCTCCGCGCTTCTTCTTTTCATACAATCCAGAACTCCCGAACCCCAATTTTGCCAAGATCATTGTTCTGACGGCCAATGAAAAGGATCGAGACCGTTTAAAGGTCAGGCTGCGTGAACGGGTTGAGCAGGGCCTTGCGCCTGAAGCACGTGTGCGCGCTTCGCAGCTCGTGTTTGGACCATATTCACCGTGGCCGGTAGCGTTTCGCGTCACCGGCCCCGACCTGGAAAAGGACCACGCGATTGCGGCACAGGTACAGGCGGCAATGCTGGCAAATCCCAATACTCGGCAGGTAAACCAGGACTGGGGAGAACGTGCGCCAACTGTGCATTTTGTGCTCGACCAAGCGCGGCTACAACTGATTGGCCTTTCCTCCCACGAAGCTGCCGAACAAATCCAATTTCTTCTGACGGGTGCGCCATTGACGCAGGTCCGTGAAGATATCCGAACGGCGGAGGTAATCGCGCGAAGTGCCGGAACCGACCGCCTTGATCCCAGCAAGCTGAACGAGATGACTCTGATGAATCACTGGGGGAAGGCTGTTCCACTTAGCCAGGTCGGCCGCATCGAGATTCGTTCTGAAGAGCCGATCCTCAAACGCCGTGACCGCGTGCCGACAATTACGGTAGAGAGTGACATCGACGAATCGCTTCAACCTCCGCAGGTCTCTGCAGAGATTGAAAAGGCGATTCAGCCGATTGTCGCCAGCCTGCCCGAGGGCTACAGGATCGAAACGGGCGGCAATATAGAAGAATCTGGAAAAGCGAACAGGGCACTTTCAGTGGTATTTCCCGCGATGATCGTGCTGATGCTCACGGTGATCATTTTCCAGGTGCGATCATTCTCTGGGATGTTCATGGTGGTTCTTACGGCGCCGCTAGGTCTCGCCGGTGTCGTTCCAACATTGCTTCTCTTTCATCAGCCATTTGGGTTCAATGCAATCCTCGGACTGATCGCGTTAGCTGGCATCCTGATGCGCAATACGCTGATCCTCATCGGTCAAATCAAAACCAATCAGGAGGAAGGTCTTGACAGTTATCGCGCGGTCGTCGAGGCGACTGTACAGCGATCACGTCCGGTGATCCTTACGGCTCTTGCAGCCGTATTGGCTTTCATCCCTCTGACCTTCTCAGTCTTCTGGGGGTCGATGGCATACACCCTGATTGGGGGGACTGCCGTAGGTACGGTGCTGACCCTTATCTTCCTGCCTGCACTCTATTCAATCTGGTTTGGAGTAAAACCGGCAGCAGTCCCGAGCGATGAGGCTGAGGCAGCGCTGCGTCCATAGTCGAAATGATTCTTTACAGAAATCAAACGAACAAAGGAGTCTTATGAAAATCACAGGTCGCACGATCCTTATTACCGGAGGCTCTGCAGGTATTGGCCTAAAGGAGTCTTATGAAAATCACAGGTCGCACGATCCTTATTACCGGAGGCTCTGCAGGTATTGGCCTCGCGTTTGCCCTCAAGTTTCTCGAACTCGGCAACCAGGTCATTGTGACTGGCCGGCGGCAGACAGTGCTCGATGAAGTGAAGGCAAAGTATCCGAAGCTCCACACGATTCAGGGCGATGTCGCAGACCCCGCGCAAATCGCCTCTCTTGCAACGCGCGTGAAGGCTGAATATCCAAGGCTCGACGTGCTGATGAATAACGCAGGCATCATGCTCCACAAGTTCTCGCAGCCAACAAGGGAACCGTCATCAACGTATCCTCTGGCCTCGCCTTCGTGCCGCTGCCGTCCGCGCCGATCTACTGTGCCACCAAGGCGGCGGTTCACTCCTATACCCAATCGCTCCGGTTCCAGTTGGAGGAGACCGGCGTCGAGGTGATCGATCTCATGCCGCCAGCGGTGAAGACCGACCTCTCGGCAGACATTGCCGAAGGCGACGGCATCGCTTTAATAACGACAGACGAGTTGGTGAAGCAATCCTTTGCGTTACTCAAGAAGGGGGCCCTGGAGATTCGGCCGGGTCAGGCCAAACAACTCGCGTTGATGCGCCGCCTGGCACCCGATTTCATCAACCGGCAGCTGTGGAAGGCCTCTAAGAAGCTGGTTCCGATCGGAGTTGGATAGGCAGACTCCAGGCCACGTGAAGAGCAGGCGCCACAGCCTACCGCTTAAGCAGACAAGTAGGATGGGGTGAATCTGCCTAGGGTGTAACCACACTGGCCCCATTCCGGCCAGCGCCCTTTCGACGATGTCGTCGCTCTTCTCTAAGACGGGCGCGCTGCCATTAGCCGGAACTCGCAAAGAGGTGTACATGAAAGTAGGCATCATTGGAACCGGTAACATCGGTGGCACAATCGCCCGTAAACTCAACAGCGCAGAGCACGAAATGCGCGTTGCTAACTCCAGAGGACCGGAGGGCGTTCGTTGAATCCGCTTATTTGAACGTCGACGAGACTCGGCATGTAGGCGTAACGCGAGCAACTAGGAAATTACTGGCCGCTCCGGCGCTGTTTTCAAAAAGCTTCGAGAGCTCTTGACGCGCGATACACATCGCGATACACAATAGCGATGCGCATGGTGTACTTCCAATGACTTACAGTGCCGTCCGTGCTCTTCTATGTCGTTGAAAGTACTCTATAGTAAAACACTGCACTGTCACGGCAGAGGTCGCGAGTTCGAGTCTCGTCGTCCCCGCCATTTTTCCCAAACATCGTAGTTCCCTTCTTGCGAAACGCTCAGGGCAGACTTTGGGCACTCGCTCGTTTGTGCACGACGCGAGGCGAATTGTGCAGTTACACTCGGCAGCCAACTACGAAAGCACCAAGTTCCTTAGACCGGAACCCGGGCTACCCGCCCCGTTTTTATCTGTCCAGACGCCAAGTGCGAATGATTCCCTTGTTGACCAACTCCTTAGTCTTCGATTGCCTCAACACCGAGGTTTTTAAGTCGCTCGAGACCATCCTTCATGGCTTTGAGTTCTTCGGCGGAGTGCCCCTGCCAATTCAGGACCTCGCCTATGACACGAAGGGGATCCTTGGAGCGGTATGAAAGCGTAGGGTTACCCGGGTACTTCTTGTCAGTCAGATTGGGGTCGTCTTCAAAAGGGCCAGTCGCCTCCACCACGTAGATTCTGCCGGGGCTCTCACCAAGGGCGAGCTCGGCTCCCCAGATGGCCGCATTCAACGTGCCGGTCAAATAAATGTAGGCCGCCTTCTTCCTCCTACCGTAGTTAGAATTGTAGCCGGGCCTAATGAGATCCCCCGGTTTTAGGTCTACTTTGGTACCGTGGAAGAAACTTCGGCCAGGCAGTTGAGGTTCGATCACCTTTAAGTCTCCTGTCGATAGGTCGATGGCGAGCTAGCCCTCGCCACTTCGGTCGCAAAATTTCCAACCCACAACCCAACCCACAGAATACTGTGTCTTGTGCGATTTTTAACAACTTAGGGGGCCCTTGGCAGTCCCCGCGGTCTTGTATGTTGTTGTAGTGAAGCGGGTTTCAGACGAAAACCCCAACGCGGGCGTTGCCGCTTGGATTTACTTGGCCCATCCTTCGTTTGAACTACCTTGCTGGCACTGCTTCCAGAGGGCGGACATCGCGTCTAACCTTATCAGCAATCTCATCCTCGGCAACTTCCAGGTCATAGCGCGTTTGGAGATTCATCCAGAACGTCGGACTGTTGTTGAAGTAGCGCGCGAAACGAAGGGCCGTGTCAGCAGTAATTGCGCGTTTCTCGTTGGCGATATCGGCGATCCGCGTCACAGGGACGCGCAAGTCCATAGCAACTCTGTTCATACTTAGTCCCAGAGGGAGCATAAACTCTTCTCGGAGAATTTCTCCTGGATGCACCGGCTTAAGTTTCTTCGTCATCCTGCTGTCTCCTAGTGGTAATCCACGATCACAACTTCGTAGGCATGCCCATCGCGCCATTCAAAACAGACGCGCCATTGGTCATTGACGCGAATGCTGTACTGCCCTTTCCGGTCCCTTCGCAGGCTCTCTAGCCTGTTTCCTGGCAGCGTTGAGAGCGTCCGGATGTCCTGCGCCGCATCTAGCATGTCCAGCTTCCTTAGACCCTGACGCTCGATAGCTTTGAACCGGCGGACAGACTCTCGAT
>WNGL01011288.1_pt1 | contig 10238 bp, 10 predicted proteins | sample 5400591 | NCBI WGS metagenome assembly WNGL01 (sample SAMN13153377, study PRJNA577476) | soil metagenome | isolation source: 80 cm soil or saprolite under Garry oak tree replicate 1 | place: USA:California | collected 2016-06-15 | reverse complement strand
GTCACGGTCAGCAAGATCACATGACACCCCTGCCGCTTGCATTCGCGGAGAAACTCTTGCCCCTTCTCATAACTGCTAAGGCAGAGTATAGTTTTTGCAGAGAAGTTTGTCATCCTCATTCTCCTCTTTCATGCGCTACACGATGTGAGAGAGCTGCAAGGGCCACTAGCTGGGCTGTCCCGGCTAGGGCCTCACTCCAAGCTGTTGTATCTGATGTAGGGTATCCATCTCCATCCACCCTTCCACCGCCTTGCCGTCCACAATGCGGTCGATGACGATCCCTGTTACGGTCATCTGCTTGCCGGTTGGGCTGTGGCCCTGAAACATCCCTTGGTGGGTGCCCTGGGCTGACCAACGCGTCACAACCAGATCTCCTTCGGCGATCTGTTCCTCAATCGTGGCGTGGAAGTCGGGGAAGGCGGTACGAGTCCTGACGATGTACTGCTTGTAGAGTTCGCGGCTAGGTGGCTGGTTGGGAACCAGAGAGTGGTGACCAGCATGGCCGGGGGCCATCAGCTCGTCCACTGTGGCCAGGTTCCCCTGGTTCCAAGCCTCTTCAATAATACGCCGGGCAAGGGCCTTATTCTCTTCTGTTGACATGGGATGTTCTCCTTTCTTTCTGTGTGGCTTCCTTCCCAGGGCGTGTTTGCAAACTATCTTCGGCTTGCCTCGCATTCTTTACAAGAGCCTTGAGCACTTTGCAAACACGCCGTGGTCACTCGTAGGCTCGTTGCTCGGCCTTGCGCACACGGCGACTGAGAAGGGCTAGCAGTTCAATCCCGGCATCGGGCTCGGTGCTGAGTATATGGCGCAGTATCGCCCGGAGTTCCCCAAACGGCAGCACGAGCGCGGTGACCTCATCTACCGCCGTTACCGTAGCAGAGCGGGGCATATCATCCAGGATAGCCATCTCGCCAATGATATCCGCTATCCCTGCTGTCCCCAGTACTTCCTCCGCTCCATCAGGGCTGTTTTTCCGGGTAATGCGCACTGTCCCTTTGGTGAGAATAAACAGTCCTAACCCTTTTTCGCCTTGAGAGATCAGCACCGAGCCTGGGCTATACTTGGCCACCCGACAACATTTTGCCACTTCCGTTAGCTCCTTGAAACGGAGGACGGAAAAGAGGTCTACACGCGCTAAGGCATCCTCGTACATGGTCTGGAACCTCCTTTTTCGTCGAGTACTACCATAGAGATCAGAAAGGTAGAGTCTACTGGACTTATTTTATCACAGCGCATCCATCATTTTCATAGGGTTAGGTTTGTTTTGTTTGCTTGTAGCTTAATGATGAGCTTTCCCTCACCCAACTCTAGCCTTCCCTTCAAAACTGTGCTAGAATCCCCTCGTAACTCGTAACTACGAACACGGCAAGCAAGGAGAGATGCTCGTTTGACAACACACGATAAACGATACGTAATCATCGGCAATGGGATCGCGGGCACAAGTGCGGCTGACATACTGCGCAAGAACGACCCAAATTGTAGCATTCATTTGCTCACCAACGAACCGTATCCGCTCTACAACCGCGTTTCCCTCCCACGCTTTTTGCAGGGAGTAATTACCGAACAGAAGGTGATGATTCGCGACTTTGCATGGCATGAGCAAAGAAATATTCAACTGGTGACAGAAACAATGGTCACCGGCGTTCATACTGATGAGCGTGTTGTCGTCACAGATAAGGGTCAGCATCTGCCCTATGATGCTTTACTTGTAGCAACTGGTGGCTGGGCAAACCCATTGCGTGTACCTGGAGCGCAGGGTACGAAGCATATTTATAATTTTGTGACGCTTGACGACACAAAAACGATTATTGCTCGGATGCTTGAGTCACGCACAGCCCTTGCCTACGGAGGCAGCTTTATCTCGTATGAGCTGTGCGATGGATTCGCAGTGCGTAAACTGCATACAACCTGGCTGATGCGAGGTCCCTACTGGTTGCGTAGCGCACTCGATCCTGAAGGTGGCGAAGTCGTGGATAACATCGCCAGGAAATTCGGTGTTGAAGTCATCCATGGTGACGAGATTGAATCTGTGGTTCCCCAGAACGGGGTTCCTGCCTATGTGAAGACCAAACAGGGGCGCGAGATACAGACAGATATGATTGGCGTTGGCTTAGGTATCACCCTGAACACAAAGATACTGGCGAATACACCTGTTGAGATGCGGAGCGGCGTGGTCGTCAATGAATATTTGGAGACCAATGTGCCGGGCGTCTATGCAGCCGGGGATGTCGCTGAATTTTACGACCCGACAATCGGTCAGCATCATACGATGGGTACCTGGGACAATGCGATGGCCCATGGCCGCATTGCCGGGGTAAACATGGCAGGCGGACATGAAGCATATATCGATGTCCCGACCTATACAAGCCCATTGTTTGATGTGAATATTGCTGTTGTGGGAACAGCCGAAACGCATAGTCCCGATTTGGAGAGTATCGCTCTCCGCGAACCTGGAGAGAAAGGGAATGAAAACTACCGCAAGTTGTTCTTCCGCGAGAATAAACTTGTCGGTGTTCTCATGATAGGCAGTCCGAAGGGCCGCAAGAAATTAGTCGAGATCGTCAAAAACCAGCAGGTTTTCAAAACTGCTGCTGAGCGTGAAGCACTGTTGACGCTAAAATAGCAACTTAGGCTATGCTACTTGACGGAAAATGATGTTTAAGATACCGTTACCGTAGTGTAGGTGCACCGGTCGCTATATTACATTGGTTAAAGCAAAGGCAGGCAGGAGAGGTTTCCGTGGCAAAACAGTGTACAAGTTGTGGGCAAACCTTGCCCAGAGATAATGCTCGGTTCTGTAATAATTGTGGAGCCCGTACTTCGCCTGATGCCCCCGCTTCCAAACGGCCATCCCCGGCTTCGCATGAGACCGCTTCGCCTCCTTCTGTCGGAAGACCAGGCGACAGTAGACCAGCCTTGCGTGAGCAAATTGCCTACCAACCTCCAACTCGTCCTGCGCATCGTCCGACCCCTAGTGAACCACCCCCATGGATGAGCCAGCTCGAAAATCGGGGAAGGACATCTTCTGATAGGCTCAAACTTGAGCGAACAGGAAAATCTCCCGACGTACTCAGATCTGGTCAGTCCGAGGTATCACCTGCTGGCAGCAACGTCGGGCGAACAGAGATAGCTCCTGGGGAAGACAAAAGAGATCGAAGAGAAATCCCTTCCAATGGGAAGAAGTCGGATGGGTTCGAGCAATGGTCAGGTGAAAGCAAGGTTGACAGGACTGAGGAAGATGAGCAAGCTGCTCCACAGGTGGATTTTCCAATTCCAGAGCCAATGCATCGCCCCACTCCCTCAGTTCGCGAACTGCACGTAAAGGTATGGGAGCAGGAGGAGCCTCTCAACTCTTCCCTTAGCGACCTGGAGAACGAGCTAGCTTCTCATGGAGAGGATGCTGTTGAAGACTTGCCAACTGGGCCGCTAGAGGCAACCCCTCCCAACTTGCCGGTTCAACGTGCCTCAACGTCGTCCCCTGATCATGATAGACGAGAGCTGTCTTCGTCGGGTGAAACATTGGTTTCCCCCAGGGAAGATGATGTTGAGGATTTGCCCACTCGACCTCTTGCAGCACCTTCAGAGCTACTCATTCAGCGAGCCTCGACACCGCGTCCGGTTCGTCCCAGGCAAGTGCCCCAGCGTGATGATGTGGAGCTAGTTGATACCCTCCCACTCTTGACTCAGAAACCTGAGTCTCAGCTATCAACGGGGATAGAGCAGCAGGCATGGTCAAGGCAATCACGTGTCCCGCCTGCAGATCGTGCTGCCAGCCAGAAGCCCGTAACGGCTGCACCATCATTCCCTCAAAGCACCCAAGCAGTGCGAGGATTCTCAAATGGTCCTTCTGTCTCCTCAGCACCTACGTCAACTCAGGGATGGAGCCAAACACAATCACCTCCATCTCGGTCAGTATTACCAGCAGCTCATCAGAAAAGCAAAAGAAATCGGAAGCCCCCTCTGTTAGTATCACCGGCGGCTTATCAGAAAAGCAAAAGAAATCGGAAGCCGCTCGTATTTGTGCTGGTTCTCTTATGCCTCCTGTTGGGAGGAGGTGTTGCTACCTGGATCGTGCTCGCCCAGCCCTTCACTATTGCCCCAATTACCAAACCCTGGCAGGACTATCGGAGCACTGCTCTTGGGGTATCCATGCCCTACCCTACGGGGTGGAATAAGCAAGAAGATCAGAAGAACAGAGAGGTGCACTTCTACGATACAAGTCATACTGTGCAGGTGAATCTAGCAGTGGCAGACGCAAATGGGCAGAGTGCCGATCAATATCTGCAGAAGCAAGCCACGAGTATGGGTCTGACCGGGGCGAAATCGGGAGAGCCTCTTACGTTTGCAGGGGCATCGTGGCAGGAGGTCCAGGGCAGCATGCAGCAGCAGGGTGCAACCTATACCGGGACGATCTTAGTTACGCTCCATGGAAATACCCTCATTACGCTCACACAACTTGCCCCCCAGGCAAGATATGCTGATGCAGAGCAAACCATCTTTTCTTATATGCGTACATCCTTTCAGTTCCTCTCATAAGCTGTCTGTGGCGTTTATCGCCAGGTATGCTATAATATGCGAAACGCTACACCTGAAGCGCCAGTTCATAGTTGCGAGAGACTTCACCTTCCTGGAGCCCCTCGACTAGAAACCTGGAGAAGAGAAAGGAGGGCGCAGCAGAATTGCGGGCTGCGCATCTAAAATTAGATTATGGAAGATATTCGGTTTGATCGCCATTTCCGAACACCTTACTCGGAGAGCTATTACATCGTGCAAGGCAACAGCTTGCAGAGTAGCAATCGCCTGGGTACCATCGATATTCACTTCACCACGACAGTAGTTCACGGCATACTTATTCTGGAACGTGAACTCGAAGAGTCTGACTTAACCAAGCTCATTGAACAGATTGATGAAGACCTGGTGCTCTCTGCTGATATGCCGCGAGATGACTTTCTGGTAGATGTCTATGTCGGGAAAGATGTTGGTTTCTATAGCGACGAATATTTTACGGAAGAGAGCGACACCAGTACCGACTTTGAGGATGAGGACGAGGAGTAATCCTGTCTGCTCACTCAGTCTTCGAGCAAGCCGCGCCGCATCGCATATTTTACCAGTTCGGCGCGGCTGTGCAGATTGAGCTTATCCATAACATGCGTGCGATGTGTATCGACTGTCTTCGGACTGATGACCAGGCGTTCCGCAATCTGGTTATTTGTGTATCCCTCTGCCACCAGCTTCAGTATTTCACGTTCCCGCTCGGTTAAGCTGCTATAGCTATCTTTCTCCTCACCCGAACGCACCCGCTGCAGATAGTCTCCTACCATCACCGATTGTGCAATTGGCGACAGGTAGAATTGCCCACTATGTACTACGTGGAGTGCTCTGATCAGATCGGTATCTGCTGCCTCTTTGAGCAGGTATCCTGATGCCCCGGCACGTAGCGCCTGGAAAACGTACTCATCGTTTTCATGCATGGTCAGCATCAGCACCTTTGCTTCTGGTAACAATTTTTTAATTTGCCGCGTTGCCTCGATTCCATTCATATCGGGCATAGTGATATCCATCAGGATGATATCAGGATGGAGGCGTTGTGCCTCGTAGATCGATTGCCGTCCATCCTGCGCTTCCCCAACAACCTCCATATCGGGTTGGGCATTCAACATCATTTTCAATCCAGCGCGTAAAATCGTATGATCATCGGCCAGTAAAATGCGCATCTTCATATCTATACTCATGTCCAGTTGGGAATGGGGGTGCAGGGGGCAAAGCCCCCTGCCGGGGCGCGGGGTGCCCCCGCTTCTTTCCCTTTTCCCAAAAGGTGTGTTGATTCTGCACTAGCTAAAAGTTATCTGAGATTGCGGGCTCAGGAAACACCTCTATTTGTGAAGACCCGATCGACTGCAGGGGGATACGAACCTCCACGGTTGTCCCCTGTCCAGGACTGGAATTGATTGTCAGTGAGCCATCAAGTAAGAGGGCACGTTCCTTCATTCCGGCCAGTCCCAGGCCACGCTCTTGACCGGGAGTTTTGAGGAGGGTTTCGACATCGAAGCCATGACCGTCATCAGTAATTGTAGCATAAACCTCATCGGCCTCCTCGTTCAAGACAATGCTCACTTTCCGAGCGTTAGCATGCCTTGCTGTATTGGTCAAGGACTCCTGGACGATCCTGTAAAGGGCCGTCTCCATTTCTGCCGGGAGCCGCTCTTTGAAGCCCGTAGCAAGGAACTCAACCTCAATTGAGCACTTTTGTTGATACTCCTTGACATAGGAGCGAAGAGCGGGCAAGAGCCCCAGGTCATCCAGGGCGCTCGGACGCAGGTCGATGCTGAGGTTACGGATTGCTCGCAGGGTCTGGTGGGCCAGCCTGCGCGTATCAGCTATGCGTTCGCGCGCCTCCTGTGTTGTAATCGACTCTTCAAGGATAGCAAGGCTAATCAGCAGCGAGGTCAATACCTGGCTGGTCTCGTCATGCAGCTCGCGGGCGATACGCTTCCGCTCTTGTTCCTGCGCATTGATGATCTGGCTTGCCCGCAGGCGTGCCGCTTCATCAACAGCTTCTAGCACCATATTAAACGTGAGTGCCACCTCGTCCGCCTGGGAATCGAAGCCTGTGAGCGGGGCGCGTAACGAGCGTTCTCCTGCCTGTATCCTTCTCATCACCTTGACCAGCTCGATCAGTGGACGGAAGGCAATCTGGAGGACGACGAAATTGAGTACCACACTGACAAGCCAGCCGGTCGCAACGAAGATAGCCAGCGCGGTCGGTGTTGCCAGCCATACATGATTATCGTTCAGGTGTGCAGCCAGCCAGGTACCGCCTGTTGCGCCAACAAAGATAATGAAACTATTGGCAATCAGTACTTTATAGAAGATGGGGATGCCAAGCAGTGACCTGAGCAGTCGGTTCCTCTGCTCGACTTTCTCCTGCTTTTTTTCGCGAAGGGTCATAACGGTTTTCCTTTTTAGGAATCTACACTTGTGCCTATAATGTAATTGTAGCGGTACTTCTATGTGCTGTCAAACAACCTGCGTTTTTGACAGGGCGATGGAAAAGTCGCCCTGCAAGGGAAAGGGGGAGTGCAGAGGGGGCGAAGCCCCTTCTGCCGGGGACTGGGGTGTCTCCAGTTTCTCTCTTTTTAGAGGAGAGGGGTGGAGGAAAAACAACTTTTCAATCGCCCTACGTTTTTGAAATCAGGTATGCTGTACCCAAAAATCAGGTGAGCACCTGATGCAGGGAAGGAAATCCTGGAGTAATGTAACATGATAGAGGATTCTGTGGAAAGGGGGAGTGCAGAGGGGGCGAAGCCCCTTCTGCCGGGGACTGGTGTGTCCCCATAAGCGCGAACTTAGGACGAATTTCCAGGGTGGGGACAAGCCCCACTCCTACTATACACGGGCCTGATAGGCTGATCCGTGGTCTGGTAGGGGCGACCCTTGCGGTCGCCCTGGGTGGCGGTGGGGTCTGGCTTTTATCTCGCCCTGTTTCGAGAGAAGAAAGGGGTACTCAGAAGGCGTAATTCTGTGTTATAATCTGCCTCAGAGAGCGATGGAAAGCCTTCTGAAATAACCCGGCTATTTTCCAAACCAGGCATTATCCTTTGAGGAGGCAACGTGAATTCCACTACTGATAAGAAAAGCTTACTCGATACAGCTACGCAGAAGATGGTTGCGAGTCAACTCTGGCGCTCGATTTTCCGTCATGGCTATCCTGACACTCCGCTGAACCAGTCGCTGGTCATGATGGGGAACGTATTTCTACATCTGCATCCCGTCAAAGTCAGTCGCCAGGCCATGAAGATCACTTACACATGGTGCATGGGAGGTATTTCATTCTTCTTGTTCCTCCTGCTAACTCTGACCGGTGTCTTCCTGATGTTCTACTACATCCCGGATACCCGGCAGGCCTATCAGAACGTTCAACAACTGAGTAGCGCCGTCTCGTTTGGGAACCTGGTGCGCAATATGCATCGTTGGGGAGCCCACCTGATGGTCGTTTCAGTAACGCTGCACATGATTCGCGTCTTCTATCATGGAGCATACAAACCACCAAGAGAATTCAACTGGGTGATTGGCGTATTGCTCTTCTTTTTCACGCTCTTTTTGAGTTTCACTGGCTACCTGCTGCCCTGGGATCAGATCGCCATCTGGGCTATCACTGTGGGAACCAACCTGGCACCCTACACCCCGCTATTGGGTGATACCGTGTACAAGATCATGGTTGGTGGCCCGGCGGTAAGTCAGGCAACACTGATCCGCTTCTATGTGGCTCATGTGATCCTGCTCCCATTGGGCACAGCCTTGTTGATGGCCGTTCACTTCTGGCGCATTCGTAAGGACGGTGGCGCGGCTGGTCCTCCACCTCCCTCTCGTCGTGAGTTGGAAGCACGGGTAGAGCGTGCTACGGCTGGCACTGCCCGCTAGAGATGGGTACTCCAAGGAGTATCCATTGTCTGTCCTGTATCGTGTTCACTGGTTCTTATTGAAAGGATACAAAAATCATGGCGATTGAACAAAGAGAACCACAAGCGCAGACGCAAGGGGCGGCGACCCAGCGGCGGTATCGTACCCTGGCAGTCGTGAGGCAAGAAGCGATCACCCGCGTTGAGAAACCCCTGGAAGACTCGGTTTTCGTCTGGCCGCATTTGCTGGTGCGAGAATTTTTTGCTTCCACGATTGTGACCGTGATGGTGACACTCCTCGCGCTCGTGATCGACGCACCCTTGCGTGCGCCAGCTAACCCGAATCTGACACCAAACCCTGCAAAGGCCCCCTGGTATTTCCTGGGATTGCAGGAAATGCTGCACTACTTCCCGCCTACTACAGCTGGTGTGCTTGCTCCCGGCCTGGTACTGGTTGCTCTTGCGGTATTACCCTATGTAGACCGCAATCCAAGCCGTGCGTACGCTGATCGCAAGGTCGCCATTGTCACCTTCACGATGTTTGTCGTCTTCTGGGCGGTTGTAACCCTGGCAGGCAGCTTCTTCCGTGGCCCAGGCTGGTTGTGGATCTGGCCCTGGCAGTGGACACAATCATACTTTGACCTGTAAGCGCGGGTAAAGACAGAGAGGATAACCAATCATGAGTATCGATAGACCTCCGGTCACACCACAGCAGTACGAAATCCTGCATGGCGGAGGTGCCGAGGCGGCTGAGATCGCAAAACAGCGCCTGTCACGCAGACGTTTCCTCCGCAGGTCTATGCTGGCAGTATGGGGAATATCTACAACTGCGGCAGTGGCTGGCTCATTATACATGCTTTATCCCAACCTGGCCGGTCAGTTTGGCTCTGTCCTGAACGTCGGTAAAACAACCGATTTTGCGGCCGCCTTGCCTAATGGCTTCAAAATAAACCAGGCGGGTGTATTCTATCGGCAGCAAGCCAAGACCTACCTGGTGCACTTGTCGAAAGATACAAAGTTTTTATTGACTACAGGTCTTCAAGACCAGCTCGATGCAGAGAATGTTGTCGCCGATCCAAAGGGCGATGGCCACTGGATTGCCCTGTACCAGCGCTGCGTCCATCTGGGCTGTACCGTGCCATTCCGTGATGAATGCGTGAGCTTCAAGTGCCCCTGTCACGGGTCGCACTATAATGTTGATGGGGAATTTCTGGATGGCCCTGCACCTAGAAGCCTGGACCGCTTTGCTCTCTCTATTCAGGGAGACAATGTGATGGTGGATACGGGCACACTCAATAATAAAGTGCCCCATCCCGACCCCACCACTCGCTTGATCGCATTTCCATCCAAGCCATGCGCGTAATGTAGTGTAAAAAAGGTGAGTTACTATGATAGATCCTGGACAGGCTGTCGTTGGCATCATCGTCCTGCTCATAGCCGTGGGAGGGCTATTATACCTGTTCTATTCTCGTACAAACGCTGTCGAGAAGACCGGCTATGGTGCCCTCATCATGCTGGCGATTGTCTCTCTGATGATCCCGGTTTTCTGGATCCTGGAGAGCAACGGCGAGGCGATGGCAAAGGCCGAGCAACATAAGATCGCAGTACAACGCGGTGCAACACTCTATGCTCAGTATTGTTTTCAGTGCCACGGTACTCGTGGACAGGGGCGTGTCGGGCCGAAGCTCAATGGCAACCCCGCTGTGAACAAATTGAGTGACGCTGACCTCCTCCGCATCATCAACGGTGGTATTTACAATACGGATGTAACTCAGCTTGATAAGCCGGTTATGCCGGCATGGAGTCAGGACTATGGTGGCCCCCTAACCAACAATG
>WNGL01029104.1_pt1 | contig 10239 bp, 8 predicted proteins | sample 5400591 | NCBI WGS metagenome assembly WNGL01 (sample SAMN13153377, study PRJNA577476) | soil metagenome | isolation source: 80 cm soil or saprolite under Garry oak tree replicate 1 | place: USA:California | collected 2016-06-15 | reverse complement strand
GACGCCCTCGGGCGTGAGCCGCGCGTGAGCGCCGGCCAGCTCCACCCCGCCGTCGACGAGCGCGAGCCGGATGGGATCGAGGCTCGCGGCCAGGGGCGGCTCCGCAGCGGCGGCGGCTGCCTTCACCTGCGCCAGCGCCGCGTCCACCTCGCCGAGGAGCGCCTGCGCGGCGGCGCCGTCGAAGGGGGCGCCCGCCGCGGGGACGGTGGCGAGCGCCAGCTGGAGGCGCAGCCGGAGGGCGGCAGCGGCGCGGAGCATCGAAGGATCGTGCGCGACCGGGCCTCCGGTGAGCGCCGCGCGCTCGTCGGGCGAGAGGACCCTCGCCACCCGCGCAGCGACGGCGACCTCCGTCGCCGTTCCGCTCACCCGCGCGCCACGCAGCGTGCCCGCCAGCAGCGCCTCCGCGGCGGCGGCGGGCGCGACGGCGGCTGGCCAGACGCACTCCTGCGCCCGCTCCAGGATGGGGCCGAGCGGCACCGGTGTGAGCGCGAAGGGAGCGAACGGGTCGAGGCCGCCGGCCGGTGCCGGCGCGACCGCGCGGAGCGCAGGAGCGGCTGGCGCGAGCGTCGGAACCTTGGGCGCGGTGAGGGTGGGAATCGGGGCCCCGGTGAGCGTCGGAGCGGACGCCGCCGCGGGCGCGGGTGCAGCCGGTGTCCGCGCGGCGACCGGGATCGGCGTCACGCTCGCGGTGGAGGCGGGCGCCGCCGCGCCGCCGCGCGAGGGAAGCGGCGGCGGGACGATCGGGCGGGCGCTGGGCTGTCCTGGCATCGATACTCCAAGGGGATCGCGAGGCGCGACCCGCGTCCGAGTTTACCGCGCCCGCTCTGCTCGACCCCAGGCGGCGACTGCACCGTGATCATGGTCGGGGTGCAGGACCGACCTCGCCCACCATCGTCCGCTCGACCGCTCGCGGCGCCGGATTCGCCCGGCGGGCCGCCCGGTTGACAGCGCGGCGGCAGGCGCTTAGGAATCTTGGCCTCTCCGCGCCGCGAAGCCCTCTCGCACACGCACGCACCGAACCGAGCCGGATACGCGCCGCGCGTCCCCCGCGCGCCAGCCCCTCAGGACGAGCCCATGCCCGCTGCCGCTCCCGCCACCGCCACCGCCTCGCCGAGCCTCACCGATCTGAAGCACATGAAGGTGGCGCAGCTGACGGAGGTCGCCCAGACGCTCCAGATCGAGGCGGCGGGTGCGATGAAGAAGCAGGACCTCATCTTCGCCATCCTGCAGGCGCAGTCGAAGCTCGCGGAGGAGAAGAAGGAGGAGATGGAGGTCGGCGGCGAGGGGACGCTCGAGGTGCTCCCCGACGGCTTCGGGTTCCTGCGCAGCCCCGACTTCAGCTACCTGCCCGGGCCCGATGACATCTACGTCTCGCCGTCCCAGATCCGCCGCTTCAACCTCCGCACCGGCGACACCGTGCGCGGCACCGTCCGCCAGCCGAAGGAGGGCGAGCGTTACTTCGCGCTCCTCAAGGTCGACTCCATCAACGGGCAACCGCCCGAGGAGAACCAGTCGAAGGTCCTCTTCGACAACCTGACCCCGCTCTATCCGACGGAGCGGCTGAAGCTCGAGCACGACTCGAACGAGATGACCACCCGCGTGGTGGACCTCTTCGCGCCCATCGGGAAGGGACAGCGCTGCCTCATCGTGTCGCCGCCGCGCGCCGGCAAGACGGTCCTCCTGCAGCACATGGCCCATGCCATCACCGCCAATCACCCGGAGGTCACCCTCATCGTCCTGCTCATCGACGAGCGGCCGGAGGAGGTGACCGACATGGAGCGTACGGTGAAGGGCGAGGTGGTCTCCTCCACCTTCGACGAGCCCGCCACGCGCCACGTGCAGGTGGCGGAGATGGTCATCGAGAAGGCGCGCCGGCTGGCCGAGCACAAGAAGGACGTCGTCATCCTGCTCGACTCGATCACGCGCCTGGCGCGCGCCTACATCTTCGAGGAGTTCAAGGGCACCGGCAACTCCGAGATCGTCCTCGACCGCAAGCTGATGGAGAAGCGCATCTTCCCCTGCATGGACATCGGGAAGAGCGGCACGCGCAAGGAGGAGCTGCTCCTCGCCGCCCAGTGGCTCTCGAAGATCTACATCCTGCGCCAGACCATCCTGAACGGCCTCGACAACGTCGAGGCGATGAAGTTCATGCTCGACAAGTTCCGGCAGGTGAAGAACCACGACGAGTTCTTCAAGATGATGGTGGGCGGCGGTAAGTGAACACTGTTACGAGCGCGTAGGGCGGGGGCTTGTCCCCCGCCGCTCGCCCGGCGTGGCCCCGCCGGCCTTGACGTAACCCCTCGGACCGACTAGATCCCGCCGCCTCACGGCCCGGACCATGGCGCTCTCGCCATGCAAGCGGCCGCCCTGGAGAGAAGCGACATGCGCGAAGGAATTCACCCGGACTACAAACCGGCCAAGGTCGTCTGCGCCTGCGGGAACGTCATCGAGACCCGCTCGACGCGCGGCGACTTCCACGTCGAGATCTGCGCCGCTTGCCACCCCTTCTTCACGGGCAAGCAGAAGATCATGGACACCGCCGGCCGCATCGAGCGCTTCAAGACGAGGTACGCCGCGTCGCCCGTCGCCGGGGCCAAGCAGGAGGCGAAGCCGGCTGCCGCGGCCAAGGCCGAGCCGAAGAAGGGCGACAAGGACAAGGAAAACCGGGCCGCGAAGCGCGCCAAGGCCAACGCCGGCAAGCCGAAGGCCAAGCCGGCGGCCGCCGAGGTCGCCGAGGCCGCTCCGGCAGAGGGCGGCGAGCCGCCGACCGCGTAACGGTCCCGGCGAACCTCGTGCCACGCCTCTCCGCCTCCGCTCTGCTCGCCGCGCTGCTCCTCCTCCTCGTCGGCTGCCCGGAGGAGCGGCCTGGCGCGGAGAAGCAGATCCCGCCGCAGCGCGTCCCGCCGGCCGTCTCGCTCGACCCGGCGCCGACAGACGGCGGACCGGCTCCAGGCTGGCCGGCGCGGGCGCCTGCCGCCGAGCGATCGGACGCCGGCGCCATCCAGCGCTAGGATGGCGGCGTGGACGCGCCGCTCATCCTCATCGCCGACGACGAGCGGCCCAACCTCGACTCGCTCTCGCGCATCTTCGTCAAGGAGGGCTGGCGCGTGGCGAGCGCCGAGTCGGGCGCGCAGGCGCTCGACGTGCTCCGGCGCGAGCGGGTCGCGGTGCTCGTCACCGACCTCATGATGCCCGGCATGTCCGGCGAAGCGCTGCTGCGCGCTGCGCGCACCGTCTCGCCCGACACCGAGGTGGTGCTCGTCACGGCCTACGGCACCGTCGAGACCGCCGTCTCAGCCATGAAGGAGGGCGCCTACGACTTCATCACGAAGCCGGTGAAGCGCCATGCCATCCTGAAGACGGTCCGGCAGGCGCTGGAGAAGCAGAAGCTCGTGGCCGAGAACCGCGCGCTGCGGGCCGAGCTGGCAGGGCTGGCGGCCGGCGGAGGCCGCGGTCCGCTGGTCGGGGGCGCGCCCGCGTTCCGCGCGGCGCTGAGCGCGCTCGAGCAGGCGGCACCCAGCGGCGCCACCGTCCTCGTCCACGGTGAGAGCGGGACGGGCAAGGAGCTCGCCGCGCGGATGCTGCACGACCTCTCGCCCCGCGCGGGCCACCCATTCGTGCCCATCAACTGCGCCGCCATCCCCGAGACCATCCTCGAGGCGGAGCTGTTCGGCTACGAGAAGGGCGCCTTCACCGGCGCCGCGTCGCGCAAGGAGGGCCGCTTCGAGCGCGCCCACGGCGGGACGCTCTTCCTCGACGAGGTGGGGGAGATGTCGCCCGCGGTGCAGGTGAAGCTCCTGCGCGTGCTGCAGGACGGGGTCGTCGAGCGGCTCGGCGGGACGCAGCCGGTGCAGGTCGACGTCCGCATCCTGGCTGCGACGAACAAGGACCTCGCCGCCGAGGTGCGCGCCGGGCGCTTCCGCGAGGACCTCTTCTACCGACTCAACGTCATCGCCATCCGCCTGCCTCCCCTGCGCGAGCGGCGCGAGGACGTGCTGCTCCTCGCCGCCACCTTCCTCCGGCGCCTCGCCGAGAAGAACGGCAAGGCCATCGAAGGCTTCACGCCGGCCGCGCTGGCGGCGCTCGAGGCGTACCGCTGGCCGGGGAACGTGCGGGAGCTCGCGCACGCCGTGGAGCGCGCGGTGGTGCTGTCGCGGGGTGGGCTGGTGGACGAGGCCGACCTGCCCGAGCCGGTGCGGCGGCAACACCCGCCCGGCGGGGCGGCGACGACCGCCGCCGCGGACGGCGCACCGGCCACCCTGGCCATCCCGGTCGGCACCCCGATGGAAGAGGTCGAGCGACTCGTCATCCGCGAGACCTTGCGCCACACGCGCGGTGACAAGACGCTCGCAGCCCAGATCCTCGGGATCGCCGCCCGGACGATCTACCGCAAGCTCGACCGCGACGACGCAGGGCGGCTGGTCGACCCCGGGAGATCGGGGCCGGGCGAGGACGGATGATCGGCTGCCAATTTGACGGCCGACCCGGGCAGCGCGGAGCGCTTCCCTGCCATTTTGGCACTCGCGCTGGCGCCGCCGGCGGTCGCTCCGCCGGCTGCTCGTAAATCGCCAGCCGGGGAGAGGTGTTGCATGATGCAGCCGGCGCGCCCTCGTGGCACGTCGGTTGCTGAAGTACCTGCCGGCGCACCCTCATGCTCGATCTTTTTTTCAAGAAATACGCCTGGACCGCCAACCTGGTGCTCCTCTTCGCCGCAGCCTGGCTGTGCGCGCGGACCGTGAACACGGTCGTGGCGGCGCTCATCCGCTCACGGCCGGCGGTGGACCTGACCTCTGCGACGCCGGGCCCGGCGCGGCCCTCCGGCCCGGCCCGCCTCGAGCCTGATCGCCTGTACGTCCTCATCGGCCAGAAGCCGCCGCCGCTCGTCACGGCCTCGGAGGGCGCGGCGTCCCGGCCGAAGACTCCGCAGAACTGTGCGGACCTCAACGCGGCGCCGGTGAAGAGCGGCCTGCGCGCCCAGCTGGTGGCCGGCGTCGTCTCGGACCACCCGCGCTCATCCATCGCGTCCATCCTCGACCTCAGCGCGCGCGAGACGCGCGTTTACGGCGTGGGCGATCAGCTCCTCGGCGCGACCCTCCTCTCCGTCGAGCGGCTGCGCGACGAGCGCGATCCCATGGGGACGGGCTTCAAGGTGGCGGCCATCGTCTGCAACAACGGTCAGAAGGAGTTCGTCGACTTCGATCCGGGTGACGGGTCAGCCGCCGCGGTGGCCATCGCGCCTCCCAGGAGCGCCGGGCGCGCCGCCGAGGAGGAGGGTCCGGCCACCGCGGATGGCGTGAAGAAGCTCGCCGACAACAAGTACGAGGTGAAGAAGAAGTTCATCGAGGACACGCTCTCGGACCTGAACAAGATCGCCACCCAGGCGCGCATCGTCCCGTCCTTCAAGAACGGCGTGGCGAACGGGTTCAAGCTCTTCTCCATCCAACCCGGCTCCCTCTACTCGGCGATCGGGGTCGAGAACGGCGACGTCATCCAGCGCATCAACGGCTACGAGATGAACTCGCCGGACAAGGCGCTCGAGGTCTACCAGAAGCTCCGCGAGTCGCAGAACATCAAGATCGAGATCGAGCGCAACGGACAGACCGTCACGAAGGACTACAAAGTCTCCGGGCCGTGAGCTGCGCCGCCCGGGAGCCCCCCACCATGCGAAAGCTCCTCCTCTTCGTCGCCTTGCTGCCGGCGCTCGCCCAAGGCCAGGCGGCGCCCGCGCCTCCCTACCCAGGCGCCCCGCCCGCTCCGCCCGCCGCCCCCGACCAGGAGGCGGCCTCGGCCGACGCCGACGTGGCGGTGCCGCCCCCAGCGAGCGTTCCGGGCGCGCAACCGGGCACCGCCCCTGGCGCCCAGACCTCCGCCGCGCGCGCACAGCAGGTCCGCCCCGGCGCTGGGCCGGCGGAGAACGGCGCATCGCGCCGCGCCGCCGCCCGCGCGCGGCGCGCGCAGCCGGACCCGGAGGACGCGCCGCCGGGGGCGCCGGCAGCTCCCGCGCAGGCGGCGGCGCCCCAGCCCGGCGGCCGCCAGCCGGCGCAGCCGGTCGCCCAGCAGGCGCAGCCCGGGGCGGCCGGTGGCAGCGCGCGCTCCGACGGGCACTGCACCCCGTTGAAGGGCAAGTTCCTCCTCGCCTTCAACAAGGCCGACATCGTCGACGTGCTGGAGCAGGCGAGCCGGTGGACGTGCCGCAACTTCGCCTACACCGAGGACATCGCGCGCGGCAAGATCACGCTCCTCTCGAAGACCCCGGTCAGCGCCGACGAGGCCTACGCCGCCTTCCTGGCGGCGCTCACCTCGAACAACATCTCCGTCTACGCGACCGGCCGATACTACAAGCTCGTCCGCATCGCCGACGCCAAGAAGACGCCCATCCCCACCTACCTGGACGACGGATCAGAGGCCCCGGCGCTGGAGCAGCCGGTGACGAAGCTCTTCCGGCTCCGCTACGCCGATCCCGACCAGCTGCGCGGGATCATGGGAAACTTCACCTCGCCGCAAGGGGCGGACATCCAGTCCATCCCGCCCGACGTCCTCATCATCACCGACCTCGGCCTCAACGTGCGCCGCATCGAGCGCCTGCTCGAGGCGCTCGACCGGCCCGGCTCGGGCGAGCTCATCCGGCTCATCCAGGTGAAGTACGCCTCGGCGCGCGACCTGGCCGACAAGGTGAACCAGATCTTCCAGGCGCAGCCGGCCCAGGCCGGAAAGCCGGGGCGGCGCCCGATCATCGGCGGCGTCGCGCCGGGCGCGCCGGGTGCGCCTGCGCCGGCCCCCGCGCCGGGGGCCGATGAAGGCGGCGCACTCTCCATCTCGAAGGTGCTCGCGGACGAGCGCACGAACAAGCTCGTGGTGATCGCCGATGACAAGAGCTTCCAGCGCATCAAGGACCTCGTCGATCAGCTCGACCTGCCCACCGCCGGCGAGGGTCAGATCCACGTCGTCTTCATGCGCAACGCCGCCGCCGAGGACCTCGCCCAGACGCTGGCCGCGCTGGCGCAGGGCCAGGCGTCGACGCGGCGCCCGGGCGGCGGCGCCGCCCCTGGGGGCCCCGCGACCCCACAGTTCCAGCCCGTGCAGGCGCCGGCGGGCGCGGGGGGTGCGCCGGGCGTCACCACCGCCGCCCTGTTCGCCGGCGAGGTGAAGGTCACCGCCGACAAGGTGTCGAACGCGCTCATCGTGCTCGCCAGCGGCTCCGACTTCGCCACCATCCAGCGGCTGGTGGACAAGCTCGACCGCCCGCGCCGGCAGGTGTTCGTCGAGGCCGTCATCCTGGAGGTCAACCTCCAGGACGAGAAGCAGTTCGGCGTGTCGGCCCACGCCGCCGTCCCGTACAAGACGTCCGACGGCACGGGGTACATCCCCATCGGCTCGGAGACGGGCCGCGTCAGCTCCTTCAACCCGAGCAGCCTGGTGCAGCTGGGCGGCTTCTTGACCGGCCTCGTCGGGCCCACCTCGGCCCAGCTCAGCACGGTGCTGCCGGGGGTCCCGAGCATCTCGGTGCTGGTCCAGGCGCTCCAGACCAGCTCGGACGTGAACGTCATCTCGACCCCGCACATCCTCGCCTCCGACAACGAGGACGCCGAGATCACGGTCGGGCAGAACGTGCCGTTCCAGGCCGGGTTCAGCACCGGCCTGACGAACCTGGCCGGCCTCGCCGGGGCCGCCGCCCATCCAGCGCCAGAACGTGGAGCTGCGGCTGCGCATCAAGCCGCAGATCACGGAGGGCGACAACGTCCGGCTGCAGATCGACGAGCAGACGGAGGAGATCGCGAGCAAGGACCCGACGCTCGGCCCGACCACCGCCAAGCGCACGGTGAAGACCAACATCTCCGTGAAGGACCAGGGCACCATCGTCATCGGCGGGCTCATCCAGGAGCGCACCATCCAGGCGGTGCACAAGACGCCCATCCTGGGCGACATCCCGGTGCTGGGCTGGCTCTTCCGCGACAACGTCACGACCAAGACGAAGACGAACCTGCTCCTCTTCCTCACCCCCTACATCATCCGCGACCAGGCCGACTACCAGCGCATCTACGAGCGGAAGCGTCGCGAGCAGCAGGAGTTCCTGGAGGCCTTCTACGGGACGTCCTCGCGCTACGAGCCGTTCATCGAGTACGAGCGGAAGGCCGGCCCCTACACGAAGCTGCGCAAGGACGTGGAGAGCGAGACGCTCAAGCTCGAGAACGGCGGCCCGGGCGCTCCGGGCGAAGGCTCGACCACGCCCGGCGGACGAGGCCGCCCGCCAGGCGACGGCGGGCGCGCCGTGCCACCGTCCGCCCCGGGGGGCGAGACCCCGCCCGCTGCGCCTCCAGTCACTCCGCCCGTCACCCCGCCCCCGGTGCCGCCCGCCGGGCCGTCCGGCCGCGGCGCGGGCCTCGACCTGGCGCCGCCCCAGGCGGCGTGAAAGAAGCGGCGCCGGCCGCGTGTTCTCCTTGGTTCCCATGACCGAGCCCACCCTGCAGCCCCTCCACCCCGCCCTCGCGCGCGCCGCGCGGCCGCTCACGCTCGCCGGGCGGCTACTGGGGGAGATCCTCGTCCACACCGCCGGCCTGGCGCCAGCCAGGCTGGAGGAGGCCCTCGCCGCGCAGCGCGGAGAGCACGCCGGCGCCCGGCTGGGCGAGATCCTCGTGCGCATGAAGGCCCTCGCCGAGGAGGACGTGCTGCGCGGGCTCGCCGCCCAGCTCGAGCTGCCGTTCCTCGCCCGGGTCGAGGCGGAGGAGGCCTCCGCGGAGCTCGCCAAGCGCGTGCCGATCAACTTCGCCAAGGTCGCGCGCGTGCTCACGCTCGGTCCGGGGGCCGACGGCGCCGTGCGGGTGGCGGTCGCGGATCCGCTCGACACCGCCGCTCTCGACCACCTCGCCATCTTGCTCGGCACGGCGGTCGAGCCGCAGCTCGCGACCGCCCAGGCGGTCCTCGACGCCATCAACTCGGTCTACGACCGGGCCGCCGACGAGCACGACAAGATCATGGAGGGCCTCGAGACCGAGGACCTCGAGTCGGTCGCCCATGAGCTGGAGGAGCCGACCGACCTCCTGGAGGCCGACGACGAGGCCCCGATCATCCGGCTCGTCAACTCGCTCCTGTTCCGCGCGGTGAAGGAGCGGGCGAGCGACATCCACATCAACCCCGAGGAGCGCGACCTCTCGGTGCGCTACCGGATCGACGGCGAGCTGCGGGAGGTCATCCGGCCGCCGAAGCGCATCCAGGCCGCGCTCGGCTCGCGCATCAAGATCATGGGGGGCCTCAACATCGCGGAGAAGCGGCTCCCGCAGGACGGGCGCATCCGCATCAAGATCGCCGGCAAGGACGTCGACATCCGCCTCTCCACCGTGCCCACCGCGCACGGCGAGCGCATCGTGATGCGCCTCCTCGACAAGTCGAACGTCATCCTCGACCTGGAGCAGATCGGCTTCGAGCCGTGGCAGCTCCAGATCATCGACACGCTCATCACCCGCTCGCACGGCATCATGCTCGTCACCGGGCCGACCGGCTCCGGCAAGACCACCACGCTCTATGCCGCGCTCTCCAAGATCAACTCGCCGAACCTGAACATCCTCACCATCGAGGACCCCGTCGAGATCCAGCTCGGGGGCGTCGGGCAGGTCCAGGTGAACCCGAAGATCGATCTCACCTTCGCCTCCGGGCTGCGGTCGTTCCTTCGCCAGGACCCGGATGTCATCCTGGTGGGCGAGATCCGCGACCGGGAGACGGCCGAGATCGCCATCCAGGCCTCGCTCACCGGCCACCTCGTCTTCTCCACCCTGCACACGAACGACGCCGCCGGCGCCATGACCCGGCTCGCCGACATGGGGGTGCAGCCCTTCCTGGTGGCCTCCTCGCTGGTAGGCGTGCTGGCCCAGCGCCTCGTGCGCGTGCTCTGCACCGGGTGCAAGCAGGCCTACGTCCCCACGCAGGAGGAGCTCAGCCAGGCCAGCATCACCCCCAAGATCCTGGAGCAGGCCGGGAACCCGCGCGTCCTCTACAAGGCGCAAGGTTGCCCCGCCTGTCAGCACACCGGATACCAGGGCCGCACCGGCATCTACGAGCTCATGCTGGTCGACGACGACGTGCGGCAGCTCATCCTGAAGAACGTCGACTCGGGCAGCATCAAGAAGGCCGCCGTCGAGCGCGGCATGCTGACCCTGCTCGAGCACGGCGCCTTCAAGGTCGCGCGCGGGATCACGACCGCCGCCGAGGTGCTGAGCGTGACGGCCGAGGACATTCACTGATGCC
>WNGL01052878.1_pt1 | contig 10241 bp, 20 predicted proteins | sample 5400591 | NCBI WGS metagenome assembly WNGL01 (sample SAMN13153377, study PRJNA577476) | soil metagenome | isolation source: 80 cm soil or saprolite under Garry oak tree replicate 1 | place: USA:California | collected 2016-06-15 | reverse complement strand
CTGCCTGTGTCCGCCCCCATCGACGCGCGCCTGTACGAGAGCTTGTCCAGTCAGTTTTGTGGATAAATGCGTAATATTGTTGCTCAATTCACACCCCTTATTGATCGAAGTAGCTATCAGGCAGGGATGCACCAATAGCGGCGTAGTACGCGCGCTCCTCCGGCCCGTTGCCCTTGTACACGTGGATAAATGCGTAATATTGTTGCTCAATTCACACCCCTTATTGATCGAAGTAGCTATCAGGCAGGGATGCACCAATAGCAGCGTAGTACGCGCGCTCCTCCGGCCCGTTGCCCTTATACACATCAAATCCGGTATAATCACGCTCCGGTTCCTCTTGCGAGCGCGCAGGTGCATGTCCGTTGAGATCCGCCAGTATCTTTGGCGTTTCCACGGCTAGCGTATTGCCGGTGATGCGGTAGCGATTCTCGGCCCGCTTCCAATAGGGGTCATGCTCCTGAAGCCGGGTCATGACCTGCTCAAACTCGTCGAGCGTATGCAACGCGCACCACGCTTTGATAGCGACGTTTTCCCGGATGATCGCCACACGCTCTTCCAGGGCATAGCCGCGCCGCTCATTGAGGCGTTGCTGCACCTCGGACGGGTCGCACTTGAGTACCGGCTCCGCACGCGCCTTGCCGTTGCGCTTGCCCTTTTGCGGTTTGTCAACTTCCGACGCGCGCGACCCACTACGGGGGGGTGCAGTCGAAGCCACGCCGTCAGATGCCTGTTCAATGGGGGCTACTTGTCCGTCAAGTGGCGCCTGTTCAGTACCGCCCACAGCACGCTCGCTGCGAGCACTACCCACATCAAGATCAGCAGGCTGAGAAAGGTGTCCATCGGATACTTCTCCTTGCATGTAGCCATCTGGTATAGATGACTGGCTATGTGAAACAGGTGTTACATTTAGTGGCACGGCAGGCATTTTCTCGGTGGGCGACTCGTGCAAGCCTGCTTCGATAGCCGTCACGTAGTCCGCGCAAGTACCGTGATTGACGTTGCACCAGTTCTGACAATTCCAGAGCAGGTGTTGTTGCTCCGTGCCATAAAAATGATATTCAGGCTCAGGAAATGCGGGCGCGGTTGGAGCGCTAGCGACAACGCTCTCTCTCTCTTCTGTAATCACTGATTCGGTAATCTCTGTACTGTAATCATTGGTATTGCTTGTCGGTTTTTCAGCATTGCATTGTCGGTTTTCCGACAAGGATTGTTGCTTATTCGACAATGCAATGTCGCTATTTCGACTTTCCAATGTCGGTAAAACGACAATGGGCGGAAGCGCATCTATCGCGGCTTGAACGGCTGTCTGATCGACAAGGTACTGTTTTGTCTGGTCGAGCGGCATTTTCGAGTTTTTGCGCCGGTAGACGAACTTTTTTTCTACCAGGAGGTCTAAAGCAGACTTGATCGTCGTTCGATGTGGGGGCTTCATGCCCTCTTTGTCGAACATCAAATCTTCCTGAAAGTCGGCATGGGATTTCCATATCCAGAGGTTGCTGTCTTTTTTGCCAATCTTCACATCTGTCCAGTACACCAGGATAGCGAGCAGCATAGCCGCCAGCATATTGCCGCCCAGGATTTCCAGGAAGTCTTCAAAGAGGATGGCAATGCGGCTTTTGGCGCGTAGGCGAATACAGGATGTTCTCATGCGCTCACCTCCTCAAAGTTTGTGAGGCGAAGTTCCAATCCCGAAAAGAAGCTTATCCAACCTGCTTCACATAATCGAGCCTGCTTATGGCCTCGTACCTCTTCAATGATTTGCATATCGGGTAGCAAATCATGTTGCTGCAACTCGCGTATCCAGTTAGTCTTAGCGGTATTATGATCGCCCTTTAGATGCTGCTTCAAGCGCTCTTGTGGGTGCTTGCTGATGCCTACATAGCGTACAGTCTTGTTACGTGGGTCAACAAGGAGATAAACACTGTAGTGTGTTAAGCTTCCATTGGTGATCTCGCTCGTATCGCTCATGGCCTCACTCCTCGAATCATCACGATTTTGCGCGCGCCCGCTTCCATGAACTGCTTACCAGTCTCTTCCGCGTACCGAGCCAGGCATGAGGCGACAAAGCGCTCACTTCGCGTATCTTCCAGCATGCACAAGAGGACGCATACCATTTCTCGCATCTCATCGGCGCCATTTGGGCTATATTCGATGAGGGTTTCAACGTGGTCGCCATCGCGGGTTGCAGTGACCGTAAACCCGGATGTGCCCTCGTGCGTGATCGTTCCCTTTTCGGTTATCAATGTGGTTGTGATCAATGAACTCCCCCTCTCTAGTTCAATGCAGTCGCAAAGTAACAGAACAGCACAATCGCCCCCACCACGAGCGCGAGCGTGCAGGTGCCCAGGACAAGCGCGCGTGTGCTGATGGGTTGCTGCGCGTGGGGCGTTCTCCTGGACAGGAGCGCCTTATCGATCGCGCGCAATTCCCGTGCTTCCAGCGGGATAGGCGTCTCCGGCCATCGCCAACGCGGGTCGATGAGCCAGCGCGCCGGACGCCAGAGTGACCGCCGGCAGAGTTCCGGCGCGCCGTAACGGATGTGGTCGGGGATTCTCATCCTGCCACCTCGCTTCCATCGAACAGGCGCAACTGCCGTGATTGTGCGGCGCGTGGGTTGAGCCACAAGACCTCGGTACGCTGCCTGCCATGCTCTGCGATCACTGGGAGCGTGATACGGTGCCAATGCGAGAGGCGACTGTCGTAAAGCGGATGCGCGTAGCCTGAAAGCGCCACCGGGCCTCTATGCTCGCCTAGTGCCTGCAGGAGTTCGAGATGTTCCTGGTCGCTCATCTCGTATTCGTAGTAGGCTCCATTGCGCGTATCCAGGACGTAGGGGGGATCAGCGTAAATCAGGCAGTCCGGGGCATTGTATCGCCGGATGACCTCGATTGCCGGTCTGCTCTCAATCTCTGCCATTTTCAGCCGGTCGATCGCTGCCAATAGTCGATCTGGCAGCTGACGCCAAACGGTTGTAGTGCCAGCATTAGCGAGTTTGCCGGTGTTGCGCCATCCAGACGGCCTATTAAAGCGTGTGCCATGTGCCTGCCAGCAACGGACCAGGAACCGTCGCGCGTCTTCTATGTCGCTTCCTGTATCGGTAAATTGGCGTTCACAGAGTTCGTACTCGTCTCTTGACCATGCAGTGAAGTCGATCAGGTGCGCCAACAAAGAAGACAGCAGCTGAGCCGCAATATGGCTCGATATAGGTTTCGTGTTCTGGGAGATATGATGCAATCCAGGGGGCGAGTCGCCACTTTGCCCCCGGATATTTCAGGATGGGCTTAATCATGCCTCACCTCCACATACCACACATCGCCATGCCGTCCGAGCTTGACATACCCGCGTTCCCACAAGGCGTACAAGTCCCCCGCCTGGAATGGCATACACAGCCGACGCTGCAACTCAACGAGCGTGCCCTGCGCTTCCCTGATGAAATGCAGGTGAGTGAGCAGGCGCCGCTGGCGAACATCGATGCGCATGGAGGCGTCCAGGATGTTGAAGGAGGTTGGCGGCAGGTCACGCCCTACCTGTGGCAAGCGGATATGCGGCGTGACGATGGGCAACGTGCGTGTGACGCGCGGCAGCTTCACCGTTGGTACCGGCTGCGTGTCAGCGTCCAGGAGTGCGGCGTTCATGATGCCCTCCGAGAGGCCCCGATGGCCGTCATGAGTTGATCGCCGATCCAGTGCGTGTAGGCTTTGGGAATGGCCTGTGCGATCTCATGCTGTGTCTTCATCCAATCTATTCCCATTGCTCTTTGAGCATCGTCTTTATGCCCCATATGGCCGCAGATCGACCAGTATTCTCCCTCTTTAGGTGTGCGTGTTGCATCAGCCGCACGGTGTATGTGTTTCGGGTGATGTGGCTGGAAAAGCAGGAGATTGCTTTCAAACCAACGATGCCGATAGGTACGCAGTCCGAACATTTCACCACAGAGCATAATGGACTTGATAAGCGGCGCGCGGGCTATATTCTCAATGACGTAGGGCTTTCCGGTCGCTTTTAGCCGCTCTCGTATGCCTGGAATCTGGTCAGGGTATTTCTCTTGCGTCAGCCTATGGAATAGGCTGACGATGCTATATCGCTGGCAATGTGGGCTGGCATGATACGCATCATAGCCTTCGAGCGGATAATCAAACATGTCCGCCTGGATAAAGCGGTACGGATAGTTTGGCTGTGGCTCAATATCCAGTCCGGTCACGTCAAAGCCAGCGTCTGCATAGCCGGCAGAACAGCCACCGGCACAACATCCAATGTCGAGCAATCGCGGTTTCGTCATACGGCCACCCGCCCTTGCTGCTCGATGCGTCGCTTCATGCGTTTGGCCATGCGCCGCGCTTCGTACACGTCGCGCCTCTGTACCGGCTCATTGTTGTTGTAGGCGGCGTACAGGTCTTCAAACGTTGTGGTCACTCTGCCGCCTCACTTTCCCCTTGCTCAATGACGACCTGGCTAGGCTCTAGTCCCCCATTGGACAGTGCGCCCTTGCGGATAGAGAGCAGTTCGTAGCCGTCAGGGAAGCGCATAACCGACTCAATCACGCCTGAGAATGTTCCATCAACGCGGCGTGCCTTGCACCCGATGCGTGGATCGTCGGCAATGAAAGTGGGTTTCTGGTCTTCAGCCACGTGCCACCTCCCGAATCGATACAATGACACGTTTCTCAACTTGTGTTACCATTGGTGATGTCCCCCTTGTGGGATGATAGCCCCCGCTATCGGCAGTAGTCAACGGCAGAAAAACCGTGTATACTGCAAGTATAGCAGGAGCGAACGGACCGGCGAGCTGAAAACTTTCTTCGGGTAATGCAGCTCGCCGGTTTGGTGTTTCAGGCGAGTTTCTTGCTCGCCTCCAGGTAAGAAATTGCTTCCCTCAACAATTCTGGATTGTCACGGAACATCCCTAGCCCTGTATTGCAATACGTGCAAAGCAGGCCTCTAATTTGTCCCGTAGCATGGTCATGATCGATAGCCAGGTCGCGGTTAGCCATGTTCACAGCAGACCCACAGATAGCGCATCCCCCACCCTGTAGAGTAAGCATTTCTTCATAGGTAAGGGTACCTATTCTTTTCTGCTTCTTCTTTAGTCTGTATCCTCTCATCCATTTCTGGTATCCGCCAGTTTCCTTATATTTCTGGTGTTTCTGCTTCACACGTTCAGGCTGTTCTTTCCTGAGCCTTGCCTGATACTCCCTGCCGTATTCTCGCCTGCCCTCACTTCTCTTGCTATCATTTTCTGCCTTGTTCCGGCAGTCTTTGCAAGCAGCTTTATAGCCATTGCCGTTTCTATGAAAATCGGATAATGGCTTGACTTTCTCGCATCGGCTACAGGGTTTTTCCATTGCTCCCCCTGGTCTTCTTTTTCTTTTGCTCGCCGGTTTGGTGTTTTCGGGGGATTAGTCCCCCTGGTCTTCGTCTTTCTTGGGCCGCTTGCCCTGTCGAATGAACTCCTCAAGATCAACGGGGTCGACCCGCCATTGTCCGCCAATCCTGGTGCCTACCAGCAGTCCACTGTCTATCCACCGGCGCACGCTATAGATCGAAGTATTCAGCCGTCGCGCCGCCTCTTCAAGCGTCAGCAGTGGTTGCTGCATGCGTGTCTCCATTTGTAACATTAGCAATCCTTAGCAGTGTTAAGCAAAGTATTCCAGCGATAAGAATACCATACTGTTTCTCAAAATACAAGGGGTTCTAGACCAATGGTGAAGAAATTGTAATGTTTGGGCGTCGATCATGAAAAAATGTTCATAATCTCTTGTGTCACTCTTGTGTAACATCCTCTTCATCTCGGTCAAATGCGGCGTATCTGTCCTGCTCTTCGCTGTATGCTTGATCTTCCCGGCAATCGAAACACAGGTCGGACTCCCAGTAGTCGAGCAGCGCTCCACATTCACAGCAGAACTCGCTGTCCATGTACCAGATATCCATAGCTATTGCGCCTTCTTCCGTTCGCGTTCGATTAAGCGAGCGAGATACACCTGGGCTTTCTCCAGGTCGGTTACACCTCCCTTAAACTTGTAGCGCGACACGTATTTAATGACATTGCCTTCGAAGAAGTCCAACGGACCAAGTTCATCATTCACAATTTGAATTTCCCTCACTTCATACGTCTATTACTCTTAGAGGCGCAACGCCTCCCTACATAGACTGTAACCCATCGCCAGTAATCCGTTTCGCGTAGGTTTCCCCAGTAGATCGTAGGCGAGGACCCAGATTATCGGGTCCTCTGCTTCCCTATGCACAGAAAGCGGCGATGGCCTTGCCTGATCTCCCCCTATCGGGCGCCTGGACTGATTGTTTTGACGCCTGGTTACAAACTGTGTTTGACCGTTCCGGTTCGGATAGGAGTCGGGCTGTCTATCGTAACCAGATCACGCGCTTCCTGGCATTCGTCGGCAAATCGCCCGAGCAGGTCACTAGATCTGATGTACGCGCGTTCCTGTCCCAGGAGTCCCAAGGCAACCGCCATCGTGGCGCGCCGGTCGCAGCTGCTACGCAGAATGGCAGACTGACCGCGCTGGCCTCGTTCTATCGCTTTGCCAGCACCTTCGATGTGGACGGTACGCCGCTCTTTACCGGCCAGCTGCCAACCATCGGCTTTCCCTACCTCGCGCCGGACATCACCTATCGCGCTATGTCCAGTGAGGAGCTTCGTCGATTCTTCTCTGCGATACCGCATAACACGCTTCAGGGCATCAGAGATACGGCAATTTTCCTGACCTATTTTTGGACGATTCGCAGAAGGGCCGAAATTGCCTCTCTCACGTTTGGCGACATTGAGCCAGTTACTTTTCCTGATGGACATCAGGGACATCTTTATCGATATCATGGAAAAGGGAAGTCGCGCCAATTTCTAACGAAGGAGTTGCCGTCGCCCGCCTGGAATGCGATAGATCACTATCTTACCGTGTCAGGGCGCAAGGCCACTATTCAGGCAGATGACCCTCTTTTCGTTTCAGTCTATCACACCAGGGCTGTCAAGCCGCTCTCAACTAACTGGCTGAATGGACGCTTTAAGCATTACGCACAATTGGCAGGGTTAGATAGCGCGCGCCTGAGTATTCATTCACTCAGACATACCGGAAGTAGAATCCGCTATGAAAACAAGCAGGATATCATCTCGCTGAAAAATTTGCTCGATCATTCCAGCCTGGAAACGACCTATCGCTATGTCATGAGAATAAGCGCAACTGCTGATACCGGCGTCCCTCTGCTTCTGGAGAAATTTGGACATCTAGGTGAGCCATAGCCCGCTTCTCTGCTGCTATTCTCCTGCCCTTATTCCAGGGTACTTTCCCTGTTCCCTTGCCTTTTCGCCCCTTACTCTGATTTTGCTTCCATTCTTCAGAGTGTTTCTTGCCGCGCCGGGTAGCAGCCGCTTTCTCAATGTCTTCAGGTGATGGCTTGTATCCCTTTCTCTTCTCTCTCAGCTTATTCCTGGTTTCTTCAGAAACAGAATGGCCCTTCTTTGCTTCGCTGATTTTTCTACCAGTCTCAGGAGGACGTTTTCTACCTGTATTTGATGCTACACGTTTTGCGATCTCTTCATCTGACTGTTTGCGTCCTCTATTTCCGTTGCCGGCTTTGTATCTTAGCTCTGCTGACATCGGTATCCCCTTATTTGGGGGTATTCGTCCCTTGCCAGATTCACCGATCTTGCGTCTTGTTTCTTCCGAATGGGGCTTGCCTGGTAGTCCGCGCTTCTTTTCCGCAATTCGCCTATTTACTTCGGTCATTCGGCGAATTGTTTCCTCAGAACGTTTTTTGCCTTTTTGTGACTCACTAATGTGACGCCGATATTCCTCAGAGCGTGGGCGACCTTTCATAATCTCGCTCATATGGCTTTTACTCTCTTCTGAATGCTTCCACATCCCACTGATCCCTTTATTCCAACCCGGGCGGCCCTTCCCGGCCCTGCTCAACTTTTGCCGCGTCTCTTCTGTGTGCTTCAGCCCCATAACGCCATCGCCGCCAAGTGTAAGGTTCGTGAGATGTTCGTATCCTCTCATAAAGAAGATGAGGGCGATCTCATGCATACATGCTTCGTCATGCGTCTTAAAGTATCCAACCTTTTTCTTAACAACTTGACCGTCATGAAACCAAATCTTACGAATAATATTGCACTTATGCGACTTAGCACCTCTACGTGCCTGCCGTTCATGGTCATCAATGCGGTCGGTTCCCTTGCGGTGTCTGCTACCTTTCCCAACATAAAACGCCGTGCCAGCTTTCGCGCTATCGGGGTAATCATCGGGATAATACAAAATGTAGGTATAATGGGGTTTGTCTTGAGGTATACTGTCCATGTGGGTAGCTATCTCCTATCCATAGCTATGCTGGTATTTACGGTACCAGCATAGCACAACAAATCTACCTCCATTATACCATAACCCCGCCTGTGAAGCCAGTTCACAGGCAAAAGTACCAACGCTACGCGGGTGAGGCAGATACGGGCGCACGTCTACTCACCAACAAATTCGGGCGATTGTAACAGCGCCTGTACCTCTTCCATGCGCTTGTTCAGATCGATGAGTTTTTGCCAGTCTGCGGCGCTCACATAGCGATTGAGCCTGGGGCTTTCAACAATGCGTTTGCTGATTCCCCAGTATTCCCCTAGCAATTCTGCGAAAACTCTTGCAGCGGTCATCAATGGCTCTTCTTCCATGAACATCCTTTCGCGCACCTGCTGGAACACAAGTTTGGGCACCTGTCACGATGATGAGAGCGCATATTTTTCATAGATTTCGCGGGCAATAGCGTGATAATCTTCCCACAGCAGGAACTGGCCCCTCTCAGACTCGCGTTCTACCATGTCCATGCGATTCACCAGCGTGCGCTCGATGTCCACTTGCTGGATATGGTGCTGTTGCCAGAATGCCCAATGCTCCTGCATCTGCTTATCGGCAACAGCACGCATCTGGGCGATTCGGATCGCCCGCTTGAGCCGATGGCGTTGCAGGACATGCTGTTTACGCGCAAGTCGATGCGCTTTCATTACAATCCTTTCTCGTTTTCCACGCGTTCTCCATATTATCGCCCCGTCAAGAGCGCCTTGACGGCTTTGGCATTTCTGCCGCTCACCCCCGTCGCGCGCAGGCGCTGGCCGCTTTGTCCGTGAAAGATGAGCTTGTGGCGCCACAACGCGCCTTTCGTTACGAGTCCGGTGAACGATGCGCGGGTCATCGTCTGTGTTTTGCCGTCGAACCGCTCGGTGAGAATGTGCGTGTCGGTGATTATCAGGTGTCCCTGATTACAACGGACGTTCAGTAGTTCTGACATGACGAACCTCCTCTTTGCTATGCTATAATCAAAGCAGGTTCGTGGTGAGCGGTGTAGTTTCCATGCCGCGCCGCTCACCCGGCTCAAGCCGCCTCTAATCCGTGTTTTCCCGCTGCCGCTGCCGCTTTTGCCGTCCTAATACGCTCAAAGTCCGCTTTGCTCAGGTACTTGCGCCGGTCAAGCGGAAACTTCTTATGCACAATGCCAAGCTGCTTTTTGTAGTAGTACAATGTGCTGCGATTGACGCCTAATGCTTGCGCGGCGTCATCGACCCAAATGTACTCTTGCTCTTCCAATACTCACCTCCTTTGTGAAGTGTCCTACATCTTTATAACATCTTTTTGCGAGTTTGTCAATCTCTTGCTAAAACTGTCCTAAAACTATTGACAAACTGTCTGAAATATGGTATAGTTAAGTATACCAAGAAGCGGAAAAACAAGGAGAACGGAAATGGCAAGCATAAAGATAGAGAAGCAGGCAGATATCAGGTATCGCGTGGAATTGAAGAATCGCCCACAGGTCGTGGTGTACAAGGTTCGCAGCAGCGACGACACCCAGGACTACGAAGTCACCATCGTGCGTGGTAAGGTCAACAATTGCTCGTGCATTTCGAGAAAGCCCTGCTATCATATGACCGGGGTTGCTGCGAAAGAATTGGACTATCAAGATCGCAAGCGCGAAGAGGAAAAGGCGACGATGGATACCCTCGTTGCTGAAATGCTTGCCACATCAGCGCAGGCAGAGAAGCCCGCCGTTGCACGAGCGGAGCGCGGATTGATGCATCGGGATGTGAAGATGGTTTCGGGAGTGCCAATGCGATGAACGATTATGTCGGGTGGCAGTGGGATGACCTGCTGCCACATGTGATTGAAAGCATAGAAACAGGAGATTTTGAGATCATGGAACAAGTAACTATTCACACGAACCACGAGATTTCAGAAGAGACGAGAAACCTGCTTAAGG
>WNGL01032551.1_pt1 | contig 10241 bp, 10 predicted proteins | sample 5400591 | NCBI WGS metagenome assembly WNGL01 (sample SAMN13153377, study PRJNA577476) | soil metagenome | isolation source: 80 cm soil or saprolite under Garry oak tree replicate 1 | place: USA:California | collected 2016-06-15 | reverse complement strand
CCATTGGCACTCCTTTGGTCACCTGGTTGGCGCGCTCCGCTCCTTTCTGCGGTAAGCGACGGCGTCGACTGCGATAACGGCGTAAGATGCGACTGACAGTGGCCCGGCTGATCGTCTGCAACTGCTCTTCGATCTCCCCTGTCAACTTCACGCTGGCAAAGCGGGCCAGGTGTTGGGCCATCGTCAGCAAGGCCGGCGTGAGTCGTTCGGCGCAGATGTAATCCAAGCTTTCCCACACCTGCAGGATAACCTCCTCGACTTCGGCTCCATAATTCGGCTTCCGTGGCTTCTGTCGGCTCTTACGTTCCAAGCTCTGAGCATGCAGGAGTCGGCTCAGGCTTTTGCGATGCAGACCGCTTACCTGTTCCATCTCCGTGAGCAATCGACTCCTTTCTGCCTTCTTGGCTTTCAAGTACAGGGGCTTCATCCGTTTCAAATACTTTCGTCGTTCATTCACGGTCATCTCGTCTTCTGTCGGCATGGCTTCCCTCACTCAGTAACATTTTCATTTGAGTGAAGTGTACCCGCTTCAGTAACATTTTACATGAGTGAATACGCCCCCTTTGCGCCGAGCGACCACCAGGGTCAGGGGCCAATCAGGAGAGTCGGGATGAGTCACGGGGAAGAAGAGGACACGGCCTTCCACATTGCAGCGGCGAACCGCATCGAAGAGGGTGCGGGGGGCCAGGCCAGGTTTGCCGCGAGCTCTTTTCCACGCCGCTTGTTTGATGCCTGCCGCATTCACCAGATGAGAGTTGGTCTTCCACCGCAAGATAAAACGCGCCTTGAAGCCGCGAAGGGCTCCCAACCATGGACTGCCACAAGAGCCTCGATCAAATACATGGATGAGGGTGCGTCCCCAGCGCTGCGAGACCACTCGCAAGAGCTTACAGTTTTCATCCTTCTCGTAACTGGCCAGGGGGCCACGCGACGTCCACCAGCGCAATCCCGAAAGCCTCGCCGGCCCTTGCTGATCCGATCGGCCAGCCAGGAGCAAACCAATCCCATGCAGCCCTGGGACAAAGATGGGCTTGCCGGGGGGATGATAGTAGCCCTTTTTGATGCGGGTCAAGCGGAGGGCTTTGCTCGAGCGGACCGCGCACAGTCCCTGGGCTTTGAGACTTTCCGGTTTTTCCAACACGGTGGCATCCCAAATCAGCAACCCTTCCTCCCCTCGTGCTTCCCACTGCGCAATCTGCTCATCTGCTCGCCGCAGGAGAAACGTCTCGATCTGTTTGGCTTTCCACCCGTTGTGGTGGATTAAGGTGCTGAGCCGTTTCGTTCCTCCCCCTTGGCCCAGCCCGTCCATGTACCCTCCCCATTCGCTCAGCAATAACCCATGGGTTCGGTCCCGGAACGACACGATGGCCTCCACCGTTTGCACCAGGGTGCGCAGCGGCCTCTTGTCTCCCGTGACATCTCACTCTCGCACCAACGGTTCCAGAAAACGAAGGAAGTTCATCCCGTACCTGTGTGAGAGTTCACCTGGCTCACACTCCTTTTTGGATGGCGACCGCTCTTCTTGTGCCAGGAAAGGAACTATGGCATACTTTTCCAACATGAATATCCCTCCTTTGGGTCCTTGAGGTTTGAAGTTACTCCTCAAGCATACCATTGGAGGGATCGTTTTTCTCACTCATCCTTTCAAAAATTCGGGATGACTCATGTTTCATCGGCCCGGTGAGCGCGCTGCCTGCGCTGCTTCTGCCGCTGCGGGGCATCCGCTTTCAATGCGTGAGCCGCCCGAAAGGCCGCCAGACCCTTTGCCCGCAAGGTATTCGAACGTTTTTCGCCTTGCGAAAAACGGTGATCGTTCGATAGTTGGTATCCAGAGGTCAGGCAGGAACAAGCCGTGAGGATCCCTGGTAGCTCTTGCTTACTGCAAGAGTCCTGCCACGTTAGCTCCGTCCTCTGTATTCAGGAAATTGCCACACCAGGCGAGCAGGCGACTGACGCGCACCGCATTCTCAGGCACCTTGTAGCCACGCATAGTGCGGTAGCGTTCTTTGATCCACCAGCCGATGGCGCGTTCACAGGCATTGTTGGTGCCATCGAGCGTTTCCCCTTTGGGTCCTTTCCATTTGCGATAACGCGTCAGGCGGTTCCACAGGTTCCAGCGATCCAGAAACAAGAGTCGCAGACGATACGCCAAACTCTGGTGCTCTCCCTCTTGCGGCGGTGGCGCTTCCAGATAGCGCCGATGCATGGTTTCCAGTTCCGTCGCCTGCTCCCGTTGTCGACTCTTGACCAGTTCTCCTAAGCGTGTTAAGTCGGCTGCCGCCTGCTGTGGGCTGACTCCAATGGCTTTGAGCGAGCCATCGGCATCTCTGGCCACCAAGGGCTGGTAGCGTTCAATCAAGGTTTCGGTGTTGCGTAGTACATGTGCTTTACAGACCTGGTGCTGCACGCCCACCTCATCGGCGACCGTCTTAAACCCATCGGCATCATCGGTGACCAACACCGTCGCTCCTACACTTTTGGCAATCGGCTCAATCCAGTCCTTGAGTGCCTTGCTATCTTCCGCCGTCAGCTGATCGATGGTTAAGGCGAGACCGCTGATCGGATCGACGGTGATGCCCAGGGATAACCACTCCCCTTTGCATTTGACGCTGGTCAGATCGCCTCCCAAGGCAGGCGTTTTCACTCCTGCAAACACCTGATCTCGCTTGAGGCCAGGCACGCGCTTGGCTGCCTCTTGCACCGCATCATAGACCCGACTCTTACAGAGGTAGACCCCAAGCCCTTCTAACGCTAACGAGACGGCTCCATAGCTCAACCCCAGCAGATACAGCATCACCGCCAGCCCTTTGACCCGCTGTGACGTTTGCGCGCGAGTGGTTCCTTCGGGATAGACCCGAAAGGTTCGTTTGCATCGTAAACACTGATAGCGATGCACCCGCACCTCATGATACACTGTATCTCGCAGCGGTTTCGCCACTTCCTGGCGCAAGTGAAACTTCCGCCCGCCACAGCCAGCATACGAACAGGTTGAAGGAACTGCCATCACCTCAGGGTTGACTTTGGGTAAGACGATTCGTAAACGCATGGCTCTGCCTCCTTTGGTTTCTCTCTCCTTTTCTATTTTATACCATTTTTACCACTTTCCGAACAGTCACCCAAAAGTCAAGACCTTTTCATAATTTTTTACTATGTGATAAAATAAGGAAAATCTGATCTATTTGCTTCGGCCATGAAAAATGAACGAAGAGTGAAAAAGAGGACAGATGAAGCAGAATCTAGAAAAAAATCAAGTGTACAGGAAAAAAGAGGGAAGATCAGGCGAAGGGAAGCGCGCACGATTGACGCAAAAAGCCATCGTAGCGGTGGCTGCTGAACTTTTCGCGCACAATGGTTTTGGTGCAACGAGCCTGGATGACATTGCCGAGGTGCTCGGCGTGACCAAACCGGCACTCTATTATCACGTCAAAAACAAAGAGGAGATCTTGCGCCTTATCTGCCTGCTCATATTGAGCATCGCTGAAGAGCCACTACAACGTATCGTCGAGTCCGATCTCCCCCCTGCCGAGAAGTTACGGCGTGCTATAGAGCACCATATAGCTATCGCAGCAAATAGATCACCCGCTCTCACGGTCTTTTATCGCGAACAACAGCATCTCACTGGTCCATTCGCGAAAGAAATTATCCTTCGTCAGAAAGATTACGAACATTACTTCGAGCAAATCCTTGAGGAAGGTCAGGCGAATGGCGCTTTCAAAACCGTTGATTCCAAGATCATCACCTTTGGGCTGTTAGGAATGTGCCATTGGCTTTCTATGTGGTATAAGCCCTCCGGTCGTTATACTCCTCAGCAAATCGCAGAGATATTTGCAGATACGGTTGAGCATGGCCTTATTCCTTCTCCTCCCTGCTAATTCACGACAAAACGGATGACGAGCCCTCAATTGAGCTTGCGATGTTCCCTCGCTGACTCACTCCTCGCTAGTGAAGGCATCATGGCTCCACAACGATATTCTCTGGTAGGCTATACTAGCCTACAAGCCCAAATATTTTACTCATTGGTAAAAGTTTATGTCAACAACTCTTGACTTTTGACAATTTTTGTTTCACAATGTTTTTACCAGGCATTAAATTAATTGTCCTGGATGCTCGGAGTAGCTCATGTATAAGCTAGGAGAGTATTGGAATATGCTCCTCGGTACCCTACAATCAGAAACGAGGTTTTCAATGTTATTACAAGAGAATGAAGCAGAACGCACTGAACGCTTCTTTGACTATGTCAAAAACGGTGGCAAGGTTGAGGCGACAGATTGGATGCCTGATGCCTACCGCCAGTCGCTTATTCGCTTCATTGAAATGCATGCAAACTCCGAATTGATGGGCGTTTTGCCGGAACGCGACTGGATCATGCGTGCACCCACTATCCAGCGCAAACTTGCGCTCACGGCGAAAATCCAGGACGAAGCCGGGCATGCCGAATTGCTCTATCGCCTGGTTGAAGACCTGGGCAAACCACGCAGCGCCTGCATTGAAGATCTGATTGCGGGAAAAGGCAAATTCCATAATGCATTCCATTACCGTACCAAATCCTGGGCCGATACTGGTATCATCGCCTGGCTTGTGGATGCTGCGGCCATTGTCTCACAACACGCTCTGCGTGATAGCAGTTATGCCCCTTACGCCAGGACGATGCAAAAGATCTGCTGGGAAGAATCGTTCCACATGATGTATGGTCGCGATGCTGTGATTACGATGATGAATGGTACCGCTCGACAACGCGAGATGGCGCAAGAGGCACTCAATCGCTGGTGGCCGGTGCTGATGGTCTTCCATGGACCCAACACTCCCGCTGAAAAAGATAGAGACCTGCAATGGCGCATTAAGTCCAAGACGAACGAGGAACTACGCCAGGAGTTTTTGGACACCCAGGTGCCCCGGCTGCGCGAAATCGGCCTGGTGATCCCCGACCCTGAGTTGCGTTACGATGCGGAAAAGGGCCGTTGGGTTTACAGCGAGCCGAACTGGGATGAACTTCGCGCTGTTGTACGCAATCAGGGCCCCGCCACGGCAGAGCGGGTCGGCTTCCGCCGCATGACCTACGAAGAAGGCCAGTGGGTGCGCGACCTCATGCTTTATCGCCGTTCAGCCTCCAGGTCAGTGAGCACTGCCTGAGCCAGCAAGGAGTACTGATATGTCAAACCTCGTGGAACATGCCCCTGGAGCCGCTGTGAGCAGTGATGCGGATGGGGAGGTCTTTGAAGTCTTTCAGCAGGATCGAAGAGATTCTTTTCCGCACCACGGCGGCAATCTGCGGGCGCCTGATAACGAACTGGCCATTCACTATGCCAGGGAGTTTTATGGGCGGCGACAGGAAAGTCAGAAGCTCTGGATTATTCCTCGCGCAGCCTTGTGGGAAATACGTGACACCAGACAGCTCCCTGCTATCTTGCATGCCCTAGCTAGAGGAGATACAACACCTGAGGAATACAGCCAGACCCGCGGGACCTTTGCCATATTCGGACAGAAGCAGGACGGGAAGCCTTTTGTGTGGCTGCAGGCTCTGGCTCTGCCCACGCAGCGCCATCAGTGAACTCACTGATCCGGATCTCTTACAGCCGCCACTCGACCGCTCCTACCGTCGCTTGGATGGCTACAACATTCGCGAAAAACTGCGCATTGCACGCCAGCGTGTGCAAGCTGCGGGAGGGAAGCCGCTATGAGTGAAATTGCCGGCTCTCAGGATGGTGCTCCAGACCTCAAACGGCCTCTTATAGACTTTTTACTGGCTCTAGCTGACGACGAGTTCGTGCTCGGCTACTGGGACTCCGAGTGGACCGGCGTGGCGCCGATGCTTGAGGAAGATGTTGCAAGCAGTTCTATTGCTCAAGATGAGATTGGTCACGCTCGTCTCTTCTACCAGGAAGTTGCCACTTTGACGGGAATGTCTCTCGACCGGATCGCCTATGGACGCAAGCCGGAGGAATACCGCCAGGTGCAGCTGGTCGATCATCGTCGTGGTGATTGGGCCTTTACCATTGCCCGTCAATTTCTCTATCATATCGCCGATCAGCTTCGTCTGGAGCATCTCAGCACCTCAACGTATCTGCCCATAGCCCAGGCGGTAGCCAAGATCCAACGAGAGGAAGTCTATCACCAGATGCATGTCCATGCCTGGCTTGAACGGCTGGCCGAGAGCACTCCCGAGGCGCGTCAACGCCTGGAGCAAGCTCTTGAGTGTTTATGGCCTGATGCCCTGGGCATGTTTGAGCCATTTCCGGATGAAGAACTTCTGCTGCGCGCAGGTATTCTTACGCTCGCCTCTGCGTCCTTGCAACAGGAGTGGCTAGCAGCAATCGCTCCAGTTTTTGAGCGAATACAGCTGCCCTTTCCCGTATCACGCATAGAATCTCCCACAGGTGCTCCAAAGTATCAACCGATGATCGCGCCACGCCTGGGTGGACGTCGTGGACAGCATACGCCCGACTTTGTTGACTTGTGGGAAGAGATGACGATGGTGTATCGCGTGGAACCACAGGCAAGTTGGTAGCATTACGCACAGAAAGAAAAAGAGCATGTCCAAATTGATAGCTGAATCTTCACATCCAGCGCTTGACGAACAGCGGGTTTGGGATACACTCAGCAATGTTCCCGATCCTGAACTGCCAGTCATCTCCGTGGTCGATATGGGAATTGTGCAACACATCCGGGTTGACGCTGCACGCTCTTATATTCATGTGGATATCACCCCTACCTTTGCCGGCTGCCCGGCCATTTCCCAGATTCGCGCCGAAATCCGTAATCGCCTGTTACAACTGGCTTCGACGGTGGAAGTCGATGTCACGGTGCAGCCCTGGACGAGTGATCTGCTGAAAGAAGAGGCACGGGAGAAACTGCGCAGAGTGGGCATTGCTCCTCCACCCAGAATCGGTCGAGGACGCGCCGTGCCCATGCTTATGAGCCATCCCTTAACCTGTCCCCACTGCGGTTCACAGCAGACGACACTTGAAAATACCTTTGGCCCAACACCCTGTCGAGCTATTGCCTATTGTGCTCTATGTTACCAACCTTTTGAACAGTTTAAGCCGCTATGATGCTGGCAGACAGGAGATTGTTTAGTTATGACTACCCTGATTACAGGAGGCACAGGCTTCATCGGGGCAGAAGTCGTGCGCATCCTTCTTGAAAAAGCCGAGAAGAAGCCCGTTGTTTTCGATATCAACCCTGCACTGAACCGGCTGGACGACATAGCAGGCCAGACCGAAGTAGTGCGAGGAGATCTAAGCAACTTCAGCCACGTCCTGAATCTCGTCAAAGCCGTCAGGCCGAGCACGATTTATCACCTGGGAGGAATGTTGTCCGTTCCTTCTGATGCCGACCCGCCAGCGTCATTTCGTACTAATGTTATAGGCACCTTCTACTTGCTGGAGGCTGCCAGGCTCTTTGAGGTGCCACAGGTGATATTTTCCAGCACCATCGGAACCTACAGCCGGGATATCCAGGAGGAGGTGATTACGGACTACACGCTCCAGCGACCGGAGTTATTTTACGGTGCCACCAAAGTGTTCTGTGAACATCTTGGTCTCTTTTACAAACGCAAGTATGGCCTGGATTTCAGGGGAGTGCGTTATCCATCCGTCGTAGGACCGGGAGTCAAAACACCAGGGGTGGTCCAATACACCTCCTGGGTGATTGAAGCGTCAGCCAGGGGCAAGCCTTTTACCATCTGGGTGACGCCGGATACCAAGATTGCAGTGATCTACTTTAAGGATGCGGCTCGCTCCGTCGTGCAGTTGGCAGAGGCACCGGCGCAAAACATCAAAATGGTCAACTACCTGCTCAATGGCCCGACGCCCAACCCCAGTGCGGCAGAGCTGGCTGACCAGGTGCGGGCAAAGGTTCCTGGGGCGCAGATTGACTTCAAGCCCGACATGGCGATACAGGCAATTCTCCCGCTGCGACCACTGGATGACAGCAAAGCGCGCGAGGAGTGGAACTGGTCCCCTCAATACGATACGAAGCGCATGGTCGAAGACTTCCTGCGCGAACTCGAAATCCACCCACACCGCTACGTCTAAATGCAGACAAGGTCACCGCAGCGGTGACCTCCCGTTATACGCGTTATAGAGGAGGATGAAGCATGGAATCTTCCCTTGAAGAGAGGGTGCTCCTCTGGGAGCCTTCAGTGAAGTTGAAGCAGCAAGCGAATATCACACGCTACATGAAGTGGCTTGAAAATGAGAAAGGACTGAGCTTCCGCTCTCCTGAAGAGTTATGGGCATGGTCGGTCAACTATCTCGAAGATTTTTGGGCCTCGCTCTGGGAATACTACCAAGTTAAGGCCTCGAAGCCATATACGACAGTGCTGGAAGAACGCAAGATGCCTGGCGCAAAATGGTTCGTCGGCGCTGAACTGAATTACACTGAGCAGGTCTTTCGGCACATGGCTACGGACCATCCGGCTCTGCTTTTCCAATCGGAGCGGCAACCCTTGACCGAGGTCACATGGGAGGAGTTACGCCGCAAGGTCGGTCTAATCGCCAATGCGCTCCGTGCGATGGGCGTGCAACGCGGCGATAGAGTCGTCTCCTATATGCCAAACATTCCAGAAACGGTGATCGCGTTTCTGGCCACGGCCAGCCTCGGGGCCACCTGGTCGAGTTGCTCGCCGGACTTTGGCAGCAGTAGCGTGATCGATCGCTTCAAACAGATTGAGCCAAAGGTGCTCTTTGTTGTGGATGGCTACCAGTATAATGGCAACAGCTTCGACAGACGCCCGATCATCGCCGAGCTGCAAGGGCATCTGCCCACCCTGCAAAAGACGGTACTGCTGCCCTATTTATCGCAAGACACGACGACAGAGGGACTCACAAATGCTGTGTTGTGGCAAGAATTGCTCCAGGGAAGCTCGGAGTTAACCTTCGAGCAGGTGCCCTTCGATCATCCTCTGTGGGTGCTCTATTCCTCGGGCACGACTGGCTTACCGAAGGCTATCGTTCAAGGTCAAGGCGGCATCGTGCTGGAACATCTCAAAAGTCTCGACCTGGGTCTGGATCTGAAACCGGACGACCGCTTCTTCTGGTATACCACAACCGGTTGGATGATGTGGAACTTCGTCGTCGGTGGGTTGCTGGTCGGCTGCACTATCCTCCTCTACGATGGGAGCCCTACCTACCCAGATATGGGCAGAGTCTGGCAATTTGCCCAGGATACTGGGATGACGTTCTTCGGCACCAGCGCTGGATATCTCACTTCGTGTATGAAGGCGGGAATCGAACCAGGGCAGACCTATAACCTGAGCAGGCTCAGAGCGATTGGCTCGACGGGCTCTCCTTTGCCACCAGAGGGCTTCCACTGGGTCTACGAACACATCAAGAAAGACGTGTGGCTCGTTTCCGCCAGTGGAGGCACGGATGTCTGCACACCTTTCGTAGGCGGCTGTGTGCTGCTACCCGTCTATTCCGGCGAAATTCAGTGCCGCGCGCTAGGGGTAAAGGTGGAAGCCTTTGATGAACAAGGTAAGCCGGTTGTTGATGAGGTAGGAGAACTCGTCATTAGCTCACCTATGCCCTCGATGCCCCTGTTCTTCTGGAATGATCCCGAGGGCAAACGCTATCAGGAGAGCTACTTCGAAATGTATCCGGGGGTGTGGCGACACGGGGACTGGATCAAGATTACGCCCACGGGCAGCGCCATTATCACTGGGCGGTCGGACTCCACGATTAATCGTATGGGAGTCAGAATGGGGAGTAGTGAGATCTACCGAGTCGTAGAGGCGCTTCCAGAGGTGCTGGATAGCCTGGTTGTGGGCGTCGAGCAACCAGGTGGGAAATACTACATGCCACTCTTCATAGTGCTTCGGGATGGTGCCGAATTGGACGACGCGCTCAAGAAGAAGATCAAAGATAGCATCCGCAATAACCTCTCCCCCCATCACGTGCCAGATGAGATCCTTGCCATCAAGGAAGTGCCTCGTACCCTGAATGGCAAAAAGACCGAGGTCCCCGTGAAGAAACTCTTTATGGGAGTGCCGGTGGAGAAAGCAGTCAGCCGGGACGCGTTAGCAAGTCCGCAAGCCATCGAATTTTTCGTCGACTACGTTCAGCAGGCGCGTGCCGCGGGGAAGGTGAGCAGCTCCGTCGACAGGAGCTGATGCCCCTATCGACCGCAAGAGTCGCCAGGATAATTCGCGGGCTCTGGGGCATCATGGGGCATCATGGGGCATCATGGGGCATCATGGGGCATCATGGGGCATCACCTCATCAAATTCACCTTTGCGTTTGCAT
>WNGL01013741.1_pt1 | contig 10243 bp, 9 predicted proteins | sample 5400591 | NCBI WGS metagenome assembly WNGL01 (sample SAMN13153377, study PRJNA577476) | soil metagenome | isolation source: 80 cm soil or saprolite under Garry oak tree replicate 1 | place: USA:California | collected 2016-06-15 | reverse complement strand
ACCTCGATCGAATAATGGCGTTTCGTCTCCAGTCCATGGGGAAAGATGATATCAAGCGTGATCGAATCGGCACCCGTAAACCCCGGGTGAGGTTCATAAACGATAGAAATCCCTTCCGATTTGCGTTTGTTGCATTCATATCGTTGGTTCTCTGGAGGAAAATTCGAGTATCCCGTGCCGTTCTCGACCGCGATGTTGCCATGGTCAGGCTGCCCGATCACGCGCACGCTCGCCAGTCCAATCGACGAGCAATCTGGATTGATCGCGTATATGAAATCGATCGGAAGCTTGTGGTCGATTGGAACAGCTCGGGTCAATTCGACTGTCTGCACTGGATTCGAGCCGTTTTGTTTCGGCTCGGGCTTGTGCCCGGTCGTGCGCGTCTGGTCTGGTCTTATCGGAACCGTGTGGATCACATTGGCGGACGGTACCGAAGGAAGTACGTTGGCACATTGGCGGACGGTACCGAAGGAAGTACGTTGGCGGGCGGAGATTGTACGGAAGACCGTAAGCCCGATACTCCTTGCAAGCACTGCAGCTGATCCCCTCCCGGTCGGCAGTTCGGATTGGTGCTCGGGTTGTAGTTCGATGTGCCGACCGTCAGCTGCCCAGGCGGCGGAGCTTCCTCGCAACTGCCTTGCAGCTTGGCGTATGCGCGCGAAAATCCATCCATGGTCAGGGTCATGTCCCTAGCCGGTTCGTCGGCTCGGGCCAGACCGATTCCGGCAACCTCGAATTTTGTGTTGTCCCCGACCGCATCGAGCGAGTGTCCGGCCAGCCGGGCCGACCGTGCATAGAAGTCATGAGAGGAGGTTTGGTGTGGGAGCTCGATGCGGTGTCCGCCGATGCTGATCGAGGACGGCCGCTCGGCTGAGGCGTCGGAAGCAACAGGTTCCCGTGCAAGCACGACACGGAGTTCTTGCCTCGATGCGCAATCGAGAGTCACGAAGCCGTTGAGATACAGTGGCTGCTCGTTGCCGCCCCGCACAAAAAATCTCTTCGACATTGCAGGCCTGGGATGTTCGACGAACCGCCACGAGGTTTCGCCAAACTCCCTGCGATCTATTCCGAAGCGGTTTCGCCAAACTCCCTGCGATCTATTCCGAAGCGCACGAGTTCTTCCCGTTCAAGGAACCTCTTCGAATTGTTCGGAACGGCCACAGCCGCCGTAAACAGCGCCTGGTCGATTCCCATGTCCCGGAGATATTCCTGGATCTGGAGATAGACTAACCTCTTTGCCTTCACGGAAACGGCGCCCGGGAGCGGCCCCCTTGGCGAACCAAGCGCCACGTCATGAATACCGAGTTTTATCCCGGGCGGAATGACTCGGAGGACACCCCCGGCCAGAGCATAGACGCAGGCCGAATTGCACATGGCACTGCTCGGGTCGAATTCTGACCTGAGCTCCTGTCCGGAGCGTTTCTGCGCCTCGCATGATTTTTCCCACGGTTTGTCGCGGTCGCAGCCGAATGGAACAGTGCGCGCAACACCGGCCTCCAACTTTCGATCACGGACGAGCCGACCAAGTGCAATCGAGCCGACTACTGAGCCTCCCGGTGAATGAAAATAGATTGGGGGTCGACGGGCCCCCAGCTTGATTAAGAGTCGGCGGAGGCGTTGAGCGGCGCTGAGGTCGATTTTGCCTTCCGCCGCAATCCATTCGTTGCAGCCCCGCCCACAGGCATTCGCGTCGCCACGGGCTAGATAAAACTCGATCTCGGGGATGGCCGCCACTTTGGCTTCGGGCGGCGACGCCTTGTCGCGCTCCGGCGAGGCGCCGCCGGCCCCCGCGTCCAGAACAGTCGAGACAAGCACAACGAGAAGAATTGTAAGCAGGCCAGGAATACGCATCGCAAGATGCATGCAGGTCGGACCGGAAGGAGCCATAACACGGAGGCGGCGCGAGGTGCACGCCTGTTTGCGTTGTAAAAGCGGCAAATTGCCGCAAATGGACGCCGCTCTTACTCGTTTTTACCCTCAATCGATATCGGGGTTTCGATCCGCACCGGGGTTGCGCCGCTATCGCGCACGTCGCCTCTTGGGCACTTCTCGGAAGTCGCGCCTGCTGTCGGTATGGTCCGCTTTGCCGTTACAAAATCGCCGGCAACGTGAGCCGCCGGCAGAGGTTTTTCGCGCCTCGTATGTCAGCTCACCCGCCGCCCAGCGCCTTGTGCAGCTCGGGCAGCAGCACGCGCTCGAAATTTTCCGCATTGATCGGGCCGACGAGCTTATAGGCGATGCGGCCGTCGCGGCCGACCACGAACGTCTCCGGCACGCCGTAGACGCCCCATTCGATCGCGGCGCGGCCGTTCTCATCGGCGCCCGACGCCGCGAACGGATTGCCGTAGCGGTTGAGAAACCGCCGGGCGTTGTCCGGGTGATCCTTGTAATCGATGCCGACGAGGCGGATGCGGGGATCCTGCGCCAGCTGCTGCAGGAACGCCACTTCGTCGTGACACGGCACGCACCAGGAAGCCCAGACGTTGACCAGGCTGACCCGGCCCTGGAACTCGGCCGGATCGAGCCCGGGCAGCGGCTTGCCGTCGCGCTCGAGGCCGGGCACCGGCGGCAAGCTCGTCATCGGCGCCGGCCGCCCGATCAGGGCGGACGGAATGCGGTTGGGATCGCCCGAGCCGAGCCGGATCAGGAACAGCGCCGCGAGCGCGAGAAACACGATCAGCGGCAGCAACAGCACGAGCCTGTTGCGGCGGGGCGCTTCGGTTTTTTGCGGCATTTGCGTCATGAGGAAAATTCCTAGCGCGGCGGCTCGGACCGGCGCGTCACGCCGCGCGCTTCGAGGTCGGCGAGGAGCTTTCGCTGCACGCGATAGTCGAGGAGCACCCACAGGATCAACGCGACCACGACGGCGGTCGTGAGCGAATAGGCGGCCAGGATGAATGCCGCGTAAGGCCCGAAGTTCATGTCAGGCCCCTTGTGCCGTCCGGACCTGCAGCAGGCGCAGGGTGCGCACCCGCCGGCGCAGGATCTCGTTGCGCATGGCCGAGACATAGAGCGTCGCGAACAGCAGCGTGAACGCCAGCGCCATGACCAGCAGCGGCGCGAGGATCGCAGGGTGGATGGTCGAGCCGCCGACTCGGAACACGGATGCGGGTTGGTGCAGCGTGCTCCACCAATCGACCGAGAATTTGATGATCGGCAGGTTGACGGCGCCCACGAGCGTGAGCACGGCCGCGGCGCGCGCCGCCCGCGCGGGATCCTCGATGGCGCGCCAGAGCGCGATGAGGCCGAGATACATCAGGAACAGCACCAGCACCGAAGTGAGCCGCGCGTCCCATACCCAGTAGGTGCCCCACATCGGCCGGCCCCACAGCGCGCCGGTGACGAGGCACACGAACGTGAAGGCCGCGCCGATCGGCGCCGCGGTCTTGAGCGCGACGTCGGCGAGCGGGTGCCGCCACACCAAAGTGCCGAGCGCCGCGACGCTCATGATCGCCCAGCCCAGCATCCCGAGCCAGGCGCCCGGAACATGGATGAACATGATGCGCACGGTCGCGCCCTGCTGATAATCCTCCGGCGCGACGAAGAACGCCGCGTAGAGCCCGGCCGCGAAGGCGAGCGCGGTCGCGGCCGCGAGCCAGGGCAGCAGCCGTTCGGCCAGCGCCAGGAACCGCGACGGATTGGCAAGCGCGATCCATTCCATGGGAGCCTCATATCCGAGCGCGAACAACCGGCGCAATGCGGCCGAGCGCCATGGTGCCGGGCTTTAGTCCAGGCCGTGGCGGAGCACCGCCGCCGCCGCGACCGGGCCGATGACGACGCTCGTCAGGGTGAGCGCGATGAGAATGAGGAACGGGGCCCCGAACGGTGCCGCGTTGAGGATCGCGGCATCGCCCGCGGCGATGCCGAAGATGAGCACGGGCACCGTGAGCGGCAGCACCAGGACGGGCAGCAGCAAGCCGCCGCGCTCTAACGCGACCGCGAGCGCCGCGCCGATCAATCCGATGAAGGTCAGCGCCGGCGTGCCCACCAGCAGCGTGAGCGCCACGACGGCGATGGCCGAACCATCGATGTTGAGGAAAATCCCGAAGAGCGGCGCCGCGATCACCAGCGGCAGGCCGGTGGTCAACCAATGGGCCAGCGCCTTGGCGGCGACCGCGAGCTCGAGCGGCGCATGGCCCATGAGGATGAGGTCGAGCGAACCGTCGTCGTGATCGGCCGCGAGCAGCCGGTCGAGACCCAGCAAGGTGGCGAGCAGCGCGCCGATCCACAGGATCGCCGGGCCGATGCGGGCGAGCAGCTTGAGATCCGGGCCGACCCCGAACGGCACCATGGTGACGACCAGCAGGAAGAACAGCACGCCCATCAGCGCGCCGCCGCCGACCCGCACGGCGAGCCGCGTGTCGCGGAGAAGCAGCGCGGCGAGCGCGGTCATGGGCGCCAGCTCGCAGGCACAGCCGCAGGCGCCCCCCTCCCCCGCTTGCGGGGGAGGGATGGGGAGGGGGCCGCGTAGTGGCGATGCGCCGAAAGACCCCCTCCCGGCTGCCGCGCAAAGCGCGCCAGCCGACCTCCCCCGCAAGCGGGAGAGGTGAAGCGAGCGAGTTGAGAGGCATGAGCAATCACGGAAGCACCGCCCCCAAGCGCAGCTCCCGGGCGGGATCGAGCCCGAGCGGAGCATGGGTTGCGGCCAGGATCAGGCCGTCCGCGGCGAGGTGCCGGCGCATCACCTCGCCGAGCAGCGCCTGCCCTTCGGCATCGAGGGCGCTCGCCGGTTCGTCGAGCAGCCAGATCGGCCGCTCGACCGCCACGAGCCGCGCCATCGAGAGCCGCCGCCGCTGCCCGGCCGAGAGATAGCCGGCCGGCAGGTCGCCGACCCGCTCGAGCCCGACCACCCGGAGTGCTTCGTCCGGCCCCTCGCCGCGACCGCCCCCGAGAAAGCGCGTCCAGAACCGCAGATTTTCGCCGACGCTGAGCGAGGATTTCAGCGGATCGAGATGCCCGAGATAATGCGCCTGCTCGGCGAGGCTGCGGTCACAATCCGCGCCCGCAAGCTCGAGGCTTCCTGCCGCGGGCCGCAGCAACCCGGCGACCATGCGCAGCAGCGAGGATTTGCCCGCCCCGTTGGGGCCCAGCAGCAGCAACGCTTCGCCGGCCCCCACCGCGAAGCCGATGTTGGCGAACACGCGTTTTCCGCCCCGGACGCATTCCAGCTCGGACCCGGAAAGTCGCATCAATTCAGTACCTTACCGGCAGACTGCCGGCCGGCGTGCCGGACACGAGCAGGCCGTGCTGCGCGATCATGTCAAAAACCTGCTCCCCCATAACGCAAGAAGTTCTATAAACCGCCCAGTTGGCCGCGCATCCGGTCAGGGCGCGTGCGCTCGCCACCTCGTCTTCGCGCCACCATCCCCGGTGTGCGCCCGATCGGATGGAACCGGAATCATGAGTTCGCTCGACAGCTTTCAATCCCGCAAGACCTTGAAGGTCGGCAGCAGGACCTACGTCTATTACAGTCTTCCGGCCGCGGAGAAGCGGGGGCTCAGGGGTATTTCCCGGCTGCCGTTCTGCATGAAGGTGCTGCTGGAGAATCTGCTGCGCAACGAGGATGGCCGCTCGGTCACCAAGGACGACATCAAGGCGGTCGCGGCCTGGCTGAAAAAGCGCAGTTCCGAGCGCGAGATCGCGTTTCGTCCGGCGCGGGTGCTGATGCAGGATTTCACCGGCGTGCCGGCCGTGGTCGATCTGGCCGCCATGCGCGACGCCATGCGCCATCTCGGCGGCGATCCCAACAAGATCAATCCGCTGGTTCCGGTCGATCTCGTCATCGATCACTCGGTGATCGTCAATTTCTTCGGCTCGCCTGCGGCGTTCAAGAAGAACGTGGAGGAGGAATACAAGCAGAATCAGGAACGCTACCGATTCCTGAAATGGGCGCAGCGCTCGTTCGAGAATTTCCGGGTGGTGCCGCCGGGCACCGGCATCTGCCACCAGGTCAATCTCGAATATCTGTCGCGCACCGTCTTTACCCGCAAGCAGAAGCTGAAGATCGACGGCCGCGCCGCCACCGTGGAAGTGGCCTATCCGGACACGGTGATCGGCACCGATTCCCACACCACCATGGTCAACGGCCTGAGCGTGCTGGGCTGGGGCGTCGGCGGCATCGAGGCCGAGGCCGCCATGCTCGGCCAGCCGATGTCGATGCTGTTGCCCGAAGTGATCGGGTTCCGGGTCACCGGCAAGCTCAAGGAGGGCGTGACCGCGACCGACCTCGTGCTGACCGTGACGCAGATGCTGCGCAGGCACGGCGTGGTCGGCAAGTTCGTCGAGTTCTGCGGGCCGGGGCTCGATCATCTCTCGGTCGAGGACCGCGCCACGATCGGCAACATGTCGCCCGAATACGGCGCGACCTGCGGGTTCTTTCCGATCGACGAGGATACGCTGCGCTATCTGGAGAATACCGGCCGTCCGGCCGCAACCGTGGGTCTGGTGAAAGCCTACGCCAAGGCGCAGGGGCTGCTGCGCCAGAAGGGCACGTCGGATCCGGTGTTCACCGAGATGCTCAAGCTCGATCTCGCCACCGTCCAGCCCTCGCTCGCCGGTCCCAAGCGGCCGCAGGATCGCGTGCTCCTCAAGGAGGTGAAGGCGGGATTCGCGCAGGCCATGGACAAGGAGTTCGGCAAGGCGGGCGAATTGGGCAAGCGCGTACCGGTCGAGCGACGCGACCACGACCTCGGGCACGGCGACGTCGTCATTGCGGCGATCACCTCGTGCACCAACACGTCCAATCCGAGCGTGATGGTCGGCGCCGGGCTGTTGGCCAGGAACGCCAACGAGAAAGGGCTCAAGCCCAAGCCCTGGGTCAAGACTTCGCTCGCGCCCGGCTCGCAGGTCGTCGCCGAATATCTCGCCAAATCCGGCTTGCAGAAAGAGCTCGACCAGCTCGGCTTCAACCTGGTCGGCTTCGGCTGCACCACCTGCATCGGCAATTCGGGGCCGCTGCCGCCGGAGATCTCCAAGGCGGTCAACGATCAGGATCTCGTCGCCGCCGCCGTGCTGTCCGGCAACCGCAATTTCGAGGGGCGCGTCAATGCCGACGTGCGGGCGAACTATCTCGCCTCTCCGCCGCTCGTGGTCGCCTATGGGCTCGCCGGCTCCATGCAGCTCGATCTGCTGAAATCGCCGCTCGGCAGCGATGCCAAGGGCAAGCCGGTGTTCCTCAAGGACATCTGGCCGTCGAGCCGCGAAATCACGGCGGTGATCCGGAAAATCATCAACAAGGGCATGTTCACCCGCAAATATGCCGACGTGTTCAAGGGCGATGCCAATTGGCGCCGGATCGGAATCACGGGCGGGGTCACCTACGCGTGGGATCCCAAGTCCACCTACGTGCAGAACCCGCCGTATTTTTCCGGCATGGGCCGCGGCCCGGTGCCGCTCACCGATATCGTCGACGCGCGCATTCTCGGCCTGTTCCTCGATTCGATCACGACCGACCACATCTCGCCGGCCGGATCGATCAAGCCGGACTCGCCGGCCGGAAAATATCTGATGGCCCACAACGTCAAGCCGCTCGACTTCAATCAATACGGCACGCGGCGCGGCAATCACGAGGTCATGATGCGCGGCACGTTCGCCAATATCCGCATCAAGAACCAGATGGTGCGCGGGGTGGAAGGCGGCGTAACGGCGCACTATCCCTCGAAACAGCAGATGCCGATCTACGACGCGGCGATGCGCTATAAGCAGGAAAAGGTGCCGCTGGTGGTCTTCGCCGGCAGAGAATACGGCACCGGCTCCTCGCGCGACTGGGCCGCCAAAGGCACGGCGCTGCTCGGCATCCGCGCGGTCATCGCCCAATCGTTCGAGCGCATTCACCGCTCGAATCTGGTCGGCATGGGGGTGCTGCCGCTGGTGTTCGAGGAGGGCTCCTCGTGGCAATCGCTCGGCATCAGGGGCGACGAGACGGTGACGATCCGGGGCATCACCGGCGAGCTCAAACCGCATCAGCGCCTGATCGCGGAAATCGTCGGGGCCGACGGCTCGCTCAAGCGCGTGCCGCTGATCGCGCGCATCGATACGCTGGAAGAGCTCGATTATTTCAAGAACGGCGGCATCCTGCACTACGTGCTCCGGCGTCTCGCCGCATGAGCCTCCGCCGCGAGTGGAATCGATGCGGCCTCACCGCCCGCTCACCGCGAATTGAGTGGCTTCGCTGGCGCTCGGCACCTTAAGTGTTCGGCCGGGGCCTCGGGGCAGGCCGAATCGGGTGAGCGGAGAAGTCGGATGCAGCGCCGCGTCGCATTCCCGGCCGCATTGGCGATCGCCGTTTCGGCTGCGATCGTTTGTGCGCACGCCGAGCCCCGCGCGGTGGTCGAGCTCTTCACCAGCCAGGGCTGCTCCTCGTGTCCGCCCGCCGATCGCCTGCTGGGCGAATTGGCGCGCGATCCCGCGATCGTGGCCCTGAGCCTGCCCATCGATTACTGGGATTACCTCGGCTGGAAGGACACGCTCGCCAACCCGGACCACACCGCCCGCCAGCGCGGCTACGCCCGGGTCCGGGGCGATCGCGAAGTCTACACGCCGCAGGCCGTGATCAACGGTGCGGTGCATGCGCTGGGCAGCGACAAGGACGCGATCGATGCGGCGATCCTCGCGACGCAGGCCGATTCGTCGACCCTCTCCGTACCGGTGAAGCTCGCGGTTTCCGCAGATCGGTTCGATGTGACGGTCGCGCCCGGTGCCAACGCACCCGCCGGCGGCGAAGTCTGGTTGTGCGAACTCGCCAAGGCAGTTCCGGTTGCGATCGGTCGCGGCGAGAACGGCGGGCACACCATCGTCTATCACAACGTGGTCCGCCGCTGGTTGCGGCTGGGCGAATGGAACGGTGCCGAGCATTCCTTCAGCGTGCCGACCGCGGGATTGGCCGAAAACGGCATCGATGCGCTCGCGGTGATCGTGCAGACCGGCACGCTCGATCATCCCAGCAAGATGCTCGGCGCCGCGATCCAATCGATCCGGTGACGTCAGCCGGTTGTCGTGCGCGCCGCCTGGTTATCGACTCAGCGACTTCTGGTGCACCTCAACTCGACGCCCACTCGTCCTTAGCGATGAGCTCTCCGCCTTCGAACAGATAGCTGCCCCGGAACGACTCCGTCTCGTCCTCGGCAACCTGCGCCAAGTATAGCTCATGGGCTGACCGGTCGTCGTCAACGAAGGAAAGCCTGCGGAAATCGATGCTGCTGTCATCGTAGGAGACTTGCGCCCTCTCCAGCTCGACCTTGAGTGCCTCGTTTGTTTCATTAGGTACCTGCGCCGCAGCCACATCGCGGACGTCAAGCTGACTCCCCGCGGCAATCGCCAGCAGAAGCTTTTCGGGATTGAACTCGGGCGCTTGTTGCGCCGAGGCGGCCTTGGCAGCCGCCTTCTTGGACCCGCCGGTTACGATCGGCTTTGATGCCACTTGCTCCTCCCAGGGGTTGCACGAGGAATTCAACCACATCAGGATAGCACAGCCGAAAGTAGTGTGCGAATCGCACCCGCACGGCGGCCGCGACAAAAAAATGGGCCGGCAAGCCGGCCCGGAGCATTGGGGGATTGAACCATCAAGAACAAAGGGCCCGGTCTGCTCGAACCCCGGGGGGCTGGGGGGCTGAGAAATCCGGAGCTGTCGCCGACCGGGCCCTGAGAGATTTCGGTATCGCAAGCTACCGCGGCGCGGCCTGGGCCGAATTAGGGCCGTATTATGAATTTTCCTAACGGTTTCGTGAATCCCAGGCTCGTTTCGAGCAAGAAGCATCCGGAAACGGCACGATTTCGGCGGCCTCGACCGATGCCGCGGCACCGGTCGCGCAACCCCTTGCGAGGAACGGAAAGCAGCGCGATCATCCGGTATCGACCCTCTTGTCTCCGGGAGGCGCCATGAGCTTCGGCGATATTGAACCGAGCGAGCCCCGCCGGGGCGAGGCTTTGAGCGGACCGCCGCACCTCGTCCCGCACGTGATCTTCGAACGCGGCGAGCTCGACCACATCCTTGGGCTCTATGGGCGCAAGGTTGCCCAAGGCGAATGGCGGGATTACGCCATCGATTTCCTCAAGGACCGCGCCGTGTTCTCGGTATTCCGCCGCGCGTCCGAGATTCCGATTTATCGCATCGAGAAGAACCCGCGGCTCTCGCGCCGCCAAGGGGTCTATAGCGTGATCTCGGCGACCGGCCTGATCCTCAAGCGCGGGCACGAGCTCGAGCGGGTATTGCGGGTGCTCGATCCCTTGCTTCGCCTGGTAGCCG
>WNGL01024798.1_pt1 | contig 10244 bp, 6 predicted proteins | sample 5400591 | NCBI WGS metagenome assembly WNGL01 (sample SAMN13153377, study PRJNA577476) | soil metagenome | isolation source: 80 cm soil or saprolite under Garry oak tree replicate 1 | place: USA:California | collected 2016-06-15 | reverse complement strand
GAGCGCGGCGGGCTCGGCCAGGCCTTCCTGGTCGAGCACTGAGGCGCGGTCGCTGCGCAGGCAGACCTGCGGGAACGCGGCGAGCTCGGCGGCGAGTTCCCGGGCGGCGGCCAGCGCCTGGCCGGCCGGCACGACGCGGTTGGCCAGCCCGAAGGCCAGTGCCTCCCAGGCGTCGACGGCGCGTCCGGTGAGGATCATGTCCATCGCCCGGCTGGTGCCGATGAGCCGCGGCAGCCGCACCGTGCCGCCGTCCACCAGCGGAACACCCCACCGCCGGCAGAAGACGCCGAAGACGGCGGTTTCGTCCGCGACCCGCAGGTCGCACCACAGCGCCAGTTCCAGGCCGCCGGCCACGGCGTAACCGGACACCGCGGCGATGACCGGCTTGGACAGCCGCAGCCGGCTGACACCCATCGGCGCGTCGCCGTCGGGCGCGGCCCGGTTGCCGCGCTTGGTGCCGAGCGCGGTGAGGTCGGCGCCGGAGCAGAAGACCCCGCCCTCCCCGTGCAGCACGGCCACGGCGGCGTCCGGATCGGCGTCGAAGGCGCGGAAGGCCGCGGCCAGCGCGGCCGCGGTGGGGCCGTCGACGGCATTGCGCCGGGCGGGACGGTGCAGCCTGACGGTGGTGACGGGTCCCGAACGCTCCACCCGGACGGCCTGTTCGGTCATGGCTGTCAGTCTAGGAACCGGATCGCTGCCACCCCGGCGGCGTGCTCCTTCCTTAGGCCGGCGAACCACGCGGCGACGACGGTGAGGAGGGTGAGGCACCCCGCCCCGGCGATCACCGGCCTGGGGTTGTCGCCGAGCAGGCCTGCCAGCACGCCGGCCAGGACACCTCCGACGAACGTGACTGCCTGGCCGCCGAGCCGCCAGGAAGCCGTGATCCGGCCGAGCAGTTCCCTCGGGACAAGAACCTGGCGCAGTGAGCGGTTGATTACGCTCGCGGCGATGATCGCCCACGTGTAGAGCAGGTTCCCGACCAGGAGTACCGGCATCGCCGTGGCCGCGCTGATCAGGAGCAGGGCCACCCCGGAGGCTGCGCAGCACACCGTGATCGCCGGCAGGGGCGCGAGCCAGCGGCACAGCAGTCCGGTCCCCGCTGCGCCCGCCAGCCCGCCAACGCCGCCCGCGGTGACGAGGAGTCCGACCTGCCCGGATGGCAGGTGCAGGGTGTCCTTGCCGAGGAAGATGATGAGCTTGTCGGCGCCCAGGCACACGTTCAGGGTGAGCAGGAAGACCAGCAGCGTGAGCAGCAGCCGGGTCGCGGCCAGGTACCTGATCCCGTCGGCCAGTTCGCGGCGCAGCGCCGGCCAGGTCAGCGCCGGACGTGCCGGGTTCCCGGCGGGATGGTAGCGGCGGCGGACGCCGGCCAGCGTGGCCAGGGAGACCAGGAAGGTCAGCGCGTCGATCAGCATCGCTGCGTGCAGAAGGCCGGGCCCGATGATCAGCCCGCTCTGGTTGGCCGATTCCAGCCACGAATTCGCCGTAACCAGCCGCGGGCCGGTGAACACGTCCTGCACGGCGATGGCGAGCGCGGTGTCGGAGAAGACGGTAACGGCCCCAGCCGCGAAGGCCAGCGACAGGATGAGGGCCGGCGCGACGGCGCGCGATCCGGTCAGCACGAACAGGGCGAGGAAGATCAGCGCCCGGATGATGTCGCCGGCGACCAGCACGAACCAGGGATTGGCCCGGTCGGCCAGCACCCCGGCCGGGAGCCCGGCGGCCAGGTAGCCGACGCTGCCCGGCAGCGAGGCGAGCACGGCGGCGAGCGGGCTGCGGGTCAACTGCATGACCAGCAGCGGAATGGCCAGGACGGCGAGCCCGTCGCCGATCATGGATACGGCCTGGCCGCCGAGGAAGGCCCGTTCCCACATCATCGGGTTCATCATTTGCCGCTTGCCCAAGCCGGTCAACGCCTCCAGATCTGGCCGCATCTGGTTTCCGGATGACGGCGTGGTTACTGTGGACGCCGTGGCGCAGCATCAGCTGAACCTACTCGCCGTGGTCAGGCCAGCGGTGTGCTGGTGCGCATTCGTGGTGACCTGGCTCGCGGCCGAGAATTACAACGAGAGCCGGGCGCCGGCGGAGCGGCAGCGCTCCTGGTTCGGAACGGCTTTCTGCCCGGCTTGATCACGGCCGCGCTAGCGGTCACGCCGGGGCGACGGGCTCGCTGGCCTTGGTGTCCCATCCGTGGAAGCGCGAGTGGTCGCCCGCGTCCCAGGCCTCGCGTAGCCCTGGCGTGCTCAGGTCCCAGTCGGGGCGGATCTCCCTGGTCACCGCGCGCAGGTCCTGCCAGAGGTCATAGAAGGACGGGCGGCCCCAGAACCAGTAGCCGTTGTAGATGCTGTGGACGACCAGCCCCGGCTTGAGCACGAGCGTATGCGGGATCATCGGGTTGTTGTCGGGGTCGGTGTACTCGGCGATGTCGAGGTCCTGCTGGATGGTTCGGCCGGGGTCGGACAGGAAGGGCCACGGGGCGCCGACCGACGCCCGGAACTCCTGCAGCGTGTGGTGCTCGTCGGTGGAGATCGTGGCGACCTGGGTGTAGGCCACCGCGATCTTCGGGTACTGCGCGGCTAGCTCCAGGTGCTGCTGGTGCTCCTTCGGGCAGTAGTGGCCGCGCGCGAGCGTGAGGATGAGCGGATCGCGACCCTGGATCTCGCTGAGCGTGCGGACCGTGCCGGTGTGATCGGGCAGCGCGTAATCGGGAAAGATGCCGCCGGGGATGATGTCGGAACGCATGTGCTCATTATCGATGGGGCACATCTCCTGAGGACCCGGAGGTTGCCATGTCAGCGTCTGTGCCACCGAATCCGCCCAACTTCGGGCCGCCGCCGCCGGGGCCACGCCCTGAGCACAGCGGGCCCGAGGCAGCGCCGTGCACGCGGTGCGGCCACCGCGCCCGCTTCCACGGGGACTCCGTGTCCTGCTCGGCCCGCGCCCGCTGGTGGCGCCGCTGCCAGTGCAGCGGCTACACCGGATTCGATGCGGGTTAAGGTGAGCACGAACGAGTTCCTCCTCGGGGAGCGGCGCATGTCCGGGTACCGGCACTGCCGGCATTGCATGGGTGACTGCCCAGGTAACTGCCTGCTCGGCGATTCCGGCCGGTGCCTCCACGGCTGGAACGAGAAGCCCCCACGGCAGTTCAGCTGGCAGCTGCTGCTGACCCGCAAGTGGTGGCACCGCGTGTTCCTGGGTCACTGAAATCTGGGGTATCTGAAGCAGGCCTCGGTCAGCCGCCGACATAGGCCGCGAGGTACTCGCCGGTGAGGGTGGAGCGGGCGCCGACAAGGTCGGCGGGGGTGCCCTCGAAGACGATCCGGCCACCGTCGTGGCCAGCGCCCGGGCCGAGGTCGATGATCCAGTCGGCGTGCGCCATCACCGCCTGGTGGTGCTCGATGACGATGACCGACTTGCCGGAGTCGACGAGCCGGTCGAGCAGGCCGAGCAGCTGCTCGACGTCGGCGAGGTGGAGCCCGCCGGTCGGCTCGTCGAGGACGTACACGCCGCCCTGCTCCGCCATGTGGGTGGCCAGCTTGAGCCGCTGGCGCTCGCCGCCGGACAGCGTGGTGAGCGGCTGGCCGAGGCTGAGGTAGCCGAGCCCGACGTCGGCGAGCCGCTCGAGGATGGCGTGCGCGGCCGGCGTGCGTGCCTCGCCGGTACCGAAGAACTCCAGGGCCTCGGTCACCGGCATCGCGAGCACCTCGCTGATGTCGCGGCCGCCGAGGTGGTATTCCAGCACCGACGCCGCGAACCGCTTTCCCTCGCACACCTCGCAGGTGACGGCGACGCCGGCCATCATCGCCAGGTCGGTGTAGATGACGCCGGCGCCGTTGCAGTTGGGACAGGCGCCTTCGGAGTTGGCACTGAACAGCGCCGGCTTCACGTCGTTGGCCTTCGCGAACGCCTTGCGGATCGGGTCGAGCAGCCCGGTGTAGGTCGCCGGATTGCTCCGGCGCGAGCCGCGGATGGCGGCCTGGTCGACCGACACCACCCCGTCCCGGCCGGACACCGAGCCGTGGATCAGCGAGCTCTTTCCCGACCCGGCCACACCGGTCACTACCACCAGCACGCCGAGCGGGATATCGACATCGACGTCCTGCAGGTTGTGGGTGCTGGCCCGGCGCACCTCCAGCTTTCCCGACGGCTTCCGGGCCGATGGCTTCAGCGAAGCCCGGTCGTCCAGGTGCCGCCCGGTCAGCGTGCCGCTGGCCCGCAGCGCGTCGACGGTGCCCTCGAAGACCACCTCGCCGCCGGCGGTGCCGGCGCCGGGGCCGAGGTCGACGACGTGGTCGCCGATCGCGATCGCCTCCGGCTTGTGCTCCACCACGAGCACCGTGTTGCCCTTGTCGCGCAGCTGCAGCAGCAGGTCGTTCATCCGCTGGATGTCATGGGGGTGCAGGCCGATGGTGGGCTCGTCGAAGACGTAGGTGACGTCGGTGAGGGAGGAGCCGAGGTGGCGGATCATCTTGGTACGCTGGGCCTCGCCGCCCGAGAGGGTGCCGGCCGGGCGGTCGAGGCTGAGGTAGCCGAGCCCGATTTGGCCGAACGAGTCGAGGGTTCGCTGCAGCGCCGCCAGCAGCGGTTCCACTGAGGGTTCGTCAAGATCACGCACCCATTCGGCGAGATCGCTGATCTGCATCGCGCAGGCGTCTGCGATGCTGATCCCCTTGATCTTCGACGACCGGGCCGCCTCGCTGAGCCGGGTACCGCCGCATTCGGGACAGGTGGTAAAGGTGACCGCCCGGTCCACGAACGCCCGGATGTGCGGCTGCATCCCCTCCTTGTCCTTGGACAGCATCGACTTCTGGATCCGCGGGATCAGTCCCTCGTAGGTCATGTTGATGCCCGCGATCTTCATCCGGACTGGCTCGTGGTGCAGGAAGTCGTGCAGTTCCTTCTTGGTGAATGTGCGGATCGGCTTGTCCGGGTCGTAGAAGCCCGACTCGGCGTAAAGCCGGGTGTTCCAGCCGCCCCCGGTATAGCCCGGGACCGTGATCGCGCCCTCGCTGAGCGACTTGCTGTCGTCGTACAGCTGAGACAGGTCGAGGTCGGTGACCGAGCCCCGGCCTTCGCAGCGCGGGCACATGCCGCCGGTGATGCTGAAGCTGCGCCGCTCCTTCACGGTCTTCCCGGCGCGCTCGAACCTGACCGCGCCGGCTCCGCTGACCGAGGCGACGTTGAAAGAGAACGCCTGGGGCGAGCCGATGTGCGGCTGCCCGAGCCGGCTGAACAGGATGCGCAGCATCGCGTTGGCATCGGTGGCGGTCCCGACCGTGGAGCGCGGGTCGGCGCCCATCCGCTCCTGGTCGACGAGGATCGCGGTCGTCAGCCCGTCCAGCACGTCGACCTCGGGCCGGGCCAGCGTCGGCATGAAGCCCTGCACGAAGGCGCTGTACGTCTCGTTGATCAGCCGCTGCGACTCCGCGGCGATCGTGCCGAACACCAGAGAGCTCTTGCCCGAGCCGGAGATGCCGGTGAACACGGTCAGCCGGCGCTTCGGGAGCTCGACGCTGACGTCCTTGAGGTTGTTCACGCGCGCGCCGTGCACGCGGATCAGATCGTGGCTGTCGGCAGCGTGCAGTGCAGGCGACTGCCTGTCCGTCCTCGTGGCCATGCTCATCGTGCCTCCATGTCCCCTGTCTACCTGATCGGCGGTGCCGGCCGTGGGCCGGAGCTCATGGGTCCTGAAGCAGGCCGAGGACGTTGCCGTCAGGGTCGGTGACGGTGGCCACCAGGCGACCGAAGCCGACGTCGCGCGCGGGTTCCTTCACGGTGGCGCCCGCGGCGGTCACCTCGGCCAGCTTCGCCTCGATGTCCGGCACGTGCCAGTAGGCCACCGGCGAGGTCATGCCCTGCTGTGCACCGCCCGGCACCAGCCCGATGTGCTGGCCCGCGGCCTCGTAGCCGACGTAGTAGGGCGCGTCGTGCTGCGGCTCCACGCCGAGCAGGGCGGTGTACACCACCTTGGCCGCCTCCAGGTCGGACACGGGATGCAGCACGGTCTTGATTCCCTTGGTGGGAGATCCGGTCATGGTCACTCCTGAAGTCGTAGGTCACATCGACCCTGGCGTGATAGGGACGACCCTCATGCTAGGTGAGGCCCGGTGACCTGCGCTTCTTCATTCCTGACCGACTGAGCCGGGCACCGCGATCTTGTCGGGTGCCGCCGTCATAGCGTGAGCACCACCGTCGGCCCGGCGCGAATCGAACGCGGGTCCGCTCCTTAGGAGGAAGCTGCCCTGTCCGCTGGACCACGGGCCGTGGCGACGCACCCGGAATCCGAACCGCGCTCTCGGCAGGAGTCGAACCTGCTGCCTGCGGGTTCGGAACCCGCCGTGCCATCCGTTGCACTACGAGAGCTTGGAGTGCCAGCCGCAGGAATCGAACCTGCCGTGCCGAAGCCACAGTTTTACAGACTGCTCCCATGCCGTCTCGGGTCACGCTGGCCTGGGGTGACCGGAGGGACTCGAACCCTCTCTAACCGGCTTCACGGGCCGGCTCCTCGGCCGCTTTGGATTCGGCCCCCGTAGCCAGCGAAGGAATCGGACCCTCGTTTCCTGTTTGTAAGACAAGCGCTCTCCCATTGAGCTAGCCGGCCGCGCGTCCAGCAGGAGTCGAACCTGCACTCCCCAGATTCGTAGTCTGGTGCCTTATCCATTGGGCCATGGACGCAGAGCGGCGATGACGGGAGTTGAACCCGCATTGTCCACCTTGACGAGGTAGCGCACTACCGTTGTGCTACATCACCACAGCTCCGGTGCAGGGATTCGAACCCCGACTTGTCGTGATTAACAGTCACGTGCCCTGCCAGTTGGGCGACACCGGATCGAAGGGCGGGACGTTGACCTGTTACGCCACCGCGCGGCAGCCCCACGGGGAGTCGAACCCCGTTCTCGAGGGTGAAGGCCTCGGATCCTAACCCGTAGACGATGGGGCCATGAGTGCTCCGTGCGGGGTTCGAACCCGCAGTCTCCAGGTTGAGGGCCTGGTGAGATATCCGTTTACTCCAACGGAGCACGGCGCGTCGCCGGGAGTCGAACCCCGACCGCCTGCTTAGAAGGCAGGCACGCTTTCCGTTACGCCAGCGACGCACAAGGTCGTACCGTTCCGCGGATTCGAACCGCGAACCTCCTGGGTCTGAGCCAGGCGCCTCTACCGAGTTGGGCTAGAACGGCATGGAGTGACCGACGAGATTCGAACTCGCCCTGCAACCTTTGGCAAGGTCGCGTGCTAACCGCTGACACTACGGTCACGTGGGGCCTCCGGTCCGATTCGAACGGACGACCTTCTCCTTACCGAGGAGACGCTCTGACCGCTAGAGCTACGAAGGCGCGAGCTGGCCGGGCTGGACTCGAACCAGAGTCGTCTCACGGTTCAAGGCCGCGGCGCCCCTGCCGACAGAGCCTCCGGCCACCGGAGCCCCCGATCGGTTTCGAACCGATGTCTGACGCTTACAAGGCGTCCGCTTTGCCTGCTGAGCTACAGGGGCGGCGTGTCCCCGGCGCGATTCGAACGCACACTACCCACCTCCTCAAGGTGGTGCCTCCTACCGTTGGGCTACGAGGACGTGGAGCCGCCACCCGGTGCCGACCCGGGTCACCCGCCTTACGAGGGCGGGGCCGCAGCCGTGCGCGGCGGCAAAGCTGCCCACCGTGGACTCGAACCACGATTGCCGGATTCAGGGTCCAGCGTCCTGCCAATTGAACGAATGGGCATTGAGCGCGGAAGGCGCGAGTCGAACGCGTACCGCGCGAGGTGGGATTCGGGCCCCTCACCTAACCCGACACAGGTTAAGAGCCTGTCGCTCTGCCATTGAGCTAGCGGCGCGTGGAGCGGATGACCGGAATCGAACCGGCATTCACTGCTTGGAAGGCAGTAACACTAGCCATTGTGTTACATCCGCATGGTGGCTCCCGCAGGTAGCGACCCTGCCTCTGCTGCTTTTCAGGCAGCCGCTAATCCTTCTCAGCTAGAGAGCCATGGTCGGGACCCCCGGAGTCGAACCGGGTTTCTCCTGAATCCGAATCAGGCAGATTACCGTCTTCCTCGATCCCGAAAACGTGGACCACCGCGGACTCGAACCGCGCACCTCCTGCTTGCAAGGCAGGCGCTCTTCCAGATGAGCTAGCAGCCCAAGGCCGTCGCGGTATAACCGCGACGGCACATTCGGCAGGCGTGGCAACCTGCCGTATATGGTGCTCACGCTATGGACGTGTCAATAAGCAAGCGCATTCACGTTCGGTGGCGCTGCGCAGGGATGGCAGGAGTTGAACCCGCATTTGCCCGGTTTTGGAGACCGGGCGCCTATCCGCTGGCTCATCCCTAGGAAAATGAAAACCGCCCCGGGATACTGTCCCTGGGGCGGTTGCCGTATAGCGGCCTGCTGGCCTACATGGCAACCGTCCTCGTGCTCAGGGCAGCCTCGAGCTGCGAAGACGGATTTATGTACCCGCTTCGCTTCGAGACTGTCCAGAACGTCATGAATCCATGGTAGGAGTAGCGCACAGATAGGGCAACGCTATTTTTGACCTGCCTGTTCCCCGTACTTCCACCTGCCTTCGGCGGGCAGTTACGGTTGCCGGGTGGAAGTCACCATCCGCGTCTACGATCCGCGTGACGCGGCCGATCTGGCCGATGTCTTCTTCCGCTCGGTCCGGCAGGTAGCGCTCTCTGATTACACGGCCGCCCAGGTGAAGGCCTGGGCCCCGGAGCCCAGGACCGCCGAGTGGGCACACACCGAAGCCAGCAACGGCCGCCTCGTTCTCGTGGCAGCCGATGAGGATGACCGCCCCGTTGCCTATATCGATCTTGAGCCGAACGGGCATATCAACCGACTGTTCTGCGCGCCGGAGGCAGCCGGGCGGGGGATCGCTTCGCGGCTTTATGACGCCGTGGAGGCGGCAGCCCGCGAGCAGGGGATCACGAGCCTGTTCACCGAGGCCAGCGAGCTCGCCCGGCGGCTGTTCGAGCGCAAGGGCTTCGCGGTCGTGGATCGGCAGGACATGGTGATCCGCGGCGTGGCCATCCACAACTACCGGATGGCTAAGGACCTGGACTTAGCCGCACCACTCCCCGCCTGGTCGGGCAGCCGGCTGCGAACGGCCCCCCGACATGTCCGTTCCGTACAATCGCGACGCCCGGTGAGCCTGCGACAGTAGCACCATGACTTCCGAATCTAAGCATCTCAGCGAGCGGATCAACCGGCCTGCGGATGAGGTTTACGACTACGCCTCAGACCCGGCCAACTTGCCCGAGTGGGCTCCTGGGCTTGGGAGTTCTGTCGAGCAGGTCGATGGCCGATGGTTCGTGGATACCCCGATGGGACGGGTCGGCTTCGCCTTCGCCCCGCGGAATGAATACGGAGTCCTCGATCACGACGTCACGTTGCCCTCGGGTGAGGTCATCTATAACCCGGTACGGGTAATTACGGACGGAAGCGGCTCTGAGGTGATCTTCACGCTCCGCCGACTCCCAGGTATGAGCGACGAGGAGTTCGAGCGCGACGCGGATGCCGTGGCAGCTGACCTCACCAGGCTCAAGCGAGTACTCGAAGGCGCTGGCCACTCCGAGTAAAGCGGCTGGCCCTGGGCCGGAGAAGAACATCATCGGGTAGAAGCACAGCGCCCCGATGACCTGCGCGACCCTGATGGTCTTCGCGACGTTTGCGATGCACAGTCCGATGCCCAGCAGGGCCAGCGTGGCGAGCAGCAAGGCTGAGGATGAACCCTCATGACTGATATCGCGCGCCTCTCTAGACACCTCTCGTCGACTGATCCGGTGACTCTTGTAAAACTGATATCAGTATGATAGAAGTACGGTATCTTTCAAGCCTCGTTTCTGGAGATGGTTCAGGTGATTGAACACCAGCTGGAAGGCGCCAGACAGCCTGTTACCGAGGAGCCCGCGTGGTTCCTGCCCGGCGTGCAGATGTTGCTGCTGGGCATCGTTGTGATCCTCGTCGGGATCGCGGTGGGGGTGAGCGCGTCCCATCTGACCGGTGCCGCGTCGGACGGCCTGGTCGCGCTCACCGTACTCCTGGTGCTCTGCGGCGGGCTGATGCTGGCCGGCCTTACTCCGGTCAGCCCGGGGCACGCGCGGGTCATCCAGCTTTTCGGCCGCTACTGCGGAACGATCCGCGACGCCGGCCTGAAGTGGGTGAACCCGTTCACCAAGCGGCTCGTGGTCTCCACCAGGATCCGCAACCAGGAGTCAACCCAGCTCAAGGTCAACGACGCCGACGG
>WNGL01017030.1_pt1 | contig 10244 bp, 9 predicted proteins | sample 5400591 | NCBI WGS metagenome assembly WNGL01 (sample SAMN13153377, study PRJNA577476) | soil metagenome | isolation source: 80 cm soil or saprolite under Garry oak tree replicate 1 | place: USA:California | collected 2016-06-15 | reverse complement strand
TAATTGCTATCCAGGCGATTAGCCACCGGCGGCACTTGATCAATTAATTCGCGCGCTTGTTCATAACGACCTACCCTCCATAGCATTTCGCTTTGATCAAGCAGGAGGTAACCGATAGTCAAAGGGATATCCAACACTTTGTAAATGGCATAACTTTCTTCGAAGTTGCGCAGCGCTTCGGGATAGAGTTCGAGATCGGCGAGCAGATTTCCAATCAGAAGATAGGTCGATGCCAACTGAGACTGATCGTTTGTTTGCCTGGAAAATTCAAGTTCCGTTTGAAAGTCCTGTAGCGCACCCGGGTAGTCCCCTTGTAACAATTTTGCTCTTCCTCGTAAGAGGACTGCTTGCGAGAGTTCCTTTTTATATCCACCCTCCTGGAAGTACCTGAGCGCGGGCTCCAGATAGTTGAGTGCCTGATCCGTATTAATTTCCTGTTGGATGTAAAGCTTTGCCAGAGAAAGCAACGCGCCGGCCTCGTTCCGACGGCCCTTATTCCGTCTGGCGAAATCGAGCGCCTGCTTGAAAACCTCTTCGGCCTCAGCATATTCACGCCTCACTATGTGGGTGTTGCCCAGGTTTATTAGTCCCTGTGTGGCAAGGTTGTCTATGCCATTACTCTGAGCGAAATTCACAGCATCGATGGCGTACTGCTTCGCCTGCATGGTATTACCGCGTGAATACAAGACGCTGCTTAACTGGAGCAAAACCTTTATTTCGTGGTACTCGCTTTTGGAAGCGCGAGAAAGCTCGAGCGCCTTTTGCAATTGTTCCGCGGCTTCAGATAGTTTTCCCGTCTGATTCAAGAGAGCTCCGCGTTGGTAAAGCACTTCCGTGCGTCCTTCAAAATCACCTAATGTCTCAAAAAGAGCCTCGCCTTTATCAAATGCGGCACTCGCGTTGGGCAGGTCTTCTTTGCGACCGTAAAGAACGCCTAAGCGAAGAAGAGCTGCCGCGTATCGCGTATCCTTAACAGTGGCAGTTTTATAGTTCTCAATTGCTTTATCAACCTCGTCATGCTTTTCGTAAGCGCGTCCCAAATCCAGATAAGCCTGTGCTTGATTTGGCTTGATCCGGACGAGTTCGGCGTAGGATTTAATCGCTTCGGGCAAGTCTCGCGTGATTGTCGCGCGAATGGCATCCAGATAAAGCGCATCGACGGGCTCCAGAGCAGTGCGGTCTGGAACAAGCCCATCGACCTTGAGGAGTTCAAGCTGGGCGCGATCGGTGTAATCAAGCTCGGTCCAGGCCTCTGCTAGTCGCGCATGTGCCAGGGAGAACTGATCGTCTTCCTTCACTGCCTGCTGGAGTATTTTGCTGGATTTGAAAAACGCTCCTTCGCGCAATGAGTCAACCGCGTGATCATACAAACGTTGAGCTTCCGGCGAGGGTTGATGCGAAGACTTGCGTGTCAGAATCCGCCATGCCAAACCGAGTACCAAGACAATCGCAATGCCTACCGATAAGTAACCAACTGAAAGCCGCGGGCGTCGAAAGATGTCAGAGAGCGTGGCCAGTGCACCGGTGTGCCGTGCGCCGACCGCCGATGATGGCAGGATCCGAGTGACCGCGCGATCCTGACCCCGCGCCTGTAAATTCGCGCGAGCTGTTTTCAATTCGGCAACAAACTCATCCATGGTTTGATAGCGGTCCTCGGGCTTTTTCTGGAGCGCCTTGAGCGTGATGCCATCCAAATCAGCCGAAACGTCTGAGTTAAACTGCGAAGGTGGGGGCGGATCATCGCGAATGACTTGCGCGCAAATCTCTACTTTGCTTGAGCCGTGGAAAGGAGGTCTGCCGGCGATGCATTCGTAAAGCAGCGCGCCTAACGAAAACAGATCGCCGCGCGCGTCGACGTCGACGCCCAGCGCCTGCTCAGGAGATAAATACATGGGTGTCCCGACGATCACGCCCTCCAGCGTGTGGGTGTTCAGCAATGTCTGGCCTTCGGGGTCTGTGCCCTCCAGAACACCCGGATTAATCTGTTTAGCCAGACCAAAGTCGAGCACCTTCACTTCGCCGCGCTGGTCGATGGCTACGTTTGAGGGCTTGATATCGCGGTGAATGATCCCGTTACGATGCGCTTCGGCCAGTGCTGACCCAACCTGCTCGATTATCTCGATGGCCCGCGGAATGGTGAGTGCTTCTTTTTGCATCAAGTCAGCGAGCGTCTCGCCTTTCACTAATTCCATCACGATATAGGGCTCGCCTTCGGCCGTCTCGCCATAATCGTGGATGGTGGCGATGTGTGGATGCGAAAGTGCGGAGATAGCACGCGCTTCTCGCAGGAAACGAGTGCGAAAGTGCGGCTCTTCGGTGAGGCGGCGAGCTGTTAAGGTTTTGATCGCCACGCGGCGTCCGAGGACCGTATCTTCAGCAACGTAGACAACACCCATCCCGCCTTCGCCGAGTTTCTTGACGATACGATAATGAGAAATGGTGCGCCCGATCATGCGCTGATTATCCCTTGCTGTCGGGAAAATGAGTCCAGGAAAGAGACGATCGATACCGCACTAAACTACTTGGGGCGGACGGAGAAAAGTTCTACGTTGACCGGCGTATTCTGCTCCAAAGCGTGACAACTTTCAAGCATTTCCCTCGAGAACTCATAGACGTGTACGGGCGGTTCTTTGTGGTAAGCTAGCGCAGACCGGAGAAGGGAGTAATGGGTGCGAAGACGCGACCTGGATGGCTGTCCGATTGCCGGTGCGCTTCAGCTAATCGGTGACAAGTGGAGCATGCTGCTGGTGCGCGATTTGGTCGCCGGGCCCAAACGCACGACTGAATTACTGGCAGAGTTGCATCCCATCAGCAGTAGGACGCTCATGGGCCGGCTGAAGGACATGGAGCGGGACAAACTGATCCTGCGGCGCAACCTGCGCGGCATTCCTCGCCACGTCGAATATGAACTGACGGACCGCGGTCGAATTCTGATCCCGTTGCTTGAAACCTTGTTAAGACTCGGACGCGCGCTGGAGTGCAATGACTGCGAGGATCGCAAGCGACGTCTTGGTTATTACTGCGATTACTGCCCGGTCTCGCGTGGAGAGCAAACCTTCATAGAGGAACCTGCGCCCGTTCGCGAGCCTCAGCCCGCCCCGCGCCGCCGCCAGAAGGATGATTCGATTGTGCTGTTGTAATTGCTGAATTTAGCCCAATCACGAAAGCCGGCTACTTTTCATCCAACACACCTTCGGCCGGTAAATTACACAAGACTTCACCGGTAGGCATAATGATCCGTTGATGGTCGGGTGTGATGTGCTCACCTTCGATTGTCACTTCCTCGCCCGAGGGCATTTCGATTGGCAGGTGATCGAGAAAACGCTCGGCATCGATCGCCGACATGCAACCGGTGCCTGCGGCGGTGACTGCCTGACGATAAAAAGAGTCCTGCACATCGCCACAAGCAAAGACACCGGGAATATTCGTAGCGGTTGAGTGGCCAGAGGTCTTTAGATAACCAATTCCATCCATGTCCAATTGGCCCTTGAACAGGCCTGTGTTCGGTTTGTGGCCGATGGCAATAAAGACACCGTGACAATCAAAGATTTTCTCTTCGCCGGTCTGGACATTTCGCAAGTGCACGCCAGTCACTCCCTGGTCCGGGGTGCCCAGAATCGCAGTGACATCCGTATTCCAGATGAACTTAATCTTGTCATTTCGAAATGCTTTCTCCTGCATGATTTTCGACGCGCGCAGTTTGTCGCGGCGATGAACCACGAAAACTCGCGAGGCATAACGCGTGAGGAAGGTCGCCTCTTCCATCGCTGTGTCGCCACCACCGACGACGACCAGGTGTTTGTTACGAAAGTGCGGCAGCGGACCGTCACAGGTTGCGCAGGCAGAAACCCCATTGCCGCCGAATCCGTGTGGCGTCTTCGCCTCACCGGGAATGCCAAGCCACTTCGCGGAGGCGCCGGAAGCGATGATTAGAGTTTCTGTTTTGATGGTGCTGTCTTCAGTATAAAGAGTGAAAGGCCTTTGGCTCAGATCAACCCTGGTGATCCACTCTTCAAGGAATTCAGTCCCGAAGCGTTCGGCCTGTTTGCGAAACTCGACCATCAAGTCGGGTCCCTGTATGCCTTCGGAAAAGCCGGGATAGTTCTCGACATCGGTAGTGATCATCAATTGGCCGCCGGGTGTCGTCTGCTTCTCGTGATCGGCCGGCGCGTCGATCAAGAGCGGATTGAGACTCGCGCGGGCGGTGTAAATTGCTGCTGTCAGACCGGCTGGTCCCGACCCGATAATCACGACCTGGCGACGAAGTTCTTTCTGGCTCAAACTCTTTTGATCTCCTTCTAATTTAGTCCTGAAAGCCTGGCAAATCGCAGGAAATGTATGGCGTTTTCGGTTGCGCGTATAGTATAACTATTGACGTACAAGTTAGTCGAACCGGATTGCCCCAGCCAGTTAACGTGCCGAATCGGATCCACCTTTCAACCGAGCACGCTTTGAGATTGCGTTGAGTACCAGCTCAAACAACAGCTCGAATAAATCGTCTTTGGCCCGAGCGATTCACCGGATCGCTGTGCTCGGCGCCGGCACCATGGGTCACGGCATCGCCCAGGTCGCAGCGGGCGCAGCCTACGCGGTTGTAATGTTTGATGTAAGTACTGAAGCGCTCGCGTGCGGATACCAGGCAATCGAACGCAATCTGGCGAAGGGGATACAGCTCGGGAAGATTACAGATCAAGATCGCGAAGAAACTTTGCAACGCATTCGCAGCACGTCGAAGCTGGAAGAGATTAGCGATTCCGATCTGGTAATCGAAGCTGCGCCCGAAGTCCTCGAACTAAAACAACAAATGCTGCGCGAGTCGGAGTCTTTAACTAAGCCGGAATGCATTTTCGCGACGAACACTTCATCATTGTCAATTACTTCCATAGCTTCGGCCGCGCGCCGCGCTGAGAACGTGATCGGCATGCACTTTTTCAACCCCGTGCACATCATGCGGCTGGTGGAGATCGTTGTTGGTAAACAAACGAGCGAGGAAACGGTCGCCACGATTCAGACGGTGGCGAAGCAAATCAGGAAAGAACCGATCGTAGTTAAGGACGTTCCGGGTTTTGCCTCCAGCCGTCTCGGCGTGACGCTGGGACTCGAGGCGATTCGCATGTTGGAAGAAGGCGTCGCCAGCGCGCGTGACATAGACACCGCCATGGAACTGGGTTACAACCATCCGATGGGTCCGCTGCGATTGACGGATTTGGTGGGTCTGGATGTGCGATTGCACATCGCTGAGTATTTGCACGCCGCGCTGGGATCAGAATGTTTCCGGCCCCCGGACATGCTGAGGCGAATGGTTAGTGAAGGTAAGCTCGGCAAAAAAACCGGCGAGGGTTTTTATGAATGGAACGGGCAGGAACAAGCCCAAAGGGCTTATACTAAATAGCCAATCTGAGTTAGGCTTTCGTCCGGCAGCGAAAGCTTCATTAAATAAAACAGTGAGACTATCGTGTCGGCTCCGATGAATACGCCTTACAAGGATGAAGAGAGACGTTTTGCGCTGCGCATGGCTCTGCGCCTGCCGATTGTCGTTTCGGGTCGCGCTGAAGACGGGGCAGCCTGGAGCGAGCCAACCGAGACCGACGACATTTCAACTTCCGGAGCTCTCTTTCATCTCAATCAAAAAGTCAGCCGCGGCGAGAAGCTTTATATTCGGGCCCACCGGCCCGATGGCTCTCCCACAGAAGTTACCGCCATTGTCATCCGCGTGTCGCCCGCCATCTACGGAACTGCGCGCGTGGGCGTCCAGATCAGCGAACCGAGCGAAGGCTGGACGCGTCTTTTCGTCGCCTGGGTCGCGGACGAACAACCGGCGGCCAGTGATGAACCTACCTCCTCAGGGTAAATCAGCCACATTTTCCATTTATCATTTCGCACTATTTCGCACTTCTCATCTGCCATTTGTCGGAGCGTTACAACGCGTCTCGACGAGATCGCGGGAGATTCGCATGCCAGGATCTGGCAAGATTTCACACCGCATTAGCGTCGCTCTCCTCTGATGGCAAATGAAAAATGCCCAATGAGAAATGGAAAATGATCCTTGTTCTGTGGTTAACTTTTGCCAAATACGCAGACTGGAGAGAACAAAGTGACCCGAAGTTACGAAACTATTCTGGTCGAACGCCGCGATCGCGTCGCAATCGTGACGATCAATCGTCCGGAAAAGCGCAACGCCCTGAACATTCAAACGCGCACTGAAGCGGCTGCGGTATTGGACGAATTAAGCGCCGACGATTCGGTGCGCGTCGTCATTCTTACCGGCGCCGGTGACAAGGCATTTATCGCCGGAGCGGACATCGCTGAATTCTCCGAGCGGACCGCGATCTCGCAACGCGAAGTGATGTTACAGCGTTCGCTATTCAATGCTATCGACGGCTTTCCTAAACCAATCATCGCGATGATCAACGGCTATTGCCTCGGCGGCGGCTGCGAGGTGGCGCTGGCGTGCGACATTCGAATCGCGAGCGAGAAAGCTTCGCTGGGGCAGCCCGAAATCAACCTCGGAATTATTCCCGGCGGCGGTGGCACGCAGCGGCTGACCAGATTGGTGGGGGAAGGCAAAGCGATGGAAATGATCTTAACGGGTGAAATTATTGATGCGCACAGCGCGTTATCGTCTGGTCTGGTCAATCATGTGGTGCCGGCCGATCAACTGGAAACCAAGACGATAGGTATTGCTAATCGGATCGCTGAGAAAAGTCCGATTGCGCTGCGAATGGCAAAAGAAGCCGTCAAGCTGGCTGCGCGATCAAATCTCGATGAAGGCCTGCGGCGCGAGGTTGACCTGTTCGCGCTTTGCTTTTCGAGTGAAGACAAAGACGAAGGAGTGAAAGCGTTTCTGGAGAAGAGAAAGCCGGAATTCAAAGGGAAGTAGTTGGACGGGCGCCACTGCCCGCACTTTTATCAAACGATGACAAGTGATCTGGGAGCTGAAAAATGGGCCGTGCTAAGCGATCGTGGTTGCGAAGCTAAAAGGCTGACTTATGAGGAGGCGAGGCGATTAGTCCACCGGCTTACCGGCGAAGGGCGACATGGTTTGTGTATTGTGACTGATCGAGCTGCGCGACATCTAAGTTCAGTGCCAGAAAAACAATCGATCCCAAAAATCTCCGAACTGGCCTAGCGGCTCAGCCGCAGCACCTTGCGGTGAGGCTTGCCACCGACGAGTTACCGCCAGTTTTCCCAGAGGCTGCGTCTCGGCTGCGGAGGCAGGCCTCGATGCAAACAAACATCTTCCGACGGAAAGGCAAAGCCTCTCCGCAGGGTGCGGCGGCGCAGTCGCTAATCAATCGTCAACAAGACCTTTCCAAAACTCTCGTTTGATTCAATCCGTTGATGCGCTGCCCGTACGTCCTGCATTTTGAAAATCCGATCGATGACCGGCCGCACTGTTCCAGTCGCGAGTAAGGGCACGACATGCCGTGCGAACAACCCGGTCGCCGTGGCTTTCTCTTCGATCGAACGCGTGCGAAGTGAGGTTCCCATAATCCTCAGGCGCTTGCTCATTGTGACTGCGTAATCGATCTCACCTTTGGAACCGCTGACTGTGCCGACGGAAATCAATCGACCTTTGAGGGCAAGCGATGCCAGATTCGCCTGCAAATAGGCCGCGCCTACGAGATCGAAAACCACATCGACACCCTTTTCATCGCTCCATCGCTTCACGGCTTCCACGAAAGCTGTTGGGTCGCCGACGACGACCAAAGATTCATCCAAACCAAATTCTTTGGCGCGCTCGAGTTTGTCTGCCGTGCGCGACGTGCCAAAGGCGAATGCGCCGGCAGCCTTCACCAACTGGCTCGCCGCGGTGCCAACGCCTGAGCCGGCCGCGTGAATCAGCACTCGCTCGCCCATTTGCAATTGGCATTGGGTGAAGAGCGCATCATGCGCTGTCATGAAGACTTCGGGAATTGAAGCTGCCTGCACCCAGTCGAGATTCGCTGGAATTTCCGCGAGAGTGCTTTCGGGCACCGTGACAAATTCTGCCTGGGCACCGCCGCCGGTGATACCGAAGGCACCGCCGCCGGTGATACCGAAGACACGATCACCAACTTTCCACCTATGAACATCCTCGCCAACTTCCGCCACTTCTCCGGCGAATTCCAGTCCGGGAATTTCCTGCGGATAACCCGGAGGAGCAGGATAGCGACCCAGTCGTTGCAGGATATCGGCGCGATTCAACCCAGCCGCGTGCACACGCACGCGCACGCGGTCGGCAGTGGCTTGCGGGGCGTCAGAAACCTCGCGGAGTTCGAGGCCTTCGATGCCGCCGAAGGAAACGATCGTGACTGCACGCATTAGGCTCTCTTGCCGATCCTAATTTGGGTAATAATATGGTTGACTGACCATCCGGTTGAGGAAGAGGTTGATGCGAAAACTCAGAATTAAAACGGCTCTTTTTTCGTGGAGCAAAGCCCGATCGCGTGAACAAAAGCATTCGCTATTCTGTTTGCCATGTCCTTGTCAGTGAACAGAATATGAATCGTCGGCAATGACTCGTCAGCGACAAATTGCGTTGTCATCTCGCCTGTAGAGCGATAATCTTTTTTCTCAAAGTGGTGATGTACCGACTTACGGTCATCTATTGTTCCCATCTTGAGAACAAAGCCCGAACCCTGAAACTCAGTAACAGTCACCCTCTTAGCATCTAAATCAGTCAGTTCAATTTTATCCAAGTCGTTGGTTGTACCCCTTGGCCCATTAAATGGCGGCTCTGAAGGTTTAAAACTTGACGTCTCAGCTGTCTTTATCGTTAATGCACAGCCGTCAATTTGAACGTCTTCGACGCGAAAATCAATGATAACCTTGCCGTCGGCAGCGTCAGACGTGTGCTCGTAAAACGCGTTCGCAACGATCTTCTCTTTGAGAAAATCGGTCGTCTCTTTCAACGACAGTTTCTTTTCTTCGGTAGGTAGCGACTGCGCCTTTTGTGCTGGTCGTTGCTCTTGAGCTGGAATGGAAACCACAAGCAGAATCCCCAGAACTACGGATATGGGCCCATGAGTCATATAGGATTGTCTAGTCGGTTATTGTTTATAACTGCCCGCGATTTCCCGCGCGGGCTCAGGATCTGGTTTACAGTGGTAGCCTTGTTTCTCCCAATAAGCCATGACAAGTTGCAAGGCTAATTGCTCATTGGGAGCGCGCCACGCCATATAACAACGTTGGCTATTTCGCAAAAACGGGATCATGTATCGTGTCGTTCCGGAACACGCCTTTGTTAGGTTGCCAGGACCGTCAGTGTTAAGTAAGAGACACATACTCATGCAGCCTTCCGTTTCTTCGCAGCTTTTCTCGTCTTCGCGTTTCTCATATTGAGCTCGTCGCTTTATCTATCTGGCCCTTCCAAAGACCGTTAACCTATTTGAGTCCTAATATCTTCTTGACCTGTTCCGTACTGTAGCGTCGTTTTCCAAAGACGACGGCACTACTCATAAACATCCTTCCGGTGGCCAATCTTCTGAATCACGATTGTATCACCCTCTAGATCAAACAAAATCCTGTAATCACCCATGCGCAGCCGGTAGCCCACGTCGGCTTGCCGCAAGCGTTTGATGTTCCCCTGAAGCCCTTGTTCCAGGCGTGAGATTTTGCGAATTATTTGCGACGCAGCAGTCTTTGGTAAGGCGCGAAGATTCTCAACTGCTAACGGCGTATATTCGATGTTAAATCGCCGCGAACTCATTGGTTTTCTGTTTACAACAATGCTCGCGCGTGATTCAAAACATTCTCAACATTGAATCCGAGGTTTTTCATCACCACATCGCCCGGCGCTGAGGCGCCAAAACGATCGAGGCAAATCGCATCGCCCGCCGGACCAACGTAGCGATCCCAGCCCTGGCGGACGCCGGCTTCGATTGCCAGACGCGCCGTGTTTGAAGGCGGAAGGACTTCATCGCGGTAGGCCTGTGATTGTTCTTCGAAGAGCTCAACACAGGGCATTGACACTACGCGAGTCGGCACGCCGTCTTTCTGCAATTGCTCGCGAGCTTCCAAAGCGAGGGAAACTTCGGAGCCGGTGGCGATCAGGATTAGTTTGGGCTCGCGTTCAGCCGAGTTGCCCTCACTCACGCTCGGGCTTCTGACACCCTCTGCTTCCGCCAGAACATAACCGCCGCGGCGCAAACCGGTCGCCGACGCATAAACTTTGCGATCGATTAATGGCACCTTCTGTCTCGTCAGCGCGAGCGCAGTCGGCGCGTGACGACGTAAGATCGCGAGCCGCCAGGCTTCGCGGA
>WNGL01012748.1_pt1 | contig 10244 bp, 15 predicted proteins | sample 5400591 | NCBI WGS metagenome assembly WNGL01 (sample SAMN13153377, study PRJNA577476) | soil metagenome | isolation source: 80 cm soil or saprolite under Garry oak tree replicate 1 | place: USA:California | collected 2016-06-15 | reverse complement strand
CCCACTGGTCGGGTTTTTGCCGGGGCGAGTCGCCTGTCTCCAAGGGCCGCGATTGTTAGCCCGTTACGTGTAACGGCACGCGCTTGCGGTGGCGCGGAGCACGATCCAGGACAACCTCTCGGGAATTTGGCGTAAGAAAGCGCTCTTTTTGCGGATGCCTCAGGAGCATTTTCGGTCCATCGCTAGAGGAGGTGGGCCATGAGCGTCCCAGCAAAGACATTTGAAATCGATCCCCTGCTGCACCCGGTGCAGGTCGCCAAGCTACTGGGGGTCTCCCTCTCATGGTTGGCCAAGTCCAGGCTCCATGGCACCGGCCCGCGCTTCGTCAAGATTGGTCGGGCGGTTCGATACGCCCAGTCCGCCGTCCGCGATTTCATCCTGAGCCGGCAGCGCAACTCGACGTCGGAGCGGTGAAATGTCCATAGCCGAGCAGGCCATGGCGGGTGACCGAGAACGCCGCCTCAGGAAGCCCTGCTAATGAGTCCCAAGACTACTGAAAAGCCTCTCACCCCAGCGGAGCGCATGCGCCTGCATCGCAAGCGTCGGCGCAACGGTCTACGCTTTATGCGGATCCTGTTACACGAAACGGAAATTGATGCCCTCATCCGGAAAGGGTTTTTGAAGCGGGAACGCCGTCAGGATCAGCACGCCGTCCAGAACGCCATCGATGGCTTCATTTGCAACTTGTCATGACAGAACGGCAATTCTGGAAGTTTGTCACCGTGCAGCCGCTCGCAGAGAAGCCGTGGACTAGCTTCATGGGCCGCTCGATCAACGTTCCAGATATGCCAGAAGGGAGTCAGAGGCATCTGGGCTTATTCGATAAACAGAGTCCGGGGCATATTTGACAACGGGCCGCGAGCACAGTCGCCAGGGTCGAGATCGTCGATAACGGCCGGGGTGCCCTGTCTTGAGGATCGAGGTGTCGTCAACCTCATCCAAGACAGGAATTGCCTATGAGTACGGAATCCGTCAGCCCGCTGCGCCAGCGTATGATCGAGGACATGAATGCGCGCAAGCTCTGTGCGGGCACGCAGAGGGGTGGGCCATGAGCGTTCGCAGGCCGAATTCCCTGTTTTTGCGCGGGAATTCCCTGTTCTTTTGAAAAAAATTCCCTGTTATGCCCGCGAAAATTCCCTGTTTCGTTTGCGTAGGGAATTTCGCTGCAAGTGATTGAATTTGCTGGCCGATTAGAGGCCCGAATCGCAGAATTGGGCCCGAAAATGAATTTCTCTGGCTGCGCCCTCTCGCCATCTTCTCCAGGCGGCGCGCCGCAGCTCGTCAATGATTTACCCCGAAATAGGTGAACTTCTTGAACGCCGTCGGCTGGAATTTCAATGGCTTGGCGGGTTGGCTCGCCCCGCAAATTGGCAATCTAGGCCAATCTGACAATGCCCAGAGCGGCAGAGGAGACCAAGATGAACCAGGAACTTGAATTCGACGCCCCTCACCCCATATATACGGATACGCCCAAATAGAGAGGCCGCAGGGACGGTGCGTCCGTCTGGGGCCGACGATTGTTGTTGCTCCGCGCGTTTCCTCAGCCTCGCCATCTCTCGCCGCTGCTACCCAAGCGCCCACGTATCCACGCCCGACCAGCTCACGCAGCCGGCGCTGGGGGCTCAGAGATTTCGACGCCGCTCTACGTTCGAAATACGTTGTGTCGGTCGAACATGAGGTAAGGGTTATGGCGATTGAACATGCGCGCGCGCATGCGCTACCAAAGCCCTGGGGTGTTGAAGATCTACGTCCTTGGAGTCAGACACGCCATGACGGCGGCGCGATCGGTGAAATCTGGTACGAGCGATCCAGCAGGGCGGCCGCAGGTCCTTCGCTCTTGCTTAAGTTGCTGTTCACGAACCAGCCGCTTTCCATCCAGGTTCATCCGGACGATGAGTTCGCGCACTCGATAGGCCTGCCCAGCGGAAAAACCGAAGCCTGGTACGTCCTGAGCGCTGCTCCTGAAGCCAAGGTCGCCCTCGGCCTTAATCGGCGTCTGACTCCGCAGCAATTCCGTGAGGCCATCGACGACGGCTCGATTTCGGATCTTGTTCGGTGGCAGACCGTGTTGCCGAACGACACTATTTTCGTCCCCGCCGGAACGATTCACGCGATCAGCGCGGGACTTGTAATCGCAGAGATCCAGCAGCGCAGCGACGCGACGTTCCGTCTGTTCGATCATGGTCGGCAGCGTGAACTTCACATCGAGCGCGCAATTGCAGTGGCGGACGCCGGACCTGCCGATTTTCGGGTCATACCAAGCCGGCTTACCGATTCGCGGACGCTGCTGGTCTCGAATGCGTATTTCGTGTTCGAAAGGTTCGATCTGGCGGCAAACTCCGCTTGGTGCCTGGAAGCAGAACGAGAGACCTGGCTTCTCGTTCTCAGTGGTGGTGCCCGCGCCGGATCGTTCGACATTGCCACAGGCGACACCGTTTTTGCACAGTCGGACCGCGTCGACATAAGAGCCGGTGCGATCGGCATGGTAGGCCTAGCGGCGTACACGGGCGGAGGTCCGGTTCCGCACTTGCTGCAGCGCGCCCAACAGCCTGGCGTAATGGATGCAGGACGGCCACAGGCCGTGCGGGTGTCAACTACCCTCACTCAAGCAAAGGCGGGCTGCAACGAACGAACCCCTGGAAACAACTAAATGAATCCGCTTCAGCGTGTGGCGTTCATCGGCAATCATCTTCCGCGCCGCTGCGGAATCGCTACCTTTACCCACGATCTTCATCTGGCGGTCTCGACAGCTGGGCCGGATCTTGAGACCTGCGTCGTCGCAATGACGGACCCGGGTCGCACCTATGACTATCCCCCGGCTGTGCGTTTCCAGATTCACGACGAAACGATCGACGATTATGTTCAGGCGGCCGAGTTCCTGAACAATGCAGGATTCGACGTTGTTTCCCTTCAACACGAATACGGGATTTTCGGCGGTGAGGCCGGCAGAAATATCATTGAGCTCCTATCGCGCCTGGAAATGCCGATCGTGACCACACTCCACACCGTACTCGCCGAACCGACGCCCATCCAGCGCGATGTGATGCGTCGGATCATCGATAATTCGACGAAGATCGTCGTCATGTCAAAAAAAGGCCAGGAACTCGTCCGTTCTGTTCATGACGTGCCAGCTCGCAAGATTGCGGTCATTCCGCACGGAATACCCGACTTCCCGTTCCTCGAAACGCATCACGCCAAAGCGAAATTCGGCTTCGCCGGAAAGACGATCATTCTGACGTTCGGTCTCCTGTCGCCGAACAAAGGCATCGAGACCGTGCTCGATGCCATGCCGGGAATCATCAAATCCTGCCCGAACGCCATCTATGTCATTCTTGGCGCGACCCATCCGAACCTTGTGCGGCAACAGGGCGAGGCCTATCGCGACGGCTTGACGGCGCGCGTGCAGGAACTCGGCATCGAGGACCATGTCGTCTTCTTCAACCAGTTTGTCGAGCGGGCTACGCTGCTGGACTTCATTGCGATGTGCGACGTCTATGTGACGCCCTATCTCAATGAAGACCAGATGACATCGGGCACACTCGCCTACAGCTTCGGACTGGGAAAGGCAGTCGTATCGACACCCTACTGGCACGCCAAGGAATTGCTGAGCGGCGGGCGTGGCGTTCTGGTGCCTTTTCGGGATGTCAAAGCCGTGAGCGCCGAGATCGCCGGCCTGCTAACAAACGACATCCGTCGTCATTCCATGCGCAAACGGGCTTACGCGGCAAGTCGGTCGATGACGTGGGCGCAAACGGCCAAGCGCTATCTCGCGGTCTTTGAGACTGCGCGCGAGCGTGCCGGACCCGAAATATCGCTGTCGATTGGTCCGATCGTCTCTTTGAGCAAGGGTCACGTTATTCCGGAGATGCGGATCAGGCATTTCCTCTCGCTCTGCGATAGTACGGGCATGCTCCAACACTCCCTCCATTCAGTACCGGATCGCTCTCATGGGTACTGCGTCGACGATAACGCTCGCGCCCTGCTATTCTCAAGCGCGCTTGCGAACTCTGGCGAAGCGCAATTGTCCGAGACAATCACCGCACGCTTTGCAGCGTTCATCCAGCACGCATGGAACCAGGACACCCGTCGGTTCCGAAATTTCATGAGCTACGATCGCCGATGGCTGGAAGAGTCGGGCTCGGAGGATAGTCAAGGCAGGACGCTTTGGGCGTTGGGCGAATGCGCACGCAAGGACAATGATCCATCTCGCCGCAGATGGGCAGCGTCGCTCTTCAAGACCGCACTTCCCGCCGTCGAGGAATTCTCGTCTCCACGGGCCTGGGCCTTCTCACTCTTGGGGTTGGACGCCTATTGCACGCTGATCGATGGAGACCTCTTCGCCAACCGCGTGCGCAGACTATTAGCCGACAGGTTAATGTCCCTGTTTTCTGCAACGAAATCCAAAGACTGGCTCTGGTTCGAAGACCCACTCGCATACGACAATGCGCGCATTCCCCAGGCGTTGATCCAAACGGGCCTGGCGACCAACGTGCCACCGTACGTCGAGGTCGGCCTCCGGTCGCTCAGTTGGCTCATGTCGCTTCAGACCACGTCAGCGGGATACTTCAGACCAGTTGGCACCAAGAGCTTCGGCAGGCTCCGCCAGAAACCCGAAGCGTTTGATCAGCAGCCAGTCGAGGCGTCCGCAACGATTTCTGCGTGCCTAGCCGCGTGGCGGGCGGATGATGGCGCGGAGTGGCCGGTAGGGGCGAAGCGCGCATTCGGCTGGTTTCTGGGCGAAAACGACCTACAGACAGCACTGATCGATTCCGATACGGGCAGTTGTTCGGATGGGCTCCATCCGGATCGACCCAATGAGAACAAGGGTGCAGAGTCAGTGCTGTCGTATCTTCTCGGTCTTTTGGAGATACGCCAGTTCAAGCTCACTGCTGCGATAGACCGAACGAGACCCGCATCCAAATTGGTGCGCACCGCCGTAAATCGCCCGATCGCACCGCGCACGACCCCAGGGGGCCACTTTGTCTCAATCCCGATTCTTGAACCGCCAGATCTTATATCTGCGCCCGGATCCGGCCAGGGTCGTCGTCAGACCCTTCAAACCGGCGACTGAACCCCGAGACCTCAACCCAACCGATAAGACCCGGGCCAACCACATCGTCGGCAGGGTTCTTCGGCTCGATTCCGAAGCTGCCGCGCAACAACTGAGCGACGTGCTCGACAATTTCGAAGGTCGTCACCGAAACCTGCTCGATATCTTCGAGACGCGCGCCGCAGAGATGGAAGAGGCGTTCGTGCCGCATGCCGAATTGAATAAAACGCAACGCTGCCTGATCGGCGCCTATTTTCTTCATGAGTATGCGTTCGAGGCGTCCGCCTTGTTCAATCCGAGCATCGTCCGGCACCCCGACCAGTCCGGCGCGCCGGAGAATGGCTGTCGGTTCATCTTGAGCCTTCGCGCGGTCGGCGAAGGGCATATTTCATCGCTGACCTTCCGGTCCGGGACGATAACTGCGGACGGAACCGTTGCCGTCGACCCGACTACGCGTCTCGCGTCTGTCCCAAAGGTCCGAAGCCGAAAGTCCAGGCCCAATGGCGACGATATCGAAGTGATCTTTCAGCCGGACCAAGAACTGAGCGAACTGGTCATCTTTCCGATCACCGACGCCCATGCAAACGGCATCGAGGACGCCCGATTCGTCGAATTCAACGACGATGCACGAAAAACGTTCTACGCCACTTACACGGCCTATAGCGGCAGGGCGATTCGTTCCGAGCTGCTCGAAACGACGGATTTTCGATCATTCCGAATGACTCCGCTCGGCGGATCGGCGGCGCGTAATAAGGGCATGGCTTTGTTCCCGCGCAAAATCGGCGGCCGCTATGCGATGATTGGCCGGCAGGACAACGAAAACCTCTATCTGATCTATTCCGACGACCTTTACACGTGGGACGGTGGTCAATCCATCCTTCAGCCCGAGTATCCTTGGGAATTCGTTCAGGTCGGCAATTGCGGCTCACCCATCGAGCTGGACGACTGCTGGCTGCTGCTGACACACGGGGTTGGTCCGGTGAGAAAATATTCGATCGGGGCGGTTCTCCTGGACAAGAAGGATCCCTCAAAGGTTCTCGCTCGCTCGCGCGAGCCTCTGGTTCGTCCCGAGCCCACCGAACGCGAAGGTTACGTACCCAACGTCGTCTACACCTGCGGCGCAATGCGTCACGGCGACCAGATCATTTTGCCTTATGCGGTATCCGACACCTTCTCCACTTTTGCGACGATAAGCATTGCGGCGCTGATACAGGCCGAAGGCGCACTGAAGACTGTGAAGGTTTGCGAAAGTGAAGGCGACGCTGTAGTCCGCTAGGCTTGCAACAGAGAGCTGCCCAAATCCATTTGCCGCAAGAATAATGACCGAATTCGCTCAAACGCCGGAAATATTTCTGCCGCCAGGACTGGTTTTTCCACCCTTCTGTATTATGTGAATTCTGTCGTTTGGATGATCGCCATTCAAAGGGATCATCTATCTCTGTTTTTGAGGAAGGCCCGGGCGCGCTTGGGTTTTTTTGGAATGCTGACACTCGCTCGTACGGCTCAAGAGGGCGCTCACATGGCGTTTCCATTCGAACCTCCCCTGCAGCTTGCCGGAACGTCGATTGTCTTCGTTCGATCGCTCGATGATGCGACTGGTGTCCTACGGGAGTACGTTGGCCGCCGGCCGGCGACGCGGGATTTGATCCTGCGCCGTCTTAGTGCCGCATCGACCGAACAGGAGAACGGCGAAGCAGCAAAGGCCTTTCGCTGGTGGGCCGAGCAAGAAGGACTGCTGCTCCAGCCGAAATAAATCTGCCAGCGTAGAACGAGACAGGTTGGGGCAGTCGGCCGTCTGAAAATTGAGGGTCGTCACTATGACTGCATTTGACTATAGCATCCAAGCCGAGCTATTCGCCACCAGGGCTCGGAAATCCAAGCCGCGTCTCTTTGGCTACAAACGATTTGCGAGGGCCGCGGACGTCATCCGTTTTGCGATTGAGGAGCTGCCGCCGGACCTTCTTGTAGGCGCTTATCTCGAAGTCGACGCGGAGAAATTCAATTACCATGGCATGCGCCGGCTATCCGAGAGCGCCGATTATCCACTGACACGACGAGGCGCGGGGACGAGCCAATGACCACACGCACGCGCAGCAATATCGTCGTCTTCAAGCACGCCTTTCTGCTGCCAGGAGTTGATCGAGTTTTGCCGGCCGGAGGTTATCGGGTCGTGACAGACGAGGAACTAATCGATGGATTGTCTTTTTCCGCTTACCGCCGCGTTTCGACCATGATCTTTGTACCGGGACAGTCTCATAGCGCATCCTCGGTGGAGATGGTGACGATTGATCCTGTAGACCTACAGGGAGCACAGGATCGAGACGCGGCTGCGCCATGACAGACAAGACAATCGATCTGGACCGACACCGCGGAATGGCCGCCCAGAAGGCAACCGACAGGTCGCCGGATGTGGCTCCAGACTTGGTTGTCTTTATTGAGCATCACTTTGACGGCTGCGATCTGCTTCAGTGTGGCGTCGTACATCATGGCACAGGCAAAGCTTCGGCCGTAATCGGCGGGAGAAATTCCGATCTCAGGAGATTCTTATGACTACCACGAACGAGCTGCCCAATCCGGCGGCGACGACCCGCCCACTCCCCCCGGTCGCGGGCGCGGGAGGAGAATATGTTTCAATCAACGACAATCTACCGTCGAGCAGCCCCAGCGGCAAAACGGTCCTCAAGGTGCTCGCCGGCGTGCTGGGGCTCATCGTTCTCGTCGTGCTCTACGGCAAGACGATCGGGTTCTAGAAATTCCTCCGGAGTTTGAGGCCGCCAACCGAGGCGGCCTCTGAGACGATAGGAGACAACGCATGACCCGGGAACGCGATGAGCGGATGTGGAACCTGGCCTATCGATTGGCCATGTCCGGTGAACATCGAAATTACCAGGCCATAGAATGGGAATTGCAGGCGTCCGGGTATCCGCGCGCGCGACAACTCTTGTACCACGAGCGAGTCCGCGAAAAGCTCGACGGCATGTGCGCCGAAGCTCAGAAAGGATTCGTCGATGGCCTCAGCTCCCCGACCATCAAAGGATTGGTCGAGTTTTCGGTGCGACCGGGTCCCGGTCGACCCCCCTCCCCCCTATGGTCGGGTTACCGATCTTGAAGCCAACCGCTTCCGCTACAAATAGCCGAGCCTGGCGATTGAAAGCACAATCCTCCTGGCAGGGCCGCCGCCGAGCAGCGGCACGGCTCGAGAGGGCGCTCGCATGACGTTTCCATTCGAACCGCCCCTGCAGCTTGCCGGAACGCCGGTTGTCTTCGTTCGATCGCTCGATGATGCGGCCGGATTCCCGCGGGAATACGTTGGCCGCCGGCCGGCGACGCGGGATTTGATCCTGCGCCGTCTCAACGCGGCATCGACCGAACAGGAGTCCGGCGAAGCAGCAAAGAGCTTTCGCTGGTGGGCCGAGCAAGAAGGGCTGCTACTCCAGACGAAATAAATCTATGAGTTCGGGCGGTCATCTGACCTCGGCTCGCGGACAGTCCAAAGACAGACAACGCAAAGTGCACGAGTGGCGCTGCCGGCACACCCGCATTATCGGCAGTCAGAACTCATTAAGCACCGGCGTGTACAGCTTGCAGACGCCTTCCTTCGGCCGCACGACCTGCGCTTTTGATGGTCCACCCTGCGTAGTGGCATTGAATGCAGGAGCAGCAAAAGGAAGCAGCACAACACCAACGAAGCAAGGAAACAGGCTCATGAAAAAATCCATACCCGATTCCATGTTCACCGATCGCGAGCAAACTCGCCTCTCCGCACTTCAAAACTGGGTTCTAGACAACGGCGTAACCGAAATTGTCATGACAGAACGGCAATTCTGGAAGTTTGTCACCGTGCAGCCGCTCGCGGAGAAGCCGTGGACTAGCTTCATGGGCCGCTCGATCAACGTTCCTGATATGCCAGAAGGGAGTCAGAAACATCTGGGCTTATTCGATAAACGGAGTCCGGGGCATATTTGACAAGCGGAGTGACGCGGACGTTGCCCTGCCCCAACGGGTTTTGAGTCCCTTGCGTCTATCGAGCTCGCCACTCAATCGAGCCGAGCTAGTCGTGCGCTTCAACGAATTTGAAAGGATTTGATGATTCGCTTTTGTCGCAACCCCAAGCGGCGGAGGCGAGCATGGCTGGAAAGAACATAGTCGTAACGAAGTATGTGGTGAGGCTGAGCGCGGATGGCTGCCCGACCGCTGTCCCGGGTCTCGGTTCTTTTTTGGGAGGGGCAGCGATCAGACCGTCACGCTGCGCCTGCTTGCGGGCAAGCTTGCCTACGCGGCGTAGCACTTCAGCTTTTTCTCGCGTCGTCTTCTCCGATGGCTTCTCGTAAAATCTTCTACGCTTCATTTCGCGGAAGACGCCTTCCCGTTGCATCTTCTTTTTCAACACCCTGAGAGCTTGGTCGATATTGTTGTCACGGACGTATGGTTCTACAATAGTCTAGATTTTGCCGCACGACTGCTGCTGCAGCGAGCGGCCGAGGCTCAAGACGCGCATGCCGCTCTGGCTCGCGATCGTTCAATGCGCGGTGAGCGTCGAGGCTTCCTCCTCGACCGGGGTCGCTTCGGGCGCGGCCGCTGCGGTGGTCGTGGTCTGGTCCCACTCGATCGGCTCCGGCTTGCGCGTCATCGCGCGGGCGAGCACCTCGTCCATGCGCCAGACCGGAACGATCTCGAGGCCTTTCTTGATGCTCTCGCTGATCTCCACGAGGTCCTTGGCGTTCTCTTCGGGAATGAGCACTGTTTTGATGCCCCCGCGCAAGGCGGCGAGCAGCTTCTCCTTGAGACCGGCGATCGGCCACACGCGGCCGCGCAGCGTGATTTCGCCGGTCATGGCGAGGTCGCGGCGCACCGGAATGCCGGTCATCACCGAGACGATCGCGGTGGCCATGGCGACGCCGGCGGAGGGTCCGTCCTTCGGGGTCGCGCCTTCCGGCACGTGCACGTGGATGTCGCGCTCGCCAAACAAAGGCGGCTTAATGCCGAAGGCGAGCGCGCGCATGCGCACGTAAGACGCCGCCGCCGAGATCGATTCCTTCATCACGTCGCGCAGGTTGCCGGTCACCGTCATCCGGCCCTTGCCCGGCATCATGGCGGCTTCGATGGTGAGCAACTCGCCGCCGACGTCGGTCCAGGCGAGCCCGGTGACGATGCCGATCTGGTCCTTGTCCTCGACCTCGCCGTAGCGGTACTT
>WNGL01011280.1_pt1 | contig 10244 bp, 15 predicted proteins | sample 5400591 | NCBI WGS metagenome assembly WNGL01 (sample SAMN13153377, study PRJNA577476) | soil metagenome | isolation source: 80 cm soil or saprolite under Garry oak tree replicate 1 | place: USA:California | collected 2016-06-15 | reverse complement strand
CCCTTCCCCCGAAAAACTGGACACGGTTCGTTGGGTCTGAGACAAGAGAATTATGAACCAAGACAGTGGCTCCAAAGGGAGCAAACCGAGGAAAGGTTATACCGAGGAGTTTAAGCGTTCGGTAGTGGACCATTGGTGTCACAGCGGCAAGACGGCCGGCCAGGTCGCTCAGGAGTTTGGGGTCAAAGTCTGGAATGTTCGCGACTGGCGGCGACAGTACGGACCGACCCATAAGCCTATTGACGCGCCGATACCGGAGAGTCCCGAGGAAATGAGGCGGGAGCTCCAGCAACTGCGCAAAGAATTGGCCCGGGTGAGCACTCAGCGGGACATTCTAAAAAAAACTATGGGCATTCTTTCGGAGGGCTCAACGTGCGTTACCGCATGATCGAGGAACTGTCCAAGACCCATGCCGTTGGGGACCTGTGCCAACTGCTGGGAGTCACGCGCAGTGGTTACTACGGCTGGTGCCGCGGTTCTGAGACGAGCCGGGACGCGAACAACCGGAAACTGGCCGAGGAGATCAAGGAGGTGTTCGAGGCCAAACGCGGCCGGTACGGCAGTCCACGGATCACCGAGGAACTGCGCCGAGATCCTCCAGCCTCTTTTCGACTTCCGAAGCCTCTCGTTGCAGGGCGCCAAAGCGCTCCTTGAGTGTTTCCTTCCAGACCGGCAGGAGCCTGAGAATAAATTGCGCTTTTGCGCAGGAGGAGAGCGAAGGCGACGAGAGCCGGTGCTTGATGGACCAGGGAGCATGAAGCATTTGGGCAACAAAATGATCCTGCTGACTATCCAAAATCTCGTCATCGATCGTGGCTTTGAGGACTCGTTTCCCGTCCCCTCCCCAAAGGTCGCTTGCATCGTATCCAATCCAATGCCAAAAATTCCGCACGGGAGGAAAGTCAAGCAGCGTTGGAACTGGATCCGAAAATGATCCGGCAGAATCGTCGAGTTCTCCAGACATCTCGGTGGAGAGCAGGGCTTCGTGAAAACATTTATCCGAAGCTTTTTCCAGAACCCGGGTGAGTGCCTGGTGATAGATCCGGTTCAGACTCCCTCGATACTGATCCTGCAGGGATGGGCGATCTTCCAGGACCTTTTCCGTCCAAATCACATGAGCCAGATTGGCGAGAGTTCGAGTTCCGAGCTTTCCATCTTTCCAGCGCTCGTATGTCTTGGCACACTGCTGCCGCAAGGCCTCTTCGTCCGGGGCGGGGATTTTCCCGTCTTGATGGGTCTCAGAGAATGCTGCGTCGGTAGGTCGCCGCCAGTAATCGTTTGCTAACGTTTTGGTATCAAGGTCATGCGCAGCATTATTCGTTAGATTGGAGAGACGAGTTTCAACCTGCCGCGACTGATCGCTGATCTTTTCAAGGTCTGCCTGGAAACTTGCTCCAAGGTTCTGGTACTGAGCCAATATTTTCTCCTGTTCCTGGATCTCTGTCTCCAGCGATCGAATTGAGCCCGTGGAGGTGTCTTTTTCCCTTCCGAGCCATTGGCTCCCGTCTTCAATAATGTCGAAAAACAGGGTCCGGATGTTGCGTTCCTTTCTGGCCGCCAGATCCTCATGGCGAATGTAATTCTGGATCTTGTCGATAGAGCCTTGCGTTCCCGGCGAATCGGCGTTCCGGCAGTTGACGTCGCCGTCCAGGAGGGCGGCTGCAGCGATGTATAAATCGGCAAAATGAACGCTGATATTTTCCTCCGTGCGCAATTCGGCATTTAACTCCCTTTCGGCAATGTGCTTGTAGAAGTATTCCAGCAGTTCCTTTTTCAGTTCGACCTGGTCACACGTCACCCATTTGCCATCTTTGACAGTCTTAGCCTGCGTGGAAGCATCCACCAGGAGGAACACCCTGCGGTTGTTGGCATAGTGCACGAAGTCGTTCAGATAATCCTTAATGCTCTGGAAGAACAACTGCTCCGGGCGTACAACGAAAATGACCACGTCTGAGTCATTCAAAAGATGTCGGGTTTCCTCTGAATAGCCCTTCCTGCCGAAGAACAGGCCGGGGGAATCAACCAGCACTAGATTCAAGTCTTCCTGCGTAAGGCATAGATCGATCCGTTGCACCACGCGATCATACTGAACCTTGGCCCCTTTACCTTGCCGGACGTATTCATGCAGCAAGGCGTCCAGCTTGGCCAGGCCCTCTTTCAAAGGAATAGTAGCTTCGGTTCTGCCGTCGCAATAGAATGTGCTGGTTTCCCCAGATGCGGCGCCTTCATCTCTGTCCACGTCTTGTACTTCGACCACGCACGGATAAGCCGGCAGTTGGTTGATTTGACTAACCCTGGGATTGCTTGTGAGCACGGTCATCAGGGTGGATTTGCCCGATTTGAGTGGCCCAAGGATCAGAATGCGAACTTCTGGCCGTTTAAGCCTTCCACGCAAAACCGCGATCCGATTCTGAATCTCATCTGGCAAAGGAACCTTCGGGAAGTCCAGGATGCTCTGCACTTTATCGGCCGCTGCCGCAGCCGATTGGCAGAACTCCTGCAACCGTGCATTCTTGATCCCGGGTGCCATATTCGAGTTTATTTCGATTGAGTTTCTTTGTTTGCGGAGCCGTCAGCCTGGACCGGCGCCTTTGGTCCAGAGTTGCTGGGGTGTTTCTTCAAATAAGCGCGCACCAGTTCAATGGGTTGCTTGCGGCGATCCCGGAATAAGCCGCGCAACGCTTTGACCTGATCGAGTAATATTGCGCCAGCATGCTAAGCCATCTCCGTCAGGCTTTCCCCATAGTTTATGGTCATCTGGGCACGATGATTTGCGTCCAGAGCAAGGCAGTCGGCAGCCAATTCCGCGCCGTGGCTATGGAGCATGACGCCGGCAGCCACTCCCTGCATCAGTTCTCGCCCATAGTGGTCGGTAAATTCGCCGAGCAGATGCAAGCCCGTCGCGCCGGTCTTGAGCGAGAATTCCGTGATTGCCAAGCCAACCTTTGCACCTCCCTCAAGCACTTCAGTAAATATATTGATAACCGTTGTACCAGCCCCCGGTACCCCGGTCTGCGCTTGCGCAATCACGTCGGTGAGTGTAGCGGCTGCGCGACCTGCGGCTTTTAGCGTACTCCCAGTCTGCTCAGCTACGTGGCGTGATCCTTCGAGTGCTTCATCAACGTCCAGGCTATGAATCAACTGGTCCAGATCGATCTCTCTCAGTTGCTCGGCCCCCTGCTCGGCCAGGTCAGCTAGGACATAAAGGCCCATCGCCGTCTTTTTAATCACGAACTGGACGAGAAAAGCATCTTCCCTAGTCAAATAAGTATTCAGGAAAAGACTGCTCAGCATCCGCTTCAGCAGGGTTCGCCAAGTGTGCTGGCTTGGCTTTTTGCCCAAGCGCGTGAGCACATGCAGTTGCAATTCCAAGCTCGCCGCCAGGATGGTTAGCTGGTCGATCCATCTGTTCCCGCTCAAGCCAACAATCAAGCCGGTCGCCAAAGCACGATCCTTTATGTCCGTCTGGAGGACTTTCCAAACTGCAGTCGCCGTGCGCTCGTAGTCATCCGATGAAAGGCTTTCAGGCGAAATGTCTTTGAGCCCAGAGTCTTTTTTGATGTCTTCCCAAAAGGGCCGCCACAGATCAGAGACCAGCAGAGATTTCAAATATTTCGTTCGCTCCTCTCTGTCACCGACGCCCGGAGTCGCCGGGATGCTCCGGATTGATGCCAACTGCTCTGCGCCGCGCCCCTCTCGCCACACCTGTTTCAAGGACTTGTTCCAGAGAGATTTATACCAGCGAAAGAACGCGGCAAGGACACCCAAAGGCAGGAAGAACACCAAGCCCGCAATAAACAGAGCGTACCAGTCCGGCCCGAAAACCGGAGCACTCAGACCTAAAATGCGGCGAAGGTGCTCAGCACCAGAAGCTACGGAACCGGAAAGCAGGATGAGATAACCGATCAGAACCAAAACAAAACCACCCGCCATCGCCCAAAGCAGTGCTTCATAGACGAACACTCCGCGCTGGCGCACCCTGAACAAGGTGTCAATGGCCACCGCCTTATTGAAAGAATCGCCGCCGTTCATAAGAATGTCCTCTCACCCACGGCCCGGATAAGGCCCACCGGCAATCAAACCGGGCGACTCTGGCCCCGGCTCGTTCGGACTCCACCCGGGATAACCCCTGCGCCGCCGATTCAAATGAAACTGATTACGCCCTTCCATGGCGTGGTCGTCAAGACCTTATTGCGGCTCAATAGGGCGTGCCTTTAGACCGCATCCAAGCCGCGCAACTGAAGCAATTCGGCGCAAATGTGAAACGCGAACGGGTCGCCCGCGGAATGAGCCAGGAGAAGCTAGCGGAGGCAGTGGAGTTGCACCCCCGGACGGTGCAAAAAATTGAGGTTGGCGAAACCAACATTTTGCTCACGACGGTTGTGAGATTCCGCAAGGCGCTGAAGAGTTCTTGGGACAACCTCATGCCCGGTTGACCCCGGAGTGTCGCTTTTCGTTCTATTCATTCCTTGGGGGGTGAAGAACCTCCTTAACGGCAAAAACATTATGCAAATTTGCGCATTCAGTGCCAAAATGGGCTTGTTTTGATGTTATTCCCTCATGTGCAGTTGTTGCAGCTGGAATTTTTTCTGGAACCCTGTGTTCAACGCCCAATTCGAGGCAGCGCATGTTTTCCGCCGACGCCGCTGACGACGCTGACGATGCTGACGCGGCTGACGCGGCTGACAAACTTTTCATCCTGCGGTTTTCGGCACCGGAGATTTTTTCTGAAAGAAGGCCCTGCCTCGCTGTTTCGTGTCCCTTCGGCAAGAGTGTGTGACGGCGGCGGCCAGGCAGCGGTAACATCCATTGCGAAGAGTAGCAGCGGAGTTATCAATGCCGACGACAGAAGGCCTTAAGGAAAAACTCGAAGAGGTTCGGTGCCAGATCGACTTCTGGCGCAAGACTCGAATCAGCCTGCAGCACGTTCTGAAGCCCACCTGGGAGGCCGCCGTGGAGTTGGCACGGATTGGAGGTATTAACCCGGTCGCGGCAGTTTTGGGATTAAATTACTACCGGCTCAAACGGAAAGTGGAGGTCAGCCAAAGTGCGGTGGCTGAGACGAGCAAGGCAGTTAGCTTTGTGGAACTGCAGGTCAAGACGAGGCAATGGCACGTGAGTGCTGTCAGAAGGACGTTCAGTGGTTCGAGGAGCGTTGGAAGCGCTCGGTGATCTTATCACGCCACCGCGCCGAGTTCGACGCGGCGGCGATCTCAGCCACGTCAGGCAAACCTGACCTGAACTTCAAACGTCCCATCTTCCTGCCGCCGATACCAGATCTGTCCCTTGTAGAAGTACGTGAGGAGGAAGAAGCGGAGCCACCGACCTTTCCAGTCGTCGGTGCTGTACGCGAATGCCTGCCCCAGGTTCTGTCGGGTGAGGATCACTGGTGAGGGAGGGGTGGTGAAGGGACGAGTCACATCAGTGGTCGCCAAGTTGGCCTCCAACATGCTCGAAGCCCAGGGTCTTTCGATCTGCAGTAAACACCGCGGGGCGGCGTTCCTGTGGGATTTTGAACCGCTGTCTTGCTGTCATTTCTTCGAATCTCATATTTTTGCTTTCGTCTTACTGTTATGTGTACTCATCCGCCATCTGGCGGAGCGACTGGCACCGTGCTCAGTCACCGTATAGAACTGAACTCCGTTGCTCATGAACTCCGCGCCCCGCGATTCTCGCGCTGAATCGGTGCAAGTAGTTGGTAATCAGGATGAAATTTTTTGTTGGTGTGGCCAGCGCCGGAATTGGTACAAAATCTGCGGCAACCGGTGACAAGGAAACGACAGCGATTATGACATTCGATAAAAAGCAACTGAGGGAGATATACGATCGTACGACCGGCTACTGCCACCTCTGCCGCAAGAAGCTCTCCTGGCGCCACTATGGGCAGATTGGGAGGCGTGGCGCGTGGGAGGTCGAACACTCGGTGGCGCAACGCAATGGAGGAACCCACCACGGGAATAATCTCTACGCCGCATGCTGCGACTGCAACCGTAAGAAGGGAAGCCTAACGACGCGGACCGCGCGCGGGTGGAACGGTTTCACGCGGGCGCCCATGTGCGTGGAAAGACGTAAAGCGGCACGTGCGGAGAACACCGTTCTTGGTATGGTTGGAGGGGGCGTAGCAGGTTTTGTTATTGGTGGTCCGATAGGGTGCGCAATCGGCATCGCGGCTGGCGGGAAGTTCGGCAACTCATTAAACCCAGACGAAACCGGATAATCCGGCTCTCAGACCGCTCCGTCAAACGAGAGGCTCTTGTCAGTGTTGTCTGTGCTGTCTGTGCGTCAGTTGATTTTTTGTTTTGGACTAGCCCGACTTTCGCTACTGGCGAGCGTTTTTGATTTTTTTGGCGATGCGACTGGCAAGTTTTCTAGGATTTCAGCGGATGAAGCTCATTGTCTATGCCGACGAATCCGGCACGCACGATGTAACTGGAACCCAAACAGGCTCAAGAGAGGCAATCGTCGCAGGCTTTCTTGCCCCAAGAGAGGATTGGACTCGGTTTCGCGCGCAATGGCAGCCCTATTTTCATTTCAGCGAATGGGCCTGCGCCTCAGCAGTCGCCAGAAATAAACGAACGCCCCCTTCAGGATTCCAACACAACCCTTATCGCGGTTGGGAATTAACGCGTCTCGACGCGTTTCTAATGAACCTTGCCAAAATTGCTGGGTCAGGGAACAAGCTCTTTCTTGGAGGGGCTGTGCACACCAACGTGTTTAATCAACTCAAACTCAAAGGGGAACTGCCCGCAAGTGCCAATCCGTATGAAAGCTGCTTAGATCAGTTCTTTGCCCTCACCGCAGCGAGCGTCCGCGATCACAAAGCGCCGTGGAAAAACCAGCCCATCTCGTTCTTCTTTGACCAGTCCGACGATCCCCAATGGACACGCGCCGTAACCGAAAGATTCCATTTCCACAAAGCCCAATACCCACGATTCCAAGAGGTCGCATTTGCAGACAAAAAGCAACAGCCACACGTGCCCCTCCAGGCGGCTGACATGGTCGCATATCGCTCCCGACAAATCACAGAACGTTGGGTTGACCAGGACGCTTCCGTCAGTTGGCCGCAGCTTGATGAGGCTATGTTCAAACCTGCATTCGACATCTTAGGAAGGCACGACGAGGAGGCAATGAGAGCATATTTTTCCGGACAACTGGATTTCAACCCGCCCAAGCTTTAGGCATGGGAAACGATCTCACTTTTGAAAGAGCGGAGTCTAACGCGCACACCGTTGGCGAGTGCCACTGAGAGCCTTCACCTCTATTAGAAATCTAAGCTTTGGTGCCCGGCTGTCCCTGACAGAATTGGCGCCGGTGACATGATTGGAGAGTAGCCTCGCGTCCAGCAGCGCTTTTGCCACGAATTGGCACCGGCTTTTACGCGTGCAATTTTTAAGTTGCCGCCTTGATGTAGAGCCACAGGCTGGCCACTCGCGTCGAGGGAAGAATTCCTAATTGGATCCAAAGTTGCATTGCCGCAATAAGCGAGCAGTGGGCGGGCTATCACCGAGCAGTGAACAAGCACTGAACGAACTCTCAAATAGGTGAAGATTCCGGTGAAACTCTGACCCTTCGTGTTCCCTAAGTCGTTGCGCAGTTGGCGCTTAGATTTGGAGGCGAGGGTCGGAATCGAACCGGGAAGCTTTACCGTTCCGAGCCTAACACACTCTGTTTCAAGGCTTAATGTAGCCCCATTTTCCGGGGGTTCAAGCCGTTTTTTCAACAACTCGCTCACCGCTCGCCAATGCCTCTTTACTGCCCTTCCAATACTCCTTTGGTGAAGCTTCAGGTGAAGAATTAGGTGAAACTTTTTAAACTTTTTCGACCTGGTAATCAGCCTTCAAGCGCCAACGGAAACGACCAACAGCGCTTCTCGATGACTCCGGCATGTTGCGGCAAGCGCGGGATGTGGGTAATGCTGGACTTGGGGATTCTTGACTTCAATTCTCAATGCTCTTTAACTGGCGCATGACGCTATTACTAAGCAGCCTATCGGCAAGACAACTTCGACGTGCGGCTGGCATCCAGGAAAAAATCGAGAGCCTCCAAGGTGAGCTAAACCAGATGTTGGGTGCGTTCGGACCGGCAGTGCCCGCTGGACGAGGCCGTAAACCCCGAATGAGCGCTGCGGACAGGGTCAGAATTGCGGCGGCGGCGAGGGCAAGGTGGGCCGGAATCAAGGGGACCGCCTCCGCGCCAAAGCGCAAGCACAAGAGAAGTCGGGCCTGGCGAGCTAAACTCGCTGCTGCCGCCAGAGCGCGGTGGAGAAGAGCAAAGGCTTTGGGAAGAACAAGGCTGTAAAGAACCGGTCCGCAGAGGCTGACGGGCCTTGCGCATCGTCACCGGTGGGTTTGAACAGCGCCCGCCCGGCAACAAACTATGGCCATCTTTCGGAAACGTAAGTGCATCGGTGGACTCATTGGGAAGGACTATAGGCCGGCCGTAAAACTTTTCCAACACCTCTAAGAACCAGGCTGCCGCTAGGCCGGAGACGATCGCTTCTTGAAATTGGCCGCCATCTCTTTGCCGGCGGCTTCGATGCAGGCAAGGAGATCCAGAAACTCCTTTTTGGTGAATTGATTCAACAACCCTTCGGGCATGGGCGACACTTTTGAGGGGCGGCGTTCCTGCCTGAACAGTTAAAAAAGGCCCAGGCCGCCTCGCGCCTGCGGGAGGCCCGGCCCACCGGCAAGTCTGCCCCACACTCCGACCTGAATAGTCACCCGATTTGGTTACCGCGGCAGCCGTACGCTCTGAAAAGATCGCCTTGGTTTCAAAGCCAAGCTCCGCATTTCAGAACTTCAACTCCCGTTTTTCCTGGGGCAAATGATCCAGCACATTGCGCAACTTATGAATGCGGCAGCGCTGCACCAACCCTTGCTCCCCCCAGCACCATCGTCACCGCTTTGTGCAGCGCCTTGGCCCCATCGATGACAATGAGCATCTTGCCTTCAGTCTCCAAGCCGCGCGAGACCAGGTCCTCCAAAAGGCTTTTGACGACGGTCGCATTCTCAGTCGCTCCATGCCAGATCCCCAGAACGTGCTTTTTACCTTGCAAATCAATGCCGATGGCGGCTACCAAGCAATCCCGCGCAAAGGACTGCAACACTGGCGCGTCAATTGGCGGGAGACGGCCTGCTGCATTTTGCCGTTCCTTTGAAAGGCCCGATAGCTGGCCAGCGGCACCTCTTTGTCCTCACGGCTACGCAAACGAGGCCGCTGCAAATTGACCTTGCGCCCACCCAAAATCGCGTAACCGGGCTGATGTCCATGCCGGCCAACCGGCTGCTGCCCCCACTGACCAACCTTCTGCTGGATCTCGGCTTCCATCACTCGTTGAATCACCACCAGACCCAGTTGGGCGGCGAAGGTCTCGATATCTTCACGTACCCCCGCGATCAGTTCACTCAGTGGCAATTGAGCTTCCAAGGTCAGTCTTTCTGTATTAGCTGCTTTTTCTTTGGTTCTGTCTGATGTACTTTCGCATCGTCGGTTCTCCTGGTGGATTGCTTCTTTTTTCAACCGTCCATCCTGTTTGATGAACGGCAGGAGAACCACCTCCAATTTCAACTACCAGCAGGACATTTCCCCATCAGTCGTGCGCCACAATCCTATCATTTAGCACCAGTTGGCGCCACATGACTTAAAGGAGGCCGCAATGATGCGGCGGAATCAAATGAGGTTCCCTGGAAGTTGACGACGCTTCGACGGAGTGTCGAACGCTCGACGACAGGATGAAGTTCCCAAACGCCTGCAATATTTTCGTTGAGACTTACCATGCGGCCGTAAGCCCTTGCGCTTCCGTGCTTTCCACCGAGCGCAGCGGTTCTCGCCAAGAGTTGGCATCCGTCATGCAAAAGAAGGAGCCGGCCGGTCAGTGTCCAAGTGAAAATTAGATGAAAACAACACTTAATTACTTGTTCAGTTTACTCACGCTGATCACTGCAGCGAAATGCTCCTTCCCAGCAGCAGCGCAATCCGCAGCGCCACAGGCGACGAATGGTCAGGACACAATGCTACATGAAGAAGCAAGTGGTGCTGCGGGTTGATTAGCTCCTGCACTCGAACCTGAATTATGACCATCAAAAGAGTAGCCGATGCGCACGTTGAGCTGGCAAAAACCAACCTGCTTCGATGAGGTGGCCGCGAATTCAACAAGCACAAGAGGAGGTTCGCTCTTCAGCAACCATGAGGGAATCGCGCCAGGATATCGCCTCGTTCAAGACAAAGCTGCCTTGGCGGCGAGT